>WNFR01015081.1_pt1 | contig 11298 bp, 12 predicted proteins | sample 5400221 | NCBI WGS metagenome assembly WNFR01 (sample SAMN13153357, study PRJNA577476) | soil metagenome | isolation source: 40 cm soil under Madrone tree | place: USA:California | collected 2016-06-14 | reverse complement strand
GCGGTCGCGGTAGGCAAACCACAGCAGCGCCAGTACGACTAGAAATGCGCAGCCGAGCGCAGCCGTGCCATGGAGATCGAGGTTTACCAGGACAAAGGCGGCGAACGAGATCGCCCAGAAGGCGGTCCTGACCGAAACGCGCACCATCGGCTCGTCGATCACCCCCTCCATAAACGGCGCCCAAGCAATGCCGCGCCGCAAGGCGGAGAAGAGCCCGATCTGAGCCAGCAGATACCCGCCGATGACAAGGACGTCCTCGTGCCGGTAGGAAGTAGCCAACCACAGCAAAGCCCAGCCGATCGAGCCGGCCACCGACACCCAGGCCAACCACCACCACGCCCGGTGCCGCAGCAGCGCCAAGGACGCCGCATTCACCAGGGTCAGATAGGCGAAGAGGGGGAGCGCGAGCGGCTCGTCGCTGCCGACCAGTAGCGGCACGGCGAAGGCGCCGGCCAAGCCGAGCACGGCGACAAACGGCCCGTGCTGCAGCGACATCAGCACGGTCGCCGCGGATGTCAGGGCCAATAGCGGAAACGCCAACGCAGGCGGGAGTAGGCCGTAGAGTTGGTAGGCCGCGAAGAGGCTGGCGAAGATCGTCACCGCGCCCGCTGCGGCGAGCGCCTGCGCGACATTGGACGGGCGGATCTCGGCAGGTTCCTCCCACACTACCCATTCGGCGCCGGCCCACAGACCGATCCCAAGCAGAACCCCGAGGACGATGCGCACCAGCGGCGTGAGGAGACCGTAATCGATCGACAATTTGACCAGAAAGGCCCCGCCCAGAGCGAGCGCCAGCCCGCCCAGCCACACCAGCCAGTTCTCGACCAGCACCCCTTCCCAGCTTTTTCCGGAAGCGATCGGCGCTGGCGGTGAGATCGGCAGCTCGGAAAGCGCCTCCTCGGTGGCGGCTATGGGCTCCGACGTGCTGACCAGGTGTTCCGGCAACGGCGTTTCGACCGGCGACTCTTCCAGAGTGATCTTTCTCTGGCTGTCGAGCCCGGACAGTCGTTGCTCCAGTCCGGCGATCCGGGCATCCAGGGCGAGGATATTTGCGGTCAGGGCACGAGTACGGAAGAATGCCCTCCCGGCCAGGACGGCGGCGGCGATGACCCACAGGGTGTTCAGGAACTCCACGGTGCGATCCCTCCAGAGCCTGCCGTGTCCAGCAGCGCATTATATTGTAAGTGAACGTTCACTTACAAGCGAGATCTGATGCCGCGGCCGGGCGCAGCGAAAACCAGGGTGGAGCGTGCCGCGCTGGAACTGTTCGCGGCCAACGGCTTTGATGGCGTCTCGATCGCCGATATCGCCGCAGCGGCCGGGGTCTCGCAGGGCGCCCTCTACCGCCATTACGCGGGCAAGGAAGAACTCGCCTGGACGTTGTTCTCGACCGCCTATCTGCGCACCGGCGCCGACCTCGACGCGATCCGCGCCAGCCGCTCGGGGCTCGACGCGCGCGTAACCGCGATGGTCGAGCATTTCTGCGCACTTTACGACGATGACCCGGCCCTCTTCCGCTTTATGCTGATCGCCCAGCACGGATTGCTGCCGCGCCTTCAGCAGGGTTCGCGAACACCAGTTGATGCGATCGCCGATGTCGTCAACGACGCGGTCGCCGAAAAGCAGGTGGCGCCTATCGATCCGGCGGCGGGCGCCGCCGTCATCATGGGCGTCATTCTGCAGACCGCCACTTTTCACATTTATGGCCGTCTCACCGGCTCCCTATCCGCTCGGGCGCCGGCCTTGGCGCGCGGAGCCATAGCCGCAGTCAAGGCGCTCGCTTAACGACCAAAATGGGTTATTAGAGCCGGGTCGAGAGCCAGATGGCGATCCGCGACCCGGTTTTGACCGCGGCGCTGATCAGGTCGTAACTCGCGGTGTCCTCGGCGCCCTGCGCCACCGCCATGTCGCGGTGGGCTATCTCGTCGTCGCGAAACGACAAGATGGTCTCGCGCAACGCAGGATCCTCGTCACCGAGTCTTTCGGCCTGTGCGCGGTAATGCTCGTCGATGACCTCCTCGACCGCGACCGTGCATGCCATCGCGGCGCGCTCCCCGAGGAGAGCGGTCGCGGCGCCGAGCGCATACCCGGCGACGGACCACAAGGGGTGAAGCAGTGTCGGCCGAACCCGCCGGTCCCGCAACAACGTCTCGAACCGGGCCAGGTGGCGTTTCTCGGCCTCCGCCATCTGGCGGATCACCCCCGCCGCGCCGCCGCGCCCGAGCACATCCAGCTGCCCTTGATAGATCCGCGTCGCGCCGAACTCGCCGGCGTGATTGACCCGCAATATGCGCGCGATCTCCACGGCTGGTGTCGGGTCGCCCGGCAAACGGTGTGGCGGGGCGTCGCTCACGCCGTCTCTCGCCGGATCACCAGCCGCCGCAGCGATCCCCGTCGTGATCGCAGAAAGGCCGCCAAGCCGACGCCCGTCATGACCAGAGAGGCGAGCAGGTTCCAGCCGGCGAGCGAGACCCCCCAGAGCGACCACGCGACCTCGTCGCAGCGCACCGGCTGCCGGCGCAGGATCTGCGCCTTCAATGCCTCGACCGTATCGGCCGCCGTGGCGGCCCCGCTACAGGCGGTGGGGCCGGCGAACCAACGCTGCTCGACCCCGACATGATAGAAAGCGAGCGCAGTGCCGATCGCGAACGCCGCGGCGAGCAGCAGCGCCACCCAGGGCAAGGCTGGCCGGCTGCCGACCATGGTCGCAACGAAGGAGATAACGATCGCCACACCCCACGGCCAGCGCTGCATGAGGCACAGCTCGCACGGCGCGAGCCCGCCCCAATGTTGCGACAGCAGCGCCCCGCCCAACACGACGGCGCTCGCCGCCAGGACAAAAGCCGGAAACCCCCGGGTTGCCTTCTGCTCCCACCGTCGGAGCCAATATGGTGGCGGGCGGAGCGCTCTATAGCCCGGCGGGCGGGTCGGGACCGTCATGCCTTCATAGGTAGCGCAACACCACGAAGCCGCCAACCAGCGCCACCGCAAAGGCGCCCGTCACCAGCATCAGCTTGCGCTCGATGAACTCGCGGACCGAGTCGCCGAACCACCACAACAGCGCGGCGAGGAGGAAAAACCTGAGGCTGCGCGAGACCAGCGATGCCAAGGCGAAGGCCAGCAGATCGAACTGCGCCACACCGCTCGCGATCGTCACGAGCTTGAAGGGGATCGGCGTCAACCCCTTGAGGATAATGATCCAGGCGCCCCACTGCGCGAAAGCGGATTTGAGCGCCTCGTACCTGCCCATCGCGTGGTAGAACTCGAGCACGGGACGGCCCACCGCGTCGAACAGGAAATAGCCGATCGCGTAGCCGACAAACCCGCCGAGAACCGAGGCCACCGTGCAGACCCCGGCGATCAGCCAGGCCCGGCGCGGCTGCGCCAGTATCATCGGGATCAGCAGGATGTCGGGCGGCACCGGAAAGAACGAGCTTTCGGCGAAGGACATCGCCGCCATCACCCACATGGCATGAGGGCTGGCGGCGAGGGCGAGCGCCCGGGAATAAAGACGATCGAGCATGTTTAAACCGGTCCGCCCCGAATTGGTGTGCTGAATATAAACGTGTCAACCGTCACCCCAGCGAAAGCGCTAGCTCCGCGTTCCGAACAGCGGCGCCGCCCACCTCACCCTCCCGTCGCTGCCGCGCCGGGTCCCTCCCTCTCCCCCCGCAAGCGGGCGGAGAGGGGCACGACCCTCGCGAAAGATCGGTGCCAGCCGAAATGTGTGCATGCGCTAGAGCGAAAGCGGGGGTCCACAGCAACCGCCGAAACCTCGGATCTCCGGATTCCCGCTTTCGCACGCTTTCGCGGGAATGACGAATAACCTGCTGATATTTTGAGATTCAATTTGGGCTAGGCTCTTACGGATCAGGAATCGGCAGTCGCCACAGGGATGGCAATTCCCTCGTATAACTCAGAAATCGAGATCCGAAGGTCGACCGAGGTTAGGAAGAGCGTCGCTTCGGCGCCGCGAACAAGCTCGATACCCCAATGGTCGTTCTCTCGTCGATAAAGCTCGCCATGATGACTATCGGCATCGATCAGGAGGATCTCGCGCACGCTCTCGATCTGCTGATAAGCGGGCAGTTTTAAACGCCGGTCACCGCGTTCCGTACTCGGTGACAAGATCTCGACAATTAGTGTCGGGTCCAGCATCGCCTGCCGACCGGGCTCGTTCGGCCGGCAAGTGACTGCTATGTCGGGGATATAGTAACAATCGGCTCGATCGGGGCGCACCACCCCGGGCTCGATCTGGGCATTGCACGGGCGCCGGCTGGCGAGCGCCGCATCGATTCGGGAAACGAGCCGCACGGCCAGGATACGATGTGCCTCGGCCGGCGGGGCCATTGCCACGGGGAAGCCGTCGATCAGCTCGTAGCGTGTGTCGGTCCCGTCCTCCCAACGGAGGAACTCGTCGAGGGTCATCCGTCTGATCGCCGGCTCGGCCAAGTCTTCACCTCTGCCCGTAATATAGTGCTATTCGGCGGCCGCTTCCGTATCGAGCGTGTGCGAGGCGATCGGGTCGAGGAAACCGCCCGATTGGCGCCGCCATAGGCGGGCGTAGGTGCCGCCGGCGGCGAGGAGCTCGGCGTGAGTCCCTTCCTCGACGATATTGCCCTCGTCGAGCACGACGAGGCGGTCGAGACGGGCGATCGTCGACAGCCGATGCGCGATGGCGATGACGGTGCGGCCCTTCATCAGCCCGTCGAGCTGCTCCTGGATCGCCGCCTCGATCTCCGAATCGAGCGCCGAGGTGGCCTCGTCGAGCACCAGGATCGGGGCATCCTTGAGGATCACCCGCGCCAGGGCGACGCGCTGGCGCTGGCCGCCCGAGAGCTTGACGCCGCGCTCGCCGACATGCGCGTCGAACCCGCACCGCCCGAACCAGTCTTCGAGCCCCTCGACGAATTCGACGGCATGAGCCTGGGCGGCGGCGCGCCGCACCTCCCACTCGCTCGCCTGCGGCCGGCCATAGCGGATGTTGTCGCGGATCGAGCGGTGCAGCAGCGAGGTGTCCTGCGTCACCATCGCGATCTGGGCGCGGAGGCTCTCCTGCGTGACCGTAGCGATGTCCTGCCCGTCGATCAGGATGTGGCCCTTTTCGAGGTCGTAAAAACGCAGCAGCAGGTTGACGAGGGTCGATTTGCCGGCGCCGGAAGGGCCGACCAGGCCGACGCGCTCGCCGGGCAAGACCGAAAGATCGATCCCGTGGAGAACCCCTCTGGAGGTGCCGTAGCCGAACCGCACGTCCTCGAAGCGCACCGCCCCCCGCTGGACTTGCAAGGCGACCGCATCAGGCCGGTCCGGCATCTGGCGAGGCACCGCGATCGACCGCATGCCCTCTTGCACGACGCCGATATTCTCGAAGATCGTCGTCACGTTCTGCGCCACCCAACCGGCGATCGCCGCGATGTGCCAGGTCAGCGGCAATGCCATCGCGACGGTGCCGACCGGGATGCGCCCGTCGTTCCACAGCCAGATCGCCACGACGCCGGTGCTGACGACCAATGCTGCGTTCAAAATGGCGAGGGTCAGCCCGAGCGTGGTGATCAGCCGCAGCTGCGCGCGGAAGGCGTCGGTCAAATCATCCATCGCGGCGCGCACGAATTCGTCCTCGTCGCGCGGCCGGGCGAACAATTTGACGGTGAGTATATTCGTGTAGCTGTCGACGATGCGGCCGGAGAGCGCCGAGCGCGTCTCCGACATGCGCCGCGAGCGGACCCGCAGCCGCGGCACAAAATAAGAAAGCAGCGCCGCGTAGCCGGCGAACCACAGCAGCACGGGGATCGCCAGCCTTGTGTCGTTCGACGCCATCAGCATGATCGCGCCGCCGCCATAGACGAGGATGTACCAGACCGCGTTGGTGGCCGAGACGATGCTCTCGCGCAAGGATGGGCCGGTTTGTACGACGCGCTGTGCGATGCGGCCGGCAAAGTCGTTCTGGAAAAACGCCCAGCTCTGCCGCACGACATGCCAGTGGCTCTGCCAGCGGACCAGGTTGGAAAAGCCGGGGACGATCCCCTGGTTGGTGATCAAATTCTGCAGCAGCATTGCCGCGGGGCGCGCGACCAGCAGGACCAGTGCCATGCCGACTAGCTGCGGCCAATTATCGTGCAGCAAGGAGCCCGGCGCGTTGCCGGAAACCAATGTCACCACACGCCCGATAAAGACGGGTATGGTCGTGTCGAGAATCGCGACGATAAATCCGGCGACGAAAAGCGCCGCGACGAGGCGCCGCGCCTGCCGCGCATAATGCCAGTAAAATGCGGCGAGCCCCGCCGGAGGCGGTGCCTCGGGCGGGAGCGCGGTGGGCTGCAAGAGATTTTCGAAAAACCGGAAGACGCGCATGATCGAGATACGCTTTGAGATCCCTGCTCGGAGAAGGAGAGAACGAGACGGCGGCACGGCGAGCCACTGCCTATAATATCAGCACAGGTACGATGGCGTAACGGAGAAGATCCCCGATTTTTTCGGCCTGGAACCCTTGACCCTCATGCTCGAAGGGTTCTCCTGTTTCTGCAGCGAGAAGACTGGTCTCGTTGGATAGCCGAGCGCGACGCGGCCGCGTTGCTCGTTATAGTTTGCGATCCTGGCGCCCCCGCACAGTAACCGTGGCCCTCGCGAGCGACCAGGGGCGTATGTGTGTCATGGTAATGCTCATTTGTCAATATATGTCATTTTCACAACACAGACCTGCACCCGAAGCCGCCACCTCTCGATGTCCCCGGCGCAGCTCGCAAAACCTTGCCTTTGTCGAAAATCCCTTGCATCGCGTTGCTCTTCGGTATACCAATTTTATTGGGCTGTTGGGTCGCCTTTAGTTGGTATGGTGAACCGATAAGCCGCGTTACTATACGGTTAACTTTAACTGGCGTGACCGCGGTTTCTGCGGGCCGCACCTTTACCAGCCGCGGGCAGAGCTGCAATTGCTTCTCGACGACGCATTCGCACTTTTCAAGCGGCTCGGGATCGACGTCCGGTCGATCTCCGCCAAGGAATTCACCACCGCCTATTTCGTCCTCGCCAAGCGCTACCACCCCGACCGCGGCAATCAGGCGACCCACGAGTTGATGGCCAACATCAACGCCGCCAGGACGATCATTTTGAAGTGTCACCGGATGGGCTAAGCTTGTTGAGTACCCCGTTGGCTGTATGTCGGCTGACGATCCGGGCAGGCAGCGCGAAGCGTCGATTTGTGGTTGGGCTGTACCAGATTTCGTGAGTTCCCTTCCTCGGCCGGACGGAATAACAGCCGGTGCGCGTCAAGATGGGGCGCAACGCATGATCGAAGCTCGCGGGCATTCACGCCGCGGCCACCACCCGCACAGATTGCACACGCTGCGCGATGACGTGCACCTCGATCTGGTCGCCGGGCGCGGCGAGCCCATTCTCCGCCGCGATCCAGGGAGCGATTTCGAGGACGCGGGAGACCAGCTGCTCAAAGGTCGGCGCCTCGGTGCTCAACGGCAGCTCGTCATTCGAGCACCACCATACCACGGCCTCGCCGTCCCACTCCGCCCGGATCTTGAAACTCCTTCGCTACTGCAAGCTCGCCATCCGGCTTTCTTTCACGTTGTCGCACTCGCGTTACGAGATGGTAGCGGATGGCGCCAAACGAAACCACCGAGGGTAACGGCCGTGTGGGGCACTGAGCGTGTGCCGATCTCGCTCGGCTGGTAATGGGTCAGCCGCTACTCGACGATCCTGGGCGCTCGAACGCTTCTACCGGCCTACAAGATCAACCTGTCGTTCGCGGAGGGCCTCCTATTCCGCCGTGTGGAGATGTTGGTCGATCGCCAGGCCCCGCCCGCGGAACTGTTCAGCGGCCCGTACTACTTCGCCGAGCAGCTCGGGTTCCGCAAAATCATCGACACGACCTTTATGATCACGACAATGATCCACGGCGACCCGGAACCCGAAGATTGGCGCAAGTTCTTCCGCGCCCAGCGCGACCTCGACCTGCGGCCCGACTGCTACTCGCATTACTACAAGAACGAATTTCCCGAGCGTTTCCACCCGATGATGGACACCCGCCGCTGGGGCCCCGGCGAGCGACTGGTATTCGAGCCCTACACAAAGGAAGCCCACGACCAGACCTTCGACTGGATCGCCCGCCACGGCATCTTCGCCGAAACCGGCCCGGGCGACCGCAGCTACGAAGATTCGGTGATTTCGCTGCCAGTGGGATAGGGCGGCCTTGGCGCATCATATAGGCCCGAGCGCGCTAATGTGCAGCTCGGGCAAGAGGTAGGACATCAAAATTTATCTCGAGTTCATAATATGTGAACTCGGGGATTGACAGAACGCATCCACTCGACATATGTTGATGTCAGAGGCGCAGCTGTCTCTCGCGTCGCCGCGTAAAACCCAATCCGAGGTCAATATGGAAACCAGGCTCGACCCCACCGACGGACACGTAATTTATGGGGTTAAGATCAACGATCACCAGTTTCTCGGCCGCCTAAAGGCCCCTCAGCTATCCCAAATTGCACCGGATCCCCGGGACTCCGAGGATCGCAAAAAGGTTGACGCGAGCAGAGATCTCCAAGATCTCCAGGAGATTCGCGAGGAGGTTCAACGCGAGTTTGCGAGAGCGAAGGCGAAGAACGTAAGCCCCTATTCTGATTACATAGTGGACGTTCACGCAGGGAAGGTAGATGGAATCACACCGCCTATTATTCTTTACTCTGAGGAAAAGCTGGCTGAGGGCGCGGACGACTCCGGCAAGGAGTTTATTCAGGTACCCTATGATAAGCGTCTCGTTGCAATCGATGGCGAGACGCAACTCGCTGCTCGGTACGATGCAGCAAATCGCGTTCCGGACACTAAGAGCGATTTTGTGGCGATTTGCATTTGCCACGGAAGAGACAAGCAGTGGGCACGCCAGTGTTTCCACGACCTCAATGTTCTGGCAGTTCGACCAAATGCGGCTCTCACCATCGGTATGGACGCCCGCGACCCGCTCACCCGAGTGGCGCGGGAGATTGAGCGTCTAGTTCCGTTCTTCCGAGACCGAGTAAATAAAAATCGGCGTCAATTGGGTGCCCGCGACACAGACGTCGTCACGATAACCTCCCTCCGCGGCGCATGCATCACACTAGCCGAAGGAATAGGTGGGGTGAAATACGGAGCTCGGCCCGTGCCTCTGCCCGGCGACCAAGTAGACCGAGCGCTCCGGACTGCGGTCGAGTGGTTCACGGCTGTAACAGACGCGATCGGACCGGCCATGGAGGACCGTGAAAACAAACTCGCATCGGCCCCTGCGGTGCTCGCGGCAATCGGCGCAATGGGCCACGAACTCGTCAATATCGATGAGCCGACAATGCGAGAGGCAAAGACGGCTGCACTGATTAGAAAGCTAAGGACAGTGGATTGGCGACGCAGCAAACACTGGGAAGGAATCGCCGGCAAATTCACGCCAAAAGGAACGTTTTCGGTCGGTGGCAGCAAGGAAACCGCATATGCTGTCTACGAAGCGCTAAATGACGGGACCTCCCCGGGTTACGTAAGCGTTCGCAACCAAGTGACCGCGCAAGCCGCCGAGTAATTTTGTGACCCCTGTTTGCGAGCGCCCAGCGTTCGCAAATGGGTCCCACTACGCCACCATTCTGCGACTGGAGCCTTCTACGTCACGGGCCTCCGACATGCTAAAGTGCCATGAGTGTTGCAGTGACCAAATTTCAGTCTGGGGCGGATTGTGGGTCGATTTCTACGAGGGCGGCCATCGTGAGGTCGATGAGCAGGAGCTCGACGAATTCGAACCTAGGTTTGGTGACTCGATGTTCTGCCGCGCATGCGGTTTTACCTGGGCCTATGGACACGCCTCTTGAAATCGACGGCCCGAGGCTACCCTCTTGCCCTCTATTCGGAACTGTGATCCTGTCAACCCTTCGCCGACACCGCCGCGTTGCTGCTCAAGACGGCGCCTGCCGTTAGCCCGATACCGCTCGCGAATTGGTGATAGTAGAGCCCGCCGACGATTTCGCCGGCAACCCACAGGCCGACGACAGGTGGCAGGCGGGTGTTCGATTTGGGCCTGGTCGGTTCAAGCAGTCATCCGGCGAAGCGACGAGGGGTGCCGAGAAATCGACGCGCTACACCGCAGCTTTACGAAGCACGCAACGGATGGACGATGCGGAGCCCGCCATCGAGCACGATCCCATCCTGCATATCTTCGGACCAGAGCGTGTCGCAATCGGCGTGCAGCGCCGAGGCGGCGATCATGGCATCGTAGGTCGACAGTTCGTAGCGCTCCGCGAGTGCCAGTCCCGTTTCGTGAATGTCGATGGTGAGGGGCTGCACCGACAGGAGGCCACGTATCATCGACAGAAACGCGCGCGTCTCTGTCCATGACATCCCCATCTTGCGACGGGCGACATTGGCGATCTCGTTCAGGACCTGCACGCTGATCATGCCGCCAGCGCCGATCAGCTTTTCGGCCCGGTCCGCCTTGGCGGGATCATCGGATGCGACGCACAACAACACGTTGGTATCGAAAAAACTACCGGGCATTCACCTCGTCCCGGTCGAACTTGAAGTCGGCGGGAAGGCGCCCGCGAAAAGCTCGAAGGCGCTTTAGCAGCTCTTCACGTCCGGGCTTGCGCGATATGCCGAATTCACGCTCGTCGGCAACACGGATTTCGATCTCGTCGCCCTCTTTCAGTTCGAGTGCGGCGACTACAGAGGCGGGAAGGCGGACCGCTAGACTGTTGCCCCATTTCGCGACCTGCATGGGTTTCTCCAAAGATACACGGTTCAGTAAATGTATATCTAGACAAACCAGAATCAAGGGATCGCGCTCTGCGATCCCAGCGCCGTTTCTTCCAAGTCAGATTCCTTGGTCCGTCACCCTGCGCTGGCTGCCGCATTCCTCCCGGTGACGCGGCCGAAGACGGCGCCGGACATGAGGCCCGTGCCGCTGGCGTAGTTGTGGTAGTAGAGGCCGCCGACGATCTCGCCGGCGGCGGAGAGGCCGGGGATCGGGTGGCCTGACGCGTCCTCGACCTCGGCGTCGTTGGTGATCTTGAGGCCGCCGGAAGGACGAGGTCGAGGCCGATCCGGAAGCGGTGATACGCGCTCTCGGACCGCGCAAGGCCGGTTGAAGCGGCGGCGCCAGCGCCCGCCTCGGGGCGGTTGGCTCGGTCGCGGCGATTTCTTAAACCGAAGTTTTTACTTTGAGAAGGCGCAAGTGATTGCTCCTGCTCGGAATATTTCCGGCGGGGGTGGTATGTTACTGGCTACAGCTTGGTCGGGTCGACATTGAGGAGGCGGAAAGCTTGGGCTTGGATCGGCGTC
>WNFR01014308.1_pt1 | contig 11298 bp, 9 predicted proteins | sample 5400221 | NCBI WGS metagenome assembly WNFR01 (sample SAMN13153357, study PRJNA577476) | soil metagenome | isolation source: 40 cm soil under Madrone tree | place: USA:California | collected 2016-06-14 | reverse complement strand
AGAGCCTGGTAAAGCTGAACCAGCGCCAATCGTTCGCTGAGCTGGGCCTGCACGAGGTTCAGTTCTGCAGAGAAGTAATTCGTTTCGTTGGTCAGAACCTGGAGATAACTCGCGCCGCCATGCTTGTAAAGCACCTGCGAGAACTGGTCGGATCGTTGGGCCGCTTGCGTCAGGAGATCCTGTTGTTCGCGAAACTCGCGATTTTTTTGAGAAGCAATGAGCGCATCGGAAACCTGTCCGAGTGCGCTCTGAACAGTTTGTTGGTAAGACAGCACCGCTTCCTGCCAGTTCGCGCGGGCGAGCCTGAGTCCCGAGCGAAGTGCCCCGCCTTGGAAGACGGGCTGACTCACGCTGAGGGCTCCGTACCAGGTCTCAGAGGGCTCGCTGATAAACTTGCGCAACGCGTTGCTCTCCAGTCCGCCCAAGCCGGTGAGGGATAAGCTGGGAAAGAATGAGGCTTTGGCAACTCCAACTTGCGCGTTGGCTGCGACGATGATCTCTTCTGCCTGACGGACGTCCGGCCGGCGCTCCAATAATTCTGAGGGGAGGCCGGCCGGAACGTTTTGGGGGAGGGGCTGTTCCGTCAGGGCGCGTCCACGCGCAATTGGTCCCGGATTTTCTCCGAGCAAAATGCTCAGCAAGTTTTCCTGCTGCTGAATTTGGCGCTCAAGATCCGGAATTGTTTCCGAAGCCGTGTAGACAAGTTGCTCCGATTGACTCACATCGAGACCTGAAGCAGAGCCATGAGTCTCAAGCAGCTGAGTCAGCGCCAGGGACTGTTGCCTCGACGCAAGGGTTCGGTTCGAGATTTCGAGTTGGCTGTCGAGGGCGCGAAGTTGGAAGTACGCCGTCGCTACATTGGCGACCAGAGAAGAAAGAACGGCGCGTTGCCCCCACTCGGTGGCGAGTACTTCGGCGCGTGCCGCCTCCGTCTGTCGGCGATATTTTCCCCAGAAGTCGAGGTTCCAGATCACCCCTAGATTCAGTTCACCCGCATTGACCTGGTAAGCCGGAAACTGGTTTGAAATCTTTGCGTTTTGCTGGCTGAAAATATCGGCCCCAACGCTGGCGGACGGAAACTGATTGGAACGGATGATACCGAGTTGTGCCTGCGCTTCAAGTATCCGCGCGGCGGCAATGCGTACGTCGTAATTTTGCGCGAGTGCTTTATGGATCAGTTCCGCGAGCGCTGGATCCTGATACACCTGCCACCATTGCTCATTGCCGAGCGATGAAGCCGTGGTCTGCTCGGGCGACGCTGCGCGATAGCTCGGTGGAACGTTTGCAGCGGGCCGCCTGTATTTCGGGCCCATCAGGCATCCGGAGAGCAGCCCCGTCGAAATCAAGACAAGTGGTAATAGTTTCTTCATTCGTTATTAGTCACCTTCAACCGGTACTTCGGAGGCCGCGAGTTGCACGGCTCGTCGCCGCTCAGCACCGGAAATTCGTTCGACAACGTAGAAGATCGCGGGAATGAGGAAGACGCCGACAAGGGTCGCCGCTAGCATGCCGCCGATCACCGTGGTGCCCATCACCTGGCGCGCGACCGCCCCAGCACCGGACGCTGTCCACAGTGGAATGCATCCCAAGATGAACGCAAACGAGGTCATCATGATCGGCCTGAAGCGAAGCCGTGCTCCTTCAAGCGCCGCATCCACCAGTGGCTGGCCGTGTTCGTACCGCTCCTTGGCAAACTCGACGATCAGAATCGCGTTCTTGGCCGCAAGACCGATCAACATCACCAAACCGATTTGGGCATAGACATCGTTTTCGATTTGGACCATGTAAGGAGGGAGGAACAATCCCAGCAGCCAGCGGCGGAGCCATAGCACTCCGAAGGCGCCAAACACCGCGACTGGCGTGCTCAGGAGCACGCTGAACGGCAAGCTCCAACTTTCATAAAGCGCCGCCAGAATCAGAAAAACGAAGAGCAGGGAAAATCCGAAGATGACGCTAGGCGGCATTCCCTCCCGCGCCTTTTGCTCCTGGTATGACATGCCCATGTAGTCGAAGCCCATTTCGCTTGGCATCGTTTCTTTGAAAACCTGTTCCAGAGCGGCAGTCGCCTGCTCCGAGCTGTATCCGGGCGCCGCGCTGCCGTTGATTTGTGCCGAGCGATACTCGTTGTAGCGCATGGTGAACTCGGGACCGGAACGGTTTTCGAAACTTGCCAATGCAGAGAGTGGCACTACCTGACCCTGGTTGTTGCGGACGTAAAACTGGCCAAGGTTGCCGGTATTTGCGCGGTAAGGCGCCTCCGCCTCCACGTAGACCTGCCATGTGCGACCAAAATCGTTGAAGTAATTGAGGAACAGGCCTCCCATGAATGCCTGAATTGTCTGGTAAACGTCGCTAATTGCGACGCCCTGTTTCAGAACTTTTTCGCGGTCCACATTCACGAACTGCTGCGGCACGCTCGGTATAGCGGTCGTGCTTATCATGCCGATCTCGGGGCGCTTGCGGGCCGCGGCCAGAAACTTGTTGAGATTGTTGGCGAGAAACTGCACGTCCTTACCCGCGCGGTCCTCGAGAACAAACTGAAATCCGCCAGAAGTGCCGACGCCTGGGATCGCCGGTGGTGAGAAGCTGAAAACAGTTCCATCCGGCAGTCGGCTGAGTTCCCGGTTCAATCGGGTCTTGATTTCCTGGAACTGTTCCGTCCTGGCTTTGCGCTCATCCCACGGTTTCAGAGAGACCCAGAAGAACGCGTTATATGACGTCCGAACGAAGCTGAGCAAACTGAACCCGCCAACAGTCGTTGTGTATTGAACTCCCGGCGTGTTGGCGAGAACCGCTTCCACTTGTTTCGCAGCCGTGCTCGTGCGTTCGAGCGAAGCGGCGGTTGGAAGCTGCATATTAACGAACATGTAGCCTTGGTCTTCATCGGGCAGAAAGCTGGAAGGCAGGTGCGTTCCAAAGAAAACACCGCCCACTCCACAAGCCACAAGGATTGCCAGCATCACTACAACTTTTTGAACGAGTACGCCAGACCAGCGGACATATCCTTCGGTTGTGCGGTGGAACATGCGATTGAACCAGCCAAAGAATTTTGCGAGTGGCCCGTGAGTTTCTTTCCTGGGTCGCAGAAGAATCGAGGCGAGCGCCGGGCTCAGTGTCAGAGCGTTAAAGGCCGACAAAACGACCGATATGGCAATCGTGATTGCGAATTGCTGATAAAGCCTTCCCGTGATGCCTGGAATGAAAGCAGTCGGCACAAAGACCGACGAGAGGACCAGAGCGATGCCGATGACAGGACCAGATAGCTCCTCCATTGCTCTTCGGGCTGCGTCTTTGGGAGCCAAACCTTCTTCGATATGGCGTTGCACGCCTTCAACCACGACGATGGCATCGTCGACCACTAATCCAATGGCGAGTACCAACCCGAAAAGCGAAAGTGTGTTGATGGAAAACCCGAATAGCGGGAAGAGCACAAAGGTTCCAACTAGGGAAACAGGCACGGCCAGCATCGGGATCAAGGTGGCGCGCCAGTCTTGTAAGAACAGATAGACCACAAGAATGACCAGCACGATTGCAATCAAGAGAGTCACAATGATCTCTTTCATGCCTTCTGTTACTGGGAGCGTCTGGTCGAGTGAAATGGCGTAATCGATGTCCTGCGGAAAGCGTTGCTTCATTTGTGCCATGAGCTTCCGGACGCCTTTCACAGTTTGAACAGCATTCGATCCGGGCAATTGATAGACGGCGAGACCGGCAGCAGGCTGGCCATTTAGGCGACAGATCATGCTGTAGTCTTGCGTGCCCAGCTCGACTCGGGCCACGTCTTTAACGCGAACGGTGCCGCCATTCGGCGCTTCGCGCACGATAACGTCGCCAAATTGCTCTGGCGTAGTCAGCCGGCCTTGAGCGAGCACGGCATAAGTGAATTGCTGATTGTTCTGAGCTGGTTGTCCCCCGACCTGACCAGCGGGATTGACCGTGTTCTGGGCTTTAATTGCGTTGACAATGTCTGTGACGGTTATACCCAGCTTCGCCAACTGGTCCGGCTTCACCCACAACCTCATGGCATACTGACCCGATCCGAAGACTATGGCCTGGCCGACACCATACGAGCGTGCGATGGGATCGTTGAGGTTGATATAACCGTAGTTCGCGAGGTAATTCGCATCGCGAGTGCCGTGCGGCGAGTACAGAGCGATCAGCATGAGCGGAGCAGTCGCCGACTTCTTGAGCGTGATTCCGTAGTTGTTCACCTCAGGCGGCAATTGACCGTTTGCCAGTTGCTGACGCGACTGCGTGAGCAGCAGATCGGTGTTGGGATCCGTCTTGAGATCGAAATCGATAAGCAGCTGCGTTTGCTGGTTGGCGGTCGCGTTTAGGGAATACATGTAGTTCATGTTGTCCACGCCGCTGACTTGCTGCTCGATAGGTGTAGCAACAGCTTGTTCGAGAGTCCGCGCGTCCGCACCCGGATAGGTGGCTTGTAGCAAGATCTCGGGAGGAGCGATGTTGGGGAACTGAGCTACCGGCAAAGTCGCGATCGTAATCGCGCCGACAATGACCATAAGAATTGCGATCACAATCGCCACGATGGGTCGTCGAATAAAGAAATTGGCCATGATTAGCGATTCTCCGAATCCTTAAACGGTGAGGGATTTACTAAATCGCCGTCTTTGACTTTCTCGGCGCCGACAGCGACCACACGTTCTCCGGGGTTCAGGCCGGTATTAATCACCCACAGGGAGCCTTCAGTGGGTCCGACCTTTACCGTGCGAAGTTGCGCCCGATTATCAGGACCAACTACGGTGACTTGGTAGCTGCCTTGCGCCTGACTCACTGCCGCCTGCGGCACAAGCAGCGCTCCCGTGATGGTTCCGGTCATAGCCCGAACGCGTGCGTACTGGCCGGGCCGCAACAGATTTTTCGGATTGGGGAACTCACCCACGATCTGGATGGTTCCGGTCTGCGCATTGACCTGACGGTCTGCGAAGACAATCTTCCCCGGATACGAGTAGGTCCCCCCGTTGGACAAAGTCAACTGCAGCGCAATCCGTGAGGCGTGCGTCAGCCACGCTACGCTGCCCGGAGCTCCGCCATCCGCGATGCGCAAATATTCTTGTTCGCTTATCGGGAAATAAACCTTGATCGGATCGACTTGCGAAACTGATGTGAGCACCGCGGATGGGCCTACCAAGTTGCCCACCTGCACGGTGGTAATTCCGGCGATTCCATCGACCAGCGAGACGACTCTCGTGTAGCCCAGATTCAACTGGGCCTGTTCGACCGCCGCCTGGTCGGCCTCGACTGCTGCCTTCGCCCCGCGAAGAGACTGCGTATCGCTATCAAGCTGACTCTGGGGAATGGCGTGAGCTTCCGCCTCAGGAATGTCGCGCTTTACATTCAAGTCAGCGTTGGCCACCTGCGCCTCCGCTTGTGCCAGTTGTCCTTTAGCTTGATCGAGCGCTGCTTGGAATGGGCGGGGATCGATCTCAAACAGGAGCTGGCCTTTTCGAACGAATGATCCTTCGTGGTAGTCCTGGCGAATGAGATAACCGCTCACTTGCGGCTGAATCTGCGCGTTGACATACCCTTCGAGCGTTCCAACCCACTCGCCTATAACGGGGACGGTTCGTTGAACGACCGGTGCGACTTCAACCATTGGTGGTGGAGGCGGTGCCGAAGCTCCCACCTTACTGTTGTTGCAGCCAAGCACATTCAGAAGCAACACCGTACTCATTAATCCTGCACATGTCCGCTTTATCATTACTTTCCTCTGAATCGATTCGCTGACGCGCCTGAGCTGTGACGCCGCTCGGCTAGTTGTGTAATGTGGCCCGAAGGTCGTCCGCTCGTCAGGCGCGTCAGTCAGGCGATTCCATTTCCTTCGTTCCAGTTCGTGATCTCCAGCAGGAAGTGACGCATCTGCCATATTTCGCAAACGCAACTTGCATGCCAAAGCCGGGACGTTGGTAGATCTCGCCGAATGAACGACTTTCTCCGGCCGTCCGCCACGAGGGTGTCGAAGAGGTCGAAAGTGTCGAGACAGCCGAGTTACTAGACAGCCCAATTCCCTAAGAAAGTGGCGGGCACACGTCTAATCGTTTGAGAAGACGGAGAGAGGAACGAATCTCGGCTATGAGATTTCTTGGCAAATGGATTGCGACATTCGAGTCAGCGAACGAGCTGGCCTGGAGAAAGGGCAGGGTTCGCTTACGCTGCGCCACTGAGTGGTCTGGTCAAAGGGATGGCGTATGGAATTTAAAGACTATGACTTTAGCCGTAATCCTGTCGTGCAGCATCAGGTCTTCTTCCTGGAATCGAAATGTGCGTCCGGTGGTTTTTCGATTCTGGCACGCTCAATCGAAGAATTGGTCGGACCCGAAGAACTGCACCGAACGCAATGTGCTGCTTGACAGGGCAAGCACGGGAGCGAAGACGTTGGACCCCAGAATTCTGAAGCTAGTGACATTGCTTATGACGATCATTCCGACGCCTGCCCTGAGCCACGCGAATTTCGTGCTTGTCTCAAGGTTCGCTGATAACCAAATTCGCAGCGTCCTTGACGAACTCGATCCCGACGATACTGACGATTGCTTTTCACTGGGCGAGCTCGACGTTGACTTCCGTACTGATAACAACGGCCCACCCAATATAGGTGTGGTATTGACGGATCCTCGTGGACGCCGCATTGGGTTTGATCCGCTTACCAAACGCGGCTGGGATGCATTACCTGTGGCGCGAGGCTACATCGATTGCGACGATCTGGGCGGTGCGGATACCTGTCGAGGAGTAGTCCGGGTATGCGGGCCTGTGACCGGGATCTACAAGCTTGAAGTAATTGCCCAGCAAACGACGGCCTACAGCGTAAGTGTCCTTGCCCGAAGTAGAGAAGTTCTCGACAGCAACAGCCTTCGGTCCTACCGTTCAGGCGCTGATTTGGAGAATGTAGCAATTCGGGCGCGATCTCGAAACGTCGTCTTGCTGAACTATTCCCGCGATGGTCGAGAGAAGGTAACCGCCCAGCTCCAGCATCCGTTGCACCCGCAACTGTATGAAGCTCATTTTCCATCGGCACGCTGACGTAAGAGCAAGAAAGTAGGGCGCGACCTCGATTGAAGGAATCGCGGTTCTACATAGTGGTGCCGATTTCGTGCTCGTTCAGCGATCCCGATCCTTTGCTCGCACGCCAGTAGAAGAACGTGACGGCCGACAAAAGGAGCTCTCACATGCGGACGTGCATAAGCCAATAGTCGGATGTATGTGATACGGTTGTTTTCTTCGCTGTCATCGCCGAGAGTGGTCGCGCAGCACGGAAATCAATGGCACGTCGCGCTCATCCCGTGAATGCATTACGTGGCCTGAAAAAAGAAAGTTAGCGGTTGGGCGCTGCCTCCCCATCAGCATAGAGTTCTAGTAATGAATGAACGGTCGGCTACCTCGGGCTAGCTCTCTATCCTGCCGTGGATCTCTTTCGCATGCGCACAACGGCTCCGTTGTCTTCGAATGAGACTTCGTCCATTAAGGTCTTCATGAGATAAATACCGCGGCCATGTGTGAACAGGCGATTCTCGAGCGTGGTGGGATCCGGAACTGTGTTCCAGGAAAACCCTCGCCCTTCATCCCGAACGCTGATCGAGACTGCTCCATCCATGTAGCAGCGGCACTCGACGTAAACGCGCTTGTGGGGGTCCTCAGCATTGCCGTGGATCACTGCATTCGCAAGCGCTTCACGCAGAGCCATCTCATAGAGGCAATCTCCATTTGGAATTTCCGTGCCATTACTTATGGAGAGGGCAAGACTCATGCCACATCACTCTGATTTAACTCATTGAGTTCTAGAGCGTGGAATCCGAGATCATGCGTCCCTGGCTGACGAATCTGTTGAAAGTGTTGAGACAGCCGAGAGACCGACTTTGATCACACATCGGAGCAAAGCGCCTGATCGCGCTCTCACGCCAGAAAAGAGTTATCGTAGTTGTTTTTGCATCACTTCTAATTCAGCGCGGCAGATATTGCTGAAGTCATGCAACGGATCCTCGTGTTTCGCGGTTCGGGTCTGAATTTCCTCAGCAGTAAGGTTAGGCTCCGAATACATAATGATTATGCGCTGCATAACGGTTTCGGCGCTCCCGAGGACATCTGCGGAGGAACTCAAACGTATGCGGCTCAAAAGTGCATAGATCGGCGTGAGTGTATTCGGATCCTGGAAATTATGTTGGATCGCGTCGCCCATGGCGCGCGCAGTTTCGCTGATGAAGTCTGAATACAGCTGCTCGCGGTGGAAGATTCTCTTAGCCAGAAGGTCGCGCCGATCTTGGTGTCGTTGCGTGATCCAAGTGCTTACACTCGACGCCAGTGCGCCGGTAAGCGAGCCAAAGATGGCCGCCAACGCCGAAATGCTTGCCGGGTCCAATCTCATTCTCAGACCTTCCCGAATCACGCGTCTTTATCGGTAACAAAGGCACATGAACCCTAGGAACCCTAACAGCAGAATCACTACGCAGAAGCAAATCACAAAAGTGGTGTCGTCATTCTGCTCGTTCGCAGTTGTTTGCTCTGGTTCAAGGTAGCGAATCGCGTCGTATATGTCTGGGTCGCTCAGGTCTTCGATGTTCCACTTCGATTCGTATTTCTTTGCCATCACGTCCTCGTTAATGCATTGCAACTTGACCGCCTGCGCCCGGTTGGTTCTTAGCGAGCAAGAAAGACAAGAAAAACATCAATACCGAAACAATCCCAGAAGTTAGTACACCTCAAAGTAAGAAATGGCTTGGGCCTGTCTCAGCAGCATGGCGTACATCCTGGCGAGCGCCTGCCGCTGCGCATAATTCGCGCTCAGCCCGACATGCGTCAGACGGGTCGCTAACGTCGTGACTGCCGCACTAAAGCGGGGAGACCGCGTGTATTCGGCCAGTACAGACTGATGGTACTGACTTCGGCGCGCTATCAACGTAGTTACGGCCGACGTGCCTATGCTTTGCACACCTAACAAAAACATTGCAGCCGTCGCGAGCACGGTTGCGTACAGGCATGATCTGGGCAGAACTGGTTGGGCAAGATGAGTCACCTTATTTCGTCCCCTGCATGAAAACTTCGTTGTCCACGAACGTTATGTGGAGCGAGTCAATGAGCTTCTCCAAAGCGCGAGTACGCGTTTCTAGAATCTCCAAAACGGAGCAATCGAGAAAGAGGGCACAGTCCTGCTCCGAGTAGTGATCCAGGACGGACATTACGAAGACAAACCGCTCGAAGTCTTCAAGCGCCAAAATGGCCTCGAGTTCGAAATGTCCGCCTGGAGGAGTCGACAGCTGGGCCCCGTACGGGAGAACAATTGCAGACGCGTAAGAATGGGCGACGCGGGGTCGCGGCTTCACCTCACGAATTGCATTCTCGACTACGATCCGCTTTGACCACGCGTGGGCCCACTGAGATGTTCAAGGCCGACTACAAAGCATCGTTCCGCTTTTTCGTGATCGCGGGTGAGTAGGAACGAAAGCTGATACAAGGAATTCAGATCGTCACCACAGGTCTTACGAAGGTCCTCGCGACTCACCGCTAAGTTCTCTTCCTGTCCACGAACATGAATGTGCGCGGGTTCACTCATCTCTTCATCTCCCGACCATTCCCGGTTGCGCGGCGTGTCAGTTGTTTCAAAACGCGTTTCGTGAATACGCCATGGCCGCGAAATCTGATTCCTCCGTTTATCAACTCCAGGATTACGTTCTCGCCTTCCTGACTGATCGTCGTTACGTGTTTCATTTCGATCACGAGTTCGCGGCCACGAAGATCTGCTCTTGCCTCTTGACACGTATTCCTTAGTTCGGCGGCCCATGGCGCAATAAGTTTTCCTTCGACAATCAGCCGACGGTGCCTTGCGTTATCAACGAGCGAGATCTTCAGCATTGATTTTTCCCACGCTTGCGATAAGGCAAGCCGCACGCCAAACTTGTGAGGGCGTAAATTGTTGAATTCTCGGGAGACGGCCGCCAGAACTTGATATGTCGAGGTCGAAGAGGTTGAAAGGGTCGAAAGTGTCGAGCTACGAGTGAGGGTTAGGAAAAGGCGGGGGAGTGGAGATCAAGCATACTGCTTGGCGTAGAGGCCGAACTTTTTCATGCGAGAAAGGAGAGTCGTGCGGTTCATTCCCAGGCGTGCTGCCGCACCGTCGCTACCACCCACACGTCCCTTACATGTAGTCAGCGCTCGTATGATCTCATCGCGCTGCTTTCTTTCATATCCGTCAGCGACGGTGGTTTTGTCGATTGGCAAATCTGTTCTTTCTCCAACGACTTGCTCAACTTCAGGGGGGTTGGCGTGCGGGAACTCGATAGTATTGGTCCTTTCCAGTTCTCGGAGTGGCGCCTCAAGCGATTTGCCGCGAGTGATTATCACCGCCCGCTCAATAAAGTTTTCCAGCTCACGGATGTTGCCAGGCCAGGTCCAAGCTGTAAGTCCCTTCATCACGGCTGGAGATATGGTTTCAATTTTCTTCTGCATATGTTTTGCAAACTTCTGGACGAAGTAACTCACCAATTGTGGAATGTCTTCCTTGCGTTCCCGCAAAGGCGGTATCCGGATCGGAAAAACATGCAAGCGGTAGTACAAATCATTTCGGAACTCGCGCGCCGCAATCATTTTTTCGAGATCGCGATTGGTTGCCGCTACCAGGCGAATATTCACTCTTCGCGTGTGAGTGCTCCCCAGTCGTTCGAATTCACGCTCTTGTAAGGCGCGCAACAGCTTGGGCTGAATCTCAATCGGGATGTCTCCCACTTCGTCCAGGAACAATGTGCCCTGATCCGCTAGCTCCATTCGTCCGGTCTTTTGAGTAATCGCGCCGGTGAAAGCTCCTTTTTCATGTCCAAACAGCTCGCTCTCCAGCAGACCGGTAGGAATGGCGGCACAGTTCAGCTTCACAAAGGTCCGATCTTTGCGTCTGCTGCGGTCGTGAATGGCGCGGGCAATTAACTCTTTCCCCGTGCCTGTCTCCCCCAGCAGGAGGACTGTGGAGTCGCTGGTAGCGACCGTTTCAACGAGTTCCAGAACATGTTTCAACGCGGGGCTATTCCCGATGATGTTTTCAAAGTTCATCTCGCTGCGGATTTCTTCTTCGAGATACAGCTTCTCCTGGGCGAGTTTGTCTTTCAGTTGTGAAATCTCGTGATATGCACAAGCATTTTCAATGGCGATGGCGATCTGGCCTGACGCACGGCTTAAGAAATTTATGTCTTCCTGCGAAAACGGAGCTTCCGTCGTACGTAAAATTGCGAGAATCCCGAGCGCCCGGCCGCGATTTACAAGCGGAATGGCGCAATAGGCCCTTAGACCCTCCGCAAACTC
>WNFR01027336.1_pt1 | contig 11299 bp, 15 predicted proteins | sample 5400221 | NCBI WGS metagenome assembly WNFR01 (sample SAMN13153357, study PRJNA577476) | soil metagenome | isolation source: 40 cm soil under Madrone tree | place: USA:California | collected 2016-06-14 | reverse complement strand
GTCGTTACTCACTTGGGCAATCGGAGCTGTGATATTGGTTGTCCTTTCGATTCTACTTCGGTACGTCGCAAACGAGGCTCACGAACTGGCTCGCGCGCGAGGACGGGCGTCAGCCGCCCCGGAGCAAGGCCCAAGGACTCGTAAGAAAGCAGCTTAGCGAGGCGAACCGTTAATAGTGCACGGCCAAATGGAGAGTCTCTGCTTGCGGGTGCGGTTCCTTGCAGCTGTGCAGCCAACGCTCAGCGAACCGAGCTCGGACCTGGTCACGGGTCTTTGACCTGTCCTTACGCTAGCCACGTGCCCATCAGTCGCTAATGGAAACGTCACTGAGTTGTAATATGCGGTGGATCCGCTGTTACCCGAGAGGTTACGTGCTTTTCATACTTAATTCGGCTCGTCTCCAGTCCGAGATCCAAGGCAAAACTTCTGAAATCTGGCGTGGATTGGCAGCCCAAAGACGATGCAGAGAGTGCGGACACCCACTATACAGACACATAGCTCTTCCAAACCCGCGGGTGGGGGGGTGGTTGAAGCTCATACATCGCGGTTGCCCGAACTGTGGAGAGTGCGCTGACGAGTAACGGGCAACAACGGAAAACACAAGATAAAGGATGGCGCTGCTGGAGAATTCGCCATCATGTTGGGCGTTTTTGGTGCGCGGGGTCTACGAGTCAGTTTCGCAGATGAGACTCATGGCGCGCTTGAAACTGTGTTAAGACCCGACGATCCCGTTCTCCGCGTTGCAACAGTGCGTTTGCTAAGGCTTTCGGGCTTGGCGGCTTCCTAGTCCGAGATGTATCGGCTTCGAATTTCTTCGATGCTGATAGGATACCAAAGTCTTTGTGAAGTCTATATGGCACACTAACCATATCGAAGAGCCTTTGACACTTAATTTGGCGATGGTCAAAGCTCATGAAACCTGCTTTAGAAGAGCTATGTCGGTCAAAATTCATTTGAATTATTTTGTATTGTGTGCGAAGTTTGATGAAACCTACCCTCGGGTAGCTGCCGACACCATTTGGGGGGGGGGCCGGCGACAAAGGCCTCACAGCTGTCTCTATTTCACCGGCTGGGGAGCGCGGAAAATGCGTTGCCCGAAATGTTCGTCCGTTAACCCGAAATTGTCCGCCTTTTGCGGCGATTGTGGCAGTCGGCTTCCTTATATCCATCAACCCAGCGAAGCCGGCGAACACTATACATCGCAGGCTGAACGGCGCCGGCTGACGGTTGTATTCTGTGACTTAGTCGGGTCAACTGCGCTTTCCGGGCAGATCGACCCCGAAGAATTGCACGATCTGACGCGCCGCTACCAAAGGGTTTGCGCCGACGTGGTTGGGCGTCACGGCGGCCACGTGGCCCAGTTTCTCGGCGACGGCCTTCTCGTATATTTCGGCTATCCGATAGCGCACGAAGATGATGCGCAGCGCGCGGTGCGCGCCGGCCTTGAAACTGTTGCAGCCATCTCGGGGCTGGGCGCGCGGCTGGAGAAGTCGTTGCAAGTTCGCGTCGCTGTTCACACCGGTCTGGCTGTTGTGGGGCACCTGGGCGATGGAACCGATCCGGACGCGATAGCTATAGTCGGCGAGACCCCGAACATTGCAGCCAGGCTGCAGAGTATCGCTGAGCCAGGCACCGTAATCATCAGCAGTCCCACTTATCGGCTCGTCGAAGGATTCTTTCATTGTCGCAGTCTCGGCGCACCCGCCCTCAAGGGTGTAGCGGCACCGATCGAGCTGTACTCGGTGCTCGCGGAGAGTGGTATTCAAAGCCGCTTTGAACGAGCGGTCGCCAGCGGTCTCACCCCCTTTGTGAGTCGACAAGCGGAGGTCGAGTTACTGCTCCAACGCCTGGAGCGAGTCAGGAACGGAGCCGGCCAAGTCGTTTTGCTCAGCGGAGAAGCGGGCATCGGTAAATCACGCCTGATACGAGTGCTGAAGGAACGCGCTACCGGCGAACCTACGACCGAGCTTGCAGTCCGTTGTTCACCCTATTACCAGGACAGCGCGCTCTATCCCTCCAACGTTTACTGCAGGTCCAGCGCGACGAAACTGCCGAAACAACGCTTGCGACTTTGGAAAGCGCGCTGGAGTCCTTCGGCTTGCCCTTGTCCGAGTTTGTACCGCTGTTCGCTGCGCTGCTCTCGTTGCCCAATGACCATCGATATCCACTGCCTGCGATGACTCCACAACGGCAAAAGCAGAAAACCTTCGAGGCTGTCGTTGCATGGCTCTTGAAAGCGGCGCAGCATCGCAGTACTTGGTTGGTGGTCGAGGACGTACACTGGGCCGACCCTTCGACCCTGGAACTTCTGAGCCTGCTCATCGAGCAAGTTTCTCGTTCGAGGGTGTTCGTTGTACTGATCTTCCGGCCCGACTTCCTCCCGCCCTGGCGCTCCCAGCCGCACGTGAGCAGTACAACCCTCGATCGGTTGCCCAAAACGGGAATCGAATCCATGATCGAATCCCTGGCCGGTGGTAAGAAATTACCACCGGACGTTACGCGCGATATCGCCGAGAAAACCGAAGGCGTGCCGCTCTTTATCGAAGAGCTGACCCGAATGGTTCTCGAATCCGGGCTATTGCGGGAACAGGACGGGCGCTACGAACTGACGAGTTCTTTGCCGTCGCTGGCTATCCCCTCTACTCTCTACGAGTCGCTGATGGCTCGTCTCGACCGACTCGGCACGGCCAAGGAGGTAGCGCAGCTCGCCGCGACTATTGGCAGGGAGTTCTCCTACGATTTGCTTCGTACGATTTCACCGCTCGATGAAACCAAGCTGACCGGCGCTCTTAACCGGCTGGTCGACGCCGAGCTGCTCGACCAACATCTGTTATCGCTTCAAAGATCATATAGCTTCAGACATGCCTTAATCCGCGATGCCGCATATGAATCACTGCTTAGGAGCAAGCGGCGTCAGTATCACGGGCAAATAGCCGCCGCCCTGCAGGAGAGTTTTCCCGAAATAGCAAACGCTAATCCTGAACTGGTTGCCGTTCACTATACTGACGCTGGTCTCGTCGAAAAGGCGATCCTTTTCTGGCACAAGGCGGGGCATAAGGCGCTCGAACGCTCGGCGAATCAAGAGGCAATCCGGCATCTGACTAAAGGTCTCAAGTTACTCAGTATTTTGCCCGAGACGCATGAACTCCTTCAGCAGGAGCTTCTGCTACGCGCGACCCTGGGACCGGCCGTGATGCTCGCCAAAGGGTTCGCATCACTCGAGGCGCAGGACGTCTACAGTCGGGCGCGTTTACTATGCCAGCAGGTGAGTGATATCTCCCTGCGGTTCCAGGTGTTCTGGGCACTCTGGGTATCTCATGTTGCCCGTGGCGAGAACGGCAAAGCGCGGGAGTCAGCAGAGGAGTGCCTGCGCCTGGCGCAGGCTGCTCAGGATTCGACCCTCTCCTTAGGAGCTCATCACGCTATAGGTGTCTGTTTGCTGACCGTCGGAGAGTTTGTCCAAGGTTTCGAGCATATCAAGCAATGCTCCGGGATCTATGATCGCAGCCAGCACAGCCGTCAGGTGCGCACCTACGGTCAGGATAATGGCGTAATTTGCCTTTGTTACGAGGCATTTTGCCTCTGGTTCCTCGGTTACCCGGACCAGGCGTTCAAGCGGATCCGTGAGGCGCTCACCCTCGCACGAGAGCTTTCTCATCCCACAACCACGGTGACGGCCGCGAACATTGCGTGCTGGGTTTATCAACTGTTTCGCGACGGACAAGCGACCTTGGAGCAGGCAGAAGCGGCTATCTCCCTCTCGACTGACCGTGAATTCGAATTGTGGAGGGCGATGGGAGAGATCATGCGCGGCTGGGCACTTACGCAGCAAGGTATGCTAGAAAATGGGATCGCACACATTCGGACGGGCATGAGCGCATTTCACTCTACCGGGGGTGAAATAATGCTGCCCTATTTCATGTACTTGCTTGCTGAGGCATATGGTCGCTCGGGGCTGGCCAAGGAAGGCCTCGGAATTCTCACTGAGGCACAAGCCGCTATCGAAAGTAGCGGCGAGCGCTGGTGGGAGGCTGAACTCCAACGCCTGAAAGGCGAACTGATTCTAATGCAGCCCGATACGTTGAGCTCGCAAGAGACGGAAGAAGCAGAGGCATGCTTTCATCGCGCGCTCGCAACTGCACGCGCTCAGAGCGCTAAGTCTCTCGAGCTAAGAGCAGCTACCAGCCTAACTAAACTATTGCGCAGACAGGGCAAACTAGCTGACGCGACCCACAACCTAACGGTCGTTTTCAAATGGTTTACTGAAGGCTTTGACACTATAGATTTGCGCGAGGCAAGAAAGCTATTGCAAGAACTTCAGGCGGAGCAAGGAGAGAAATCGTGTCAGATGACATAACGGCCATAATGGCCACATTTGTTGCTGCGGTGAACTATTTTAATAGATTTCAGATTAGCAATTGGTCCAATCTTGCGCCGCTATTGCATGCAGAGTTTAAGATGAAGAGGCTTGATGACCCTGATCCTAACAGTTACCACGAAGGAAGAGACACTGATGTCCAAGGCTATTTTGTCACTAAGGGCAAAGATGACCAAGCTGAATTTAAACCCATTGACTTCCCAGATTGTAAGATAAATGGCGACCATGCTGTTGTCTCGGGATTCGCCTGGTTCATCGACATAACTAATCGGGTGTACGGCGGTCCGACTCCGAAGCGAGAAATCCGATATCGTTTCACATTTAAAAAGAGCGCTGACGGTAACTGGCAAGTAAAACATTCATGGGGCGAATACGTCTCTTAACTTCGAGGATAGAAGGGCGGCAGGTGGCTACTCTCTAACATGTATTCTTGTAGGCATGCGTATACCGCCTTTAATTTAAAGAAAAGGATAACTTTGGCTACCGGCAGGGCCTTTCCTGGCCCAGTATTCTTGCAACGATTGAGCTTACTTGGAATCTGGAGCACGGCGTAGGAAATCTTATATGCAAACAAGATACGAAGAGGATCGTAATTTACGTGACCGGCCGAGCTCAGATCAATCATGTCCGTTACAATCTCAAGTCACCGCATACACTAAGGATATAGTAAGGGATTGGTATGGAGGTAGAACGGAGCACATCCTCGAACGTTATGGTGGTGAGGCGCCAAGAGTCCATTATCACACCGGCCTCGTCGATCAGGTACCACATACCGAAGATGTCGATGAACTGAAGCGAGCCTTACGCCAAGGACAGGTAAAACTGCTCGATGTTGCGGCCAAGGAATGGCAGGTTGACCGCCTTAGAGGCGGTCATATCTTGGATAGTGGCTGCGGCTTGGGCGGCGGTTCGATCTACTGGGCCGAGAAGTATAGTTGCAGGGTAACCGGCGTTAGCTTGGTGCAGGAACATCTCGACTTAGTCCACAAGTATGCGAGCGATACTGGCCTCGCCCAGCGAATCGACACTCTCCGCTGCGACGTGCATGAAATCCATTTGGAGCCGAACCAAAGAAGTAAATACGATGCTGTCATAGCCATTGATAGCTCCTGTTACATGGATCTGCCGCGTTGGTTTAGCGCATTGAGACAAGTTCTTCTACCTGGGGGCAAGATCTATATAGCGGATGGGTTTATAGGTCCAAACGCTAGCCAATCGCTGGTTGCAGACGTAGACGATTACTTCAAGACCAAGATGGTTAGACTCACTGACTACTTGGCAGTCGCTCAGTCGTTAAAAGCTTGGGACTTCAGTGACCGAGCGGCGCGGTTTTTTGGTACGACCTATCCGCTTATCTTTATTCAGGCCATGGCAGCGAATAATTTGCAAGGCAAGAAAGCTTCCCTGTCGATGCACAAGCTGCTGCGTCACGCCTTCGACACCCGGCATTTGCAGTATCTGTTACTCGAAATAGATCCGTGGACATGACCTATGAGCTATCTCGAACGGCAGGCCGCCTTGAAAGCCGAGTTAGGATTCGTTCTGCATCCTAGCGGGTCTGAGTATTACGGCTATCAAGGCGATGCTACGACTACTTCGTCAGCGTTCAGGTTCAGGACGTACCTGCCGTGCGGCAGAAGCTAGAGGCGGCTGGCTTCCGCGAGTTCACCCACTACGACGAGCGCCGTCAGCCAGTCTACGAGCCGGACCCGGTGAGTGGACGAACTTTCGACGAGACGACGTGGATATGACGGGTCCTTGAGGAATCCGCCGAAGTGGTCGAACAACTGCAACTGACTTTGGTCCAGCTATTCGGGGCCAAGGAATTTAGCAAGTTTTGCAAGAGGGACAGGCTCAGACTCTATTAAATGCACCTGCCCTGAAGACGAAGACAATCAGATCGATCTTCCTCTGCCGTTGAGCGTGCGGGAACAGGCGCTCGGTCCGGGCCAGTTCACGCCCGTTGAGATCCGATGAGCGCTCGCCGCCCAGCCTGCGAATTCTTCTCTTTTGAAATCCAAAAACTTATAAATTCCGCTGGGTTAGCACCGACTAAGGTGACTGGACTTGCTGCGCGGACTGAGCGCACACGGACCTCTGAATGGGAGGCTTTTCCATGGAACAACCAGGTCCGAAACCTCGAACTAAGAAAAAGGTCGACGTTGGTCATGATTCCGAATACTTGGCCCGCGAAATGGCGGATCTCCTCAAGCTCGATGACGCAGCCTTGAGACAAAGATGGGCAAGGGTTTTCGTTGCCGATGCTTCCCCGCATTTCGGACGCCTATTGATGCTCAGATCCATTGCGTACCGGCTTCAAGAAAAAGCTTTCGGCTGCTTGAAGAGATCCGCGGAGCGGCTACTCGATCAGGTATGTAATGGCCCGGCAGAGGATGCTCTGGAGCGTCTTCCCAAAACGCGAGCCAGTGCTGGAACCGTCCTGATCCGCGAGTGGCGAGGTGTTCGCCACCGCGTCACGGTACTAGACTATGACGTCGTCTGTCGTGGTCAACGCTACAAGTCACTCTCTGAGGTCGCATGCCTGATTGAAAGCCCGTCTTGGCAGGCTTACGCATTTCAGCGCGCTAGCCGCGTCAATACTCCGGCCGCGATCAATCCAGCAGTAACCATTCCGCTGGCGGTCAGCGCCAAAGGAAGCCGTGCGTCGGTCTTGCCTGGAACGATTTGAATGAGCACGACCATCATCCCGAGTCCGATTGCCAGCATAACAACCAAGACAATCAGAGGTTTGATCCGCTTCATCACTCTACCTCGTTTGCGGCAAGGACAAACCTGTTATCCCTGGCGGCTACCGCACGGAAATGCGAACGCCGCCGAAGTGGATCAGCCCGACACCTGATCCACTTCATGAAGGCTCTGTCCGCAGTACGAATAGGAGGCCAAACATCAGGATGGCGCGCCGGAGTTCACGAATTCTCGCGGGCGCAGGTCGTTCGCCAAAGACCGTCATAAAGTCAATTTCTCGAACTGATGCGCCTGCACTGCATCGCAAGCGGACGCGCTAGCGCAGCGCTGCGAAGCCAATCTAGGCAGCGCCCTCGCCTCCGATTATGGCTGTCGCCTTAAGCTCGCTTCTGAGCCGCAGCCCGCGCTTCCATCTGTTCTTCTCGCCGAACTATTGTCGGCTTGCGCTCCTCGCGGCGCTCTTCAGGCTTCATCGTGCAATGACCCTCGAACACCGCGCCCTCGTGCATGACCACTATCGGCGCAGCGAGATTGCCCGATATCTTGGCCGAAGGGCGAATCTCGATCCGTTGGGTGGCGGTGATCTCGCCGCTGATTGTTCCCGCGACGACGACCGAGGCCGCCTTGATCTTGGCCGTCACTAGGGCGCTCTGGCCGATCACGAGATCGTCCCCGGCGACTATCTCGCCCTCGATCTGGCCGTCGATTTGCACAGGCCCCTCGAAGCTGAGCTTGCCGTTTATCTTGGTGCGCGAATCGAGATACGCGCGCGCATCGACCGGTTTGCGCGGCGTGACGCTGGCCTCGCGCAAAGTTGGAGCGGCGTCGCGCGCCGGTGCAACGTTCTCCCCGGCGAGTGGCTGAATCGCGAATGCGGCCGGCGACTGCGACGGTTCGTAGGAATGCTCCGGCCGCGAGTTGGTTTCCGATTCCTTGCTGAAGAGCGCCATTTTTCTCTCTCCTTCAATTCCAGACCAGCGCTTCATTCATAAGCGCCGGCTTCGATTCAGCTCACTGGCCGAACAGGCCCGAGGGATGTCTTTGAGCGCTTGGCTGTGGCCCACGGGTGTGCGTACCTCACTATTCGGCCGAAACTTTGCGGCGCTTCCATTCTGACGGGTCGATCGCACCTTCAGCCACGGCCGAGCAGTCCGCGCACAGCAACACCAGTTCAGGCAATTCGGGCGACGCTCTCCCGGCGGTCTCATCTTCTGCGATGACGAAGCGCGCCTGCCAGTGAGTACCCTGACATTTGCAAAGCTCGCAATTGATCCAATTCGGCGCGCCACGTTCGACTAAGTGTTCTTCGGGCAAGCGATCTCCTGACTCCCTAAGGCGCTCCACGGCACAAATTGCCGCGACCAACCCCTTCGTTCCAAAGATGTCCTGGTTCCCCAAGCAGCATGCCGCGTGCCGAGCTAGACGACTGGCAAAATCGATCTATCTTATTCCCAGCCTTGCACACGAGAGCGCTGACGCGACGGGCGTTGCCTGCCCGCAACAGACCGGCAGGCGTGCGGCGTGGCTCTCCATAAGAACTGAAGTGCACCCTTCAGCGCGAACTTCGCGACAGCGCGGATCAACGAACTGGTCGAGGCCAAGCATCAGCTGCAACTCGACCGCGTGCTGGGGCGCGATAACACCTGAATAAGCGATCGATGAAGTGGGTTATCCAGGTGCGGCCACCGCGCATCCCCCCAACTGCTCGAAAGAATAAGTGGCTCGATCAATGAATGCGAAGTTCGAGCGAATCTTTATGGACCTAGCAAAATCGATGGCGGATAGGTCTTGCCGTATTCCCCCGATGGGGACCGCCGGAGTCGCTCTCCGGGTCCATACTTTGGTCCCAAATCGCAACCGCCCCCGGGGGACGAATGGCCACTCAGGAACGATTACAGCGGTGCCGTTGCCGGTACGCCATAGCGAAATATTCGTAGCCCGTAATTTGCCATGGCGCTGATCAGATCTGGCGCAACCAACGCTTCGACCATGAGCGCAGAGCCGCGCCATGGCCACCTCTCTATTCGAGGGTTGCATATCAGCCACTGTCGGGCGCGCGAGCTTAGGGGCTCGACTAAAAGCACCGAGCCGTTTTTTGAAATCTTGACGTCTGGACCTTTCACCTTGTATTCCCCCCAAATTTGATTATGACTCGGACTAGACGACATGTCTTAGAAGGAGTGGCGGTTCCGAAGTGGAGAAAAATGGAGTTTTCCGGACTGACAACTTCTAAAGTATGGTAGCACCACGACGCTACACATCATAAGAAGCGTTGCAAGTTTATCGACACCCCCCGGTGTTCATAACCGGAACATGTGAAGGCGCGTCACCACCCTGTCGCGAGCAAAAAGCAGCTGTCGCCTAGCGCGTCGTCGCTGGGTTGCTCCGGGCGTATCCTGGGACTCGCATCAGTTGTCGATCTCCTCGAGATTGAAACGCTTCGCCAACGACAAATCCTGCTTGCCGGCGCGATCGAAATGTACGAGCTGTCTCAGGAGAGGGCACGGGAGCATGCGGTCTTGGCGGATCAGGCTCGACTCCCGATTGAATGGGATGCGCAGAAGCGTCTTCTTTCGGATTGAACGCTACAAGGGTCGCCTGGCGTCGACGGTTCGCCTCATCATTCCTCGTACTTTGTCCCACGGGAGTAGTTCACGCGCGAGGCGCAGGGCTTCTTTTTTAGCTCCGCGTTTTGAGTTCTCTCGGGAATGGAGCGCTTAAGTGCTTCGACCAACTTGGCGACAGTCGAGAAGATCGGGCCGTCGTCGGAGGCGAGCGCGGCGTCACCGGCATCCTGCAGCCAGCGTTTACCGCCCGCGAGTTTAGTGTCGTTCAAACAGGAGGAGTGCGGGTGTCGGATCAACGCTGAGACTTACTCCAGTCCGATCGAATCGCCGCGCTGAATTTTGCCGCCTTGCAGCTGTGCCTATCCAAAACCTAAACCCGGACGTATTGATGATGGATTCCGCCGAGGATAGGTATCGCTGCGATGCGACCGAACCTCTGGGCCCGGCGAAAATGCGGAGCATCTTTGTCCAATGAGAGGTGAGTCCGAACCTCATTGTAATACGAAGCGTAAGCCTTCAGGACACCGCGCAAGTGCGCTTCGCCGAACACGATGAGGTGGTCGAGAGATTCGCGACGGATCGATCCAATGAGCCGCTCAACGTGGCCATTCTGCCACGGCGAGCGTGGAGCGGTAGGGTGATCTCGGATCCCCATTGCACGAATGCGGCGGGCATACGCCGGACCGAATGCGCCGTCAGGGTCGCGAATCAGGTGACGCGGCGCTTCATCGTGTAGTCGTCGACCTCGCCCAGCACTTCGGGAGCGCCGTAGATCTCGGGTACCGACCACGCCACGTCGAGCACATTGCGGTTGACGAAGTACATCATGCGATCGCATCCGGGTGGGATCTGGCGCACGGCCACTTGACGGCCGATCTGCCAGTGGAAAAATTCGTCCGTCGAGCGGGGGAGGCCTGACTACGAGACCATCTTGATCGCGAGTTTGTACTTCGATGCTTCGTCCTGGTTCCAGTAGTCCGCGAGCGTTTCCTGAGCATCGCGCTGGCTTATGCCATCGTCAAGCAGCGCACACACCCGCAGCGTTTCGGGCGGACCAAAATCAGTCTGCGTGCGCACCTCCGGCCTGTCCATTCCGATGCTCGTCACGAAGCATCCGTTCGTTCCCAACAGGCAAACCCCCAGCGCTAGAGAAGTGAGTAGAGTTGTAGTCTTGCCTAGCATCTGACCCCTGCGTAGCCAAAGGTGGCAATCGCAGAGAAGGCATAGCAATCGTCTGCCTCGAAAAATAAAGCTTGTCAAGGTGAGTCACGCGGACCTCGCGCCCTCAAATCGAGAGCAACTCGATGGCTTCTTTCTCCCCATAAACACAGCCTACAGTCAGGTCAGCCCGTTATCTTACGACGGGTGCGAATCTATGGGATAAAGAGAGCTGCACGATCCTGGCGGCACAATGACGAGAGCGTATTGTGAGTGTGGCAACTGTAGTCGGCAGTTTGAAGCGCCGCGGTCCGGCACTGCCGGGATTGATAAAGAGAATCCCGTGCCGTTTTTCAATTAGCGGCTTATGCGAATGGCCGGAGACGACAGCCGTGAATCCCGCGGCATCCGGATCAAGGTGGAGCTCCGACAGATTATGGAGGACGTAGATTTTATGACTGTCAATTTCGACGACGTCGTCTGCGGGAAG
>WNFR01007936.1_pt1 | contig 11299 bp, 12 predicted proteins | sample 5400221 | NCBI WGS metagenome assembly WNFR01 (sample SAMN13153357, study PRJNA577476) | soil metagenome | isolation source: 40 cm soil under Madrone tree | place: USA:California | collected 2016-06-14 | reverse complement strand
ACTCATCGATCAACTAATCGGCTGCGGCACCAGTGTCGGCGCAAATTATTGTGAGGCGAATGAAGGTGTTTCCAAGAAAGACTTCCGGCACCCCATAAGCCGGTGTGTCAAGGAGTCGAAAGAAGCCAAATTCTTTCTCCGGATGATCGTGGCCTCCGAACCGCAGTTGGCCGAAGAAGCACGCCGAAATGATCAAAGCTCCAAGCTCCAAGATCCAGGGAGGATCCAAGCACCAAGATCCAAGTGCTAGGAATGCCAAGCTCAGAGACCGTAGGTCGTGCTACGTCTCCCAGCGGGAGACTGGTTGGAACTTGGATCTTGGATCTTCCCTAGATCTTGGATCTTGGATCTTGGTGCTTTAGTGAACGAGCTATGAACAATTACTTTGATCCACGGCAATTCGAATTGAGCATCAATCGCCGCACCTTCCTGACCCGCTCCGCCTACGGTCTTGGCGGCCTGGCACTGGCATCACTTCTCAATCCCAGATTGCTCGCGGCCGAATCAGCCGCCGCGGAGCAAGGTCGCTGGCGCGGCATCGTCAACCCGCCGCACTTCCCGGTGCGCGCCAAGCGCATTATTCATCTCTGCATGGCCGGTGGGCCTTCGCACCTGGAGAGCTTTGATTACAAACCGGAACTCAAGCGCATTCACGGCCAGCCCTTTCCGCAGTCGTTCACCAAAGGCCAGCAGCTCGCACAATTACAGAACACTGAATTGAAAGCGCGCGGACCGTTCATCGAATTTAAAAAACACGGGCAATCAGGTCAGGAAATCTCCGATCTGTTTCCGCACATCGCAGAAATCGCGGACGATATTTGCATCGTGCGCTCGATGCACACCGAGCAGATCAATCATGATCCCGCTCATGCTTTCATGAACACTGGCACCACAATTAAGGGCCGGCCCAGCATGGGATCGTGGGTCCTTTATGGGCTGGGCGCGGACACCGATAACCTCCCGGGATTTATTGTGCTGACGTCTCGCGGCAGGTCCGGTCTGCAACCAGTCTCCGCCCGGCAGTGGTCGAGCGGATTCCTGCCGAGCCGTTTTCAAGGGATTCTCTTTCAGTCCCGAGGCGATGCGGTCCATTACGTGGGCAATCCGGAGGGCGTTTGCCAGAGCACACAGCGGCAGGTGCTCGAAGAGATTAATCGCCTGAATGGCATCCTGGCGGAAGAACGATTGGATCCAGAAATCCAGACGCGCATCAGCCAATACGAATTGGCTTTCCGCATGCAAAGCTCGGTCCCGGAGCTCACCGATTTCAGCAAAGAATCGAAAGCCACATTGGAACTTTATGGAATGAAGGAGCCGGGCGATGGCAGCTTCGCTTCCAACTGTTTGCTGGCGCGGCGTCTGGCCGAACGCGGCGTGCGCTTCATCCAACTCTATCATCGCGCCTGGGATCACCACAGCGACATCGAAAAGGACATGCCCGGCGCGGCCAAAGATGTCGATCAGGCTTCCGCGGCGCTGGTCAAGGACCTGAAACAGCGCGGCTTATTGGACGATACCTTAATCATCTGGGGTGGTGAATTTGGTCGCACGCCCATGGGCCAGGGCTCTGGTCGTGACCATCACATCAATGCTTTTTCCATTTGGCTTGCCGGCGGCGGCACCAAAGGCGGCCTGACCTGGGGCCAAACCGATGAATTGGGTTACCGCTACATCGAAGACGCCCAGCAGATGCACGTCCACGATCTTCACGCCACGATGCTTTACCTATGTGGCGTCGATCATAAACGGCTGACTTACCGTTTCCAGGGAAGAGATTTCAGATTGACCGATGTGACGGGAGAAGTGGCGAAGGGAATCGTTGCTTAAATTCCAAATCCCAACAAAATCCCAAAAGCAAAAATTCCAACATACCTCACCCCTGATAATGCTTCCCTTCTTGGAATTTGTCCGTTTGGGATTTTGTTGGGATTTGGAGTTTGGGATTTGGGATTTCTGGTTCATTTACCTTCGATCCCATCGAAAACGGCTCCAGCGGCATCCATCGATCGTGGTTAAGAAACTCCTCACAAATCCGAAAGAAATCCGCTTTGGCCGCCACACGCCGAATCTGATGAAGGAATTGGCCGGTGGGCTCCACGCCCAGCCCGAGGTAGTTCATATACTTTTTCATTTTTTGCACCTGCGCATTTTCGCTCACTTCAGGTGAGCAAACCGCTTCGTAAAGCGCCCGCACAAACGCCAGCACGTCCAGGCCGCGAGGCATGAACAAGGTCTCGCCTCGCTGGAGCTGCCTTATTTGGTGAAACAGCCACGGGTTCCTAATCGCGCCGCGGCCGATCATCAATCCACGGGCGCCGGTCAGCCGCAGAATTTCGTTTGCGTTTTGGGCCGATGACACATTGCCATTAGCGAGCACCGGGCAAGGCATCCCGGCCACAGCACGGGCGATATATTCGTAATGCACCTCGGGCCCATACATCTCTTTTACCGTGCGGCCGTGGACCGTGAGCAAATCCAACGAATGCCGGGCGAAAATCGACAGCAATTCAGAAAAAATCTCCGGTGAATCGAAACCAATGCGAGTCTTCACCGTGAACTTGATTTTCACAGCATCGCGCAGCGCGCCGAGAATCGCATGCACCCGCTGCGGATCGCGCAGCAGACCTCCGCCCGCGCATTTGCGGTAAACCACGGGTGCCGGGCAGCCGAGATTTAAGTCCACTGCGACGATGGGATATTCCTGCAACTCGCAAGCGGTGCGCACGAGGGACGGAATATCATTGCCGATCATCTGGGCGATAATGGGCCGCCCGGTGGGGTTTTCAGTGATGGATTTCAGAATGTGCTTTTCGAGTCTGGACGTGGCGTGGACACGAAAGTACTCCGTGAAATAAACATCCGCTCCGCCGTAACCTGCTACGAGCTTCAAAAACGGCAGATCCGTCACGTCCTGCATCGGAGCAAGCGCAAGGAGCGGCCCGGCCGCAAGAAGCATTTCTTCAAAATGTCTATGATGATCCACAAATTTTCTTCCGGGCACCTACTCGTTCGTTTGCCCGGAGTTCCGGGCTTTATCATTAGCATAATTTCACCTGAACTGCGAGTGCTGCTGCAACCTCTCCCAGTTCTCAGGAGAAAGGCGAGCTTGCCGATAAATCGAGTCATGAAGCGGTTCCGCGCTTGTCGAGCGGCGGGCGCGAGAGAGCCAGCGGCGGTCCAGAGGCTCATCGATTAATTCGATCGTGTTTGCGGCAATTGTCGTTTCATCCTTTTCACCCGTGGCGTGGCCGACTCCGACCAAAAATCCGGCGAGCAAAAGAGTCACCCTCAGCATCGTGCTCCGCGAATAAGTCGGCAACGCGCAGGGCCGGGCTGGATCGAGCAGCCGGAAAAGATTCTCGAAAAGCGGCAGAGTCCACATGGCTGGATTCGTCGCCGGGGAAAAAGCATCGAACATGATGGCGTGCGGTTTTGGAAATCTCTGCGTTGGAGGTTGCACGAGCAAGGTTGGGAAATCTCCCAGGTGTATCTCCCAGTTCACGGTTTGATTCTTTATTTGGAATTGAACGTGATGCTCGCGCAGCAGACTCTTCAGTTGCTCTTCATAACCGATGATGTAGCCCAGTTCCGACGCATGCTGTAGCGCGAACTTCAACGGTTCGAGCGAATTATCAAAACTTAACAGCCGCAGCGTGCACAGACTGTCCACGGTCGCCCGCAAGGCCGTGAGCACATTCGCGGCCGCGCCCAGCCCCACATCCCAGATAACGAATTCGCCGCAGGTCTTTTCGACGCGTTCACGCAGTTGAAGCTGTCGTACGTATAAGGCTTCGGCCTCCGCTACGGGGCCGATAACCGGGTGAAATGTCTCCTTATGCGCCAATGAATGGACGCTGTGAACGCCTGAGGGAAGTTTGACGAGCTTATAGCCGGCCTGCACGCATTCAGTTTGCGCCAGGCGTTTGCGGCAGCCAAGGAGGAACGTGGGCTGGCCGGTTAGCTCATCTGACTTGGAGCAGATCAAGGTGTGACATGGAGTGCGGCGGCAAGCGCTGGCAAACGCAGCGCGACGTCGCTTTGGATACACCTCGCCAATGCGGGAAATCTCCAGGAAAAGCGGCGTCGCGCTGCGCTTGCCGCCGCACACCATATCATCTCGACCGACAGTTCTCGACAAGAGCTAGCGTTGTCGCAACACTGCCGAGCAATGGCCATTGATGCCGATTCGCCGCTCGACTCCTTGTGGAAAGATTACAGCCTGGCTTTTCGCGACTTCGACGATTTGACGCTGGCAAGATGGCTGGCGCAGACACTTGGCCAGCTTGATGGGAAGGCTTGGCGGCTGTCGCATCCCTTGATTGGGGCGTATCGGTTGGGAGCCCAATTGGGTCACGAGCGCCAGATTTGGTTCAAGCGCCTCGCGAGTCCACCGCCGAACTATGCGGAATCCCCTTGCTGTCGCGCGCCAATGTTACCGCTGCTGACACGGGACGTGCGCGAAAGCGGTTTGGTATGCCAGCATTGCAGCGAAACCCTGGTTGCTTTCGAAGAGATTCCGTCACCCGTGAAAAGCGAACTGGAGAAGTGGGCGTTGGAATACGGCCCGGTGCATGCCGTGGCGCATTGGGACGATGACCAGCGAAAGCGCGCGGGCGGTTACGATCGGGCTTACGAACGCGCGGCTGAAAACGCCGAGGCCCTGCTGGAACGGGCGGGCAACGAGCTTGCGCCGAAGTTGCTGGAGTTTTATGCGGCGGTGGTGTGGGAGGATCAGGATGAGTGTTTGGAGGTCAGGCCGGAGGATGTGATGAGGGAAACGTGAAACGTGATGCGTGATGCGTGAAACGGGAAGCTGGATCAAATCCTGACCTTAAATTGTTCGCCTTTCTTAAGTGATTGAGCGAAGGCTGCCAGCAATTCAGGAATCATTTCCAAATCCTTCAGGCTCACGACTTCCACCGGCGAATGCATGTAGCGGTTAGGGAGGCTGATGAGCGCGCTCGCAATGCCGCCCCGCGTCCAGAAGATCGCGTCCGTGTCCGTGCCGCTGGTGTTGGACATTGCCTCGTGTTGCAGCGGGATTTTCTTGGCCTTGGCCACCGCTTCGATGCGATTCACAACTTCCGGATGATTGCAGCCGCCGTGAGTTATGGTCGGCCCTTTCCCCACTTTTACATCACCATGCTGCGGTTTGTTGATGCACGGATAATCGGTCGCGTGCGTCACGTCCACCACAAGGGCGACGTCCGGCTTCAGCGAATAAGCGATTTGGCGCGCGCCGAGCAAACCGACTTCCTCTTGCACGTTCGAGACGGCACAAACCTCTGCGTGCAGCCTGGTCTTTGATTCTTTGAGCAATCGGAGCGCCTCAGCGACAGCAAAGGTGCCGATGCGATTATCAAACGCGCGCGCCACAGCCAGATCATTTCGCAACAGGTCAAATTCATCAGCCAGAGTGATCGGATCGCCCACACGCAGAATTTTTTCCGCATCTGCCCGGCTGCCGACCCCAATATCAATAAACAAATCGTGTATCCTGGGTGGTTTGGGATCCTTCTCTTCTTTCATCAGATGAGGCGCGACATTGCCGACGACGCCTTTGATCGAGCCGTTGCGCGTGTGGATGACCACTCGTTGAGCTTTGGTGATCGCCGCGTCCACGCCACCCATTTTGCGGACATACACATAACCATCATCGGTGATGTAGTTGACGACCATGGCGATCTCATCGGCGTGACCGGCGAGCATGAGGCGCGGTGAGCCGCCTTTGTTGAGGACCGCTACGCAGTTGCCGTATGCATCGGAAAAAGACTCGGCGGCGAATTGCTTTGCGTAATCGAGCCATACCCGTTGGCCGCGCACTTCGTGTCCCACGGGACTGGGCGTGTTGACGAGAGTCTTGAGAAACTGCAGGGATTGTTCACGCATGACGGAATGTTAAATGTTAGCCGGTGCTTTGGGAAAGCACCAAGATTTAAGCGCCAACATTCAACATCCAACATCCAGAGAAATATCAAATTCCAAATTCCAACGGCAAAGCTCCTTCTCCTTAGCGCGTGTCTGAAAATGGTAGCCGCAGTTCGGGCAATTTCTCAGACGCTCTTGGCTTAGCAACCCTCTCGTCAATTTGGGTCGGATGGAGTTTTTGGGAATTGGAGCTTGGTGTTTCTCTGGAGCTTGGTGGTTGGATCTTGGAGGTTATTTCTCGCCAGCTCCAATTCCATGAAAATCGTGCCAGCGCTCGGATTCTCGTAGTAGGACTCAATTTGCCGGAAACCGAGAGACCGATAGAGAGCAATCGCTTCGTGCATTGAAGACAAAGTGTCGAGGCGCATCCGCTGATAGCCAATCTCGCGAGCCGCGTCGATGATGGCTGTCGCCAGGAGCCGGCCAGCACCCTTTCGACGAAATGCTGGCCGGAGATACAGCCGTTTCATCTCACAAGTTCCGTCGCCGATTTTTCTTAACGCCACGCAACCCGAAATGGTTGCGCCCTCGAGCATCAACAACAGCCGACCTTCCGGAGTTGCATATCTGCCGGGCAGTTCCGCCAACTCCTGTGTGAAGCCTTGGAAACACAAATCGATGTCCAGCGAATGGGAGTACTCCGTGAACAATTCGCGTATTGCTTCGAGGTGTTCCTGGGAATGCGCGGCGATAATCTGCAAAGTACATGCAGCGGACTTCACGATTTGCGTTTTACGGCCAGGGGAATGGCAAGGCAAGGACAAAGGGAAATCCGAAGGCCGAAAGAAGCCCGAATTCCGAATTCGTGACTTGACGGCCACCAAATTCCTGCCTCCTGTCGGCAAGCTTATCCCTCGGATTTCGGCCTTCGGATTTCGGATTTTAGAGTTTAGGCGTCGCATTTCGAACTGGTCACTTTTCGCCTTTTAAGTCCCGCCTTCAAACCGTATAACAACTGCCATGCTTTCATTGCCGGCATTGTTGGCCAACGGCGGGGTGATGCTTTGGCTGATCCTGCTCACCAGCGCGGTGGCCGTAGCCGTGTTCATCGAGCGGTTTTTGCACTTCCACCGCGCCCAGATTAATTCGATGGAGTTCCTCAATGGGGTGCGGACGGTGCTGAAGCGAGACAATGTGGTGGAGGCATTATCCATTTGCGATGCGACCCCCGGCCCGGTGGCGCGACTGGTAAAAACCGCTATCTTGAACCGTGACCACGGACGCGAACGGGTCCGTGAGGCGCTCGAGGAAGCGGGTTTGGCGGAGGTGCCGCGCCTGGAAGAAAAACTGAACTTGCTGGCGACCATTGCACAAATTGCTCCGCTGCTGGGCCTGCTGGGCACTGTGATGGGGTTCATTCAAACGTTCGCACTCATGGAAGACAAAGGTTTGGGCGCGCACATCGGCGATCTCTCGACGGGGGTCTGGAAAGCGCTGGTCTGCGCGGCGGCGGGGCTGGCGGTGGCCATTCCCGCGCACGCCGGATACAATTACCTTGTCAGCCGCGTGAACTCGATCGTGCTGGATATGGAACGCGCGGCAACCGATATCGTCAACATCGTGACGGAAGAAACCAAGGTATGAAATTCCCACGCAATGCCCGGATTTTCCGCGGTCAACTGGACGCCGCGCCCTTCGCCACAGTATTATTTTTGTTGGTGATTTTTTTAATGCTCGCCTCGCTCGTCTATACGCCCGGGACACACATTCAGCTTCCTTTGGCGGATGGGTTGGTTGGGACAGACAAGCGGCCCGTGGCGGTCGCCGTGGACGCCAATGGCCGATTTTATTTCGAGAACCAATCCATCGAAGAAAACGAATTGAAGGCGCGCTTACGTAAAGTGGTATCGGAATCCACCGAACCCCTGGCGTTGGTCGTGCGAGCGGATAAGGCTGTTACCTACGAAATGTTTACCCGCCTGACGGTGTTGGCGCAGCAAGCCGGCATTTCGGAAGCGGTTTGGGCCACGCTGCCACGGGCTTTGGCCGCGCCTGGTCAACACCCAGCGCCATGAACGTTTCGAGCCGTGGCTTGACCTTCTCTGTTCTGCTCTGACCCATGATTGCTGTTTCGCCGCAAGGCTCCGGGTGGGCGCAACGCCGTTGGTTAATCACGGTGCTGATCGTTTTTATCGTCCAGCTCGGGTTAATCTTCGGCTTGAGTGACAAGACTCGCCCGCGTGCGCGTTCTTCCGCTGCCCCTCCAATGTTGCGCCTGAGAGCTCCTGGTTCCACCGAGTTGCTTGACCTCATGGATCCCACCTGGTTTGCCTTGCCACATCGGCAGGGATTTTCCGGACCTGCCTGGATGACCGCGCCTGACTTTCCTACCAACAAATTTTCCTGGTCGGAGGAACTCCGCCCGTTGGCACTGCGCACGCAGGATCTGGGGTCAGCGTTCAATCGGTTCGTAGCGACGAACGATTTTGCCGGATTCCAAACGCTGGCGCCTCCGGAACCAGCCTTGGCTCTGCCTGCCGTAAGGCCGTTGGCTGTTCCTTCCAGCTCATCGCTGCGAATCGAAGGCCGTTTGGCGCAGCGTCGGCTGCTAACCCCGCTAAGTCTAACCAACTGGCCGCACACGGATCTTTTGACGAACAGTGTGGTACAATTGCTCGTGGACCCCGAAGGCAGGCCCGTCTCAGGGGGAACCCTGCTCTCCAGCAGCGGTCTGCCGGCAGCAGATCAGCGCGCGCTGGAACAGGCGCTGGCCGCGCGATTCAATTCAGTCGCGGAAAGCAGACCCGCCGGGGCGACGGACCGTTTGACTTGGGGGACGCTGATTTTCGAATGGAAGAATCTTTCGGTGCCAGCCACCAATGCTCCTGCAGATAAAGACTCCAAATAAATGTCCAACTCGAACTGCTCTGAACCGGAAATCCGAAGGCCGAAATCCGAAACGCGAAAGAAGCCCGAAATCCGAATCTGCGGAAGAGCAGTAGCGCAGATTTCCAATCTGCCGTATCGCAGGGCTTCCAGCCTGCGGAGCGTGCGAACAATGACGGCAGCAAGAGAATCGGTTGTCCTGCCGATTGGAAATCGGCGATACAGCCGATTGGAAATCTGCGCTACTGCGCCTTCTACGACAAACAAACTGCAACGCTCGATTATCCAATTCCACCATGCATAACACGGGTCGCGAACATGGCTGGATATTGGGACTTGAGATTTGGAATTTGGAGTTTCTGCCATGAGCATCCCTAACCTGATTTTCACTTACGTCGTGGTTCTACTGGCAGGGCTCTCAGCAGTGGGGATTTATACAGAGTTCCGTCGGCGGCAATTCGGGCCGACCCGAAGCGAGGATCGCATCTTTCGCTGCGGGAAATGCGGCTATGTTTATACCGACGATCCGGATGTGGATCGCTCGCGTTGCTCTCAATGCGGGCAGATGAACGAAGCGATTGAATTTTGACTGCTAGTGCGTTCAGTTACCCGTCTTCAGCTCAACGACATCGTGCGGCTCGCCTTCGCGCTGGCCAGCCGGACTGACACGGATGAACCTGGCCTTCTCGCGCAATTGGGCCAGGTTTGCTGCGCCCAGATAGCCCATACCCGACTGGATTCCCCCGATAAGCTGCGCGAGGACACGGTCGGCCGAGTTGGTCAATTCCTTCAACGCCTCGACTCCCTCGGGCGCTACCTTTCGCGCCGGGTCGGCCGTGTGGCCATAACGCGCAGCCGAACCGGATTTCATCGCCGCCAGGCTGCCCATGCCTCTGAACTTTTTGTAAAGTTTGCCGCTGATCTCCATCACTTCGCCGGGCGCCTCCGGGCAGCCGGCAAAAATTCCGCCGCAAATCACCGCGTTGGCGAGCGTCAGCGCCTTAACAATGTCTCCCGATTTGGTGATGCCACCATCGGCAAGAATCGTAACGCGCTTCTTCTGCGCGGCGCGCGAGGCGATATACAACGCAGTAAGCTGGGGAATCCCCACGCCGGCCACAATCCGCGTCGTGCAAATCGAGCCAGGTCCCTGGCCCACCTTGATCACATTGGCGCCGCAGTCCGCGAGGTATTCTACACCGGCAGCGCTCGTGACATTGCCCGCGATAATCGGCAGCGCCGGAAAGGCTTCGCGGAGCATCCGCACCGCGTCACCGACTCCTTTGCTATGCCCATGCGCCGTAGAGACAGCCACGACATCGAGCCCACGCTCGACCAGCGCGCCGACGTGCGCCAGGATGCGGTTTCGATCCAGTTCGCCGAAAGCATTGCGGGTGGCTGACACCGCCGCGCCGCAGAGAAGGCGAAAGTGCGCGTCACGACTGGGCTTGAACTGGGCATTGCGCTCCTGCGTGATGCGCTCGATGTCGCTCATGGTAAACAGCCCGTGCAAATGATCGTCGTCATCAACCACGAGCAATTTGTGAATGCCAGGGTGCTCAGTAAAAAACTTGTCCGCTCGGGCAATGGGGTCCTGGCCGAGCTCGTTTTTTTCCACCGTGTGAACCTGCGCGCGTGGCGTGAGCGCGTCAGCTACTTTGCGTTTCGCGTAACGCGGCTTGACCACATGACCCGATAACAGGCCCAGCAGCTTCCCCTCTCCGTTCACTACCGGAAACGTGCTGAACGCGAACCGCCTTTTTTCAATCAGATTAAGCACGTCCCCAATGATTTGGTCGGCGGTGACTTTGATGGGGTCCTGGATCAAGCCATGGACATTATTTTTCACGCGGCCAACTTCGGAGAGTTGCTGGCGCTCGGGCATATTGTAATGAATCACGCCCAGCCCGCCATTGAGCGCCATGGCGATGGCCATCCGCGCCTCGGTTACGGTGTCCATATCCGACGAAGTGGCCAAGGTTACGTCATCGTAAGTCAGGCCGATGTGGCTGTAGCCGGAAAAGAACGCATCCGCCGGCTTGAAAAATCTGGAATCGAGGTCGTCAGGCTCTTTGATTGCTGCCATGACGGAAAATGCCCGAGAGCCCGTCCAGTTGGCAAGCCGATTCGAGGTCCAGCAAATGCCGCTTCATTCTTTCACTCATACCGAAGGGCCTCGATTGGATCCAGCCGCGACGCCTTCCAAGCCGGGTAATAGCCGAATATCATCCCCACACTCAGGGCAACCGCGACCGAGGCGATGATCGCCGGCAGCGACGGCAGAGTCGGCCAGTGCAGCAAGGCGGTGATGCTTAAAGAAATGCCGCGCCCAACCAGGATTCCAACAACGCCGCCAGCCAAACAAAGCACGATCGCTTCCACCAGAAATTGGCGGAGTATGGCCCGCGAGCGAGCTCCGACAGCCATGCGGATCCCAATCTCCCGCGTCCTCTCAGTTACCGAAACCAGCATGATGTTCATGATTCCGACCCCGCCGACCATCAGCGAAATGAGCGCGACGACGAGGAGCAGATTCGTCATCACA
>WNFR01007208.1_pt1 | contig 11300 bp, 9 predicted proteins | sample 5400221 | NCBI WGS metagenome assembly WNFR01 (sample SAMN13153357, study PRJNA577476) | soil metagenome | isolation source: 40 cm soil under Madrone tree | place: USA:California | collected 2016-06-14 | reverse complement strand
CTGCTGCTGCAAGACTCCTGGCTCCGCTACGTGGGCTACACTTACTTCCTCCGCCCCTTCTCGCAGGCTCCCGCTCCAGCGCTTCCCGCCGGAGACGCGGCCCACCGGGTGGCGGGTGCGTGAACGTGCGCGGCGGGAGCTTTACAGCCACCGGCCCGAGGCCCGACTATCCATGAGCGGCCCTGCCGCCGACGCTCGCGTGAGCGTCACGATCCCGAGGTGACGTTCTGGTGGTGCGTTCCCGCAGGCACGATCCAGAGCTGTTCCCCGAGGTCCAGAAGGCCCTCCAGGTGTTGGTCCCCAAGAAGCTGCGCAAGCGGATCACGCCGCAGGCGTCCATCCTGGCAGACCTGGGGCTGGACTCGCTCAAGGTGGTCGAGCTGACGATGCTCCTCGAGAAGCAACTCGGGCGCCCGGTCTTCCTGCCCGAGTGGATCGCCAGCGTGGAGGATCCCGGCGATCTGACCGTGGAGTCGCTGGCGCGCTTCCTCGCCGAAAAGCGATGATCGCGGGCTGCACCAGCGCCCTGCGCGGTGGAATCCTCTTCCTGACGCTCGATACCCGCGGCTCCTCGGTCAACGTCTTCACGCCGGCCGTCGCGGAAGAGCTCGAGCGAGAGCTGCGCGCCGGGCTCGCCGCCGGGGCGCGGGCAGTCGTCCTCCAGAGCGCAAAGCCGGGCAGCTTCGTCAACGGAGTGGGCCTGCTGCTCGCGGCGTCGTCGCACACCCAGGGCGCCGCGATGGAACGCACGCGCACGCTCAGGCGCTGCTACGCCAGCCTCGCCCAGGCGCCGGTGCCGACCATCGCCGCCATCGAGGGGAACTGCTACGGCTGCGGCCTGGAGCTCGCGCTGACCTGCGACTACCGCATCGCCCGCGACAGCTACGACACCCAGTTCTACATGCCGGAGCTTCGCGACTACTCCTTCATCCCCCTGTTCGGCGGCACCCAGCGTCTCCCGCGCCTGCTCGGGCTCCGGGCCGGAATGGAGATCCTCCTCGGAGACCGCCTGGACGCGCGGCGCGCCGCCCGCATCGGACTGATCGACCGGCTGGCCCCGGAATCGGGCGTGGGCGGCGAGCTGCGGTCATTTCTCACCGGCCTGCGCGGCGGAGGGTGGCAGAAGCGCGCGCCCCGGACCGCGCCGGTGTCAAGGCCTCCTCGCCTCGAGGAGCTGCCGGGGCCTGAGCGCCGGCTGGCGCGCGAGTGCGTGCGGCTCGCGAGGCTGCCGTTCCAGCGCGGTTACCGCCTGGAGAACGGGCTGCGCGAGGAGCTGACCAGTTTCTGGCGCAGCTTGGGAAGGAAGGAATCCGAGCGCGCGATGTCGTTCTTCTTCGTCCGCCAGGCAGCGAAGGCGCACGCCATCGGCAGCGCGTCGTTCGAGCGTCCGCGCCGCCTGGCGCTCAGCGTCGCTGGACGGACCCCGCCGCTGAGGAAGCTTCTGGGGATCCTCTCTTCGCGCCACCTTCCCGGGATCGACTTGCGGCCGAAGGGCTCCATCGCGTTCGCCGCCGCCCGCGTTCCCGGCGCGTTCACCTGCGTTCTCGGCGCGGGTCCACGGACCGGCGGCGATTGCGCCGCTTTCCTGCCCTTCCCGGATGAACCAGCGCCCGTGATCGAGCTGGTCCCTGCCGCCGACGGGAGACCGTGGCGCCGCGGCGCCCCGCTCTTCCAGGTCCTCGAGCAGGCCGGTCTGGCGCCGGTGGTGACAAGGGCGCGGGAGCGATTCGTCAGCCAGCGGCTGCTCCGGGCATTCCGCGATGCGGTCGGCTCCGCGCCGGCGCGGCGCGGGCTGCACGAGTTCGGGTATCGCCTCCCGAAAGCGCTCGCGGACAGGCTCCGGCCCGGCGGATCGGCGCGCGGCATCGCTCAACGCGTATCGGCGGCGCTGGCGACCGAGTGCGTCCGTGCTCTGGACGAAGGGGAGCTCACGCATCCGTCGCAGGCAGACGTGCTCGCCCACGCCCTCTTCGGTTTTCCCGTCGTCCACGGCGGCTTGCTGCGCTACGTCGCGTCGCGCCGCAGCGCCTCCGCCAGGGCCGCCGCCCGCGTCCTCGGTCGCGCTCAGCCCTGAGAGGCCCGGCGGCGTGCCATGAAGCGCAGGAATGCCTCCGCCGCGGCGTGGATCAGGCGGCGGAGGAACATCGGCCTGAGCGATGCCGCGCCGTCGAGCGCTCCGCTCAAGTAGCGGTCGCGGGCGTCGCGGCGCATCAGCTTGCCGCTGGAGGTCCGCGGCAGCGACCCCGGCTTGAGCAGGCACACCGCCGAGGGCGCCAGCCCGATCTGTTCCGCCACCGCGATGCGCAATTCCCCGGCGAGCGCCTCCAGATCCTGGGCACTGCGCGGGAGCACCTCCGCCAGCAGGACCAGCGACTCGGTGCCGAGATCGCGGTCGGTGACCCCGAAGGCCACCGATCGGCCCGCGCGCACGCCGTCGACCGCCTCCGCGGCGCGCTCGATGTCCGAGGGCGAGTAGGTGCGACCCGCGACGATCACCAGGTCCTTCAGCCGATCGACGACGTACAGCTCGCCGTCGGCCAGGTAGCCCACGTCGCCCGTGCGCAGCGAGGTGCGCCGCTCCCGCACGGCATGGTGCTGCTCGAAGTACCAAGGCGAGACGCTGGGGCCTCGAACCCAGATCTGGCCCACCCGCCGCTCCGGGAGTGGAACGTGGTCGGGCCCCACGATGGTGATCTCGTGGCCGTCGATGGCGCTGCCCACCGAGACCAGCGGCATGGTGCCCGGCCCGGGCTGCGCAGGGACTGCGTAGCCGTCGGCCAGCTTCTCCCGGCGGACGTGGTCGATTTTCAACCCACGCCCGAGCGGAGGAAACGCGACCGAAAGCGTGGACTCGGCGAGGCCATAGACGGGGAAGTAGCTGGACGGCCGAAAGCCCATCGGCGCCAGTCGGGCGCAGAAGGCCTCGCCGACGGCCGGGTCCACCGGCTCGGCACCGTTGATGGCCGCGCGCAGCATGGACAGGTCGAGGCCTTTCAGGTCCTCGTCGGAGACCTTCCGTGCCACCAGCCCGTACGCGAAGTTCGGCGCCACGGTCAGGGTGGCGCGCGCCTCGGAGACCGCCTGCATCCAACTTGCCGGCCGCAGCATGAACTCCAGCGGCGAGAGCAGCCAGCAGACCGCGCCGTAGGCGACGGGCGCGAGCAACCCCCCGATCAGGCCCATGTCGTGATACAGCGGCAGCCAAGAGACCACGCGATCGTCGTCGCCCAGGTGGAGCGCCTTGCCCATCGCGTCGACGTTGGCCGCCAGGTTGGCGGCGGTGATGACCACGCCGCGGGGCGTGCCCGTGCTGCCCGAGGTGTACTGGATGAGGGCCGGCTCGTCGCCGGTGGCTGGCCGGGGATCGGGCGCGGGCCGATGGTCGAGCGAGCGCGGCTCGATCACCGGCAGGCCCGGGTCCAGCAGGCCGGAGTCGCGCAGGTGCGCCGCCGTCCGGCGGTCGACGAAAACGGCCGAGGGGCCGGCATCCCGGACCACGCTGGTGAGCCTGTTCACGAAGGCTGCCGGCCGCGCGAATCCTTCCAGCGAGGGCAGGGGGACGGGAACCGCGCCGATGATGGACGCCCCGAGAAAGCCCTCGAGGAAGGCGCGCCCGGTGCGCACGCAGAGCAGCACGCGATCGCCCCGTCCGAGCCCGCTCGCCGCGAGCGCGGCCGCGCAGGTGCCTGCGCCGCGGACCCATTCTCCGAGCGTGACGGGCTCGTCGCGAAACACTCCACGCGCGGCGCTACGCAAGAGATGAACCACGACCCGGTCTGGCTCCCGCTCCGCGCGGGAGAGCAGCCGCGCCGTAATGGGCTCAAGCATTCGAGATCAGCCCCTTGACCAATCCCTGGCCGAGTCGGCGCCTGAGGTGGCGCGTGGGGAACCCGCAGCGCTCCAGCTGATCCGGCACGAGCGTGCGGTAGCGATGCAGGATGCCGAGATGCTCCAGTCGCTGCAGCGCGTGTCGACGCATCTGTCGCGCCGTGAGGCCCAGCTCGTCCCAGACCGGCTCGGCGAAATGGGCGGCGACGCTGGCGCGGATGCTCTCGAACACCAGGTCCTCCATCTCCGGGGCGGTCCTTCCGGCGATCACCTTCGCGAGCGGCTCGCGCAACTCCTGGCTGTAGGCGAGATGGCGCGCTTCGTCCCTCAGGTTCACTCGCAAGACGGCCGCCAGCAGCGGCTCGCGCGCCTTGGTCACGAGCGTCGCCAGCAGCGAGGCCGCGTTCCACTCGAATACCACCTGCCCGATCAACACCTTCATCTCCGGCCACGCGCAGGCCTCGATCGCGTGCAGCGCAGACTGGAGCTTCGAGCAGGGCGGGTAGAGCACGCCGGCCTTCTGCGAGAGGTACCGCTGCAGGGCGAGAAAGTGCTTTGCCTCCTCTTGCGCCATCAGCGCCAGGATCTCGCGGTGGGCCGGCCGTTCCTTGGCGGTGAGCACCAGCACTTGCGCGATCAGATGCTCGCCGCTGCGCTCGCCCACCAATAGATTGGAGAGGTGGAAACAGGTTTCACGAAAGACGAACGAATGCCGCTGCGGAGCGCTCATCGCCCGGAACTGCCGCAGGCCGGCGGCGAAGAAGCTCTCCCAGGGAAAGACGTGGCGTTCCGGATCGACTTCCAGATGCCAGGGCAGCTCCTCGAAGGCCCAGGCGTTGCGCAGGGCCGAGTCCAGGAGGAGGGCGACGCGATTCATGCGGGCACCGCCTGCAGCGACACCGCCACGGTGGTCCCGCGTCCCGGCTCGCTCTCCACCCGCACGGTCCCCTGCTGGGCGGCGACCAGCTCCTGCACGATGGAGAGGCCGAGCCCCGTGCCCGAGCCGGGCGGTTTGGTGGTGAAGAACGGGTCGAAGATGCGGGAGAGGTTCTCCTTGCTGATCCCGCAGCCGTTGTCGATCACCGAGAGCTCCACCCGATCGCCCCTGCTCACCGCGGCGATTCGCACCTCGCCGTTCTCGGGATTCACCGCCTGCACCGCGTTGTGGACGATGTTCAGGATCACCTGGAAGAGGTCCTGCGGGTTGGCGCGCACCACCTCGCCGTCCACCTGCTGGACGATGCGCACGCCCTTCGGCGTGTGCGGCGCGATCATCTTCACCGCCAGCGGGACCACCTCCGAAAGCCTGACCGAGGCAGACGAATCGGAGCTCTGCTTGCGGCCGAAGAGGAGGAGCTGCCGGGTGACGGCCGTGATTCGCTCCACGCTCTCGTCGATGTCCACGAGCAACGGCCCGGCGCCATCGAGCGGCAGCCGCTTGCGCAAGAGGGCGAGGTTGCCGCGCAGGAAATGGATGGGGTTGTTCATCTCGTGCGCAACGCCGGCGATCATCCGGCCCAGCGCGACCATCTTCTCGCTCTGCACCAGCGTGGTTTCCGCCTTTTTCAGCTGCTCGAGCGCCTCGCGCAGCTGCCGGGCCTGGGCGCGCAGGCGCAAATGGAGCTCGATCCGGGCATGCAGCTCCTGCATGTCGAACGGCTTGTGGACATAGTCGTCGGCGCCCGCCTCGAAGCCGGCCAGCTTGGCGTCGACCTCCTCGCGCGCGGAGAGCAGGAGCACCGGCACCTCGGCCGTCTCCGGAGCGGCGCGGATCCGCCGCGCCAGGGCAATGCCGTCGAGCCCTGGCATCATGATGTCGGAGACGATCAGGTCGGGAGGGTCCGCCACCATCGCTCGCACCGCCTCGGTGCTGTCGGGGAAGGGCGAGATGCGATACCAGCGCCCGAGCTCCTGGGCCAGGAAGGCGAGCAGGTCCGGGTTGTCCTCCACCACGGCGACGCGCGGGCCCGAGGTCCCGGTCGCTTGCACCGGAGCGAGCACGGTCGGCTCCAGCTTCACCTTCTGTACCTCGGGAGAGGTGTACGGCCCGCTGCGGGCGGAGACCCGGGGGACGGCGGCGAGGTGCACCAGGAAGGTGGACCCGCGCTCAGGCTCGCTCTGGACGGAGATGCGGCCGCCGTGGAGCGTGACCAGCTGCTTGACGATGCTGAGGCCGATCCCGGTCCCCTGCGATCTCCGACTGGCCGAGGATTCCACCTGCACGAACCGGTCGAAGATCCGGTCCACATCCTCCGGGGCGATGCCGACGCCCTGATCGCTGACGCTGAGCCAGATCCCTTCCCGGTCGCTGCCCACGCCGACCCGCACCACCCCACCCGGCCGCGAGAACTTGCAGGCGTTGGAGATCAGGTTCAGGACGATGCGGTCCAGGTGGCGCTCGTCCCCGTTCCAGACGAAGGGACCGCCAGGCTCGACCTCCACCTCGAGCTCCAGCTCCAGGGAATGCGCGTACGCCTGCGCTTCCCGGGTCAGCCGGAAGACCGTGGAGCCGACGTCCACCGGGACCCGGTCGATCCGCGGCTCGCCGGATTCCAGCTTCGCCAGCAGGAGCAGGTCGTTGATCAGCTGCAGAAGGCGGGTGGCGTTGCGGTGGATGGTCTCGACGAAGACGCGCTGTCCCGGAGCGAGCGGTCCATGCGATTGGCGCGAGAGCGATGCCGCCGGGGCCAGGATCAGGGTGAGCGGCGTGCGCAGCTCGTGGCTCACGTTGGCGAAGAACTCGCTCTTGAGCCGGTCCAGCTCGCGCAGGCGCTCGTTCGCCTTTTCCAGGTCGATGCGCAGCGTGACCTCGCGCAGGAAGAGGTTTGTGACCACCCGGTTGCCGATGCAAGCGATCAGCGCGGTATCGACCAGCAGCATGAGGTTGGAAACGAACTGCTTGTCGCCCAGCTCCTGGCCAGTGGTGAGGGCCAGACCCAGGTACCCGAGCGGCAGCAGCCCGACGGTGGCGATCACCGCCGGAAGGGGAGCGGGAAAGAGGATCGCGGTGCCGAACATGATCAGGTAGTAGGGAAAGAGGAACTCGGTCTTTCCCACTCCCGTCAGCAGGAGGTTGGCCGACTCGGCGGCGTTGCAGAGCACGCCGGCAAGCACGGCGAAGGGCAGCCAGGGATAGCGATTGAAGGCGTACCGCCGCACGCAGAAGAGCAGGACCAGGATGAGCGAATCGACGACCGCCGCCGCGACGATGCCCTTCGGCAGCTTGTCCCGATAGTACGCGCCGTCGTAGGCGACGATGGTGATGGGGATGATCACCAGCGCCACCCAGCAGGCGACGATGGTGCGCGTGGAGAAGGTTCGACTGAGCTCGGCGCCTACTCGAGGATCGGGACGTGGGGCCACGACGACGCGCGCGGCGGCGACGGCGCTCGAAAGCGCACTTGGACGTTTCCCCCGACCCATGATCCGAAGGATATCGGTCCGTTGGGCAGCGATCAATGATGGTGGTAACATTCGCGCCATGTCGGAACCCTCCTACCGCCTCCTCGTCGTCGACGACGAACCCCTGGCGCTGAACCTGGCGAGGCGCGTATTCGAGACCGAATCCGACATCGCCCTGCACTCGGCCACATCGGCGGTCCGCGCCCTCGAGATGGCCATGATTCACGACATCGACCTGGTCATCACCGACCAGCGCATGCCCGAGATGACCGGCCTGCAGTTCCTGGCCCGCGTCCGCGAGGTGCGACCGCGCGCCCTCCGCGTTCTTCTCACCGCGTTTCCGGACACTTCGGTCGCGCTGAAGGCCATCAACGAAGGCTTGTTGTATCGATTCATCCTCAAGCCGTGGGAGCCGGAGGACATGCGGGTGACCGTGCGGCGCGCGCTGGAAACCAAGCGCCTGTCCGACGAGCACGACCGGCTGGTGAACCAGCTCAAGACCAGCTACGACGAGCTGGTCCAGTCCGAGCACATGGCGGCCCTGGGACGCCTCTCCGCCGGCATCGGGCACGAGCTCAAGAGCGCGGTGGCCCCCCTCCTGGCGGGCCTCGGCTCCCTCGAAGTGCAACTGGGACGCTTGCTGGAGGCCGGCGGCGCGGCCGCCCGCGCCGTCCAGCGGGAATTCGGCGCAGACGAGGTGGAGCGGCTCAAGGACGCCGTGCTTCGCGCCACTCCTGACGTCGCCGGCGGGGCCCAGGAGTCGCTGGCGGCTATCCGCGCCGCGGTTGCGCAGCTCGAGGCGCTCGCCCGGGGCGTGCAGAGCTATACCGCGGCGGTGGAGCCCGAGCCGTTCGACATCAACCAGGCGGTGCTCTCGGCGGTCCAGCTCCTCTCGCACCGGCTGCGCGAATCCGTCCGCCTGGAGCGCAATCTGCAGGCAGTTCCGCTGGTTCGCTGCCGGGGGTCCGAGATCACGCAGGTGGTGCTGAACCTGCTCGGCAACGCGGTGGACGCGGTGCACCGCGCGCCCGAGCCGACCATCCACGTGCGCACCTGGCACGAGGGTACCAGCGTGAGGCTCGAGATCGCGGACAATGGAGCCGGGCTCGACCCCGCCATCGCGCAGCGGCTTTTCAAGCCGTTCACCTCCACCCAGCCGGTCAGCCAGGGCCGCGACCTGGGACTGAGCGTCTGCAAGAGCATCGTCGAGAACCATGGCGGCAGCATCGAAGCCGCCGCCGACGGTGCCCACGGAGCCCGCTTCACCGTGACGCTGCCCGCGATCGCCGCGGTTTGAACGGCAGCGCCGCGGGAGCACGGCCGGCGAGGATGTCGTCGGCGCGGCGCCGGACCGCGGGCGCCATGTCCGGATGGGTGAGAACGTAGAACTCGCCCGCGCGCACCGCGCGCACCGTCCGTTCCGCGACCGTCTCGGGCGAGATGCCGTGCGCGACCAGCGACCGGAGCACCGGGTCCGCTCCCGAGGCGGATTCCAGAAGCCGCGTTGCCACCCAGCCTGGACAGAGCACCGAGACCCCGATCCGCGCCCGCCGTAGCGCTAGATCTTGCACCAACGCCTCGGAGATGGCGACGACGGCATGCTTGGTGGCGCTGTACGCGCCGGCCAGCGGTGGCGTGACCAGCCCCGCCATCGACGCCGTGTTCACCACGTGGGCCGCGCCGCCCTGCGCGATCATGCGGGGCAGGAACACCAGGCAGCCGTGGATCGCCCCCCAGAGATTCACACCCACGACGCGGCGCCAGCGCGCCAGGGGAACTTCCCAGACGGCGCCGTACTCCGCGACCCCGGCGTTGTTGCAGAGCAGGTGCACCGCGCCAAATCGCCGATATGCCCTGACCGCGAGCGACTCCACCTCGGAGATGCGGGAGACGTCCGTCGGGACCGCCAGGGCGCCGGGGAGCTCGGATGCCACCTGTCGCAGGCGGCGCCGGTCCACGTCCGCCAGGACCAGGCGCATGTTCTCCCGGGCCAGACGGTGGGCCAGGGCCCGGCCGATGCCGCTTGCCGCGCCGGTGATGATCGCTGTCTTCCCTGGGAGCGAACGCACTGCGGAAGTCTACTCGTCGTCGTCCCCGTGGTCGACGGAGTCGTCGTCGTCGTCCTCGTGGTCCCTGTCCTTGCGATGGGCGCGGCAGATCACGCCGCTGAGCGACCCGCTGAAGCCGGTCGGTGTCATCCGTCCCTGCGACGTCAGCATGCCGGTCGCGCCTTTGTACTTGCCCGTTCCCCCGACCACTTGCTGGAACTCGAAGTAGTGCCCCGTCGCCCCGTTGACGAAACCGCGATCCCGGATCCTCACATTTCCGGACCGCGTCTTGATCACCAACTTGCCGGTGTAGTCCATCATGTCAGGCAAGGCGCCGGGAGTCACCGAGAGCGCACTGAAGCGGGTCGGGCCTCCGAAGGGCCCGGGTGGGACTTCTCCACTCGTGCAGATGCCCACCGGGCTCCTGCAGCCAGCGACGAAGAAGGTGGTGACGATCGTCGTATCGACATCCCGGCATTCGTCCGCCCGCGCGCCCGGTGGGGCGAGCAGGGAGACGGCGAGGGCCGACGCCGCGGTCGAGAGAAGTCGCATGAATGGCTCCCTGACCGCCGAGTAACCCAGCAAGCTGAAGTAGGATTCAACGCGCAGGGGTGGGTTTATGTAACTTTACATAACCAAATCATCGCCGCGGTGCGTCGTAGATTTCCGTGATCCCGATGGCGAGCGGGAGGACCAGGGCGGCGAGCCCGAGGGTTGTGACGCCCGGCCACCCCCAGCGGGCATAGGCCGCGCCGGCGGCGCTGATCCCGGCCGCGCCGCCTAGATAATAAAGCAGCACATACAGGGAGTTCGCCCGCCCCCTGCTCTCGGTGAGCCTCGCGTTGAGCGACCCGACCGCTGCCGCATGCATGGCGAAGAACCCCCCGCAGATGGCGGTGAGACTCGCCGCAATTGCCGCCAGCGAAGGGATGAACGTGAGCGCGATGGCCGCTGCGAACACCAGCGAGCCAAGGACCAGGGTGGTGCCGGTACCGAAGCGATTGGTCAGCCTGCCCGCGAGCGGGCCCGCGGCGATCCCCATCACGTACGCGAGATAAAGCAGGGTGATGACGCGGACGCTGGCGTGGAGCGGCGGCCCCGAGAGGTAGAAGGGAACGTAGTTGAACATTGCCGAAAAGACGAAGAAGGCGAAGAACCCAACCGAGAGCATGCGAAGCAACTCGGGCCGCGAAAGGAGGCGAAGAAACCCGGTGCTCTCCGTCTTCCTGCCCGGAGGGGGTTGGTCGCGCGGGAGCCAGCGGACCGCGGCGGCGACCGCGCCCGCGACGATGGCGGCTGCCCCGACGAACGCGAGCCTCCAATGCTCCGCAGGAAAGACGAATCCGCCCAGCAGGCGCCCGCCCATGCCGCCGGTGACCGTGGCGGACACGTACCAGCCCATCATGACGTTCAGCCGGTGCGGCGGCAGGGTGCGGGAGAGATAGGCTGCGAGGCAGGTGGTCATCGAGGGGATGAACAATCCCTGCACGAACCGCGCGGCGATCAGCACGCCGATCGAATGCGTCAGCGCGCAGGTCACGCTGGCGATGGTTACGACCGCGCCGCCGGCCACGACGATGGGGCGGACCGGGAAGCGGTCGGCAAGCACGCCGAACGGGAGGTTCGCGAGCGCGATGCCGAGCACGACCGCGGAGACCGTGAGCGAGGCGATGCCGGGCGTAACGCCGAATTCAGCGCGCAGGATCGGCAGCACCGGCTGGGTGACGTAGACCGTCAGGAACGTCGCCGCGACCAGCGCGAACACCACCGCCTGCACGCCGCGTTCGTCGCTCGAGTCTCTCACGCGGGCGCGCAAGCTATCGCGAACGGGTCCGTCGCTACGTGTAATCGCGGCGGACCACCTCGCCGGGCTGGGCCGGTTCACGAAGCAGCCCCAGGGCGTCCATCAGGATCCACTTCTGCAGGGCCTCGTCGTTGGGGCGCCCGAGCGAGTGGCCGGCGATGAAGCCGCGGGGGCAGAGCGCCCGGGGCGGCCGCGCCTGCGCGCTCTCTTCCGGCTCG
>WNFR01007207.1_pt1 | contig 11301 bp, 10 predicted proteins | sample 5400221 | NCBI WGS metagenome assembly WNFR01 (sample SAMN13153357, study PRJNA577476) | soil metagenome | isolation source: 40 cm soil under Madrone tree | place: USA:California | collected 2016-06-14 | reverse complement strand
ATGTTAGGCTGGAGCCCCACCTACACCTTTTTGGACCTGGTCAAAGAGATGGTTCGATCCGACCTGGAGGCCATTACGAACCAAGCCGGCCACTTTACTTCAGCCTACCGGTAAACCCGCAGCGGCGCTCACGAAAGTCCTTCGTGGTTGGCCGAATATCAATTACATTCTGGGTGAGATTTAAAGTATGCGGCTGCGGAAGAACATCACCCGAAGAACCTGACAACATTCATCCGATCTGGACGTGCGCTCTTTCCCTCGTTGCTTCCACGATCTCTTCCATGATTTTCTTCATGTCGTAGCGGTACTCCCAACCGGGATAATCCTGCTTGAACCTGCGAACGTCGCTAATCCACCAAATATGATCACCGGAACGCGCCTCGTCAGAGAGCGTATAGTCCAGCTCTCTGCCGCACAATTCTTCAGCCATACGGATTGCTTCGATCATCGAGCAGTTACTATGTCGTGAGCCTCCGATATTGTAGACGGCGCCATCTTCTTTCGGGTTCTGGAAGAAATGCCAGAAGGCGTTGACAAGATCGTAAGAACTTATGTTGTCGCGCACCTGCTTACCTTTGTAACCGTAGATCGTATATTTCCTGCCGGTGACGACGCACTTAACCAAATATGCGAGGAACCCATGAAGCTCAGCCCCGGAGTGCGCGGGTCCGGTTAAACAGCCGCCGCGAAACGTCCCCGTCTTCATTCCAAAATAGCGACCATATTCTTGAGTCAGTAGATCTGCCGCAACTTTACTAGCGCCGAAGAGGCTGTGCTTCGACTGATCGATGCTCATTGTCTCGTCGACCCCATGCCTTGCGAACGGGTGTGACGGTTCAACCTCCCAACGACTCTCCATCTCAACCAGCGGCAGGCTGTTCGGCGTGTCTCCATATACTTTATTCGTCGACGTGAAAATGAAAGTAGCCTCAGGGCAGAATTGTCGCGTTGCCTCGAGCATCACGAGCGTCCCTACTCCGTTGATCGTGAAGTCAGTAAGGGGCTCGCGCGCGGCCCAATCGTGGCTCGGCTGGGCGGCGGTGTGCACCACGAGCGTGATGTTTCCACCGAATTCTCTGAATATTTTATCGATGCTGTCTTGATCACGAACGTCGAATGGGTAATGTTTGTAATTCTTAAGCGTCTTTTGGAGGTGCTCAGTGTTCCAGCTGGTTGAAGCCTCTTCGCCGAAAAAATAACTACGCATGTTGTTATCAATGCCCACTACTTCCATCCCTTTTTCATGAAGTAGCTTAGCCGCCTCGCTCCCGATCAAGCCGGACGACCCGGTCACTATCGCAACAGCCATCTGAGACCTCTCCTATAGAATAAGTTCGTATCTAAAAATTTAGCGCGCACGTCGAATAGCATGCCCAGCTTGTATGACGCGTTCCGCTTTGCCCGGTAAATGAAAGAATAGCACGCCGTTGCGGGGACTGTAATCGGACCCGGCACTCGCAGCAGAAACATCACGTATTAAACTTAATCACCAGTTGATTTGAGTGTTGTTGGGCAACCTTCAGACCTTATGCTATATTGCCACACTAAATTGCATCGCCGAGTAGATTCGAATCGTGAAGACAACCAGCGGAAACTCTCAGCACCCGCCTCCGATTAGAGCCCGAATTTCTTGAACACAGAATTGATGAGTAGTCTGGATCATACCGTGACGCGAGCTGAACTCCCATTGGTGTCGATTGTGACGCCCACGTTCAACCAGTGTCACTTCCTGCGCGAAACCATCGACAGCGGGCTGCTCGGTGTACGCAGTGATAAAAAGGATCGCGAGGGCGTGCAGGAGTTGGTGTCGCCGCAGTCCTGGCGAACCGGGTTGCACGCTAAACTCTCATGTCAAAGGACCTAAATCACTTGGACCATTTTGCCGGTAAGCGCATTCTGATAACCGGTGGACTGGGCTTCATCGGTTCGAATCTGGCACGCCCGTTAGTAGCAGCGGGGGCCCAAGTCACGCTGGTTGATAGTTTGATTCCTCAATACGGCGGCAACCTATTCAACGTCGAAGAGATTCAAGATCGCGTGCGCATAAACATCGCCGACGTCCGCGACCGCCACAGCATGGCTTACCTGGTACAGGGACAGGATTACCTGTTCAACCTTGCAGGCCAGACCAGCCACCTGGATTCAATGAGCGATCCTTATGCTGATCTGGAAATCAACTGTCGCGCTCAGCTATCCATTTTGGAGGCCTGTCATAAACATAATCCGAACATCAAAATCGTGTTCGCCAGCACGCGACAGATTTATGGTAAGCCTAATTATCTTCCCGTTGATGAGGCCCATTCGCTAAGACCGGTCGATGTGAATGGCATCAACAAGATCGCCGGCGAGTGGTATCACATTCTCTATAATAACGTCTATGGCATTCGTGCCTGCGCTCTGCGGCTGACTAATACGTATGGCCCACGAATGCGTATTAAAGATGCGCGCCAAACATTCCTGGGCGTCTGGATCCGAAGCCTGGTCGAAGGCCAGCGATTTGAGGTTTGGGGTGGAGAACAGCTGCGAGATTTCACTTACGTTGACGATGCGGTAGAAGCTCTATTAGTGGCGGCCGCTCGTGATGAAGCAAACGGTCGCGTGTTCAATCTGGGCGGCTTTCGCGTTCTTTCGCTGAAAGAATTAGCGGCTCTTGTTGTGAAAGTTAACGGTGCGGGCGAATACGCCATCCGCGCATTCCCGGCGGATCGAAAACAGATTGATGTTGGCGACTATTACGCAGATTTTTCGAGCATCAAAGAATCGCTCGGCTGGAAGCCAACGGTTTCCGAAGAGGAAGGACTCGGCATCACGCTCGACTTTTATCACCAGCATCTTGCTAAGTACGTATAGACCTCCGCATCAGTATGCTTATTCCGCAATGTAGTCCTAAAGCGAGCTACCTTGCCCGCAAAGAAGAAATCGATGCCGCCATTGCCAAAGTGTTGCTCAGCGGCTCTTATATTCTGGGTCGGGAGGTTGCCGCTTTTGAAAAGGATTTCGCAGCTTACATCGGTGTCGCTAATGCAGTGGGTGTAGCAAATGGGACGAACGCGCTTCAGCTGGCCTTGCGCGCATGCGGCGTCCGACCAGGCGATTGTGTCATAACCGTTTCCCATACAGCGGTTGCTACCGTTGCGGCGATTGAACTGACCGGCGCCACACCTGTCCTGGCAGAGATCGATCCGGTGACCTTCACGCTTGATCCGAAGAGCATCGAAGAGATCATTCAGAATCTTCCCGCCGGACGTCTGAAAGCAATCGTTCCGGTCCACCTTTATGGCCAGCCTGCCAACATGCAGGCAATTCTAAACATCGCCAGGAAGCATAGTCTGTTGGTCGTCGAGGATTGCGCTCAGTCTCACGGCGCGATGTTCCAGGGGAAAAAGACTGGCAGCTTTGGTGACCTGGCGACGTTCAGCTTCTATCCCACCAAGAACCTGGGGGCGATCGGTGACGGAGGGATCGTGGTAACGGATGATCCCAGTCTGGCGCGGCAGGTCCGGTTGCTCAGAGAGTATGGTTGGCAGGAACGCTACATCAGTTACTTCTCGGGCACGAACAGCCGCCTCGATGAGCTCCAAGCCGCCATCTTGCGCGTCAAGCTCAAGTATTTGGATCAGGACAACCGCCGCCGCCAGTCGATCGCGCGATGGTATAACAGCGCGCTGGCCGAATCGGCCCTTTCTCTACCGCAGACTTCGCCCGGCGCGACGCATGTCTTTCATCAGTACGTCGTGCGTACAGAAAAACGTGATGATCTAAAAGCGTACCTTGGGCACCATGAGATCGGCACGCTGATTCACTATCCTGTACCAATACACAAGCAGCCAGCCTACGCGGAAAAACTTCCAGCGGTTGTAGGTCTGAAGCAAACCGAAGCAATCGCCGCGCAGATTCTCAGTCTGCCAATGTATCCTGAGTTAACCGATGATCAGGTCGAGATCGTTTGTAAATTTGTTACATCCTGGGACGGCAATTGAGGTCATGATGCGTTACTTCTGCACCTTTTTTGATCGAAATTACCTGAGCTATCTAGATGCTGATCTGGGTTTTTTTACAGCGGCGCCGCCGGCGAAAGGTATCTACGCTTTCTCGCATTGCTGGTTGATAGCATCTGAAGCGGAGTAGTTCTTTGCGTACAAATGAATCGTGGAAGCTGACCTTCTAAATAACATTACTCCCGGCGTCGCGATAATCACGGGCGCCAGTGGTCAGGATGGCTACTTCCTAACTGAGCGTCTGCTGAGCGAGGGTTGGACCGTCCACGCCCTGGCGCGGCGCGCGCTCCAGTTTGACGGTTTATCCGCAAAGGCAATTTCTCGCCTTCATATCCATCAAATTGATTTGCTTGAGCGCGGGCCAGTTTTTGATCTGATTAGTAGTACGCAGCCCGATGAGTTTTACAATCTCGCCGGTCAGAGTAGTGTCTCAAGGTCTTTCTCCGATCCTTTATACACCTGGCAAACCAACGCCGAGGCGGTTGTCCATCTGCTCGAATGCATTCGGAATAATAGTCCGCACACGCGCTTCTATCAGGCGTCCTCGACAGACATGTTCGGCGCTTCGTCGGCGGCGGGTGTGATGCCGTACAACGAGACGTCCGCGCTCAACCCGCAAAGTCCCTACGCCAGTGCCAAGGCTGCGGCCCACCTGTTGTGCCATTCTTACCGAGAAGTTTACGGCCTTCGTATTGCGAGCGGTATCCTTTCGAATCACGAATCTCATCGCCGGCCCGCATCATTTCTTACTCGCAAAGTCGTCGAACATGTAAGAAGACTCGAGGGTGGCGCAAACAAAGAACCTGGGACGCCGCTTGTGATGGGCAATTTGAAAGTTCAGCGCGACTGGGGATTCGCTCCGGAATACGTTGAAGGCATGTGCAGAATCTTACGCCAGATTGCCATTCGGGCCAATCGGCTGGGAGTCAGTGTGCAATCAGATGAGGGCGCTAACTATCGTGACTACTTGTTGGCAACGGGTAAGGCGTACGCTGTTTGGGAATTAGTTGATTGCGCGTTTAAAATTGAGGGCTTCGATTTGGTATGGGATTTGGACGGAGACGACCCGTCGGGCTGGAGCGCGAGGTTCAGAAACACGAAGACCGAGGCGGTTGTAGTTGATCCGAGATTGCTCCGCGCTGCCGAGCCGCTGGTCATCGAACTAGATCCTGGACGTGCCGAGCGCGAGCTGGGTTGGAAGCCCAAACAAGGACTCGAGGTATTTCTTCGAGACATGTTCAGTAAGTAAAAGGTTGCCTTCAGAGGCTAGCATCAGGCAGGTCAGCGAATTTTATGAGAGGCGTGCAGCGCCGGCGCGCATCAATAACCGTTTGAACTGATTCTGAGTCCACTCTTATCCACTGGATGCTGGCCCACGACCTACACACCTATGATCATCACTGAAACGAAACTCACCGGCGTGTACCTCATCGAGCCGCGAAGGTTTGAGGATGAGCGAGGGTTTTTTGCCCCGTCGTTCTCGGCGAAGGAGTTTGCCAGGCGCGGAATGGCGAGCGTGTTCGTGGAAAATAATATCTCGTACAGCAAGCACCGCGGAACGCTACGCGGTATGCACTACCAGGCGGCGCCGCACGGACAGGACAAACTTATTCGATGCACTCGAGGGGCTATTTTTGATGTCGCAGTCGACTTGCGACCTGATTCGCCCACGTTCAAGCAATGGTTCGGTGTCGAGTTAACCGCGGAGAATCGTTCCATGGTATACGTACCGGGCGATTGTGGGCACGGTTTCCAAACGGTCGCGGACAATACTGAGGTTTTCTACATGGCTTCGCAGGCCTATGTTTCCGAAAGCGGTCGAGGGTTTCGTTGGGATGACCCCGCTTTTGGCATCGAGTGGCCACACGTGGCTGAGCGAGTCCTTAACAAGAGAGATCGAGAGTATCCGGATTTCACTTTATGGAAAAAGCCTTAATAACCGGCATTACCGGACAGGATGGATCCTATCTGGCAGAGTTGCTCCTCGATAAAGGCTATGAGGTGCACGGCATCATCCGACGTGCATCGACATTCAATACTGGTCGTATCGATCACCTTTATAAAGATCCGCACATCAATGGCGTGCGCCTCTTCCTCCACTATGGTGATATCGCTGACTCAACCAACCTTATTAAACTGCTCTACCGCATTCAGCCCGATGAGGTCTACCACCTGGCCGCGCAGAGTCACGTCCGCGTCAGCTTTGACATTCCCGAATATACTGGCGATGTAACAGCGCTTAGCACCGTCCGGATCCTTGAAGCCATTCGTGAGACGGGAATGAAGTCAAAGTTCTACCAGGCAAGCAGCTCAGAGATGTTTGGCAAAGTTCAGGAGGTGCCTCAACAAGAGACGACGCCGTTTTACCCGCGCAGTCCCTACGGCGTCGCCAAGCTCTACGCCCATTGGATGACCGTTAATTATCGCGAGGCCTATGGCCTCTTCGCTTCGAGCGGCATACTTTTCAACCACGAGAGCCCGCGCCGCGGTGAAACCTTTGTTACGCGAAAGATCACTCGCGCCGTAGCCCGCATTAAGGCCGGGCTGCAAAAAAAACTTTACCTCGGAAATTTGGACGCCAAGCGCGATTGGGGTTACGCAAAAGAATACGTTGAGGCGATGTGGTTAATGCTTCAGCAGGATGTCCCTGATGATTACGTGATCGCAACCGGCGAAACACACTCTGTAAGAGAGTTTTTGGAAGAAGCTTTTTCTTATGTGGGTCTCAATTGGCGTGATTATGTAGAGCTGGATCCAAAGTACCTACGACCTACCGAAGTTGATCTGCTCGTCGGAGATGCGGGCAAGGCAAAACGCGTCCTGAACTGGGCGCCCAAAGTTACGTTTAAGGAGTTAGTGCACCTCATGGTGGACGCAGACATGATACTAATGGGCGAGAAAGAGAAAAGCGAAGTGTTCGGAGATACCGGACCCTCCCGTACGCGTGTGATATGACGGCTGCCAAATCGAAATATTAATGCCGAAGGATATGGACGAAACTTTTCCTTACAAACGTGTGCTGGTTACCGGAGGCAACGGTTTCCTCGGACGTTTTATTGTCGAGCGGTTGCACAGTTTTAGCGACCTGGAAATTCTTACGCCTCGCCGGCGCGAATATGATCTCGTCGCGGCCTCAGACGTCGAGCAATTGCTCTCCGAAACGCGACCTGACCTGGTGATCCATCTTGCGGCTGTGGTCGGCGGCATTGGCGCAAACCAAAAGAACCCGGGAAAGTTCTTCTACGAAAATTTGATGATGGGAGTTCAGCTTATCGAGCAAGCGCGCCAACATGATGTGCAGAAGTTTGTCGCTCTCGGAACGGTTTGCGCATACCCCAAATTTACGCCAACGCCTTTTCGTGAAGACGATCTCTGGAATGGGTACCCTGAAGAGACAAATGCGCCCTATGGCTTAGCCAAGAAGATGATGCTCGTGCAGTCCCAGAGCTATCGCCAGCAATATGGCTTCAACAGCATCTTCCTCTTGCCGGCCAATCTTTATGGACCCGGAGACAATTTTGACCCTGAGTCATCGCACGTGATTCCAGCGCTGATTCGCAAGTGTATAGAAGCTCGAGAGAGCGGTGCGTCGTTCGTCGAAGCCTGGGGCACGGGAAACGCTTCACGCGAATTTCTTTACGTAGGTGACTGTGCCGAAGCGGTTGTTCGGGCAACTGCGATTTACAACGAGAGCGACCCGGTCAATATCGGCACCGGCAACGAAATAAAGATATCGGAGCTGATGCAACTGATCGCGCGGCTCACTCGCTTTGAAGGCGAGATTCATTGGCAAACCGATAAACCTGACGGTCAGCCACGCCGCCGGCTTGATGTCTCGCGAGCCTTGGAAAAATTTGGTTTTCGCGCCCAGGTGCCTTTTGAAGAAGGGCTAAGACAGACAATCGAATGGTATGAAGTTCATCGTATTTCCGGAAGCACGACAAAAGATTCGAACTCGGGAATGGAAGTATTGCAGGATTCGCTAAGACCCTAGGCCGGCCCGCCCCTAATTAACGTCAGTTAAGCGCCATCAAACTTTCCTGATTAATTTTCCTGGCTCGTGTATGCATTATCATCTCATCGGAATCTGTGGAACCGCGATGGCCGCTTTGGCAGGAATGCTGCAAGCTCGCGGGCATCACGTCACCGGTTCAGATGAGAATGTTTACCCACCTATGTCCACGATGTTGGGATCGCTCGGCATCGACGTGATGCAGGGTTACAAACCAGAACATCTCGAACCGGCGCCTGATTGCGTCATTGTCGGCAACGCGATTCCCCGCGGCAACACCGAACTTGAAGCAACTCTTAACCGCAAATTCGTCTATCGCTCGCAAGCCGAAGTCGTAAAAGAAGAGTTCATTCGCGGACGCCGTTCGCTGGTTGTGGCCGGCACGCATGGAAAGACAACCACGACGAGCATTGCTGCCTGGCTAATGGACCAGGGCGGACTTAATCCATCATTTCTGATTGGTGGCGTGGCTCAGAACTTCGGCGTTAGTTTTCGAGTAACAAACAGCGATTACTTTATTATCGAAGGCGACGAATACGACACCGCGTATTTCGATAAGGGCCCGAAGTTTATGCACTACTTGCCCGAGATCGCGATCGTAAACAACATCGAGTTAGACCACGCTGATATTTATCCAAATCTCGATGCAGTTAAACTCGCTTTTCGGCGGCTGATGAACCTCGTTCCTGCAAACGGTCGATTGGTTGCTGGTTGGGACAGTCCCCACGTTCGCGAAGTTGTCACCGAGATGGGCCAAAAACTGTTTACCCGGCTCGAAACTTTCGGCACCCATGCTGATGCCAGGTGGCGCATCAGCGACGCTGACTTCTCAGGCGAGTTAAGTAAATTTACCGTCACGCGCAAGGGCAAGCAGTGGGGTGAATTTCAAACCCCGCTTATCGGCGAATTCAATTTGCTTAACTGTTTGGCGGTGATCATTGCTGTCGATGCCTGGGGAATCGACCGGGAAACGATTCGCGAGGCGCTCGCGACATTCAAGAACGTTCGGCGCCGGGCCGAAGTAAGAGGCGAGGAACAAGGCATCACTGTGATCGATGATTTCGCTCATCATCCAACCGCGGTGCGCGAGACGTTGCGGGGATTGCGCAATCGTTATCCGCGACGGCGTTTGATCGCAGTGTTTGAACCCCGCTCGTGGTCGTCACGGCTGGCGGTTTTCCAAAACGAATACGCGAATGCTTTTGTGGATGCCGATTACGTTCTCATTGCCAGCGTGTTTGATAGTAAGAAAGCGCTGGAGAAAGGTAAGACACTCGATACGCGCAAGCTAATTGAGGATATTGAGAAACAGGACAAGCCCGCCTTTGCATTGGCAAACGCCGCAGAGATTATCGAACACCTGCGACCGCAACTTCGCGAAGGCGACGTGCTGGCAATAATGTCCAACGGAGGCTTTGACGGCATTCACGAGAAACTGCTGGCCGTGCTGAAGGAAGGAACGCAATGACCATTAGGGCTTAGGATCAAATGATTCACAGAAGTCCAGAGATTTGTCGGCCGGAACGATGTCGACTTCCACTATTTTCTTGTCCAATTCCGGAATCTTGTCTCCTGCCGGCGTCGTCGTCTCATGTTCAACGTAGAATTGAATGCCTTTGTATTCGTAGATATAACTTTGACCGCCACTGCTTTTCTCTCCGTAAAGTCTGAAAACATCCTTCAAGGTGCTTTTGCCGATCACTATTCCCTTACTCGTCACGCCCTGATGCACCTCGCCCAGGAAAATTCTCTTCGCCTCGTCCTTGTAGCAATAATAGAAAGCCAACCCCAGGTCGGCGTAATCCATTCTGTACGAGTAATCGTTCATATTGCTTAGCTTGTACTTCTTCCCGTATCGAGCCTCAACGTCAGCTGCGTTGGAAACGCCAATCAATATGTGACCGATTCCGATCCCATCCTTGATCGGACCGAATTCCGCTTGAGTTTGCGAAACAGCGGTGCCGTGGCACTGAAAACTAACGACGACGATCAGCAGGACCGCTAAGAGAGCCAGCCGGCGGATCAACTCTTCGGTGTTTGTTCTCAACATGAGCAATCTCCCCGGCATCACAGCCAGAGTCTCCCTTAGTCTGATTCAGGATTGCGGTCCGGCGTCGGCTTGAACTTGTCCTTCCGCCGAAGCTACGAGCAAAGGTAGCGATAGAAGCTTGCCTTCTCCTTCTTTGTCCGAAACTTCCACTCGCGCGGTGAGTACGCGGCGAATTCGCTGGGGCAAGAATTTGCCGGCCACCAGGGCCGCGGCGCCGATAAGCTCAACCACGTCGCCGCCTCCGCTCCAATGTTCGCGTACTACTCTTGGATCCGTTCGCTCCATCAGCCTTAGTAGTGTCAGCGCGATCAGGTACGCATCATCGACCTGGCCGACAAAGGGAATCATGTCGGGTATCAAATCAAACGGAATGATTGCGTAAACAATAGCGCCCGCCAGCAGCGCGCGTTCAGTCGCCGGCACACGCGAGTCGGTTAGCAGACGCGCGCAAAGCAGCAGCATGTTTGGTACGAACAGCAGCAGATTTTTTAGTCGCCGCCCGGCCATTGATGCAGACATCGCGCCTCCGTAAACCCTTGGTTATGAATTGCTGGTATTGATTGTTAAGTTATCACGACTTAAGGTCGAGAGGTAGCTCAGGTTAATTAGCCGCGGATTTCCGCAGATGTTCGCGGATCAGATCAAGAGCCGGCAGATAAAGTCTAAAGTCTTTTCAGATTCGCGTCATCCGCGCTAATCCGGGCTGATTAGAACTTGTCCTACACGCCCGGGTTCGCTAGACTCACCTCTCTCGTACAACAACCTGCAAATAGATCTTTTTCTCTATGGACATCCTTGAACGAATTCGTCAACGCGCGGCTTCGCGGCCGCAACATATTGTCTTGCCGGAAGGAAACGATCCACGCACCGTACAAGCGGCGGCAATTTGCGCGCGCCAGCGGCTGGCGCGAATAACTTTGCTCGGCGACGAGGCGACCATTCGCGAGACGGCCCAGCGCGACGGCGCGGACCTCAGCGGCGTGACTGTCCTGGACCACCGGCGCGTGCCGGATTTCGAAAAAATGGTCGGCATCTTCCATGAGCTGCGCCGCGCCAAGGGACTGATGGCCGACGAAGCCCGCACGTTGATGAACGATCCGCTTTACTACGGAAACATGCTGGTGCGGTTGGGACAGGCAGACGGCTCGGTCGCCGGCGCCACCAATACAACTTCGCACACAGTTCGCGCCGCGCTGCACTGCATCGGCGTTCGTTCGGGATTCAAACTCGTGTCAAGTTTC
>WNFR01007839.1_pt1 | contig 11303 bp, 7 predicted proteins | sample 5400221 | NCBI WGS metagenome assembly WNFR01 (sample SAMN13153357, study PRJNA577476) | soil metagenome | isolation source: 40 cm soil under Madrone tree | place: USA:California | collected 2016-06-14 | reverse complement strand
GATACGACGAAATCGAACAAAATCACAAACAATACCAATCGGGATAGCTGCACCGCTGCAGCGAATATGAAAGTTGAAATGGATGTCATAGATAGGTCGCTCAATTTGAATGTCCTCAACACGGACTTGATCGATTTCCAAACGAATTTGTCCACCCCAATTATTGGCGAGGGAGCTGCCGCAACACCGTCGTCGTTTGAAACGCTCGATCGTGATGAATTATTGTGAGCAAACAATATTTATGAGATAATATTCACATCTTTCGATTCTGTGCAGATATTGTTTTGTTATTCAGAATATTGTGGCATGAAAAATGTATTAGAAAAATTAATGTGTATTTACTCAATATCAGTTTGAATAATGCGTATTTTGTCATCTAATTGTAGCAAATCTCGAAAAATTTTCATTTGATAATTATTTTCATGTTGAAACACCCAAGCAATAACGAGGGTTACATGAAAGAAAATGTGCGAATTTGAGCAAATTTGGTGTTGTCTCATATTTTAGCTATATGTTAGCTATATTATTTTGTATTCATAACAAATTCGAATTTGTCTCATATTTTAGCTATATGTTAGCTATATTATTTTGTATTCATAACAAATTCGAATTTGTCTCATATTTTAGCTATATGTTAGCTATATTTTGTATTCATAACAAATTCGAATTTGTCTCATATTTTATATGTTATATTTTGTATTCGTATCAAATTCGAAATAAAAATCAATGTGATGCATGTGAACGAAATTGTGCATTAAATTAAGTCTGAATGAAACATTATTATCATAATTATCCATCTCGAATGAGAATTTAAGTTATATAATGCCGATATTGATCGATCAACATATCAAATAATTTCTTGGTAATAATTTTGATCAAATATTATGTTTTTCAATTTCATAATGACAACTCTTTATATACTAGGTGAGCTATATTTGCGCACAATTTTGAAAGAAACATATAATCCATCAAAATATAATATAAACTAATAACGAATGTGATAATGAGTTGTGTTGGCGCTCGATTTCAGTAATGCTGCGCGTCAAAATGTCATCATATCATAATATAATCAAATAAATGCACAAATTCTTATTTGGCTTTGTTCGAAATTGAGTTTCGCGTTAATTATATCATCCGATTTTTATATTTGTTGGCCAGTAGGCTATATACGCTACCACATCAATCATATCCATCATGAACGATATTTTGTTACCAATCCCAACGAGGAGGGTAAATAATATTATGCCATCATTCAAAATATAGTGTATAGATGATTCAATTCAGCTACTTATTATATAATATTATATGATTATTGTTTTGGTTCAATTTCCAATATAAAAATTGCTATCATAACAAAATGAATAAATAATATTTGACTTTTGGTTTTTATTTTCAGTTATTCCTGTTCAACACGACATATGACGAATTGCCAGATGGTAAATTATTCGAGAATATTCAAGGTCCTATAGACAGTTATGATTTGGACATCAATGCCAATTGCGATAATTTGTTGAAATATATTTCTGACCATTATCAAAGCAATTGTGGCCACGAACATGTTGGATTGATCGACATTACCAACGGATTGGAATTCGAGTACAGACAGACCATAATATTATCTACCGGGTCAGAATGGAGATATGATAATATTGACGAACGGATTGGATTAATTCTCATCGTCAACCTGTGCGATTATGATGGTAAATTAATATAATGTTATGTATAGCTACAATGCTAAATTATGGCTAAAAATATTCACAATTGTTATTACTATATATTATATAGCCTATGTTTGTCAGAGGATGGGCGTCTCAATTGACAATTAGATGAGATCATCCTAGTGGCAACTCGATTATGTCTTATTGAATTCGAACATACGCGCAACTCGACGTGCTACAAACTAAGATTTGTAATAATTATGAGAGCACAATAATATTATGTTAATAATAGGTAGCTATATTATTTATGTTTAGGAAAATACACGCATTTTAGTTGTGACCAAACAATGCTATTTTTATGTTTCCAGCATAATTCGCAATAGCTATATCAAAATATAATTATAATGAATGATTTGATCAATTAGTAGCTGCAGCATCAAATATTTGACAGCGTAATTTTCCCCGAGAAATAACTGAATCAATCGAATAGCTATAATACGCATAACTAATTAGATAATGACTGAACAAACAATTCAAACTGAATCAAACAAAAAAAACTCATCAACAATAATAATCAACTTCTTACTAACAAAACGAAATTTATAGCTAAATGATACTATTCAAACTTCAATTATTTCAATCTGCATATCCATCACATATCTGATTTTGTCGTCGATTTCTTCCGCCTCGATTTCGCGATTGATTGGTGGATCGAGAGCAAAACGTCCAGTAAAAAATCGTTTCGTGACCATAGATTTCAACGCCGTGCCAAACTCGCACATATTCCCAATGTTCATGATCGAAATAATATAATTGAGATCGTTCTCATTCACTCGCTGATATCGGTTCATAAATTCGAGACGTCTGAACAGAACAGGTTGTTCGATGCCGTTAAACCAATATGTCCTCAGTTGTTTGAGCAAATCATCAGCCGATAGCAGTTTTAATCCGGCGTTCATGAAGAAGTGATACGTGTTCTGATATGGGGAGCATTCGAGACCAGCCAATATGATGGCCATCTTGTCACACTCGTCACCAATTCGATGAATCCAGAAAAAATTCTGCAAATCGTACGTAAACTTGACGAAACTAGCCAATTCCAAATCAACAACTTCGGCTAGTTTAGGACATAATTCGAGGAGAATCGCGCGATCTTCGGCATTGACGACAACCTTATCGATTTGTTTATCCATCTATAAGAAGTGAGAACATTAATAACAAATCATAACTAATCAGATTGGTTACAAAGTTATTAGCAATTTATGATCATTATTCAGTATCAATAAATAGCTAGCTACGCAACAATAATTTTGAAATCACAATATTATTACCTATACTTTGCTCGAAACAATTGACAAATAGATCGTTATCCTATCCTCTGAACTTTAGTCTTTGTTAACCACGCTGAATTCGCACAAATTGGATAAGATTTGAAATTGTTGACAGAATCCCTAAGTTCCGAATTTAATTTTGAAAATTTAAATTCAAGTGTGATAAATATAAAAAAACCACAGCACCGCGGCAGCAAGGCACGCATTTATAAAATACTATCTAATGGACGTATACCCACACAAATCACAACCCTATATATAAAAATAATTGATTTAGTTGACCGCCTCTAAAATGGGTTTGGTTTAAGTTTCCTATAATTGTTTAGCAAATTTTTGCCAAAGTCAGCTATTTTGCTGCGCTTGCTTGCGTTATTTTAACAAAATATGAAATCATTGTGTTTATTATAGGAGCTAGTGAACGATGAGAACTTAAATGAATAAACCAACAATAGCCAAATATCACGAACAATGTCACTATCATCTTTGATCATCATACGGCAAATGTAAAGGTAAATTAATAATTGATCATTAATACCGAAAATTATTTAGTAATTTTATGAATAATAGCATCATTCATAGTACCGTAGTACGTGTTTTTAGTAAATAATTAATAACGAAATATTGAAAAAAATATCTACAAATTATTTATAGTAATTAATTGTTTGACTACTCACCGGCCACGATCCAAATTCCTCCATATTATGCGCATTATTGAACGAATTAATTGTCAACAAGTCCATTTCATGCGTAATTAAATGAATGCATCAATTTAATTTGTTGTGAATTTCTTCCCAGATTGGCTGATGAAAATGATGCATAACAAAACACTCGGACAATATGGAATTACCGATATTGTGGATATTTTGGACAAATTGCGACCGAATCAAACATCGAGCATTCGCAATCATAATATCGGAGTGAATGAGCCGAGTATTTTGTCGAGATCAAACACCGTGATGACAAATGAAGAAATTGAACCGATTGATGAGCGTGAGACATCAATCGATCAAAGTCGATCATTCTCTATCAATGAGGATGCGCCATTAGTGTTTACCGTTAACAATGACAATCAATCTGATCATTTTTCGACAATTATGGCTGAAGAATATAGCCGACTTTGTCCCAAACGAAGCGTAGATGCACAATTAGATGTCCCCGAGGCGCTCAATATGTCAGATCAGTTTCGTACAATTATGGCGAAAGAGTACAGTCGACTCTGTCCAAAACGGATAGGAGGGGCGCAATTAGATGTCCCCGAGGCGCTCAATATGTCAGATCAGTTTCGTACAATTATGGATGAGGAATACAGTCAACTCTGTCCGAAACGGAGAAGGACAGATCAGACCGCGTCGCGATTAAACCAAACAAACTGGATGGGTGAATCGATTCTCAAATCGATTAACAACGTTAAAAATTTCCACTCGTCATTGCCTCAATCGAATGATTAATTTTGCCAATAACTATCACGCAAATTGATCGAAAAATATTAATTTCGAAACTAAATGGAGGACTTTTAAATTGATAAACAAATTCAAAACCGTTGTTCGTTCACTTTAACCGTTTTCATCTTGCGCCATTATAAAAATTTGCGCATGCGCAAAATAAATATGTGTTTTTTCCGTAATAGAGAATTTGCTAGATGTGTATTTTCGCAATAGTTCATTTGCTAGATATTGTGTTTTTTCTGTAATAGAGAATTTGCTAGATATGTATTTCCGTAATAGAGAATTTGCTAGATATGTATTTCCGTAATAGAGAATTTGCTAGATATTCGCAATAGTTCATTTGCTAGATATGTATTTTCGCAATAGTTCATTTGCTAGATATGTATTTTCGCAATAGTTCATTTGCTAGATATGTATTTCCGTAATAGAGAATTTGCTAGATGTGTTTTTTCCCGTATAACTAATAGATATTTTGCTATATATTTCCACATATTTTTGTGATGATTTTTTTGTATCAATTTAGAAATTCAAAATATTTTGAATGTCAAAATTCCAATACAAAAATGCAAGGAACAATATTAATCTATAGCTATAATAGCTATTATGTAGTTTAGCTAGCTATCAATTTCGAATATTAATTATTTCCGAGAAAATCTATAGCTATTTTATTTTTCTCAAATTAGAGTGTATTATATATAGTTATATTATATTAGTATAATAGATGTATAATAGATATCGATGATCTACTATAGATGTATAATAGCTATCTATAATATTATAGCCATAGTGTTTTGTTATATTTGATTTGTGGTTATAATTTTTTGTGATGATTTTTGTAGCTACTTAATGATCAAATTCGAATTATAGCTAATAAAATTATTTTAATCACAACAAAAATAATTAACAAAATCTGATAGTTATAAATTGCCAGTTAGTAGCGAAAATAATTGCAACACTTAACTGTGTTATTAACCAAAAATATATTTTTGATAACAGAAAATACCAAAAAATGTGGCTACTTAAATATCAAGAAGGGAAAAAAATATAATTATAACTATAGACTGGTAAATAATTATTGGTTGCGCTATTATTTATTATCATTGGGTAATAAAACGTAAATAATATTCTAACAATAACAAAGGATTAGGGTGTATTCAACATTCTTTAACAATGGGCTATTGGGGGGCCCACATTTGATCAATTATTATATCTCGAATCTGATAATATTGTACAAAAATTAAAAATGTGAACTATAAAACCAAGAACAATATCAGGCACATAGTAATAACGAAATAAATTTGAATGATAACAACCGCAAAAAATTTGGAAAATGGAGATGAATATTGAAACGGCTATGGCGGTAAATCAAAATATAATAGAATAATGACAAAAATATTATAACTATATTATAGCTACTATAGTAGCTACTAGCATTCTATCTGGTTGGAAAAAATACGAATAATAGCTAATATTCATGTCATTTTGTTGTCACTCAAATCACGCAATTTAATTACTATATCAACAGGATTTTACCGCGTTGAATATTGCCAACGATAAATACGCGGCAGTGCCAATTTCGGAGGAGGATGAACCATTGCTCCGGAAAAATCCCAAAAGATTCGTCATCTTCCCAATCCAATACCAAGATATTTGGGACATGTACAAAAAGGCGGTGGCATCATTTTGGACAATCGATGAGGTTGATTTGTCAAAGGTAAGAAAGCACAAACAAATCCACGATCTAATATATTATATATAGCTAAATTAAATTTTTATGACATTGAGCAGGATATGAACGATTGGAACAAATTGAATAGTCAAGAGAAATGTTTCATTTCCTACATACTCGCTTTTTTCGCGGCTAGTGACGGAATTGTCAATGAGAATTTGGTATGATAATTATTTTTTCAAATCGAATTTGATGAAATGCACGATTGTGGATTGGATATCGCACATTAGATGATAGCTATAATTTGTAGCTAGGTATTCATCCACCTGATTATGGCTATAATTTGTAGCTAGCTAATATATTTTATCTGTCTGATAGCTATGGTATCTGGCTACTATATATTCTTGGTATTGTATTATATAGTTAGCAAATTAAAATTTCACACAGATTGAGCGATTCAGTCAAGATGTGCAGGTGGTCGAAGCGAGATGTTTTTACGGATTTCAAATCGCCATTGAGAATATCCACTCTGAAATGTATAGTTTATTGATCGAAACATACATCAATGATTCTGATGAGAAGTAAAATTTAAATTCGAATGTGCTCGTAATGATTACCTATTTTTGTGTTATAATCATCCTCCCAAATTCTATTTGATTATTTTTTTTCAAAGAATTCATTTGTACAATGCTATCGAGACAATGCCGTACGTTAAACAAAAGGCCGATTGGGCACTCAATTGGATCAAATCCGATTCGGTCACATTTGGCGAGAGACTCGTCGCATTTGCCGCCATTGAGGGAATTTTCTTTTCCGGCTCGTTCGCGTCTATTTTCTGGCTGAAGAAACGCGGTCTGATGCCCGGTCTTACATTCAGCAACGAATTAATCAGCCGAGATGAGGTGTTGAATTCATACAAAAAATAATTGAATTAATTATGTTTATCAAATGATTAATGCGGGATTTGTTTCCTTAAACTGTAGGGTTTGCACTGTGATTTCGCGTGTTTAATGTTCAGTCATTTGGTGCACAAACCACGCAAAAGTAGAGTGATCGAGATCATCACCGATGCTGTCAAAATAGAGCTAGAATTTTTGACCGACGCACTTCCAGTAGCCATGATCGGGATGAACAATCAATTGATGAAAATGTACATTGAATTTATTGCCGATCGACTCCTGAACGAACTCGGTTGTTCGAAGGTAGCTAAAATAAAAACAATAATTGCAATTGCTGATCGTATTAAACATTAATTATTTGGATTGGAGGTTTATAACACACCAAATCCATTCGATTTTATGGAACACATTAGCCTGGAGGGCAAATCGAATTTCTTCGAGAGACGAGTGGGCGAATATCAGAAATGTGGTGTTATGGCTAAGAAGAGGGAACACACATTCACGGTGGATGCCGATTTCTAGATAACGATCGCACGCATATCAATTCTGCAATTATTATTCGCAAAAATAGCTAAATATTTGACAAAATCTTTGTCTACAAAATTAAATTGTGAAAAAATGATTTTGAATGATGGTAGCTAGATATCAAACAAAATATTTATGTAAGCTAAAACTTTTATTGCTATATTAAATTTGTGAACGAGTAATTATTTTCTCCTTGTTTCCAATATTTTTTTGTTCCATAATTGGTTAAGAAAATAAAATAATAGCCAACGGGCAACGGTTACAATAATATTCTCTCTCCCAATTATTATAGCGAGCTATTATTAAGAGAAAATTTAATGGCAGAGCTAAATATGGCATAATCTTAACATAAAAAATCAATTTGAGTAGCTACTAGTGGAACATAACGAGAACAATTTTCGATTTTCTTCGATCGAAATGACAAATAGGAATATTAACGGAATACTCCCAGTATCCGGACATTTCACACTATTTGGTAAATATAGTTTTTCGTATTTTGATTCTATAATTGATTGTTACTAATGCAATAATAGCATAATCACAAATCTAGAATATTAATTCTGTAATATTATTCATATAATAAATGTATTTTTGTTAATTATTATTATTTGCTATTTTTAGATGCTACAACATTGGTGAGAAATCCCACATTTTCGAGAAGAATGTTTGACGTATTAATGAGAAATCCCACTTTTCCCGGGATAGTTTTTGCCGCATACACAGTGGTTACTGATGCATCGGTAGAAAATTCCACATTATCGGAGATGATTACTGACACATCGATGGAAAATTCCGCATTTTTCGATAGAGTGATGGCTATATTAGCGGAAAATACCACATTTTGGGAACTTGTTGCTAACACTTTTGAGGTGGCTATTGATGAATTGGTGAGAAACTTTGCATTCCCATGGGTGGTTACTGATGCACTAGCTGTGGTTACTGACGCATTGGTGGGAAACTCAGCATTTCGGGAGATAGTTTTTAACGCATTGGTGGAAAATTCGGCATTTCCGAGATGGTTACTGACACATTGGTGCGAAACTCTACATTTCCGAGATGGTTGTTGACACAATCGGCAGAAACATGGTGCGTTTCTAAAGATGAATTGGTTAACACATCATCGCTGAGAGATTGCAATTAAATCCTACATTCCCGCAAAATATGGTATAGTGACAAATTTCAATTAATTATTTAACGAATCATTTCGTATTTTGCTAACATAATATCCACCGGATTTAGTTCATGAAATTATGAATTGATAGTTATAATTCTAGAATATTATTGATAATGTAAATATACTAGCACATTTTTGTCGAACGACTAATTGATATCTTCTGATCCGGCTATTTTTCCCTAACTAATAGATTTATAATACCATTATAAAATTGCATAATATTTTAATTTTCACACATCTTTATGAATATTGGACAAATTTAATAATTGTTCATAATAATAGATAGGAATATTTAGCTATGTGTCATTAATATTAGTTATCGATCGACCAATGATCAAATGCCAATCAACGGTTTATTAATCATGATTATGATATTTATTATTTTGTTAGTTATTCGAATATTTAAGTAAATTGTAGCTAATTTTAATTCGAGTTGTGCATAATTTATTCGAGAAATAACCAACAAAATAAACATTTAGATTAGTTATGAGTGATTATCGAACCTAATTCCGAGATTGCGCAATCAATAATCGAAACAATTGTGTTTTAATCCCCCACACCCCCGGGGAATGTGGTATCCATTAGCGATCCGGTGAATAATTTTTGCCGGTAGTCTTCTCGATGATGCTCTTATTCTCTGCATTTTCAATGTCGACACTCATCACCCTCATCGTGATGAATTGAGCATACAACACATTCATAGCCACTCTCAAATTGTCGAACAGAATTTTATCCGCATCATTATCCAAATCTGTTTGAGCAAAATAATAATGGAAAAATTAATTTGTGTATATAATCACTAAATTAAACCTATAGACTAACCAGCTTGAAACATCAGCAGCAGGGGACGAATATCATCGAACCATGTTTCTTGTTTGTTTATCATTTCCAATCGATGTGATTTCGGTGGGGGGGTGGACAATTTCAATGCTGATATGTATGACTCATTCATATAAAATTGCAATTTCGTAGTCGCGAACATCGCATTCAGTGTCATATTACGCACCGTGGATGTCATTATTATCACTGGGTTAATTATGCACTACAACACGGCAAACACCAATTGACAATTTCCGATCCAATTGCTTTGCTAAATGTGTCAATAGGAAATAATAAATTAATCATTTGCCGATCAGACTTTGGTTTAGTCACCACATTTTATCAGAAATATTTTTAATTCCGCAAAATAGCTCAACATCCTTTTTGATAAGTAGCTATAATAAATTTCCAACATCCTTTCCTAAAAATATAGCTATTGATTGATAAAAATAATTCTATATTATTATAGATGATCATCTAAACCAAATAAACAAATTATATAATAAATCTCGTAGCTATAGCTCTAATTGGTTATGGGTTTCTGAATTGTAGCAATATCAATCTATATGTTGTGTCAAAAATTAAGAAATTTATAGCTATATTTTTGTTGGGATAACATAAAGAATCAAAATCAATCTATATGTTGGGTCAAAAATAAGAAATCTATAGCTATATTTTTGTTGGGATATCTAGACATCAAGTAACTATATTCGTTCGTATGATGCATCAAATAAGGTATGCGTATCACACCCATCTCGTTCGGTGCGCAATATTTATCAATCAAGGGAGTTGGGAATCAAGTAATTATATTTATTCATCGATATATCATAAACACATTTTATCATATAGGCAAAATAATGCCCATTTTGTTGCGGAATTTGTTAATTATCATAATTTGTAGCTATATATCATATATTATGTTCAAACGAAATTGAAAAATATGATCAAAATTACACATGATGCGACAATAATAGTGAAATAGATAAAAATCGTTAATTTGTTTGTGGAAATAATAAAAAAATGATATAAATCTAACTGATATGTTTTTTGCAACCAATTGTGTTTCTAAGCACATATCCTCTAACAATTCATCCAATGAATCTGTAATATTTGACCATTGATCGAACTTGATGTAAATTATTAATCGATCACAATGCCTAATGAAATGCTTGACGAATCCATTTTTGTTTAACAATAAATATTTTAAATCTGGGTGCAATTTCCTCGGTCTTGATTTTGGTTCGTTCTCATAAAATTTGTAACAATCCAATTTGTATCCCGCAGTTATGTCGTGAACCATACTCGCAACGAACCATTCCACATCCTCCGCCGTTATTTCTATATCTATCTTGCTGTAAAGATGCCACTTTATGCGAGCATAGTTTTTATTAGTATCGATCATTTTCTTATCACGATACGATTCTGGCAATTCCGACGCAATCTCAACGGAACAAGTGTCATTTTCCAGCGCAATCTCAATGGATCGAGTGTCATTTTCTAGCGCAATCTCAATGGATTGAGTGTCATTTTCCAAATTCATTATTATTTTTTGTATAGTTGCTACTAATTAAGATAGATAATTTATATGATTTTATTATCAATTATTCTGATCAAATCAAACAATTATTATAAATTATTATATAGTAACTATAATTGATAACCAAATAATTGTCTCTCTAGCTACATAACTATAATTGATAACCAAATAATTGTCTCTCTAGCTACATAACTATAATTGATAACCAAATAATTGTCTCTCTAGCTACATAACTATAATTGATAA
>WNFR01015214.1_pt1 | contig 11304 bp, 9 predicted proteins | sample 5400221 | NCBI WGS metagenome assembly WNFR01 (sample SAMN13153357, study PRJNA577476) | soil metagenome | isolation source: 40 cm soil under Madrone tree | place: USA:California | collected 2016-06-14 | reverse complement strand
AAATCCGCGCGTGCTCTATCTGCAGCAACATCACGGATTCCGATCCGTGCTTTTTCTGCGTGGGTCCGACACGCAGCAAGAAAACAATCTGCGTGGTCGAAGAAGCGCACAACATCATGGCCATTGAGAAAACGCGGACATACACCGGAATGTACCACGTGCTGGGTGGATCGCTTTCGCCCCTCTCGGGGCGCGGACCGGACCAACTCCATATCAAATCGTTGATTGAGAGACTGAAAGGTGGGGCAGTCGAGGAAATTATCATCGCGACGAATCCCACTGCCGAAGGCGAAGCCACCGCCGTTTACCTTTCCAAACTTCTGAAGCCGCTGGGCGCGCGCGTTACGCGAATTGGTGTCGGTATCCCCGTCGGTGCGGACTTGGAGTATGCCGACGAAGTGACCATGTTGAAGGCCATGGAAGGGCGACGGGATCTGTAGGGTTCCTCGCTCCCGCGGTGCTCTTTAACACACCGTCTTGGCATGCTTAAGCTTAACAAACCGGCGGAGTTTTAGACCGCAATAGGCAAAGGGCAGCATGACTCTTAGTACGCTCAGGACGCTCTAGCAAACCGCACCATTTCGGTATAGAGTTTCATTCTTACGGTGGCTGTCCTCCCACCAAACCTAGGGCGGCCATCGATCAGGCTGACGGGAGGTGCGCTAATGCCGAGTCTGGCGCACTACATGACGCAGTACGATCACGAGCACAAGTCTGGCTGGAATAAATTCCTGCATGGCGTTGGGATCCCGATGATCTTTGCCGGGATTATCCTTCTGCTTTTCACAAAATGGATCTTGGGAGCAGGATTTTTTCTCGGTGGATGGGTGCTTCTCTTTCTCGGCCACCGGATCGAGGGAAACCATCCGGCGTTTTTTCAAGGACCCATTTATTTGCTGGTTGGGCCAATCTGGGTTGCAAAGGAAGCATGGATGTTCCTAACGGGCACGCACCGCAGGCCGACCTCGGAAGGTACTCCGCAAAGCGACGCGATGAAGTAAATGCAGCGATTCCAATCGTCTGCGCGAATCTAAAAATTCTGAGGGGCGGCGGCAGTCTGTATGAACGATTCAGGCAGCAGTTTTGCCGATGAGACCATTAATATGGTGTCTGAAGGTGTGAATAACGCCAGTGCGGAATTAAGGAAGCGCCGCAGCACGCGCATCGTGCAGGCAGTTCCTCTGGTGGTTACCGGTGTGGATGCGCTGGGTCGCCCGTTCGTCGAACGAACATCCTCATTAATCATCAACTGCCATGGCTGTCGCTATCAGTCGAAACATTACGTCCTGAAAAATATGTGGGTGACGATGGAGATTCCTCATCCGGAGACGGGGCAGCCACCACGCACGGTGCGCGGTCGCGTAGCCTGGATTCAACGGCCCCGCACGGTGCGGCAGCTTTTTCAAGTGGCTCTTGAACTGGAAGTTTCCGGCAACGTCTGGGGCATCGCATTCCCTCCGGAAGATTGGAGTGCGTTCTCCGACATGGCGCAGGTTGTGATCAAGTTGGATGCCGCACCAGACACTTCACCATCGCTACCAGAGGTGACTGAGGCCGATACGACGCAGCATCCTGGCGAAGCCGAGATTCCGCTGGCTGGGGCGGACAATCTGAGAGTGTTCCCCTCTCCTGCCAGCGCGACTGATGCTTCGTTGCAGTTGGCGCGGCAAGTTGCTCGACTGGTAGCCGACGCCAAGCAGCAAATTCAGGCCGCAACGCGGGAAGCGGCTTCGCAGGCGGTATCAGCGGAACGGCGGCTGTCTTTTGAACAGTGGGAGCAAAAGTTCGCGGCCGGACGCGCGAAAATTGAGAACGAAACCGTGCAAGCCGTCGAGAAGTTTCAGCTTGAGACGGATGAGCGTTCACGAACGGCTCATACAGCAGCGGCCGAGGCGTTGCGAACGGAATTGCCGCAGTGGCTGGCGCCACAACTCGAGCAGCTCACCCGCGAACTGACCACAAGCCTTGCGCGCGAAGGCGCAGTCCAGCGCAATGAACATGCGCAGCAACTGGAAAGCGTGACAGATGCACTCCGGAAGGCGGCTCAACAAGGCGAGTACACCGCAACACGCCTGAAGACACAAGCGGAACAAACGCGGCTGCAAATTGCGGCGCAAGCAGAGTCCGCGACAAGAGCGCTTGAGGAAGCAGCGCGGCAGCACGAACAACATGCCACGGCCCAGCGTGAGGCGCTGCTCGCGGCGGCCAATGAGATCCAGCAGCAGGTGACAGCCGCCCTGGCTTCCGCGCAATCGTCTTTGCAGGCACAGCTTGTGAGCGAATTAGAAGCGGCACAAACGCGTTGGCGCACCGCCATCGAGAGCACGCTGGCCGAAGTTCAGGACCGTGCAGCCGGTGGATTGAACCCAGCGGCTCGAACAACATTCAGTCCAGCTTGAAAACGTGCAAAAGCAAGCCCTGTCCGGATTCCACGCGCAAATTGAAAATCAATTGAACCCGCACCGCGAGGAAATCCAGCGCCGGTCCGAAGCGCTCTTCGAAGAGGTCCACTCGAAAATTCGCTCCACATTCGAAGAGGCCAGCAGCCAAGCGGTTGCGCAGTTTGACCGTCAAGTTCAGGAAATGGTGGTGCCCCACGTGACGCGCGCCGAAGAGGCCGTGCACCGTCTGGCAGGAGGACGATCGCTCCTGGATGCGGCGCTGACGATGCAGCAGGATCGCATCCGCAACTCCGCGGATGAGGCTTTTGCGGAATCACTGGCGCGCTTCCGCGAGAATCTGGGCAGCGTCGAGCAAATCCTGCAAGACTCCTCGCAAACCATCATCGGACAGAACATGGCGGAGTTGGAAGGTAAAGCGAGCGATTTGAAGCACCAAATGGTCGAAGAGCTCCTCAAATCCGCGGAATGGTACGAAAAGAAAGCCCAGACTCAGATTCAGAACCTGACGGAAAGAACCATCGAGCACGCCGGAAACGAGTTGAGGGAAAAAGCTGGCGAAATTTCCGGTGTATTCGCGAGTGAGTTGGACCATTCCAGCCGCAACTTCGTGGGGCATACGCAGACGCAGATGGAAGAAGTAGTCCGCGATGCCTTTGAGCGTGCGCGAGCGCTCTTCGCAGAAGCCGCTGACACGACCGCCGCAGCCTTTACCGATGAGGTTCAGCGCACGGGCCGCCGCGAGCTCGATGGATTCAACGAAGAAGTGCGGCGTTCCGCGGATGGAGCGCGGCTGCAGCTCGATGCGGCGCGCGTGGAATTTGCGCAACAGACTACCGCGGAACAAGAAGGCTTCCTGCGGCGATTCCAGTCCTCCATGGGTGGGGCGCTCGAAGCGGGTGTCGCCGAAGCGCAGAAGAAAGTCTCTGAAGGATTTGGGCCACTGCTGGATTCCTGGAAAGCAATGACGGACGCGCACCAGCAAGAGATGCAGAACATCTACGGGCAGATCGGCGAGCATGCCGCGGAACAATACAAGAGCCGGCTGGAAAATGTTTCGAACCAGTGGATGCTGGCGACCGTGGCATCGCTGGATCACCAGTCGCGAGAGATGATCTCGGGAATTGCCGCCACTGCCGAAGAGAAACTTCGTGCCGCATGTGCCCAGGTGTTCGATGGCGTGGGGGAATCCCTCCGTGAACGACTGAGGGAGATGGCACAGAGTTTCGCTCCTCCGACGGAACCTCCCGCGCGCGCAAAGAGCGCCAACACGGGTAGCTAACAACCAATATCTTCACGTTCGAGAATAGCGCTGCCGCTGCGTCGGAGCCGGCGCCCAAGACTGCCATTCACCTCTTCCCTGCCAGCCCGGTATAATCTCCAGGGTACCAACCCGAATGGCCAATCATGCTTACCTGCGCGTGTGGACACGCGATTTTTCTCTGGAAACGATGCTCGCTGAATTTGCCCGGTTCTTGACGACCGCCCCCCTTTCGGCCACGCAGAATACTTTTAGCGAACTGATCGCGCAGGCCGTGGACCCAACGGAGATACCCGTGGCAGAGTGGGATCTTCGCCCCCTGAAAGTAGGCCCTGCGGAAGTTGCGGCGCTGGCGGTACAGCACCTCAACGCGGACACGGCCTACATCGCGAGCGCCAAATGGGACTTATGGAGCTTCGATATCGAAAGCCTCAAATGGCAACACAAACCGGAGCCGCTGCTGCTAGCCTGTCACGGTCTGGAGTACGACGATGGGATTGCGGCCACGGCCGGGCACTTCATGGCCGACCTGGGCTTCGAGCACTTTTTCACCGGGCACGGCGGGTTGCTGGCGCCGGGTGCGGCGTCGAATCCCTTTAACTCCTCAGACCATCCGATGGAACATACTTTCCGGCAATGGATGGCGGTAAGCGCCAACCTGAAGGAATATCACGCAAAGACCCGTGAAAACATCCAACAATTATTCCGCTGGGTGGAGGCCGTCGAGCAAGCTCTGCCCGTGGAGCGCAGCGAACTTTGGTCTGAAGGAGAGGAGAACTTTGAAGCGCGCCTGGATGCGATTGTGGCGCAACGCTAGCGCCTTCTAATCTTTAGGCAAGCCCGTTCGCGGAGTCCTTCCACCGGGAGCGGCCAACAGCTAGAATTACTGTGGTGGAGGTATTATGGCCGGATCTGGATGTGCCAGGGTGACGGACCTGCCCAGCACGTTGGAAAAGGACGCAAAGCCAAGCGAGTGGCGGAAGTCACGCCGACCGCGGCAACTCTCTGATGGACAAAACTTCACAAACCGGCTGTTGGCGTGCTAACGAGGCGGTCATCGGGCCGTCCTTTCTGAACGAGGGTCTTGGTGTTGGCGCGGCCCACAGGTGGAGAATCCCCCTGAAATTTTCGCTGGGTTTGCTGACCTTATCTATTTTTCTGGGCAGCTGCAGCGCGGATGCGCCCAAGCCTGCAACGCAAGCGGAAACTAAGCCTGCGGCGCCCCCCGTGCCCGAAGACATTCAGTTGGCGGCAACTTCGTTGCTGGGAAGCGAATCGCAAGTGTTAGCCTTCGGCGACCTAGCAAAAAATGGCAAGCAGGAGTTTCTTGCGGCCAACGTTGTGCCAAAGACGCCGAAAAACAATTTGCCGGGAACCATCGTGACGCGTGTCGTGGTGGCGGAAGGCAACGACGGCAAGTGGGAGGAAGTTCTGCGCTGCGATGAGCACCTGAAGAATCAAAAGGGCTATCTCGGTCTGACTCCCCTGGCGCCCATAACTGGCTGGCGCTTGCAGTATGAGCAAAGCGAAATTAAGGGGTTGGAACTTTATTTCACGCCCTTGAAGGGCACCACCGATTCGCACGTTTTGCCCATCGGCGTGCGCTGGAATTCGCAAACGAAACGCTACCAGTCGCTCGACCGGACTTATGAACATTTTCTGCCCGAGTCGCCGTCAATCCAGGATGCGAGGTCCGTGCTCCGATGAGCGCCGCCCCGTCAGCCGCAAGTAATCGGGTATCCGGTGGCTCGCACGGAGCTCCTCCGAGTAGGGGCTTGCGCGGGCTGATGCCGTATCTGCGGCGCTATACCGGAGGGATCGTTTTCGGTCTCCTCACCGTCGTGCTGATGGGCGTCGTGGGCAACGTCCTCCCACTGGCCATCGGGGTCATGACGGATACGCTCGCGGGCAACGCAATTCCTTTTGAGCACTCCGCGCAGGCGGGAGCTCCCGTTGTCCTGGGCGTGAACGCATCGAAGCTCAGCAGCTTTATTCCTTTCTACGCCCCGAGCAGCCGCCGTACGCTGGGCATCTATTGTCTCATCGTCGTTCTGTGCGTCGCGATCAAGGGCGTTCTTTCTTTTTCAGCGCGCTGGACCCTCATCGGCGTCTCCCGTGACATCGAATTCGACATTCGCAACGATCTCCTCAAGCGCCTCCTGATCCTCGAGCCCGAATTTTATGTCCGTAATCGCACCGGCGAACTGATGTCCCGCGCCACCAACGACCTGAACGCCGTCCGCATGGTGCTCGGCCCGGGCATTATGTACACCGCAACGACCATCATCACCATGATCATGGCCATCCTGGTGATGGTTACGCTCTCGCCTTCCCTGACGCTATGGGTTCTGCTCCCCGCGCCGGTGGTGGCGGTCGCAGTCTGGTTCTTCGGCAAAACGATCCACGACCTGTACGAATCCATCCAGGCCGCTCTCGCCACGCTCACCGCCCGCGTCCAGGAAAACCTTGCCGGCGTTCGCGTCGTGCGCGCTTATGCCCAGGAGCAAGCCGAAATCCGCGGCTTCGACGATCCCAACCGCGAGTACGTCTCGCGCAACATCAAACTCATACGCACTTGGAGCATGTTTATGCCCTCGCTCCAGGCTCTCATTGGCACCACTTTTTTGATCGTGCTCTGGCAGGGCGGCCATCAGCTCTTCCGCGGCCAGATTTCCCTGGGCGCCCTTATCGCCTTCAACGGCTACCTCACTCTGCTCGTCTGGCCCATGATTGCCCTGGGTTGGGTCACGAATATTTTCCAGCGCGGCGCCGCTTCCATGGGCCGCCTGAACTATATCCTTACCGCCAAACCGAATATCGATGACCGCCACGCGAAAGTCCCGGAAGGCACCAAACCCCTCGGTGAAATCGAATTCCGTCATCTCACCTTCACTTATCCGACTACTCTTTCCGGAGCCGGTTCGAACGGTACCTCCAAATCCAATGGCAGCGGCCCTCATCCCGTGCTGCGCAACATCGATTTAAAAGTTCCCGCAGGCTCTACACTCGCCATCGTCGGCCCCACCGGCTGTGGCAAGACCACTCTCGCCGCTCTCATCGCGCGTCTTTGGGAAGCCCCCGATGACTGCGTCTTGATCGACGGGCGTCCGATTCGCGAGTGGCCGCTCACCACTCTGCGCCAGTCCATCGGCTTCGTGCCCCAGGACACTTACCTATTTGGCGAAACCGTCGGCGGCAACATCGCCTTCGGTCTGCCTGAATATGATGATCGGCGCGTCCGCGAAGCCGCCGAAATTGCCAGCCTGCACGGGGACGTCGAAGACTTCGGTAAAGCCTACGACACCATGGTCGGCGAACGTGGCATCACTCTCTCTGGCGGACAAAAGCAGCGCGCCGCCATTGCACGCGCCGTCGTCCGCGATCCGCGCATTCTGATCCTCGACGATTCCCTGTCCGCCGTGGACACCCAAACCGAGGAACGCATCCTTGGCGGCCTGCGCGGAATTATGCAAGGCCGTACCACTATTTTAATTTCCCACCGCACCTCCACGGTTCGCGACGCCGACCAGATTATTGTCTTAATCGATGGCGCTATCGCCGAGCGCGGAACGCATGACGAACTCCTCGCTCGCGGGGGCTATTACGCGGATTTGTATCACAAACAGTTGTTGGAAGAAGAGCTCGAACGCGCATGAGCAACCCGCACGAAGAAGAGGCCCTCGGCAAAGCGTACGATTCGCGCTTGATGCGCCGGCTTCTGCAATACATGAAGCCGTACAAATGGCACGTGGTCCTCGCACTCGTCATGGTCGCGATCGTCACCCCGCTCGAACTCGCCCCGCCGCTCATTTTTCGCAAAGGCATCGACAGCTTCTTTGTTCCCGAACTAAAAGGCGCCATCACGGAAGCATTTGCATGGAGGGGCATTGGCTGGCTCAGCCTTGTCTTACTGGTCGTGCTGGTGTTCGATTTCCTCGCCCAATACATCCAGATCCGCATCATGCAGCGCGTCGGCCAGCAAACCATGTACGACATGCGCCGTGAAATCTTCAGCCACATGCAGCGCTTGCCGATGAGCTATTTCGACCGCAATCCTGTCGGCAGGTTGGTCACACGCGTCACCACGGACGTGGACGCCCTCAACGATCTCTTCGCTGCCGGTGTCGTCACCATGATCAACGATTTCTTCCTCCTCGTGGTCATGGCCGGCCTGCTGTTCAAAATCGACAAACGTCTGGCACTGGATACCCTCGCCGTTCTCCCCGGTATCCTCATCGTCACCATGATTTTCCGCAAGTTCGTCCGCGACGCCAATCGCCGCATCCGCACGGCCATCGCACGCATCAACGCATTCCTCCAGGAATACATATCCGGCATGAGCGTCGTGCAGCTCTTCAACCGCGAACGCAAGGCTATGGACGAATTTGAGAAGCGCAATCGCGACAATATGCTCGCCTGGCGCGACGCGATTCTCGCTTACGCTCTCTTCTATCCGGCCGTCGAATTCCTCAGCTTCGCCACCATCGCGCTGATCTTTTGGTCCGGTGGAATTCGCATCCTTTCCGGCGGCCTCACCCTTGGTGTTCTCACCGCCTTCACCATGTTCGCCCAGCGCTTCTTCCGCCCCATTCAGGATCTCAGCGAAAAGTTCAACATCCTCCAGTCCGCCATGGCCGCCTCCGAGCGCATCTTCAAGCTCCTGGATGAGCCGGTTTCTGTCGATTCGGATCCCAACGCCATTCCTCTCGACCATCCTCGCGGCGAAATCGAATTTCGCAACGTTTGGTTCAGCTATCGCCGGGATTCAGGGTTTGTACTTACAAACCCTGAAATGAACAATGTCCCGAAGCCCGCCGACGAAGACTGGGTTTTGCGCGATGTCTCTTTCCGCGTCGCCCCCGGGCAGACCTTCGCTATCGTCGGTCATACCGGCGCTGGCAAAACCACTCTCATCTCCCTCTTGCTCCGTTTTTACGACATTCAGCGCGGCCAGATCCTCCTCGACGGCAAAGACATTCGCTTGATCGACTTGCAGGATCTCCGCCGCCAATTCGGCATCGTGCTCCAGGATCCCTTTCTCTTTACCGGCACCATTGAATCGAACGTTCGACTCGGCACGCCGGGCATCGATCGCACCACAGTCGAACGCGCCATTGACGAAATCGGCCTCGGCGAATTCATCCGCTCTCTTCCCGAGGGAGTTGCCAGCAACGTCAACGAACGCGGCTCCACACTTTCCGTCGGCCAGCGCCAGCTCATCAATTTTGCCCGCGCCCTTGCCCACAATCCGCGCTTCCTGATTCTCGACGAAGCCACTTCGAGCGTGGACACCAAGACCGAGCTGCTCATTCGCGAAGCTCTGAATCGCTTGCTCTCCGGGCGCACCGCTCTCGTCATCGCGCACCGCCTGAGCACCATTCAGCACGCCGATCGCATCCTCGTGTTCCACAAGGGCCGCTTGCGCGAGCAAGGCGCGCATCAGGAGCTTCTCTCTCAGCGCGGAATCTACTATCGCCTGTACCAGTTGCAATACAAGGAGCAGGAACTGCACGTTCCCCTCGACTCCAGCCGCTCGGCCGAAACCTCCGTGCTCCCCGCCAGCGACTGATTTCTGCGCCATCCCACATGCCACCCATACCGCTCCTTCTCTCCGCCGGCGAAGCTTCTGGAGACATGTACGCCGCTCACCTCGCGAACGCGCTGAAGCAGCGCCTGGACGTGGCAATTTTTGGGATGGGTGGGCCGCAGATGCGCGCCGCGGGCGTCGAAATCATTACCGACTATTCAGAAGTTTCTGTCGTAGGAATCACCGAAGTGCTGAAGCGTTTGCCTTCCTTGTTCCGCGCCATGCGCCGCCTCGTCGATGAAGCCGAGCGCCGCCGCCCTCCGCTCGCGATTCTGACGGACTTCCCCGGTTTTCATCTGCGTCTCGCGCGCAAGCTGCGCCCCAAGGGCATTCCAAACGTCTATTACATCTGCCCGCAATTCTGGGCCTGGCGGCCATGGCGTGTGAATCTGGTGCGCCGTCGCTTCGCGCAGGCGTTGTGCATCTTCCCCTTTGAAGAAAAATTCTTCTCCGATGCTGGTGTGCCAGTGAAATTCATCGGCCACCAAATATGGTCTTGCACAAGGGAACGCTATCATCACCATCCTACCGGGCAGCCGGCGCGGAGAGATTGCCCACCACGTTCCGGTCCTGGTGGAAGCCCTGGCAGAAATTCGCCAAGAGTTACCGCGCCCCCCTGAAATTGTTGTTGCCGTTGCTCCGGAACTGGATGCTTCTCAGCTGGAGGCCAGATTTCCCTCCGGCTGGCAGGTGCACTTTCTCAAGGACGACACTTACAACGCCCTGGCGGCCGCGGACTTGGCCATCGTGTCCAGTGGCACCGCCACTGTAGAAACAGCGCTACTCGGCAAACCGATGATTGTCGTCTACCGGCTTTCTCCGTTGACCGCGCGCCTCGCAAAACCGCTGGTGAGAACCAAGTTTTTCAGCATGGTCAACCTGATTGCGGGCCGCGCCGTCGTCCCAGAATTGATCCAGGACGACTTCACGCCGCAGCGCGTCGCTGCGGAAGCCCAATTACTCCTCTCAACTTCGGAAGAGAGTAAAAGCCGAGTGGAAACGATGACTCGCGGGTTAGAAGAAGTGCGCCGCCTCCTTGGCCCCCCTGGAGCCGTCGAACGGGCGGCCGATGAAATCGCCAGACTCTTGAGCGCAGCGCAAAGCAACGCGAACTGATGGGTTTGGTATCCTATAGATGTACATTGGTGCAGAATTGAAGACATTTGAAAGGGGTCCGATGGCCCTTCGCCGAAGAGTTCCCAGTCCGATTTTTGTCCTCTTGCTGATCTTTCTGAGCAGCCTCGCCGCGCCCCTCCGCGCCCAGGTTCCGCAGCCTCCGAATTTTCTTGCGGACCACTACGACGTTTCCGCGACTCTGGACACCATTGGACAATCGATCTCCGCCACCGCAAAAATCGATTTCAAAGCAGTCGAAGCTTCCAGCACCGTCCGCGTCGAGCTCCACCCCAATCTGGTTGTGAAAGAAATAAAAGGCCGTGACGGCAAGCCGCTCACCTTCGAGCGCGACAATCAAAACTCCCTCGTCTTGATTGCCCACTTGCCCGCGCCCATAGCCACCGCCGGTCATGTCACCCTTACCTACACCTACTCAGGTCTGCTCGTAAACGAGGAAAACAGTCCTGTACCAGGTGTACGTGCCGCGCTGATCAACAAAGATGGCGCTTACCTGCTGCTCCCCGCAAGATGGTTCCCGCTCACAAATTTTCCGTCCAACCGTTATACCGCGACCTTCCGGCTAAACGTTCCGGACGTCTTCGCGGTGGCCGGCACCGGAAAAGCCTCCGCTCCGTCACCCATGCCCGGCAAGAATGCTGTGGAAGGCGGACGGCTTCTCTACACTTTCGAGTGCAAGAGTCTCGCATCGCATGGCACGTTTGTGGTGGGCAATCTGCAGCTCAATCCCAAGCAGGCGGAAGGAATCAATGTTGCAGTCTACGCTCCCAGGGCAGCCTCAGCAAACGCGCAGAATTTCGCCGAGAGTGTGGCGCGTTCCGCGATCGTTTTTTCAGACATGTTTGGCCCCATCCCCGATCCTAGTTTCACCTTGATCCAGATTCCCGACGGCACTCTCCGCGATTTTGCGGCGCCGGGCGTTT
>WNFR01008440.1_pt1 | contig 11305 bp, 11 predicted proteins | sample 5400221 | NCBI WGS metagenome assembly WNFR01 (sample SAMN13153357, study PRJNA577476) | soil metagenome | isolation source: 40 cm soil under Madrone tree | place: USA:California | collected 2016-06-14 | reverse complement strand
AAGAGTTTTCACTTCTTCTTGTTTAATGGGTTAGCGTCTCACGGAATTACAAGATTCAACTTTCGGCGAGACAGACTTTGGACATTGGACTTTGGACCTTGGACTTTTTTACAGCCCGCTGCGGACAATGTCGTGAAGTCTGATCAATCCGACACAAACTCGATCCGCATCGATGACAGGCAGCACTGAAATCTGTGAACTGCGCTCCTCCATCAACCGCAAAGCGTCATACGCCAGGAGGTCGGGGCCGGCAACCACCGGATTCCTGGTCATGATCTCGTCGCTTTTTAGATTTTCCAATGGACCGTGGTCCAAGCGCTGAATCGCGCGCCGCAAATCGCCATCAGTAATCACTCCCGCCAGACGGCCGGCGTCATCGATAACATTCACCGCACCGAGGCCGCCGTCGCTGATCGCTTTCACAATTTGCAGCCACTGAGCGCCCAGGCGAATGGTCGGGTTGTTGGCGCCACTATGCATCAAATCCGCAACTGTGAGAGTGAGACGCTTGCCTAACTGGCCCGCTGGATGATTGATTGCAAAATCGTTCGGCGTCAATCCTTTTACCTGCATCAACGTAAGCGCCAGCGCATCGCCAATCGCGAGCGCCACGCTGGTGCTGGTTGTCGGAGCAAGATTCAGCGGGCACGCTTCGGCGTCAACTGAGGCGTCTATAATAGCGTCGGCGCGGCGGGCCAAGGTCGAATTTGCGTTGCCAACGACGGCGATGATTGAAACGCCTCGGCGCTTGAGATAAGGCAGCAGCCCAATCAACTCGTCTGTTTCGCCGCTGTTGCTAAGGATCATCACCACATCGTCTGCGTTGATAATTCCCATGCCGCCATGGAGCGCATCCGACGGATGCAGGCTTAGTGCCGCCGAGCCAGTACTGGTCATCCGACTTGCCGACACCGAGAATGACTATCTTGCCCTTGCAGGTAACAAGTAGCTCGACCACGCTCTCGACGTCGACCGCGTTTAGCCGCGCGGCTGTGTCGGCGATTGCTTGCGACTCCAGGCGAAGTACGTCGACGACCTGCGAAAAGTGACTCTTGTCATTCATTCGAGACATCTTGATATACGACTGTGTGCGCCTTTTGCAAGCGGCAGGCTAACAAATCCGAGGAGAGCGCCACGACTTTATAACCGTAGACAACCGAATAACCGCTGGGCTATAGTGCGCGTTCACCTGAACCCCGTCTGAATTTCATGTTAAGGAACGCAAAATGGGTCTGCTAAATTTTTTGCCGCGTGAAGAACAGTACTTCGATCTTTTCATTCAGATGACGCTGTACATCTCGTCGGCTGCGCGTGAGCTGAAGGAGATGCTGGCCGACAAGAATCATGATTACGCAGAGTACGCCCAGCGCATCAAGCGTCTTGAGCACGCGTGCGACGAGTTGACGCACAACATTTCGACCAAGCTGAACAAGTCGTTCATCACACCGTTTGACCGCGAAGACATTTACCTGATGTCGACCGCGCTCGACGATATTGTCGATCTAATTGACGATGCGGCCCGGGCAATAATCATTTTCGACGTCCACGAGATCACCGACTACGCACGAGATTTTGCCGACGTTATCGAACGAATGGCGGAGCAACTAAAAGAGATCGTCTCGACGCTTAAACGACCGAAGAACGTGACCCAGAGGCTGGTCGAAATCCACCGGCTCGAGAATGAGGGTGACGATATTTATCACGCCGCGATTGCCGAACTCTTCCACGAGACACACGATCCGTTGACCGTGCTGAAATGGAAAGAGGTTTATGAAAAGCTGGAGGCGGCGGTGGATCGTTGCGAGAACGTCGCTAATATTATCGAAAGCGTAATTATCAAACACACGTAGTAGTCAAACCCACAAGATGACAACTACCGCTTCCTTCGCCATTTTCATCATCTTCGTTGCCCTGATCTTCGATTATACGAATGGCTTTCACGATGCCGCGAATTCGATTGCGACCGTAGTTTCGACTCGCGTACTCTCGCCTGCGCTCGCGGTCATCTGGGCCGCAGCGTTTAACTTCATTGCTTTCGCCGTACTTGGAACACGTGTAGCCAAAACAATTGGCGGCGACCTCGTCCGCATTGAACTCGTCGCCGCCGACGCGCGTTTATACATGCTGCTCGCAGGCGTCATCGGCGCAATCGTCTGGAATTTAATTACCTGGTACGTTGGGCTTCCGACTTCAAGTTCCCACGCACTCATCGGGGGTTATGGAGGCGCCGCCATCGCTGCTTATGGCAGTTTCGTTGGCATACTCAAGCCTGAAGGCTGGATCAAGACCGTAATCTTCATCGTTGCGTCACCAGTCATTGGAATGTTTCTCGGCTTCTTCTTGATGGTGGCAGTCCACTGGATTTTCAGGCGCGCATCGCCGAGAAACGTTGACAAGATTTTTCGGCGCGGGCAACTGCTTTCGGCAGCGGCGTATTCGCTCGGACACGGAGGCAACGATGCACAGAAAACGATGGGGATCGTGACCGCAGTCCTCGTCGCTGGCGGACTCCTGGGAGCTGGGCCCGGCGGTAAATTGCCGGACATTCCCTTATGGGTTGTGTTAATGGCCCATGCAGCGATTGCCCTTGGCACACTCTCGGGCGGCTGGCGCATCGTCCATACGATGGGTTCCAAGATAACGAAACTCAAACCCGTAGGCGGTTTTTGCGCAGAAACGGCTGGCGCAATTGCTCTCTTTGGAGCAACGCTCGCAGGGATTCCAGTTTCAACAACACATACAATTACCGGTGCGATTATCGGAGTGGGATCAACACGGCGGCTATCGGCGGTCAAATGGGGAGTGGCCCGAAGGATTGTCTGGGCGTGGGTGTTGACGATTCCGGCTGCTGCTACAATAGCCGCGGTGGTATTTTTCGCTTTCTACGGTGTGCATCGCATCGCTCAATAGTAATTGGATTATCCGGGACCGCAACGTGCTTCGCGACCGCAGTCGATCGTTTACAGCTTCAGACTTCTAAACTCTTTAGTCCTCGCCCACCTAGCTTACAAAACAGATTTCAAATTAGGGGACTACTCGAAATAGCCCTCAATAGCGACCTGGCGCGAGGCTGTGCTATCTTTTTCCTGCCCCTGATTTTGCCCGCGTAGCTCAGTGGATTAGAGCGTTCGCCTCCGGAGCGAAAGGTCGCAGGTTCGACCCCTGCCGCGGGTACCAACTCCCCCAGTTTTCGTTGCATATCATCATGTCGCCCGCACTTCAGAATCCCAACGAGCAACCGCGGACCATTCTTGTCGTCGATGACTTCGAGGATACGCGGCTTCTCTTACGAACCTGGCTGCGCAAAAAAGGCTATCGGGTGGTGGAAGCGGAAAACGGCAACGAGGCCATCGCGAAAGCACGGGACCTAAAACCGGATTTGATAATCATGGACGTCGAGATGCCCGAGCTGGATGGTCTGTCAGCTACACGCGAAATTCGCACCCTCAAAAATTCCGTGGAGTTGCCGATTGTTGCGGTGTCCGCGTATGGCGCCGACCTGTTTCGTGAGCAAGCACTTGCGGCCGGTTGCAACGATTATATGTCGACGCCATTCGAGCCCGATGAACTTGAGAAACTGATTCAGTCGCTGCTTAAATGATGGCGCATGAGAATCGATAACGAAATCCAACTGGGCTAACGGTGCTATGCGCGTCCCTTTCTCAACACCTGCAGGCTCCAAAACTTTACTGCTGACTGTGGTGCCGCTGCTTTCATTGCTGGTTTGCGCAACGCAGATTCGCGCGCAAACCACGCCGTGTTCGTTGAAATTGGCAGAACTTCCGCCGAGTGCCGAGTTGTTTGGCTTTCACCTCGGAATGACAACCGAACAAGTGAAGGCTCGTTTACCACACATCACCTTCGGCCCAATTGACGACTTTGGTGTATCCAAGACGACGGCCAACCCGGACTTCAATCCTGATCTCGACAAGAGTGCTTTTGGAGGCGTCAGGACGATCTCGCTCGACTTTCTTGATAACCATCTCAGTTCGCTTTGGCTCGGCTTTGAAAGCTCGTACAAATGGCAAACTGTGCCCGACTTTGTCGCCGGGATTTCCCAGTCGTTGCACTTACCCGACGCCTGGGAGCCATGGAAATCGCGCGGCAGTCGAATTCGCTGTGCTGACTTTCAAATCACTCTTTCAATGGTGGCAGCAGGTGTGAGCTTTCACTTGATTGATGAGACTGCTGAGCAAACAATAGCGACGCGGCGCGAGGCAAAATATCAGGAAGCGACAGCCGCCGTGGAAGAAGAGGAAAACGAAATATTAGCGGACAAGCAAAGCAGAGTTTATTATTTGGAGGCCTGCCGTCCCACAACCGAAGTGAAAGAAACGAATCGCATTTTCTTCAAAACAAAAGAGGAAGCCGAAAAAGCAGGATACAAAGCAGCAAAGAAGTGTCAATAGGTTTAGAAATAAATGCGCGGATCGTAAAACAAACTGTTAGTTTGCGAGCGCTTGCCACGCTCAACTTGAAGGGTCGCCACTCCGGCGCAAACTAACAGTTTGCTTTACGATTCTTAACTCTAAAAGGAGTCCAAAATGATAAAAGAATTTCGTGACTTCATTGCCCGTGGCAACGTTATTGATCTGGCGGTGGCGGTAATTATTGGCGCGGCCTTCGGCAAGCTCGTCACCTCGCTGGTGGAAGGAATTATCATGCCGCCCATCGGCCTATTGCTTGGTGACGTTGATTTCGCAAATCTGTTTATCGACCTTTCGGGAAGACACCCGGCCTCGCTTGCGGACGCGCAAGTCAGGGGTCTACCGGTAATTTCTTATGGCGTATTTCTCAACGATGTTGTTAGTTTCCTAATCATCGCCTTCGTGATTTTCCTGATTGTCAAAGCAATCAACAAACGCAAGCACGAAGAGGTTGTTAAACTAACGAAAGAATGTCCCTACTGCTTCTCTGCAATTCACATCGAAGCGACGAGATGCTCGGCATGCACTTCTCAACTACAAGCTGCTTAAGCGTCAACTACTGAGCAGCTAACAACTGACAGCGAAATATTTTCGCGACGGCCAGGGCAAGTTCAGAACCCCGACGCGTCGGGGGTTTTGTATTTGTTTTTCGCTGCTGGAGGTTTCCCTGGTTGCTCATTTCGACTGAGTTCCATTTGCGGACCAAAATCATCTCATTGACCGCCGATGCGGCGACGGCTTATCCTCCGATGCGGATTTCTGTTTCACCGATTTTTCCTTCAAATGCGCGAATGTCCACGATGTGAAAGTTGCTATGAAGACGACGTGGAGGTTTGCCCTTCGGACGATGCGAAGACGAAGCAAACGTTGCCGGGTTCACGATTACTTTCGTCGCGTTATCTCCTCGAGAAAAGGTTAGGGCGCGGCGCAATGGGCCAGGTGTACCTGGCGCGCGATCAGAACCTCGTCACCCGCCGCGTCGCTGTCAAGACCGTCCGGCCTGACATACTCAACGACGAAGATCTGCAAGAAGGAGAAGCCATCGCACGCTTTGAACGCGAGGCGCGCGCCGCTGCTTCCATCCGCCATCCCAACGTTGTTGATGTCACCGACTTTGGCAAAAGCGCCGACGGTGTTTTCTTCCTGGTGATGGAATACGTTGAAGGAGAGAGCCTTTATCAACTGCTGCGGCGCGAAGGCACTCTCGACCTGCAAAGAACTATCACCATCCTCGGTCAGGCCGTGGCGGGCGTGGAAGCGGCACACGATGAAGGAATACTGCACCGCGATCTGAAGCCGGCCAATATTTTCCTGATGCAAAAGCGAAAACCGGCAGGCGGCAGCATGTCCGACGGCTTCGTTAAGGTGGGCGACTTCGGCCTGGCAAAGATCGTCACCGCCGATCGCTCGGAAGCAACTTCCGAAAGTGGCCCACAGTCGCGCGGCATAATCGGCACACCTGAATACATGGCTCCAGAACAGATGCAGACCGGCGTAACACTCGATATACGCGCTGACATCTACGCCTTGGGCGCGATCGCATATCACATGCTGGGCGGACGGCCACCATTTATCGGCGACCTGACACAACTGGTCGCGCAAAAGTTGATGCAGGCGCCGGCGCCATTGTCGAGTTTGCGTTCGGACATTCCTGTAGAAGTTGAAAAGGCGATCATGCATGCGCTGGCACGCGAACCACAGGAACGTCCGCAAAATGCCTCCGAATGGTTTGAAGAACTCAACGCCGCCGGCAGAAAGCGGCCGGAAACGCCGCAAAGCACTGAATCTCCGCTGATCGTCATGGCGCCGCAGGGCTCGGAAGTTTATGTTGACGACGAACGTCATGGCAGCGTGGGCCGCTCCGGACGCGTTGTGCTTCGTTCAGTAATTCCGGGCCAACACGTGCTTCGCGTTGCGCGCGCCGGTGAGGTTGACGACGAACGAGTAATAGAAGTCCGCGCCGACGGCATCGAGCAAATTATTCAAGCCCAGTTTAAGAGTGCGGCGGGAAGCGAACACCTTTCACCATCGCGCGGTGGCAGTCTGGATAGCCGCACCGGCAGCGCGGTCAGCGCGCCGCACGTCGTCGCTTGCACGCAATGTGGTTCACGATTCGCTGAAGGCATAAAATTTTGCGGCCGCTGTGGGAATCGTTCGTTTGAACGAGTGGGCACTGCTGAACTCAACAAGGCCGCCATTGGCGGTCAATCCGGTGCGGCCACTAAAGTGTCTTGCCCGCGTTGTCACACTCAGTATCCTGCCGGCATAAGATTCTGCGGTAAGTGTGGTATTCCCATTGGTTCGGCGGCGCTTGATTGGCGGCCGCCGCGTTCGGTTGAGGTCGTCTGCAAATCTTGTGGCACCTCGTATGCGCCCGGCACAAAGTTCTGTGGACGCTGCGGCAAGGCATTGAATGCTTGAGCCAGGTAGCGCTCCTGCATTTGTTAATGAGCGGGGCGATTCAGGGCGATGACGTCAGTATCACCACGCGGTAGCGGGCAAGGTAATCAGCCTATATCTATCAACAACACGCTGGCGGAACACTACCCTTAGGCTTCCCAGCCTTTGAGCCTCTCCGTGCTTTCCCTATAATGTTTCCCGTCTTATCGCTCGTTCGCTAATTCGTGTCGCTCGTTTTTGCCGATCGCATTAACAAAATGAAACGTTGCCCCAGTTGTAATCGCACTTACACGGATGCGTCGCTTAACTTCTGTCTGGAAGATGGCACGCCCCTGGTAAGCGAATCAGCCTCGGACGCTGATCCAAACGCAACCGTCAAATACACAATCCGAGACACGAATCCGCCGGCTACGCAGATTTATCCATCTGTACCGCCGGCGAGTAGTTCGCCCGCACACGTTTCGCAGCCTCCTGTCTCGCGACCACCCATGCCCGTGTCACAACCGCCGCAATGGGCGCCTGCACCGGCATCTGTTCCCGGCGTAATTCCGCGAAGGAAATCAAGTGCGATTTGGTGGATTGTTGGGGGCGCGGCCATCGTCGGGATCATCGCCGTCGGACTGGTGATCATGCTGATAGCGCTCGCGAGCATGAGTTCGAACACGAACAACAGTAACAACGCAAATACAAATTCGCGCGTCGTTAACCGAAACGTGAACACGAATTTGAACGGGAACGTTTCAAACATTAACTCCGATGCCAATCTGCCGCCGCTGGTAACCGACGATTTCTCGGAAGCAAAATGGGGTACTGGAAATTTTTCGTTTGGCGACATCTGGTACGACAACGACGAATACCACATGCGCTCGAAGGAGAAGACTTACCTGGTGATGTATGCGCCGTCGCCTGAGTACAACACCGGCAACGCTGACGTTAAGGTCACCGCACGCAGCGTTGATGGCACCGCTTCATCGACGGGCTTTGGCTTAATTGTGCACGGTGAAAAGTCAAAGGCCGGCGATCTGGAGGATTATGCTCTTTTGATCTACACCGGGACTGATCCACAGTACGAAGTTATTAAACATAAAGGCGGCCAGCAGACCACGGTCATGCCCTGGGCAAAATCGAGTGCCATCCGCACCGGCACCAGCACAAATCAGCTTGAGGTGCGCTCGCGCGGCGCTGAGCTTTCGTTCTACGTTAATGGCCAGTACCTGGATCGGATTACGGATACGGAAAACTTCAAGCGCGGCCTCGCCGGTTTGTACACCAGTGACACTACGGAGGTGGCCTTCGACGATCTCGAGATAAAAAGATAGTCCAAAGTCCAACGTCCAAGGTCCCACGTCGGACTCAAGTAGTTCAGAGTACAAGCTTCAGCTTGCGTAACCCCAGCGAAACTCAACCTGAAGGTTGTACTCTGAACTGCTTGTCCGACCTCGGATGGTTGGGACGTTGGACATTGGACGTTGGACTTTGGACTAATCAATGCAAGTCAACCTGAAAGTATTAGCGGGCCCTTACAAAGACCGCGTCTTTTGCTTCACTCAGCCTGACACTTTTCTCATCGGCAGGACCACCGACTCGCATCTTTATCTTCCCGATGACCGCTTCTTTTCTCGTCACCACTGCCTGCTCGAGATTTCGCCACCTCACTGTTTGCTACGTGATTTGGGATCGACCAACGGAACATTTGTAAACGGTCGCAAGGTTTCAGAAGCCGCTTTGCAAAACGGCGATAAGATCCAGGGCGGTGAAACTGTATTGCTGGTTGAAGTTGTTTCCGGTGAGGCGGCGGCGGACTCGCCACCAGGCCACGCTTCCGCAAAACCAACCATCGTTTCAGTGCAGTGTCTAAACTGTGGCCGCAGTGAACAAGCGCAAGTTGCCACTTCCGACGAGCACTTAACTTTTCTGTGTGAAGACTGCCGCGCGGAATTGCGAAAGACGCCACAGCCAATTCCGGGTTACGAGATGATTCGCGTTCTTGGTCGCGGCGGCATGGGTTGCGTCACCCTGGCGCGCGATGAAAAAGATGGCCGGGCCGTGGCGATCAAAACACTCTTGCCGGAGTTTGCCGTCAGCGACAAGGCGATGCGCCGCTTCTTGCGCGAGGTCGATGTGGCGGCGGCACTCAAGCATCCAAACATCGTCGAGTTCATCGATCGCGGCGTGCATAACGGCGTCGTCTACCTGGTAACAGAATTCATCGACGGCGCAGACGCGGCAAAACTTGCTGACTCGCGCGGCGGCCGTTTGCCTGCTCGCGACACAATCTCAATCATCACGCAGGCGCTCGATGCGCTCTCTCACGCGCACGACCACGGTTACATTCATCGCGACATCAAAGATCAAAACATCCTGGTGCGGAATTCGGGGAATGAACTGTCGGCGAAGTTAACCGACTTTGGGCTGGCAAAGAGCTTCACGCAATCTGGCATGAGCGGCGTGACGATGGCAGGCGAGATGGCAGGTACGCTCGCCTACATGCCGCCTGAGCAATTGAAAAACTTTCGCGACGTGAAACCGCAATCGGACCTCTACGCAGTTGGCATGACGGCTTACAGTTTGTTCAGCGGCAAACTGGCATTGAACATTGGCAGGAAGACCAGCATGTCAGAAACGATCAAAGCGATCTTTGAGCAGCCGGCGATTCCCTTGCGCGAGCGGGCGCCGGAACTGTCGGCAGCCGTTTGCGAGATCGTCGATCGGGCTTTGGTTAAAGATCCCAGCGAGCGCTGGCAATCTGCGAAAGCCATGCGCAATGCGTTGCTGCACACAATTTAAGCACGTGACGGTAGGGCGCTAGGCAGCGAGCGAATGGGAATTGTTACTAGCGCTAGCGGTTAGCGAACGGTAATTTGGCAGCTCTTAACTTAATTCTTTACATCGCTGGCCCAGCGACCGCATAATACGGGCCCACACCGGCCGAGAGCCGGTGAGCGTGTCTTAGGGACAGCAAAGTTTAAAGTTTCAGGTTTCAAATTGGTAATCGAGTCGAGCCTGAAACTTTAAACTTGAAACTTGAGACTTTTTCTCCGGAGATACCCGAAAATGAGATCCATCTGGAAAGGCCATATTCGTTTTCTGCTCGTCGCCATTCCCGTTCGCATCTATAACGCGATCGAGACCGCCGAAAAAATTCAGTTTAATCAACTGCACCGCGAAGACTATGGTCCAATCGGCTATGACAAGCGCTGCAAGAAATGCCAGCAGGTGGTCTCGAACGATCAGATCACCAAAGGTTATCAGTACGAGCCGGACCGCTATGCGATCATTGAGCCGGAAGACATTGCCAAGGTAAAGATCAAAACCACCAAAGCGGTTGACATCATTGGCTTCGTCGACAGCGACGAAATTCCCAGGACGTTTTACGATTCACCTTACTATGCGGGCCCGGATGGTCCAGTATCAGAAAAGCCCTATGCATTGCTGCGCGAAGTAATGAAGCAAACCGGCAAGGTGGCCATCGGCAAAGTTGTGTTGCGCGATCGCGAAGACCTGGTAGCACTGTTTCCCCAGGAGAACGGCCTGGTCCTGCAGAAGCTTCACTATCCTCACGAGCTGAGAAAAATCGAAGATGTGCCTGAGATTGAGAACGCAAAGAAGCTCGACAAGAACGAACTCAAGCTGGCAACCACCCTCGTCGAGCAGATGGTCACCTCGTTATCCGAGATCGACACAGCCGATCAATATCACGAAGCTCTCAAAAAACTTATTGAGTCAAAAATCAAAGGCAAGAAGGTCGTTGAATTTGAGGTTGAAGAACTGCCAAGACTTGATATTATGAGCGCGCTGAAGAAGAGCTTGCAGGCTTCGAGCCGCAAACCAATGGTCAAGGCCGCACCGGCAGCGTCGAAGAAGAAGGCACTAACGTTGGTGAAATCGGTTGCGAAGGCAAAGCCGGCTAAGAAGCGCAAAGCCTCGTAAGGTTGTCCGACAAACTTCAGTTTGTCGAAGCAACGACAAGCTAAGGCTTATCGGACACAGCGTTATAGATGAACGAAAACAGCAAGAAGGTTATCTCGTTTCCCTCACGTGTTCCCGCGAAAGCGGACTATCAACGCGTCAAGGCCAGCTACTCCGTCCGCGAAATCAAACAACTCTTCGGTCTTAGCGAGCGCACCATCCGCCGCTGGACTGAGCAAGGTGTCATCCAGGCTACTCCCGCTGCTAACAACGATTTCAGTTATGACTTTCAGGCGCTGACGCAGTTCAGGCGCGTGCGCGAACTACGCGCCCAGGGCCAAAGCATTCGCCAGATCGAGGCTGAGCTTCAGGGCCAGCTGCATCTTTTCCGCGGCGCCGAGCGCGGCCGCGTTTCGCGCCTGCTGACGCCGTTTGAGGAAGCGCTGCTATTGCATGAGCAGGGCGATGTAAAAGCGGCAGAGTCGTATCAGGAAGCGATAAGCGATGGCGACAACGTGGCGGAAGCCTATTGCAATCTCGGCATCATCAATCTCGACCTGGGCCGGCGT
>WNFR01007203.1_pt1 | contig 11307 bp, 8 predicted proteins | sample 5400221 | NCBI WGS metagenome assembly WNFR01 (sample SAMN13153357, study PRJNA577476) | soil metagenome | isolation source: 40 cm soil under Madrone tree | place: USA:California | collected 2016-06-14 | reverse complement strand
GCTATATGCGAGATGGCACAGTCGACACCCGCGCAAAATCCCACAATCGATCACGCCGCAGTCGCCAAATCGCTCCGATTGCCACTTGCGAATGGCGGTGCATTCTCCAGTATCTATCTATCGATCTCTGATCCGATAAAACGGTGGCCTGCAAGCCCCAGGCGGCATGAAATCCTGGTGATCTCCGACGGCATCGATCGTTTTGGAGGTTCAAGTCCCGGGAATCCTTATGTGGAGACCGTAGTTGATGAAGCGCAAAAAGCGGGCGTCTTGATCTACTCAATTTACGCAAGCGGCGCAGGACACTTTGGACGAAGCTTCTGGCGGATGAATTGGGGGCCAGAATTATCTTTCTCAGGTTTCGGACGAAACGGGTGGAGAAGCATACTTCCTCGGATATGAGACCGCAGTCTCATTCGCTCCTAACCTAAGAGATTTGATGCGCCGGCTCAATCACCAATACCTCCTCGCTTTTATTCCCAAACCAGAGAAGAAGGCTGGATTTCAACGCGTGAAAGTTCGAACCGAGGAACCATCCGTGGAGCTCATTGCAGCGTCGAAGAGTCTACGTTGATGCTTCGCAGGTGTGAGTTTTTGGACCCGAATATTTCTTGGCGAGCTGCACGAAGAAAGTAATTTCAATAAAACCGCGAATTCTTCGGTCGAGTGTTGGGCAGAAATAGCCGTCGAATCTTCCACGAGAATTTTTCAGAATGACCTTGCGTATTAAAGTCGAACGCCCTGCTTTTGGCCCGGCGTGCCCATAGAAAGAGTTTCAGTTGTGCTTCGGCACCGGATGGGGTCCCGTCCGACGAGCTCCACTCTTCGGTTGATGCCATAACGACGCCGGCGGTCTCGTTAGAGAAACCGCGACCGACTGATGGGCAGCCCCATACCAGTCCCCTTACCTCTAGGGGGTCGGCTGCGGCGAACGGTAGCGCGCTTTGATGCCGATGGTTTGCGAGGCTACCGTTCCCGAAGAACTATCGGCCGCTTCTGCGGATTTCACCACACTCGACATCGCGGATTTTTCGAATCCGGACGCGCGTCTGAGAATCTTTCATCTCGGCCACACCATAAGACGCGAGATCAGTCTTCCGATCACGCCGGAGGAGCGGCTCAAATACTCCGTGAGTCAGCTCCGGTGAACCCTTGATCTTTGTTAACAGAATTTCTTCTGAAGTACTATTGACTTGCATTGCTGTGGATATGGCACGCTCTGCGTCCCAGCCAACGAAGCGAAGTGGCGTACCAATGCCAGCACATATGAGCGTTCTAGATTGGGCAGAGCGAAATTTTGCGTTTGCATGGGACGGCTTCATTTCGTAGAGTTGCCGTCGCAAGTTAACTGCCCTGTAGTCTTTAGGAAGTCTGTAGCTCATAAAGGAAATGGACTTGCTAAGCAAGCTTGGCGAAGCCTTGCGACGGATTTTCTAAAGTAAACAGTGGCCCTCGCCCTCCCCAGTTCCCTGGGAATTGTTCTGCTCTTTGCGGTCGATTTTCAAGCCTGATCGAGCTGTACCTAACTCATAGTCCGTGCAGGATCTCGACGTTCGGTCGACCCGGAGGCCATATCCTACCTAGTTTATCGTCCAGGTGGTTCGCCGCTTATACAGCGCCGCGTCACGAAAAAAGAGTCACCGCGCGGCTACAGGACCGCAATGTGGAGACTTTCTTGCCTCTGTACCGGGCGATCCGGCACTGGAGCAATAGAACGCGAGTCAGTCTGGAGCTACCCTTGTTTCCCTGCTATGTCTTTGTTCGAATCGGGCCGCAAGATCATGGCAGTGTGCTTTCGACTCCGGGGATCTTCTCCCTGGTTGGTTCCAAGCAGGAACCCTGGCCCATATCCGATTTCGAGATGGAGATTCTACGGTCGGGGTTAGATCAGACCGATCCTGAGCCACATGAGTACCTCGTTGAGGGAGAACGACTGCGAATACGATCGGGGCCGCTAGCCGGCCTGGAAGGCGTGCTGCTTCGGAGGAAGAATACTTTCCGGGTTGTTCTGACACTCGATCAGATTGGGCGGAGTTTTTCCGTGGAGGTAAACACCGAGGATGTGCAGCCTGTTTGTGCAAAATCTCTCGCGCTCGTATCAACAGAGTGTTCCATGGGTGTTATTGAGCGCTATCGCTCATAAGCGGGAGCCGAGGGAGCACGATCCGGAAACGGAATGGGAGTATGGCATGCAAAAGAGTCCGCTAAAACCAGTTCTGGCTCGCCGTTCCTACGGGTTCACTCTTGTCCTGTCATTGCTACCATTCTTGCCCGCCCCAGCTCGCTCACAGGCGCAAACGGCCAAGCCGTCTGCAATTGCGCTCCATGCAGCTGAATCGAACACGAGTTTGCCAATTCATCCGTGGCAGTCGAACAACTACATCATCGGACCCGAGGATGTTCTGAACGTAGATATTCTGGACGTCACGGAGCTTTCCCATGAATACCGGGTGAGCAACGACGGGACAATTTACGTGGCGATTCTTCCTGGTCCAATCAGCGCCGCCGGGCTAACGCTTCCACAATTTACGACGGCATTGTCAAAAGAACTGCAGAGCACCGGAATGGTTGCCGACCCTCACCTAACCGTAACCGTCAGTGAGTCCAGATCCCATTCGATTGGGATTACTGGGGCCGTGAGGAAGCCACAAATCTATCCAGTGTTCAGCCAAACAACGCTCCTTGACGCGTTTTCGCAAGCGGAAGGCTTGGCAGACGATGCCAGCAGCGTCGCTATTGTTCACCGGGGCGATATCGCAGTTCATGCTTTGGGGCTGGACAAACAAAAGGACGCGGCGCAAGAACTGAACGACGCCTTTCGGACCGTAACCGTTGACCTGAAAGGGTTGATGGAGAACAAAGATGCAAACCTAAATGTTGTTCTCTATCCGGGAGACCGGATCACCGTGCCGCGCGCGGGCATCGTCTACGTGCTGGGTGCGGTGAACAAGCCGGGAGGTTTCACCATGAAGTCCAACAGCCACGGGATTACGGTCGTACAAGCGGTCGCCCTCGCGGAGGATACCAAGTCCACATCTGTGCCAAAGCACGCGGTCATCATCCGCAACGATCCAGAAGCGCCCGAGGGGCATAAACAAATTCCCGTCGACTTAAAGAAGATCATGCGGGGGAAGGCTCCAGATCCGATGCTGCAAGCCGAGGATATTCTCTTCGTGCCGGATAGCGCCGCCAAGCGGACGCTCCACCGCGGCGCCGAAGCCGCTCTGCAGGTCACAAGCGGCGTACTGATCTACAGTTCGCGTTTCTGATTTTCTGTTGGTTTTGGGGCTATTGTTGCGCCTTCTGCTCCCACAACTGCAATACGCTTAGGAAGCGCTGAAAGGCAAGAGTGAGCGCACCCACACGTCAACTAGTTCCGAGCTGGCTCTCGACTGGGGAGCCAGAAACCCTGTGGCGGTCTGGCTACGCAGACGGGGTAAATGGCCCCTCCATGTTCGTTCCCTCGGTGGGCGTCTGGTACGTCTTGTCAAAGCGTCGCTGGACGATTATCGGAGTGACGCTCTTGATGACCACCATCGCCGCAATTGCCTCGTATCTGATGCCACCCGTTTTTAGGGCAACGACACGCCTAGAGATCGAACCTGAAACTCCGTTGCTGCAATCCATGAATGATGTTTACCAACGAACCGATGCCGACGATGTTTTCATGCAGACGCAGATCCAAGTCCTGAAGAGTGAAAGCCTCGCCTGGCAAACAATTGAACAACTGGACCTGGCCAAGAGTCTCGGTGTCCTTCCTCCCGGGCAACTGGACAAAGAGCAGACCGAGAAGCACAAGATCAAGTTCATTGCGGCATTTGCGAACCACTTGAAAGTGGAGGTAGTGCCAAAGACGCGCATGCTCACCGCTTCCTACGAAAGCTCCGACCCGCAATTGGCCGCTCAGGTGGCGAACGCTTTCGTGAACAACTATCTCGACTACAACTTTCGACAAAAGTACGAGGCGATCCGGCGCTCGGGTTGGATGGAGCAGCAACTCAGTGAAATGAAGGCCAATGTTGAGAAGTCACAACAGGCTCTGGTTTCCTATGAACAGGATAATCGGATTGTTAACACCAGTGACAAACAGGACGTCCTCGGGCAGATGCTCGGGGATCTCAGCCGCGATCTCACCACTGCCCAGAGCACCACCATAGAGAAAAAGTCTCAGTATCTTCAGCTGGCGCAAAACCGCAGTGAAATGGCGAAGTTGGCCCATGACGATCTTCTTCAGAAGCTCGAAGTGAGGGCAGCGGAACTGAAAGAAGAGCACACACAAATAGCGGCACAGTACGGCCCGAACTACCCGAAGGCCACGCGGTTGCAAAAGCAAATTGACGAAAACGGGATAGAAATCGAAAAAGAACAAGACCGCGTTTTGGAACGAGTCCGCACCGACTACGCGGTCGCGCTCAGCCGCGAGAAACTTGCGGCGACGGCGGTTGCGCGGCAAAAGGATGAGGTTGGAAAGCAGAATCAATTAATGGTGAAACAGAATCTTCTGAAACACGAGTTCGAGACAAACCAGCAGATTTACCAGAGTCTGCTCGCGCGCGTAAAGGATACGACGATTACCGCAGGTCTGCGCTCGACGAACATCCATCTGGTAGACGGCGCCCTCCCACCGAGCGTACCCGTGTCGCCTAGAAAGCGTTTGAATATTGCCGTCGCGTTTTGCGCCGGACTGTTCCTGGGCATTATGGGCGCATTCGGTCGCGACAGGCTGGACTCCTCGGTCAGAACAGTAGGAGAGGCAGAAGGGTTGGTGGTTGCACCGGCGCTGGGAGTGATTCCTTATACGCATAGCTTGCACTGGGGCACAGGCAAGACGCGCAAGTTGCTTGGTGAACAAGAATTGGCCGCGGCCTTGTCTCGCTTCCCTCGCTCTCCTTTATCCGAAGCTTTTCGAGCGCTGGGGACTGCCGTATCGACGCCCTCAAATCCATGGAAACTTCTGCTGGTCACGAGCGCTCAGCAGGGGGAAGGAAAGACTATAACTGCTCTGAATCTGGCGCATGCCCTGGCGCAACGCAAAGGACCGGTACTAATCGTGGACGCCGACATGAGAAAGGGAGGGATGTCGAAAGTCCTTGGCATCCGGAACCGGTCCGGTCTTAGCACCGTACTGTGGGGTGAAGAGGATGTTTCACAAGCGCTACAACAGAGCGCCATGGAGCCGAATCTTTGGTTACTTCCCTCGGGACCGGTCCCGGAAGATCCGGTGAGGCTACTTTCCTCCGACAGGCTGGTTTCCCTGCTAAAGGTGGTGGGAGCACGCTTCCAGCATGTGATTATCGATTCCCCGCCTGTCCTCGCGGTCACGGATGCCACGATTCTCTCGACCTTCGTCAATGGGGTATTGCTGGTTGTGGCCAGTGGAACCACGCCCAAGCAAGGGCTAGTGCGAACGCGCCGAATCCTAGCAACAGCCGGAGCACGAGTCGTCGGCATGGTGGTAACAAATCTCGACTCGGACTCGGCAGGCTATAAATATTACGGTTATCCTGAATGAGGGATGCCGCAATTCATCAAAGTTCAGCCAAAAGCAACGAGTGACAAAAAGACCATGGAAATAGCGGCCTAGCGCCAGTGAACCGCCCGGAGACTCTCAACTCGCTCTCCAGGCCAGCAGAAATATCAGCTTAATGCTCATCGAAGAGTGCCTGACTCTCTTCACCTGCATGTAGATTCTCCGGAAACAACAATGTCCACGGCCCAGGCAACACCACCAGGACTTCGCCCCGCGGGGATGCCACAGCCCACGATCGGCTTGCACCGGTCGGGCGCGATTCCTCAGACTTCGAAGCGCCTTGCCTCGAGAAAAAGCACCCAGGCGGTGCTCTTTGGAACGATAGATTTCGTTCTTGTTTGGATCGGGGCCATTACTTCCCTCTCTCTACGACTTGATGCGGGCGCCATCACTCACGGCCTTCTTCTCGAGAGGAATGCGGGATTCTTGCTGATACTGTCAATCCTGGTGGTTCTGTTCTGTCACACCCAACAGCTGTATGAGTTTCCGGTTCGCACCTTTTTGAACGAGGCTGGAGCGGTTGCCAAGGCTGTCGGCCTGGCGACCATGGCGCTGTGCGCTTCGATCTATCTTTCCAGGCAGGAGGTGGTGTCGCGTGTAGCCCTCGGGATTACGGTAGTCCTTTCGCTGGTCTTGTTGGTGGCATGGCGTTATCTGAGGCGCCAGCGGATGCTCCAGAGAGTAGCAGCTGGCCAATGCTGTCATAATGTATTGATTTTGGGCTGGAATCAACGAGCAGAAGCTCTCGAACGATATTTTGAGGAATACAAGCTGCCCGGCTACGTCATCAAAGGATTTCTGGACCGTCGCCATGCACCGCGGCATTCAAATGTGAACGGCCACGAGACATTAGAGTCTGGCAAAAAGCCCATTGGCGTTGTGCATCAGCTTTCCGACGTGGTGCGCGCCAAGTTTATTGATGAGATCTTAGTCTTCCTTCCAGAGGATCGGGACAGGGTCAAGGAACTGATTGTGGAGACTCGAAGGCTCGGAATCAACCTTCGGATTGTTCCCGATTCCTACGACGGATTGGCATCAGAGACTCCCATCGAATACATTGGACCGTATCCCGCGATCCAAGTACATGAAAAGCCCACGCCGCTTTTGCCGCTCATTCTAAAGCGAACCACGGATGTAGTAGGGTCGTCCCTGGCGCTTCTGTTTTCACTACCGTTGTCGGTGGCAATCGCGCTTGCCATCCTGTTAGATTCGCCGGGCCCAATTCTCTACCGTTCCGACCGCGTGGGAAGAAAGGGGAGCATATTCACCTGCTACAAATTTAGAACCATGGTAGCGAACGCAGAAGCCTTAGGGGACAAACTTCGCGAGTTCAATGAACGCAGCGGCGTGTTATTCAAGATGGCCAACGATCCGCGCATCACTCCTGTCGGGCGAATCCTCCGCAAATACAGCCTGGATGAGATCCCTCAATTCTGGAACGTCCTCGCTGGGGATATGAGCCTGGTTGGTCCTCGCCCGCCGATTCCCGGTGAGTATCGGCAGTACGAACTAGAGGACCTAAAACGCCTGCATGTCGCACCGGGAATCACCGGGTTGTGGCAGGTGGAAGCGCGCACCGATCCTTCGTTTGAGAGCTATATTAATCTAGATAAACATTATGTAGACAACTGGAGTGTGTGGCTAGACTTGAAGATACTAGTAAAAACGATCGGCGTAGTGGTCGCCGGCACAGGACAATAGAGTTTGCCTCGCCAATCCTTCACGGAGCACGCAAAAGTGCAAACCACGGTGGTGAGCTTTGATCCCCCCTTCGCTGCACCCAATGCAGGCGCCAGCGAAATTGCACGGCCTGCACGCAAGCGTTGGTTTTCTCTGCTGGTTAAGTTCACGTCCGTCCAGGTCATCGTCCAATTTCTAGGGTTTCTGGCGGGCATCGTGATCGTGCGCGCGCTTCCCAAACACGAGTATGCGTTCTATACCATCGGAAACACAATGTTGGCCAGCATTCTGTTACTCGCCGACAGCGGGATCAGCAGTGCTTTGAGCGCTATTGGAGGACGCATCTGGCAAGACCGGCGAGGCCTAGGCAGCTTGCTCAACACCGCCCTGCAGCTTCGGCGTCAACTGGCTCTGTTCACTCTAATTGCGGTAGTTCCCATATTGGTTTGGTTGCTACGGCAAAACGGGGCACATCTTTTTGAAGGGGCTCTCCTTGTATTGGCTGTCCTGGCCGGGTCGGGTCTCGAACTGATTACCAGGATTTACGCCGTAGCACTCCGTCTGAAATCAGAGGTCCAACAAATCCAGACGCAGGCGCTTCTGGCAGCATTAACCAAACTGGCCGTCGTAGGGCTGGCCATGTTGTTCTTTTTTAATTCTACTGTGGCACTCCTCTCGGTGGTCGCCGGATATGCTGTTCAGTTCTACATGCTTCGCCGATGGACAAAAGAGAATATCGACAGGGATGCTCCGAGCGAACCGTCGATGCGCACCGAGATCGTGGGGGTGATCCGGAACCAGGCGCCGCACTCTATTTACTATTGCTTGCAAGGTCAGATCGCGATCTGGCTGATTGGCTTGTTCGGTAATGCAGACAATGTGGCCAATGTGGGAGCACTCGGTAGACTTGGAATGGTGTTCGCGGTGCTGTCGTCGATAACCTGCGACATCGTTCTACCGGTTTTTTCTCGTATCCAGTCACCACGCCAACTTAGGCGCCGCTATTTTCAAATTGTCCTCAGCTATTTTGCAATTTCTGCTCTGCTCGTAGGTACCATCGCAAGTTTCCCGAAGCAGATTTTCTCGATTCTTGGCAATCAATATAGCGGCCTCCAGGCGGAAGGAATATTGATGGCAGCAAGCGGTGTTATCGGAGCGATGGCAGGCCTGCTGTGGGCTGTCAATGCCGCAAGGGCATGGATAGTGCCCCCTCAGTTGCTCATTCCATGCACAATTGTCCTGCAGTGTGTGCTGGCTTCGACCCTTAAGTTGTCAACCGTGAGAGGTGTACTTCAGTTCTCGTTGTACACAGGGATTCCCAGCATCCTCTTATCGCTATGGTTCGCCGTTAAGAAAATGCGTGAGTTTCGGCCCTTGGCTTGTGAGGGCCAATAAGTGTCGCATCCCAGGTTTATCGAGCGCTCTCTTCCAGGCATGAGCCTGCACAAAAAACTTTCGGTTATCATTCCGTCTTATAAGCGCTCTCTGGACTTAAAACGCTGCTTGGCTGCACTCGCTCTGCAGAGCAGGCCCGCTGACGAAGTCGTTGTTATCGCTCGAGAAGAAGATACGGAAACCTCGATGCTCGTTTCGAGCGCCGACTTCAATCTAAAGAACCTTCGTCTCCTCTACGTCAGGCAACCTGGACTCATCGCTGCTATGAACCATGGGCTCGACAATGTAGAAGCCAACTTGTTGGTGTTCACCGATGATGACACAGAAGCACAGGCGGATTGGCTGGAGCGGATCGACAAGACTTTTGACGATCGAAGAATTGGAGCTGTCGGGGGTAGAGACTGGCTGCAACTGCCCTTGGAACCGTCCCTCTATAGGCCCACCGAGGTAACGCGGGTAGGAGTTCTCAGCTGGTACGGTAAGCCCTACGGCAATCACCATTGCCCGGTGCGTGGCCACAGACGCGAAGTCATGTTCCTAAAAGGGGTAAACATGGCTATTCGCCAGAAAGCACTGGGATCAGGCCGAATCGACAGCCGCCTCCGTGGTAATGGTTCTCAAGTGGGCACGGAACTCGATTTGTGCATGCAAATCAGGCGATCGGGTTTCCTGATTCTCTTCGATGATCGCATCTTGGTGAAGCACTATTCTTCCCCACGGCCAAAGGAAGATGACCGAGGTGACGTAATGGGGTGCGTGACTCAGGATATCTGCTTTAACACGCACTATTTGATTGCCAAGCACTTTGGCCTGCTCCGGTCGTTGCCTTATTTGGCCAATAGTCTCCTCTTCGGTGGGCGTTCCCGGCCTGGAGTCCTGGCGGCCGTGAAGTGGAGAATCAAAGGCGACCGATCAGCCTTTCAACGGTTGCTTGGCACGGTTCGAATGGCGTCATCGGGTTTCCTTGCTGGAAGGAAGGTGAGAACACTGGCGTTTGAGCGGGAGGCGCAAGCGCAGAGCGAACCAGAAGCACCCAAGTACGCGTAAAGCGCCGAAACTCGTTAAGTCACCCATGAACATCCTGATCTATACTCACGCGTTCCCGCCCATGATTGGCGGAATAGAGACAATCACCCTGCAGCTCGCGCAAAGACTTGCCGCAAACACCAGGTGCACGACGGAGGATGCTGCGCTGGTGACTGTGGTCACACCGAGGGCTGAGCAAGATACGAACGAAAGCGCTTTCCCGTTCCGCATGATCCGCGCTCCCTCTTTTACGAGGCTCGTAAAACTGATCAGGGAGGCGGACATCCTGCACGTCGCGGGCAGCGATATGCTGCCACTCTTGCTGGGCTGGTTTCTCCGCAAGACGATGGTGGTAGAGCATCATGGTTTTCAGACTGTCTGCCCAAACGGGCAGATGATCTACAAACCTACGCAGGCTCCTTGTCCCGGTCACTATATGGCCGGGAGGCATCGCCGATGCTTGAGTTGTAATGCCACCGGCGGAGTGATGCGTAGTCTGAAGGGGTGGCTCCTGACGTCTCCGCGCCGCTGGCTGTGCTCTCAGGCGCACGCGAATGTGATGCCAACGGCATGGCTTTCGAACGTTCTGCGACTCCCGCGAATGGTCACGATCCACCACGGCTTGCCGGCTGACAAGAATCCTGTATCTCGGCCCGTCGGCGCAGCGCCCCGTATCGTTTTTCTGGGTCGGCTCGTTAGCACCAAGGGAGTTCACATCCTGTTGCAGGCGGCGCACCAGTTGAATGATTGCGAATTTCAACTAAACATCATCGGGGACGGTCCTGAACGTTCGAGGCTCGAAGCTGATGTCCGGTCGCTTAATTTGGAAGGACGGGTGTTCTTCCATGGTCGATTAGGCACGGATGAGGTGGAGCAAGTCTTGGCTGAAACTCGGGCAGTCGTCGTGCCATCGCTCGCGGGCGAAGTATTCGGGCTTGTTGCTCTCGAAAATATGCTGCGGCAGAAAGTGTTGATCGTTTCAGAGATCGGAGCACTGACCGAAGTGATTGGCGAGGCAGGACTCACCTTCCCGGCTGGAGACGCACAAGCCCTTGCCAGTTGCCTTCGGCGGGTACTGGAGTCCGACGAGTTCGCAGAGGAGATGGGATCACGGGCAGGACGCCGCGCTAATTCTCTGTTTACACCGGAACGCATGGTCGACGATCATCTGGTGCTCTATCGTCGCCTGCTTAGCAGCACACCGAGTTAGCCACTTTATAATAATTGTAACCCTCTCTACTCAAGGGTGAGTCCGCTGCGATTGTATGATTCTCTTTAGCCATCCCACAGGAAATGCGAACGTCCGCCAAGCGGCGCGCGCTCTCAACGAGATTCAACTGCTCAGCGAGTTTTGGACATCTGTTTATTGGCGTCAAGAGCACCGATGGAACCGCTTGCTTCCCTCTTCTGTGCGGAGCGAGCTAAACAGGCGCTCCTTCCCGCAAGTTCGCCAGGATCAGATTCGCTCGCGCCCGTGGCCAGAGATGGCGAGGCTCCTGGCGGGGCGCCTTGGGCTAACGAGCCTGACAAGGCATGAGGTAGGTCCGTTTTGCATGGATGCCGTGTACCGGAGCTTGGACCGGAGAGTAGCCGCGAGACTGCGAGATGCAAAAGGCGTGCAGGCCGTGTATGCCTACGAAGACGGCGCAGTTGAGACGTTCCGCGCCGCCCGGCGA
>WNFR01007202.1_pt1 | contig 11308 bp, 8 predicted proteins | sample 5400221 | NCBI WGS metagenome assembly WNFR01 (sample SAMN13153357, study PRJNA577476) | soil metagenome | isolation source: 40 cm soil under Madrone tree | place: USA:California | collected 2016-06-14 | reverse complement strand
TGTCGAGATCGGTGCGCCGGACGACCTGCTGGTACTCCGGCCCGAAGTCGTACTTTCCCGACAGCCAGCCGGAAAAGCGGGAGGCCGGGTCGGCGTCGATGGTGAGATCCACCCCGTCCACGTGCGGCAGGCCCGCCACGAAATAGTCGGGGTGGCGGACGAAGGTCATGCGCACGTTGGGTTCGTGGCGCTCGAGCATGAACGGTCCGGTGCCGATCGCTGCCTCCGCCTTCTTGAGATCCCCGAACTTCTCCACAGCCTCCCTCGCGATGATCCAAGTCGAGGTGGCGGCGAGGGCGTCCACGAACCACGCGAAGGGCTCGGACAGGGAGAACTTCACGGTGTAGCGGTCCACGGCCTCAATGCGGTCCACCATCTCGAGCACCGGCTTGTTGCCATTCCCCTTGATGGTGAGGAAACGCTCGTACGTGTACTTGACGTCCTCGGCGGTGAGTTCCCGACCGTTGACGGGCGGCTTCGGGTGCCAGCGGACGCCCTTCCTGAGCTTGAAGACGTAGGTCGTTTCGCTGGGCTGAGTCCACGACTCGGCCAGGTCTGTTTCCACCGGATAGGTGCCAGGCTTCACCAATGGCCCGGCCTTGACCTTCATGAGGCGACTGTAGATGAAGGAGAGCGGGATCATGGTGGCGAAGGAGATGGTCTGGTGCGGGTCTAGACCGACGGGATCGAGCTGGTGGGCGAGACGAAGGACGCCGCCCCGCTTGGGCGTCTGGGCGACGGCCGGGCCCGGGGCCGCGAGATTCGTGACCGCGATGACGCCTCCTGCCGCGACCGCGGTGGCGCCGAGCTTGAGGAGATCACGGCGAGTGGGGGCGGCGGAGTCACGGCACATGTCCATGGAGGCCTCCTCTTTGGTGCGGGCGGTTCAGCGAGGTCTCGTGGGGGTAATCGCCGGCATCCACCGAGCTGTTCACCCCCGGGGCGAGTTGCTCACCCCACACGGTCGGCGACGGTCGTCCTGCGGAACGCAGCTGCACCCCATGCCTGAGGTCCTCCGTGCCCGTCGGCTTGGCACGTGGGGATCGGGGCTGAGATTGCGGACACTCTGGGATGGAGCCTCGTCAATGTCAAGGGCACGCCGATTCGGGTGGTGAGAGAGCCCGATCCTCGGACGGCCGCCCAGAGATAGCGGTTTGGCTACGCAGCCTGACCCCGGGGGCCCCGGTCCGATTCCCGGACGCCGATTGGCACTGCCACCTCGGCTTTCGGCAAGCTCTACACGGGCAAGCGGGAACAGCTCAGGAGCACCTTAGCATCGCGACAGCGATGTTTTCAGCCGCCAAGCATCTGCGATCAAAATCCTCGGTTCCAGCCGCGAGCGGAAGCTCGTGGTTCTACGTGCGCTGAAAGCGCTCGTTGGTGCCAGCTCAAAAAGGAATGATTGTGGATATGGGCCAACGACCGGTCAACTCCGGGACGGCTGGCGACTGCAAGAGCGGGAGCACGTATCGTCGCAGCGCGAACGCAAATACCGGATCGCCATTGGCAGCCCAGGCGAGATTCCCGACCAGCAGTCTAGGAGTAGGGATAAAACTGCCGGGTCCCACGGCCATGGGACCTTAGTCCCATGGTGGAATCGGCGTCGCCGTACGATAAGAGGTTCGATCGGTGCCGAGGAGACACGGATCTCTCGAGGGAGAATGAAAATGGCGATTGACGTGGTCGAGCGGTCTCCCTCGGACGTTATCCAGAAAGCGGCGCCCCACGGCGGCGAATCCCGGGCCACGATCCAGGGCTGGCCTGGAATCGTGCCCATCCATCGGCAAGCAAGAAGATCGTCGCAGCTTACCATTCACGTGGAGACGACAGCGATGAAACGAGAAAGCGCAAGGGTAGGACCGGTGCTTGTCACGATGTTCGCGCTGACCGTGCTGTTTGGGGCCGGCTGCGCGGAGCTGCAAGATCCGCACGTCGTCGGGCCGGCCGGCCCGGCAGGACCTGCCGGTCCTCCGGGCCCGCCAGGCCCACCGGGACTTGGAGGCCCAGCGGGCCCCGGCGGGCCGGCCGGGGTGGCGGGCGCGCCCGGCCCGGCGGCGGCGCCGCAGGCCTGGACGACGTTCACCGACTTTCTGTTCGACTACGACAAGAGCGCAGTCCGGAGCTCGGAGACGAGCAAAGTGGACAAGCTCGTCCAGTACATGAAGGACAACCCCGCTATCGAGATCGGCCTCGATGGGTATGCGGACCCGCGCGGCTCCGACCCCTACAATCAGCGCCTCAGCCAGCGTCGCGTGGACGCGGTCAAGGCTGCCCTTGTGGGTGCGGGCGTTCCCGCGACCCGGATCCGGACGGGCGCCTTCGGTGAGACGCGACCGAAGTGCTCCGAGGCCACCGAGGCCTGCTGGCAGCAGGACCGGCGGGTCGAAGTGCTCGTCCGGCCGGGACAGTAAGGGGGCCGCCATGAAGATCCTGACAAGTCTTGTGATCATGGCGGCGGCCCTGACGGGGTGCGCCTACCAGAGTGGCTACATCAACCCGGACGGCTCGTGGAACGGGCAAGGCGTGCCGTACGCCAAGGGCACGTGCCAATCGAATGCGTATGTCGTCGGGCCGGCGGGGCCGGCGGGGCCGCCAGGGCCAGCGGGCCCAGCGGGGGGCCCGGGGACGCCGGGCCCGGCCGGCCCGCCTGGCCCGGCGGGCCCACCGGGCCCAGTGGGGCCCCCAGGTCCAACGGCACCGGGTGGGCCCAGGAGCCTTGGCGGCTCGCCCAGCTGGTCGTTCATGGAGAACGTGCACTTCAAGTACCAGAGCGCGGAGCTACAGCCGAACTGCAAGCAGAAGATCGTTGGCCTCGCCGCGTGGATGCAGAACAACAACCCGCAGGCGCTGGTAGCCCTCGACGGCCACCCGGCGACGGCCGACGACAGCAACCAGGGCCTGGCCGCGCAGCGGGTCAACGCGGTGAGGGATGCGCTCGTCGCGGCGGGGGTGAAGCCTGATCGTATCTCGATCGGCTCCTACGGTGCGCCGACCGAGGTGTGCAATCAGGTCACGGAGACCTGCCGCGACTTGAACCGACGCGTCGAGATCCTCGCCAGACAGTAGGTGGTCGGGGGCGTCCTCTCCGTCCTGCGTTCGACGGAGGGGGTGCCCCTCGCCTAGAGGAGCTGCGTGTGGCGGCTTCGTTGCTCGAAGCCCCTGTCTTGTTCTCGAACACGATCAGCTCGCTGTAGGTTTGGTCCCCCGCCTGCGGCAAGAGCTGTCCGATCGACGTCGCCCCGAGGATCGCACCCAAGACCCGCCGGCGCGAAGGTGGAGATGGGACATTATTGGGGGACTCGAACCCCCAACGCGATGCCGAAGCGAACGATCAGACTACGTCCACCCCGAAGGTGAGGCGAGTCGATTTCGGTGGTTGCGGGCCCCCGCAACCACGCAAGCCCCTGAGATCGCTGGTGGTCTCGGGGGCTTCGTGCGTCCGGCGCCGCGCGGCCTGTGCTCGAACTGTGTACGAACTCGCCGCGCGGGACGAGCGAGGTTCGCTATGCCCCAGCTAAAGGAGGTGCCGGTTACGGGCTGGGGAGCGTTCGAGGACGGGGTGTCAGGCGTGCTCGATACGGTCGCCTCACGACGCGCCACCACCAAGGTCTACGTGTCGGACGCCCTCTTCCGAGGGCAGGCCGACGAACGGTGGCCTCTTGCGACCACGCTTGAGCGGTTCTCGACCACGCGCGAAAGCGCCTAGCGCATGTCGGGCGCCTCCGCCAGCCACACCGTGTCGAGCTGATTGTTGAGGTAGTGGCTGGGCGTGATCGTCCAGCCGCGCACGCGGGAGCTGTGCGTTACGATCCGGTGCCACTGGAGCGTATGAATATAGTGCGCTTCCTCGTCGAGGAGGCGCCGTTCGAAGGCGCGGATGTATCGCCGGCGTTGCTCCGGATCCACCGCGCGACTCTGACGGACGTAGAGGTCGTCCAGCACGGGGTCGGCGTAACGGCCGTAGTTGGCGTCGCTCCGGCTCCGGGACTGGAACTTGTAGAGGTCCAGGTCGGGGTCGACCACATAGCCGCATTGAAAATCGGTGCTGACCTCGAAGTTCCCGGCCCGGAGGTCCTTGAAGTACTGGCTCGATTCCTGGACCTCGTGACGCACCCGCAGCCCGACCTGACGCCACTCGTCGACGAGCCACGCGCCGATGTGCTGATAGGGCATCGGAACGTCGCGGTTCTTGAGCACGAACGAGAACCCATCGGGCACCCCGGCCTCGGCCAGCAAGCGCCGCGCTTCGGACCGCGACTCGCGGATGTCTCGCCCGTACCCGGCCAGCTTCGTCAGCTCTGCCGGCGGGGTGGCGAACGGCGACCCCGGCACCTGCACGCCCGCGACCTCCCGGACGATGGCGGTCTTCGACAGCGCGCCGGCCGCCCGGTATCGGTCGAGCGCCAGCGAGAGGGCGCGGCGCACGGTCCGGTCGTGGAACGGCTCCTTGTCGTGGTTGATGGCGACGATCAGCCCGCAGTTCCACGGGCTCTCCTGCACGGTGACCTTCTGGCCGAGGGTCCGCACGATTTCGTCCCGTTGCGCTGGCGAGAAGCCGCGGAACTGAATGTGGGCGCGCTCCGAGCTGATGGCGGAGGCCTGAGCGGCGTCGTCACGGATGAAGAGCGCCCGGTAGCCGTCGAGATAGGGCTTGCCGCGGTCCCAGTACTCCGGATTCCGTCGGCCGACCCAGTGGGAGCCCTTGACGTGCTCGACGAAGGTGAACGGGCCCGTCCCCATGATGTTCTTTTCGTACCAACGGACGTCTCGCTCGAGGATGTCGGCCTTGTAAATCCAGTTCCACGGTGACGCCAGCGAGTGGATGAACGACGGCGACGGCCATTTGAGCTTGAACGCGACGACGTACGGCTCGGGCGCCTGGACGGTCTCGATCTGGAGATACTCGCCCTTGCGCGCCGACGTGATTCCCGGAGGGGGATTGATGATCTTCTCGTAGGTGGCGCGCACGTCCCGCGAGGTCATCTCGCTGCCGTCGTGGAACTTCACCCCACGCCGAAGTCTGAGCACGTACGTGCGCCGGTCCGATGACACGCTCCACGACGTGGCCAGGTCGCCGACGACGCGGGTGCCGGTCCCGTCGAACGGGTCGATGCGGAGCAGCGTGTTGTAGTGCGGCGCCGCGGGGTGGATCAGCGCAAAGGTCTCCTCCTGGTGGGCATCGTAGGACGAAGGCTCGCCCGGGACCACGAACGTCAGCTCGCCGCCGGCGCGAGGGTGCGCCGGCACGACGGCCGGCGCCGTCTCCGGTGCGGCCGGCGCCGGCGAGCGCTCGGACGGAGCCGGCGGCCCGGCCGTGGGGGGAGCGCTTTGGCTCGTCGTCACGCTCTGCACGATGGCCCCGGACCCGTTTCCGGCAAGCCGCGTGGCGACGGCACCCTGGGCTGGGGCGTCGCTGACCGGGGGGCGCTGGGCGCTCGGCGTCGCGACGAAGACCTGGACGGCCGCGATGCCGAGCAACCCGGCCACGACGCTGGCGCTCATCGTCCGCAGCCATACCCAGGCGCGTCGCCGACGTCGACGTTCCCGGAGGAATTGCTTCATCTGGCTCAGACGCAGGTCCTCCCCGCTCTCGGTCGGCCGCGAGGAGCCCGCGGGTGCCTCGGCGGGCGATCGGCGCGGCGCCGGCCCGAGGGGCCCGACGGACGGAGTGGCCGGTCGAGTGTCGCGCAGACCGATTCCGCAATGACTACAGAAGTGGGCCTGTCGACGGACGCTCGCGGAGCAACGAGGACATTTCGCCGCCAGCTCGACGCCGCACGTTTCACAGAAGCGAGCGTCCGGTGCATGGAGGTGCCCGCAGGTCGATACCGAGCCGGCGGGAACGCCGCGGTCTTCCTCGCGCATGCCCTTTTCCCGCTACGAGCGCGGCTTCACAAGAAAGCGCGACCGCCGGTTCTGACTCCAGCACCGCTCGCTGGCCTCGGCACATTGCGGCCGCTCTTCCCCGTAGCTCAAGGTGGTGATGCGGCTCGGGTGAATACCCTGCGCGATGAGATGATTCATCGCGGCCTGCGCCCGCTGCTCCCCGAGATCCATGTTGAATTCGTTCTTCTTGCCGGTGGCCCCGCGGTTGTCGCAGTGGCCCTCGATCAGCACGAGGTGGCCCGGATTGGCGCGCAGCCACGCGGCGTTCGCCTCCAGGATCTTCACGTCGTCCGGCGCGATCAGCGCGGTGCCGAAGCTGAAGTGCACGTCCCGCAGCTCCGGGACCGGCTGGTAGTCCCTCACTCGCGGCAGGCCGATGGGCTGCCCGGCAGCGGCCGCGTGACCCGCCGTGGCCGGAGACGCCTGCGGTAGCCCCGACGGGGAGGCTCCAGGCTGCGCAAGGGCCGAGACCGACCCGGCGAGGATCGCGCCCGACGCGAAGGTCGCCAACGCGATGACGCGCAACGTATGAATGCTCATCGACATCTCACCCCCGCGCTGCCCCGGAATGTGGCGCCTCGACCGGTGCCCCGAGCGGTAGATCCGGTGCCGCTATGCCACTGGACCTGGGCGTGGGCCGCTAGTAGTTTGTTGCCGAATCCTTGCTACTTGTTGCTAGCGCCGAGGCTCGACGAACGGTAGGCGGACGGGGTGAAGCCGGTGTAGCGTTTGAACATCTTGTCGAAGCGCGGGAGGTCGCCGAAGCCGACGTCGTGGGCGACCTCGGTGATGGACAAGTGGCCGGCGGCCAGCAGGACCTTGGCACGCTCCAGGCGCACCTTCAGCAGGTACTCCCGGAAGGTGACGCCCAGCACTTCCCGGAATCGATGCGAGAGGCGGTGCTTGCTCATCCCGACCTGGCTGGCCAGATCGGCGAGGGAGAGCTGGTCCCAGTAGCGTTGCTGGATCAAGCCCATCGCCCGCTGGATCGGACGACAGAGCGGCGCCGGCACACCATTCGGCAGGTCATTGTTGCTTCGGGATTCGCCTCCGTCGCCGCCGGGCGACAGGATCCGCTGAACGGCCGCGACGAGATCAACGGCGCTCACCGGCTTCTGCAGGTAGTCCGTCACCCCTAGCTTGAACGCCTCGGCACATACCCACTCCGACCCGTACCCGGTCAGCATGACCACCGGCAGCGTCGGGTGCATGGACCTCAGCTCGATCAGGACGTCGAGCCCGGTGCGGTCGGGAAGCCGCTGGTCGAGCATGACCAGATCGACCCGGTCACGGCGCACGCTGGCGAGGGCCTCGGCGCCCGTGGTCGCAGTCCGGATGTCGCACGTCGTACCCAGGAAGAACGTGATGAGCTCCGGGATGATCACGTCATCGTCGACCGTCAGGAGGTGCGGCCGCCCGCTGGGTCCGCGGCCGTCGGCGCGATTCGGAGGGGTGCCCGGCCGGCGCACCGGCTGTCCGGTCGACGGTTCAGCGGCTTTCCCGACAGTCACGAACATCGCTTCCCTCGATGTCGGTAGGCCTCACTCCTGAGGAACTCAGTGTAGACCCCCGAAAACGCTCGTCAAGCTCTTTCTCGAGCCCGGTACACTTCGGGCGACGGAGGAACCCATGGCGGACACGCCCATCCTCGCTGGATTGCAGAACCAGTACGCCGTGCCCTCGTGCTCGGCGCTGCCGCCTCCCGCGTGGCCCGGCTCCACGTCCATCCCGCACACTGGGTCTTTCACGCTCGATCCCTCCGCGACTCGGCGCATGGTCAGAAGCCGAACGAGAAGCCCGTCGTCATGAACAGATCGGCTCGATGGGCCGGTCCGGCAAACTCGGTCCCGATCCCCACGTCCCAGACCATCCGAGGAGTTAGCTGGTATCGTACGCCGACCTCCACTCCGACGACGGTCGACTCGCCTCGCCGCGGGGACTGCTCGGCGAAGACGTCGCCCACGAGCGTCGCCCGGGTGAATTGCGGGGCGCCGATCGGATAACCCGCGCCCAGTGCCCCCTTGTAGCGCCCGTCCCGATCACCCCGGCTTGTCGCGATGAGGAACTCGTATCCGGCATTGAGATGGAGACTGAGGCGCTCGATGGACTTCGTGACGATGCCTTTCAGCTCGACACCGTATCCGCGGGCACCAACACCCGTCGGCGTGTCAACACCCACCTTCAAAGCGAAGGCCGGCAGGCTGATCGTTTCCTGGTTGAAGTTGTAGAGCGCACTCACCTGTAGATCCCCGGATTTGGGACGGTCGTCGATGTCCCGCGGGTCAGTGGCCAGGGTGGTGCCGACACTCAATTGCAGGTTCGGATACGCGCCGTAGAGGATCTCGGCCGGGAAAAGACCTTGATTCGAGCCGCGCCGCGGCAGCGTGAAGCCGCCGCCGACCTCGAGGGCGATCTCGCCCTCCGCGATGGCATAGGCGTCTTCGAGCCGCAGGGGCCGGCCCTCATCGAGGTTTGTGTGGTCGATCGCATAGACATCGCCGGCCGCCACGGCTAATACGAGCACCGACATGAGGACCCGCTTGATCATGGTGGGTTCCCGTCAGTGCTTGTGCTCAGGGCCGGGGGTTGAGCGGTCGGATGGCTGCGGCTGATCGCTCGCCGGGGCGGTCCCAGCGAGGACTTCCTCCACCGAGGGTGGTCGCGGGCCCATATCCGCCATGGCCGCGTGTTCGCCCACCTGCGTCCCGGCCTGCTCGTGAAAGTCGGGATACAGGTCGTTTGCGCCGTGGCTCCGGTGGAGATAGATCGGCAGGATCCTCAAGATTGCGGCGCGCTTCGCCTGAAGCGTCGGGTAGAGGTCCGGGCGGGCCAAGATGTCGTCGAAGTTGTCGTGCAGCATGTGGAGGTTGTCGAAGATCGCGGCGGCCTCGGGAAACCGCCGGGCAAACTCCGGAGCCGCCTCCGGCATCATGGGCATGTACTGCCACTCCTCCGGGGGCCGGCGCAAATAACCGTGATAGAAGGCGATCACCTTCGGCATCGCGCCCTGTTGTTGCTTCACGTCGCCCATGAGCTGCACGTCGTAGACCGCCGCCTGCAGCCAGTGGTACGCCCAGATCTGGGTATTGAACGTCCGGAATCGGTCTCGGAACGTCTTCGACTCGGGAAAGCTCCAGAGGGCCCCGTGGTGATCGAGCCGGTGCGGCGTGATCGCCTCCGGCTTCTCCAGGTAGTCGGCCAGCAACTTCCGGTACACGGCTTCCTTGTCTGTGACCTTATCGCTGGCGAACAGATCGTAGAGGCTCCGGTGGAAGAGGTGGGCCCAGTCGAAGGTCTTGGCGACCTCCCATGCCATCCGGTTGAATGTCGGGGCGACCTGCTCCTCATCCGGCGGGACGGAGGGGGCGCTGAAGATGAAGGTCAGGACCTCGCTGCGCGCCCGCTCGACCTCCCCGGGATTCTGGGTGCGGAGGAGCGTCTCGGCCAGCTGCGCATGGCCGAAGTCGATCCCGTTGAACTCTCGGTAGAGCTGGGGCAGGTCGCGCATCACGGCCCACTTCCACGGCCCTCGCGGCTGCCAGCGGTGGTCGCGGGTCGCCCACTGGCTGCTGAAGCGGACACCGCGTGGCTCCGGATGAGGCCGGGGTCCGGCGTCCATCTCCGGATGCTCGGTCGCGACATGTGGCCCGGCGTGCCCGGACTGGGCGTGCTGATAGGCGATCACCGCCCAGCGATCCTCGACTGACAGGACATCCTTGTAGGCGGGCATGACCGACCCCTTCGACTTGTACGGCTCGGCGAGGCCGCCTTCACTGACTCGCCAGAACCAGTAGGCGTCGCTCATTTCGGCCACCATCGCCCGGTCGCGAAACGAGCCCAACTTCGGTCCGAGCCATGTCGCGTCGGGTCCATCGCCCGCGCCCTCTTTGCCATGGCACACGGCACACTTGGCCAGGTAGATTGCTTGTCCTCTATCGAGAGCGGCCCGGTCGGTCCAGATGTGAGCGGGGGCCTTCACATTGACGTAGTCCGCGGGCACTTGCGCGTGGATATGCTCACGGTCGCGCTCGATCGCATGGGGCTTGTCGTCGTGGGCTCCGCTTGGTGAGCCCGCAACGAACCACACCAGGCTTGGTCCCCCGAATAGCAATACCGTGACTAGTCGGCGCTTCTTGACGTCCATCCGGCTGCCCTCCCTGTGTTCGGGCCTCCAGACGTCGCCGGCGGCGCTTTCGGAGGGGAACGAGTTCGTGACCGCTGTGCCGAAGACAGACTCCGGCCAGCGGCGGACTAATGGAGGAGCGCGTGTGGACTAAATCAGGAACGCGGCGTGAAGCAGGAAGAGAGGCGGCGAAACGGTTGGCAGTGGTGGCGTGCCAGCGAGGCGTACCCGTCCTTTCGGTTGTTCAACCGGAACCGACGTAACGGACGGCGACAGCGTGAAGACGGCGTGGCTAGCTTTCCCTGCCGACGGCAAGGCTTCGCAGGACGCTGCATGCATTGATTCGTCATGGGAGTGGTCCCCATTCGAATGCGACGGAGTCGCCTCGACATGACCGTGAGTGGGCAGTACGCAGATATGTCCACTCAGCATCACCAGTGAAAGAACAAGGAGCCCCCAGCGGGCCACCGCCGCGACGTCGGTCGTCAGCCTCATTGGGGGAACTCTACACGGTTAACCGTGGCCGTCAAGCGAGCACCGATCCGGTCCAGGCCCTCCCTACCTAGGGATGGGCCCGAGGATAGGCTCAGCAATATGCTCGTGACTATCCTCAGGGCTACTACTCTGGGATCCCCCTATCCCCTTATGGATCCCCTGAGGGATCCCCCCTTCCCGGCCAGATCGTTCGTGCCGCGTTCTAAAAATGACTACTTCCATCAGTGCTCTCGCTGTGGCCTTTATACTCAGGATGAAGAGCATTCCCGGCGCTCCCGCCTCAGATCGTGGCGCCCAGTCTATTTCGGGTACCCGAGCGCTTCGACTCGAGCACGCAGAGAGGGCGTCCGGCGCCCACGTCTGTCCCGGCTGCCACCCCCGTCCCCACCGTGAACCAGAGCAAGGAGCTACAGAGTAAATGCACACAACACCGCGCCGACACAGTTCGTTGAAGCAAACGGAGTGCGCTACGCCTACCGAGTGGCAGCATCAAGGCCGGGGCGGCTGGGGCTGGTGCGGCTTCGGGCCGAAGGCTCTCGGCGTGTCGCGCTGGGGTCGGTTCGTCCGGGCGAGCTCGCGCTGGCGCGCCAGCTCCTTGATCCCCTGTTCCTTGTAATCCGCGCTCGTGAGCGACACGAGAAACGCCACGACGTCGTCGATGTCGCCCTCGGTCAGCGCGAGGGGCTGCATGTCCTCGTCCAGATAGGGATTCTGTAAGCCGTCGCCCTTGTTGTAGTGGTCCATCACATCCCACAGCGTCTCCTGCGAGCCGTCGTGGAAGTAGGGCCCCGTCACCAGCACATT
>WNFR01007598.1_pt1 | contig 11310 bp, 11 predicted proteins | sample 5400221 | NCBI WGS metagenome assembly WNFR01 (sample SAMN13153357, study PRJNA577476) | soil metagenome | isolation source: 40 cm soil under Madrone tree | place: USA:California | collected 2016-06-14 | reverse complement strand
GGTGGTGCTCGATGTCTGGGGCAGCGCCACCATGCGGACCGGCGGCGACGACCTCGCCCAAGCCTTTGCGCTGCTCGGCGTGCGTCCGCGATGGGACGCGGGCTCCAATCGGGTCAGCGGCTTCGATATCCTGCCGTTGGTGATGCTGAACCGGCCGCGTATCGATGTGACGCTGCGAATTTCCGGCCTTTTCCGCGACGTGTTTCCGAGCCAGATCGCGCTCTTCGACGCGGTGGTGCGCGCGGTCGCGATGCTGGACGAGTCTCCGGAAGACAACCCGCTGGCCGCGAGCGTCAGGTCGGGAGGCAGCGGCGCTGGCCGGCGCATCTTCGGCGCGGCGCCCGGCCAATATGGCATTGGGCTGTCCCGCAAGCTCGCCGTCGGTGATTGGCGGCAACGGGACGAATTGGCCGAGGCCTATCTTCAGGCGACCTCGCATGCCTATGGGGTCGATGCAGAGTCGACACCCGCCGCATCCGAATTCCGCGTCCGCGTGTCCGAAGCCGATGCGTTTGTGCATGTTCAGGACCTTCCGGACCAGGATGTCCTCAGCGCCGATGCGTTCGCGGAGCATGAGGGCGGCTTCGCCGCCGCCGCCTCGGCGCTCGGCGGTCACCCGGTGATCTACCACGCCGACACGACGACGCCGGGCACAATCAAGATCCGGACGCTCCGCGAGGAGGTGGCGCGGGTGCTGCGGGGGCGGGCGACCAACCCGCGCTGGCTCGCTGGCCAGATGCGCCATGGTTTCCGCGGTGCCGCCGAGATCGTGGAAACCGTCGATAATTTCTTCGCCTATGCCGCGCTCGGCAATGTCACCGACGATAGCCAGTTCGACCTCCTGTTCGATGCGACGATCGGTGACGAGGCCGTCAGGAATTTTATGATCGATGCCAACCCGGTCGCCGCGCGCGCCATGGCCGAGCGTTTTGACGAGGCGATCCAGCGGGGCTTTTGGACGACGCGGCGCAATTCGACAAACGCCCTTTTGGCAAGAATGCAGGCCGCGGCATGAGCAGCGACGTCATCAAGGGCTGGTGCCCCGGCGCCTTGCGGCCGATGGAAAGCGGCGACGGGCTGATCGTCAGGCTGAAGATCACCGGCGGGATCATCGGTACCGACTGCGCGGCCGAAATCGCCCGCTGGTCGATGCTCTGGGGAAATGGTCAGATCGATCTGACCGGCCGCGCCAATCTCCAATTGCGGGGCGTCTCGGCGCGGACGCTGCCGCACTTGCAGGCGGCTTTGGCCGAACGCGGATTGCTCGCCGAAACCGCGGCTGGCGAAGCGGTTCGCAATATCATATCAAGCCCGCTGGCCGGGCTCGATCCGGACGCCGTGCTAGACGTGCGGCCGGTCGTAAAGAGTCTCGAGAGGCGCCTGATCGGCGATACGGTTCCCCATGGCTTGCCGGGGAAATTCGGCTTCCTGATCGATGATGGCGGCCGGCTCGGGCTTGGCGGCGTCGCCGCTGATATTCGGTTCGAGGCCAACCCAACGGCCGAGGGGCCGGCTTTCGATATACGCCTCGAAGGTGCGGAGGACGAACGGCTTGGCCCTTGCCCTCCCGACGCTCTTGCCGATGTGGCAGCGGCGCTTGGCTCGGTGTTTCTTGGGTTCCGGGACACGGGCATCCGGCGGATGCGCGATCTGGCGGCCAGGCTTGGCCCCGAACGGATCGCGCAGGCGGCAGGATTGCGCCACACGCACTCGCCCAATATCAGACCAGCCCCGCCATCGGCCTTTCTGGACGCCCAACCGCTCGGTCCAGCCGCCTTCTTTGGTGCAGGATTGCCCTTCGGGAGGGTCGCGGCGAAGGATTTCGCCGAATTCACTGAGGCTGCAGCCCGCCACGGCGCGGAAGAGCTTCGATTGACCCCGTGGCGGGCGGTCCTCGTACCCTTTCCATCGATCCGGGCAGCGCGGGAAATGTCGGCTTGGTCGGCGAAGAAATTTCTTATCCTCGATCCAGCGGACCCGCGTCGTCGCGTTGCGGCCTGCACCGGTGCACCATCCTGCATGCAGGCGACGACAAACGTGCGCGGCGACGCCACCATGCTGGCAGCTTCGATCGCCGGCGCTCCCGGATCGGGCATCGTCTTGCATGTCTCCGGCTGCGGCAAAGGCTGTGCGCATCCCCACGCCACGCCGATTACGCTCGTCGGGCGGAGTGGCCGCTATGATCTCGTCATCAACGGAGCGCCATCGGACTCGGCCCTCCTGCGGAACCTGACTGTGGACGAGGCGGCCGAGCAGGTGCGAGGGATCATGACGGATCAGCCGGAAGGAAGCACGGCTTGACCGACCGTCGCCACTATATCCGCGATGGCGCGGAAATCTACCGCCGCTCCTTCGCCATCGTCCGGCACGAGGCCGATCTCGCGCGCTTTACGGTGGAGGAAGAGCGGGTCGCGGTCCGGATCATCCATTCCTGCGGGATCGTCGAAGTCGCAGCCGATCTTGTATTTTCGCCCGGCGCGGCGGTTGCCGGCATCGCCGCCCTCGCAGCAGGTGCGCCGATCCTATGCGACGCGAAGATGGTTTCCATCGGTGTGACGCGGGCGCGGCTACCCAGGGATAACAAGGTGATCTGCACGCTCGACATGCCTTCGGTTCCCGCACTGGCGGCCGAGTTGCAAACCACCCGAATGGCCGCGGCGATGGAGTTGTGGCGTGAGAAGCTGGGCGGCGCTGTGGTCGCGATCGGCAACGCACCGACCGCCTTATTCCGCCTGCTGGAGTTGCTCGATGAAGGCGCGCCGCGACCAGCATGTGTCATCGGCATGCCGGTCGGCTTCGTCGGCGCGGCGGAAGCGAAGGAAGCGCTGATCGCGGATGGGCGCGTCCCGTCTATCGTTGTGCGCGGCCGGATGGGCGGCAGCGCCATGACCGCCGCCACGATCAATACCTTGGCGAGCGCCAGGGAATGACGGCCCTCCAGTCATCGGGCCGGCTCTATGGGATCGGAGTCGGTCCGGGTGATCCGGAACTGCTTACCGTCAAGGCGGTGCGATTGATCCAGGCTGCTCCGGTTGTGAGCTACTTCGCCAAGGCAGGACGGCGCGGCATTGCCCGCGCCATTGTCGATCGCTGGATGACCGGCGCCGCCGAGGAGGTCCCGCTCCACTATCCGATGACGACCGAGCACGCCTTCGACAGCCCGGTCTATGCTGGTGTGCTGGCGGCGTTTTACGAAGCCGCGGTCGGAGTGCTGTCGGCCCACTTGGATGCCGGACGCAACGTGGCGCTGTTGAGCGAAGGCGATCCGCTATTTTTCGGCTCCTTCATGCATCTCTATGTCCGAGTGCGATCGCGCTATCCGGTCACGCTGGTTCCGGGCGTCACCGGGATGGCGGGTTGCTGGGCAGCCGCGGGTGAACCGATGATTTGGGGCGACGACACGCTCTCGGTGCTGCCCGGAACCCTGCCGATCGCCGGTCTGGTCGAACGGCTTCGCGGCACTGACGCAGCGGTCATAATGAAGCTGGGGCGGAATTTCGCGAAGGTTCGCCTTGCGGTGGACGAGGCGGGGCTCCTGGCACGGGCGATCTATGTCGAACGCGGTACGATGGAAAACGAGATCGTGATGCCGCTCGCCAACAAACCAGAGGGTCCGGCCCCGTATTTTTCGCTCATTTTGATCCCCGGCCAGGGAAGGCGGCGATGACGGGTTCGCTTGCCATTGTTGGCCTTGGTCCCGGCCCGGCGCAGTGGATCGCGCCGGAAGCCAGCGCTGCGCTGGAAGCGGCGAGCGACATCGTCGGCTACCAGCCCTATCTCGACCGTGTTATCGAGCGCGCCAGCCAACGACGCCACGGCAGCGAGAACCGGGTTGAAATCAGCCGGGCGCGCCATGCTTTGGCGATGGCGGCCGAGGGTCGGCGGGTTGCGGTCGTTTCCGGTGGCGATCCCGGTGTCTTCGCCATGGCCGCCGCGATTTTCGAAGCGATCGAGGCGGGCGAACCATGCTGGCGCGCGCTCGACGTCACGGTCATACCTGGGATCTCGGCGATGCAGGCAGCCGCTGCCCGACTCGGGGCCCCGCTCGGACAGGATTTCTGCGCCATCTCGTTGTCGGACAATCTGAAGGCGTGGGATATCGTGGAACGTCGCCTCCGCGCCGCGGCGGATGGTGATTTCGTTATCGCCCTCTTCAACCCGGCCTCGAAAGCGCGGCCAGAGAAAATCTATCGGGCTTTCAGCCTGTTGCGTGGCTGCAAGGCGCCGACGATCCCGGTCGCCTTCGCGCGCGCCATCGGACGGCCGGACGAGCGGATCGTGCTGACGACGCTGGGCGAGGCCGATCCAGCGATCGCGGATATGAGCACGCTCATCCTCGTCGGATCGAGCGAGACGCGCTTCATCGATCGGCCCGGCGGATCGCCATGGCTGCTGACGCCCCGAAGTTATGGGGCGGGCCGATGATCGGCGATCCAGGCCAGCACAGCCTCGACCGTATAGAGGCTCCGAGCATCCTCGGTCGCCGGCCGTTCGACCATGACGACCTCGACACCGAGCGCGCGGGCGGCGACGATCTTCGCCTCGGTCGCCGCGCCACCGCTGTTCTTGGTGACGAGCACCTCGATGCGCTCACCCTCCATCAGCGCCATCTCGTTCTCGACGCTGAACGGCCCCCGCGCGAGAATCAGCTTGTGGGAGGGCAGAGCGGCCATTCCGTGCGGGTGGTCGATGGCTCGCACGAGGTAATGGTGATGGGGCGCAGCGGCGAAGGCGGCCAGCTGCAATGCCCCGACCGTCAGGAAAATTCTTCGGGGCCTTTCGCCGAGCGCGCGAACGGCAGCTTTCATGTCCGCGACGCTGATCCAGCGATCGCCTGCCTGCTTGCGCCAGGCTGGTCGGGTCAGCATCGCGAGCGGGATCGCAAGCTCGCCGCAGGCGATGGCCGCGTTCCGGGACATCTGGGCGGCGAAGGGATGGGTCGCGTCGACGACCGCGGCGATCCTCCCTTCGATCAGATAGGTCTTGAGCCCCGGAATGCCCCCGAATCCGCCGATTCGGAACGGTATCGGCGGTGGAACGGGGCTGCGCGTTCGGCCGGCGAGAGACAGGATCGGATCGAGATCCTGGCGTCCGGCGATCCGTCGGGCGAGCGCGCTTGCCTCCGTCGTGCCGCCAAGAATGAGAAGTCGCATCGTTCTGCTCGGGAAAGGTCCACCCGTTGAGAGACGTCCGACGCTGGCTCTCGATCATCGGGATCGGGGAGGATGGGCTCGGCGGCCTATCTCCTGCCGCACGAACGCTCATCGAGCAAGCCTCGCTCGTGGTCGGTGGCCGCCGGCATCTCGCGCTCATCGCCGGAGGTGTGACCGGCGAGACCTTGGCCTGGCCCTCTCCGCCGAAAGCCGCATTCCCAGCCATTCTCGCGCATCGCGGCTCGTCTGTCTGTGTCGTCGCGACCGGCGATCCGTTTTTCTATGGGATCGGCTCCCTCCTGGCGCGGGCGGTTCCGCCGGAGGAAATGATCTGTCTTCCCGGCGCGTCCTCCTTCGGCCTCGCGGCGAGCCGGCTCGGCTGGGCCACGCAGGAGTGCGCGCTGATCACGTTGCACGGCCGGGCCCTGGAGCGGATCCTCCGATACCTGCAGCCGCAATCCCGCATCCTCGCCTTGTCCTGGGATCAAACGACGCCGCAGCGCCTGGCCGAGCTTCTCACGCGGCACGGCTTCGGCGAGGCGCGGATCACGGTTTGCGAGGCGATGGGCGGGTCGCGCGAACGGCTGAGAAGCTCGAGCGCGCAGGATTTCGCGCTTGACACGATCGATCCGCTGAACCTGATCGCGCTGGAAATCGGCGACGCGCGGCAGGCTCGCGTCATTCCCCTGGCGCCCGGACTCCCAGACGCATGGTTCGAGCATGACGGCCAGCTAACCAAGCAGGATGTCCGCGCGCTCACGCTTGCCGCCCTCGCGCCGCGCCAAGGCGAATTGCTTTGGGATATCGGCGCGGGCTCCGGTTCCGTCGGCATCGAGTGGATGCTGGCAGCTCCGTCGAACCGAGCGATTGCGATCGAACGAGACTCCGCCCGTGCCGGTCGGATCGCGCGCAACGCAGCCGCGCTGGGCGTGCCCGACTTGTCCATCGTTACGGGGGCCGCGCCGGCGGCGCTTCAGGATTTGCCGCGGCCGGACGCGGCTTTCATCGGCGGCGGCGCGACCACGAGTGCCACGATCGATGCCGCATGGGCGGCCCTGCCTCGCGGCGGACGGCTGGTGGTGAACGCCATTACTGTCGAGACCCAGGCCGCCCTGATCCACCGCTTCAAGACGATCGGCGGCGGCCTCAAGACAATCCAGATCGCCCATGCGGATCCGGTCGGCGGCTTTCACGGCATGCGGCCGGCGATGCCGGTCACCCAATGGTCGGCGACCAAACAATGAGCCCGAAGATCGCGATCGGGGTCGGCTGCCGTCACCGCTGCCCGGCGGGGCTGATTGAAGAGGTCGTCCGGCAAGCACTCAGCCGTGCGCCGGCGGCGGACCGGCTCGGCCTTTTCACCATCGCTGACAAAAGGGAAGAGGCTGGCTTGACTAAGGCGGCCGCCTCGCTAGGCCTCGACCTCGTCATTCTCCCGCGCGAGGCCCTTCGCGAGAAAGCGGCTTTCGTCCAGACGCGGTCGATCCGAACGGAGAGCCTGTTCGGCGTTCCCTCGGTCGCGGAGGCGGCAGCACTGGCAGGCGCCGGGCCGGGCTCGGTCCTGATCTTTGCGCGGATCGCCAATAAGGGTGCAACCTGCGCGGTCGCCAGATCTCAGCAAGACCCGTCATGACCATCCACTTCATCGGTGCCGGTCCCGGTGCACCCGACCTTATCACCATCCGCGGCCGCGATTTAATCGCAGCCTGTCCGGTCTGCCTCTATTCCGGATCGCTGGTCCCCCAGGCGCTCCTGACCCATTGCCCGCCCGGCGCCCGGATCGTCGGCACCGCGCCGATGTCGCTCGACCAGATCATCGTCGAGCTTGCGAGGGCCGATGCCGATGGTCAGGACGTGGCCCGCCTCCACTCCGGCGATCTCTCGGTCTGGAGCGCGATGGGGGAGCAATTGCGGCGGCTGGACAGCCTGGGAATTCGCTACACAGTGACACCCGGGGTCCCGTCCTTCGCGGCGAGCGCTGCCGCGTTAGGACAGGAGCTGACACTCCCCGGCGTCGCTCAGTCGCTCGTGCTGACGCGGACCAGCGGCCGGGCGTCGTCGATGCCGGAGCGCGAAAAACTGGCGAGCTTCGCAGCCACAGGCGCCACCCTAGCGATCCATCTCTCGATCCAGGTGCTCGAAGCGGTCGTGGCCGAGCTGGCGTCGCATTATGGTTCGGGATGCCCGATCGCGATCGTCTGCCGCGCGTCCTGGCCTGACGAGGTCGTGATCCGGGGGACACTCGCGACGATCGTGGCGCTGACCCAGGCGACACCGATGGAACGCACGGCGCTGATCTTGGTCGGTCCGGTTCTCGGTGCGCGCGATTTCCGCGAAAGCGCCCTGTACGATGCCGACTATCAGCGGCGCTTTCGTCCCGACCGCAGCCTCGCGAGGGCTCAATGAGCTTCGCGAACGCCCGAACGGGCGAGCAATTCTCCCGCCCGGTCAAAGATCACGATCTCGAGCAGCATCCCGCCGCCGAGGGGCTGCGCAGCGGTGCGCCATGCCGCCTCGGCGACGGCACCGGGAAGATCGAGGCCGGCGGTTTGCGCGTGCCCAAAGGCTTCCATGGCGGAGTTGCTCTGGGCGATGCGGGTAGCGAGCCCGGCACTGCCGCCGGCCTCCCTGGCGCGCCCGCTCAGCCAGTGAAGGTCGACCTCCCCTCGTCGGGAATGCAGATCGAGCAGCCCTTGACCGAGCTTAGTCATCTTCGCCATGCCGCCGGCAACCGTCACGCGCGGGACCGGATGGCGGCGCAGATATTTGAGCATTCCGCCGACGAAATCGCCCATATCGATCAGCGCCTGCTCGGGCAGGCCGTGAAGGCGGGCTATCGCGGCTTCCGAGGTCGAGCCAGTCGCGCCCACCACATGATCCAGGCCGGCCGCGCGCGCGACATCGATGCCGCGATGGATCGAGTGGATCCAGGCGGCGCAGGAATAGGGGACGACAATTCCGGTCGTGCCCAGGATCGACAGCCCGCCGATAATGCCCAGCCGGCCGTTCAGGGTCCGCTTTGCGATCTTTGCACCGCCGGGAATCGACAGCTCCACGATCGCATCTCCAGCTCCGCCCTGCAAGGCGGCGACCTCGGTGATCGCCGTCCGGATCATGTCGCGCGGGACCGGATTGATCGCGGGCTCTCCCGGCGGCAAGGGCAGGCCGGCACGGGTGACCGTGCCGACGCCCTCGCCGGCGCGGAAGACGACGCCGCTGCCCGGCGGGGCCAGACGGACGGTCGAAACGATCAGTGCGCCGTGGGTCACGTCAGGATCGTCTCCGGCATCCTTGACGATGCCGGCTCGGGCAAAATCCTGGCTGCGCTCACTGATCGCCAAGGCGAAGGATGGACGCGCGCCACCCGGCAGCAGGACTGGGACGGGGTCCGGAAACGCGCCGGTCAGCAGCGCCTCGTACGCGGCGCGGCTAGCGGCGGCGGCGCATGTCCCGGTCGTCCAGCCCCGCCGCAAGGGGCGATCGCGTCCGGCCTGCTTCATGGCAGCTTCTCCTATCGGACCTCGGCGGTTCTGCCTAGAGACGGCCGTCAATGACGCAAGCCACGAGTGAAACGACCTTTGGTGGCGCCGCGCTTGCCGCCCTGTGCTGGCCGCGCTTTCATCCTGGCGAAGTATGGCTGGCCGGCGCCGGGCCGGGCGATCCCGGTCTCCTGACGCTCCATGTGGTGAACGCGCTTAGCCAGGCAGACATCATTGTCTACGATGCGCTTGTCCACGACGCGGTCCTGCGGCTCGCCCGGCCGGAGGTCGTGCTCGAATTCGCCGGAAAGCGTGGTGGCAGACCGTCCGCCATCCAACGCGACATCACCGAGCGGCTGATCGAGCTCGCGCGCCAACGCCGAAGGGTGCTCCGCCTGAAGGGTGGTGACCCGTTCGTCTTCGGACGCGGGGGCGAAGAGGCTCTGGGACTGGCCACCGCCGGGATTTCGTTTCGCGTCCTTCCCGGCGTGACGGCCGGGCTGGCCGGATTGGCCTATGCGAGCATTCCGGCGACCACGCGCGACACCAACCACGGAGTCATCCTGGTGACCGGCCAATATGCGGCCGGGAACCAACACAGCCTCGACTGGGGGGCGCTCGTCCGGACGCAACTACCCATCATCCTCTATATGGGCATGAGGCGCCTTCCGGAGATCGCCGGTTCATTGCTGGCGAATGGCGTATCTCCCGAATTGTCGGTGGCCGTCATTTGCAACGCGACCACGCCCCAGCAATGCGTCCTCGTGACGACGCTCGCGCGCGTTGTCAAGGACACGGCGGCTCAGGGCTTGGGCTCGCCGTCAATCATTGCTATCGGTGAGATGGTCAAGCTGCGTGCGGCTCTGGTGCCATTCGCCATCACCCTGGCAGCCGAACCCTGATGGAAATCTCCCTGCTACCGCCGGGGCTGATGATCGCCGCGCCGCGGTCCGGCAGTGGAAAGACGACGTTGACGCTGGGCCTGCTGCGCGCGCTTCGTCGCGCCGGCGTGGTGGTCGGCAGCGCCAAATGCGGTCCGGACTATATCGATCCCCCGTTTCACCGCGCGGCGAGTGGACGGCAGAGCGTCAATCTCGATTCCTGGGCAATGTCGGGGGCGCTGATCGCGGGACTGGCCGCCCAGGTTGGTTGCGGCTGCGACCTCGTGATCGGCGAGGCTCTGATGGGGTTGTTCGACGGCGTCCCGGGACCGGCCGGCCGCACCGGTTCATCCGCGGATGTGGCGGCAGCGCTCGGCTGGCCGGTACTGCTGGTTCTGGACTCCAGCGGCCAATCGCAATCGGCAGCAGCGATGGTCAACGGTTTTGCGACCTATGACCCGAGAATCACGATCGCCGGCGTCGTGCTCAACTGCGTCGGCAGTCCTCGCCACGCCCGGCTTGCGACGGACGCGATCGAAGCGCTCGGCATTCCAGTAGTCGGCGCCATGCCGCGATCCGACAGCGTTGTCTTGCCCGAACGTCACCTCGGCCTGGTGCAGGCCGGCGAAACAAGCAATCTCAATACGCGGCTCGAGCAGATGGCGGATTTTGTTGCCGAGCATACCAAGATCGATGTCATTCGATCCTTGGCCTCAAGCGGCCGAGCGGTATCGTTCGACACCGCGGATTGCCCAGCGGTCGCGCCGCCTGGGCAGCGGATCGCCCTGGCCCAGGATGCGGCATTCTCGTTCCTCTATCCTCACCTGCTGCAGGGTTGGCGGGCCGCCGGGGCCGAAATCCGCTTCTTTTCGCCACTTTCCAACGAGGGGCCGGATGACGATTGTGACGCTTGCTGGCTGCCGGGGGGGTATCCCGAACTTCATGCCGATAGGCTTGCCGGGTCGCATCGGCTCTTCGAGGGATTGAGGCATTTCGCGGAAACTCGTCCGGTTCATGGCGAATGCGGCGGGTATATGGTGCTCGGAAAATCGCTGACGGACGCGCAGGGCGTCTCTCATCTGATGGCAGGTCTATTGAGCGTATCGACCAGCTTTGCCAGGAGGAGATTGCATCTCGGCTATCGCAGCGTTTGCCTTATCGATAGCGGCTGTCTTGGCCCGGCTGGGACGCAACTGCGCGGGCACGAGTTCCACTACGCGAGCGTCGAGGCCCTCGGAGACGACACGCCTTTCGCCCTCGTCTCCGATGCGTATGGCAGTGACCCCGCGCCGAGCGGCAGCCGGCGTGGCATGGTTTCGGGCAGCTTCTTTCACGTCATCGCGGCTTCGGGGCGCCGCCCAGCTAGCATTTCGGGCAAGGCTGAGGAGGTTGATCGCTTGGCGCCGCAGTGCCGTCAATGCCGCGTGCGTGCCCTGTCGTCCGCGCCCATCAGCCGCGAATAGCCCGCGAAATCGGCCGCCAGGACCGAAAGTCCGGTTGTGGCACTGAAGAGCCGATTGATGTAACGCAGGGGTGGTCGGCTTGCTGGGGTGCAGCTGACGACATTGGGCAAGTACAGGACCGCCGCCGTCCGAAGCGGACCGTCACTGAGTTCTAGCCAAAAATATTTGAAATTTTCCGATCAAGCGATCTGGCTGAGCTTATCGGTCGGGTAGCCGAGGATGGTGGCGACGCGGCCGGTATCGTGATCGGAGTAGACGAAGGCCGGTCCGTCGATGCGATAGCGGCCCTTCCAACCGATGGCGAACGTGGTATCGGTTTCTTCGATGTGGATCG
>WNFR01007200.1_pt1 | contig 11311 bp, 11 predicted proteins | sample 5400221 | NCBI WGS metagenome assembly WNFR01 (sample SAMN13153357, study PRJNA577476) | soil metagenome | isolation source: 40 cm soil under Madrone tree | place: USA:California | collected 2016-06-14 | reverse complement strand
TTGCTGAACGTGCGGCGCACGATTTCACGGATCGATCCGAAAACTCCACTCCCCGATGTCGGCGAAAAGTTCGATCTCGTCACAGCACATCGCATTTGTTTTCACCGGATGGGCCGCGCGCTAAACGGCGATTTCAATGAGTGGGCGCCGGCTGACTGGAAATTTTTTATCAACGACATTCGATCTCGGTTTCTGAAACCAGGAGGCCGTTTGCTTCTCGACTTCAATCCGCGCCCCGACGGCAGCTCGTTCTTTACTGACGAATTGCGCGCTTGCTTCCTTACGGAAGGCGCACGCATTTTTCGCTCAAAAGCGCTTTTCGCCGCGGACCCAAATCAGCGTCCGCGATTTAAGCAAACAGGCAGGGGCGGTTCACCCGAACCGCCCGCGGGCGATTGAGGTCAATCGCCCCTACCTTTTCCAATCGCTGCAATCCCAGCCAAGCAACTCTTCGAGTTTGGCGATATCCCAACCAAAGATGGCGTAAAGATACTTGCGTTCTTCCGCAGTCATCTCCCGCGGATACGGCACGACATTGCGATCCTTGTCGCGAATCCGCCGCAATGGCTCCACGCCGAGGAATCGAAAAATCGAGTCGAGTGTTTGTTGCTTCTGTTTTTGAAACTCCTCGAACCTGATGACCATCACCTGCTCTCTCGGAAACAATTTGAAAACACGCTCAAGTTGGTCGGAGTAAAATCCTCGATCGACATATGAATAGCGCCGGGCCTGCACAGAGAGCGGCGGCGTCATCCGGCTTTTTTCCTGCTTCACGGCTTCGAGAAAATCCAGCGGCTCACGGTTTTTGAAGCGCTGCATGTTCCAATGGGCGAAAGCGCGGTCGACCGGATTTCGAAGCAAAACCAACAGCTTGATCTTCGGATTGTAATCCCAAATCCGTTCCATCGCCGGTTTCCAATAAATGTAGCTTGGCGTGCTTTCACCGGAGACTCCGAGAGACTTCGCCAGCCCCGATTTCTTCGGGGTTGTCGATCTTGCCACTGGTGAAAAATGTCGATGTAACAGTTCGTAATCGGCCGGTCGCGAAAAAATTTCTTCGTCGTCGAAGAAGTGCATCTCCTGTTTGTCCGGCAGCGAAATGTCCGGATGTTTGCTCAAAAAATAATGCAGCGCGGTCGTGCCCGATTTCTGTGCGCCGGCAACAATGAAATCGAGGCGTTCGAGCTTTTGTGGCTTGGTTCCGAACATCTTGGCAATGACCAATCAAGAGCCGCCTCTTGCTGGGCGCAATCGCATTCCTCGGATGCGAGAAAATCTCCCGCGCATCTGATCAATCTTTTTTGTAACGCTGGAACCCGATTTGCTGTCTCTAAGAATAATGAGTTTCGTGGCTACAAAGTTCGCCCGCGCCACTTTCGCATTAGCTGAAATCACAATCGTCATTTCGATCATCGGTTTACTCGCCGCCACCGCCGTCCCCGGTTTTTTCGCCCGGCGAAAACAAACAAGGTCCACGTAAAGGACAAGCCATTCGAGAAGAGTTGTCGCGCTTCGGCTGGCGATTATGCTGCGGAATGCGAAAAATTCTGCCTTCCGTATGCTCTTGCGTCTTGCTCGCCGGCCTGGGTGATCGCGCGTTCGGCGATGAAGGAATGTGGCTCTACAACGCGCCGCCGACGAAACAACTAAAGGAAAAATATAATTTCGAGCCGAGCAAGCAGTGGCTCGATCATCTGCAAAAATCGAGCGTGCGGTTCAGCTCCGGTGGCAGCGGCTCGTTTGTGTCCGCCGACGGTCTGGCGATCACCAATCATCACGTTGGCGCGGATGCGCTGCAGAAATTCTCCGACGAGCAGCACAATTATCTCCGGGACGGTTTTTACGCCAAGACGCGGACCGACGAAAAGAAATGTGTCGATCTTGAGCTCAACGTGCTCATGTCGATCGAAGACGTGACCGCGCACGTGAACGGCGCTGTTAAACCGGACATGACAAGCGAGAAAGCTTCCGATGCGCGCAAGGCGGTCATCGCCGCGATTGAAAAAGAAAGCAAAGACAAGACTGGATTGCGCTCGGACGTGATCACGCTTTACCAGGGCGGCGCCTATCATCTTTATCGCTTCAAACGTTACGACGACGTGCGCCTGGTATTTGCCCCCGAGCAACAGATCGCATTTTATGGCGGCGATCCGGACAATTTCGAATATCCGCGCTTCGATCTCGATATCTGCCTCTTCCGCGTTTACGAAAACGGTCAGCCGGCCAAGATTGACAACTACCTAAAAATGAATCCGCGCGGCCCGGCCGATGGCGAGCTGACTTTCGTCAGCGGGCACCCCGGCAAAACGGACCGGCAATTGACTCTCGACGAACTCGCGGACACGCGCGATCGCGATCTCCGGCAATTGCTAAACATGTTCAATCGTCGCGAGGTGTTGCTCACGGCTTACGGCGCTCGCTCGTTTGAGAATGCGAGAAAAGCGCGCGACGACCTCTTCGGGGATCAAAATAACAGGAAACGTTATGATGGTTATCAAGCCGCGTTATTGGATCCGGAGATTTGGGCGGCTCTGAAAGCGCGCGAACAACAATTGCGCGACGCAATCGCGCGGGACTCGAAGTTAAGATCCGCAATCGCCGCATACGATCGAATCAAGAATGCACAGGCTGAAATCGCGAAGAACGCGCTACACTACAACTGTTTCGAAATGGAGCGGCGCAAGACGACGACCTATCGACAGCCCCGCGCGTTCGTCGGCAATCTCTTCAAATATGCGCGGTTGCTCGTTCGCGCTGGCGATGAACGGGCGAAGCCGAACGGCGAACGCTTCGAGGAATTTCGTGACAGCGCGCATGAATCGCTTGAGCTGGAGCTTTTTTCGACAGAAGCAATTTATGACGATTACGAGCAAATGAGGCTAACTGATTCCCTCACGGATTTGGCCGCGCGCTTTGGGGCGAACGATTCATTCGTGCAAAAAGTTCTCGCTGGAAAATCGCCGGGTGCTCGCGCTGCAGAACTAATCGGGGGAACGGGACTGAAAGATGTCGCTTTTCGCAAGAAACTCTACGCTGGCGGCAAGACAGCGATTGATGCGGCCCACGATCCGATGATCGATCTCGCGCGGCTGGTCGATGGACCGGCGAGAAATGTAAGAAAGATCCACGACGCACAGGAAGAAATCAAAAAACAAGCGTATGCCGAAATCGCGAGAGCGCGGTTCGCTGTCGAAGGAACAAGCAACTATCCCGATGCGACTTTCACACTGCGGCTCTCTTATGGAACGGTGCGCGGTTACGAAGAGAACGGGAAACAAATTCCTGCGTTCACAAATTTCCAGGGCATGTACGAGCGCGCCGCCGAGCACGAAAACAAACCGCCGTTTGATCTTCCGCAGCGCTGGAATGACAAGAAAGCGAAGCTGGCGTTGACCACGCCTTATAATTTTGTTTCCGACGCCGACATCATCGGCGGCAACAGCGGCAGCCCCGTGGTAAACAAGGCCGGCGAATTCGTCGGAATCATTTTCGACGGCAACATTCAATCGCTCGTGCTCGACTGCATCTTCACCGACAAACAAGCGCGCGCTGTGAGTGTCGATTCCGCCGCCATCATCGAAGCGCTGCGCAACGTCTACGACGCCCAACCGCTGGTGGACGAATTATTGAGCGCGAAATAGGTCCTCGCTCGATTCAGCTTCGCGGAATGTTTGGAGACGGCCTGCCCTCAGGCCGTGGTTTTTCCGGGCCGAGGGCGGCCCGGCTCCACTTTAGAGTTGCTTGAGCAACGTTTTCCAGCGGGCCCAGGCTTCGTCGCGCGCTTTCTTGTCTCCTTCGCGAACATTCGGGTTGTTCGGCTCGCCCGAGCGCATGAATCCGTGACCGGCGCCTTTGTAGATTACCGGCTCATATTTTTTCCCGGCGGCTTTCATGAGTTCTTCCGCTTTTGGAATGGTTGCGTCCACGCGCTCGTCATTCTCGGCGTAAAATCCGTAAACCGGACAGGCAACCTTTTTCGCGTCGTCGGCGTTGTCGACTGCGACTCCGTAAAATGAATACGCCGCTTTCAGTTTCGGATCGATGCTCGCGTACTGAAACGCCCATCCCCCGCCCCAACAAAATCCGCAAACCGCGAGCGTGCCGTTGCACGCCGGAATTTTTAGCGCGTAATCGGCCGTCGCGTTGAGATCGGCTTTGACCTGCTCCTTGGGCAGCGCGTGGGTCGCTTTGCCTGCAGCGTCACCGTCTTCGTATTTTTGGCCACTGAGGAGATCCGGGGCAACCGCAATAACGCCGTTCTCGGCCAGCTCATCACACAAACTGCGCAGCCAATCGGTTAGTCAAAAAATTTCCTGAATCACCAGCACAACCGGCGCTTTGTCTTTGCGTTCAGGATAAACTACAAACGCTTTGATCGTGCGATCGCCCGATTTGAGATCAACCCAGTCCGCGTGACGGGGCGAACTGTTTAAACGGTCCTTCCCGAAATCCTTGAACTCCTGTGCAAGAATCGTTTTCGCAACCAGCATGCAACCCAAGGCTATGAGAAGATGTTTCATGACGCTGAAGTTATACTTGATGTGGATCTTCCTCTAATCAACGCGTCGATGCTCCAGCGGCCAGGACCGTAAAAAATGATAAAGAAAAAGACGAAACAGAACATCACCGGCAATTCGCCTTTGTTCAGGATCGGAAGAAGCCGCTCGAGCGCAGTCGGCGCATGATCCAGCGTCTTGCCAGAAAACGAAGTCATAAAATATGCGACAGCCATTTCGCCGCTGGCGATGAACGCGGCGAAGCGAGTGAGCAAACCAATCGCGATCAGAAGACCGGCGGCCAATTCGATGCCTCCGGCCGACCATCCCAACGCACTCACGGCAGGCCGGCCGCCCGGAGGAAAGCCCAGAATCTTTTGTCCACCGTGACAGGCAAACATCAGGCCGATCACGAGTCGCACAATACAGTAGACCGGATCAGCGTAACGATTGAGCCAAGTCACTGCGAAACCAAGATGTCGACGTTAGGGAGTCGCTGGCGATGCGTCCGACTTCTTGCAGAATATCGCGTCAATGCTCCACCGTCCAGCGCCATAAAACACGACGAACAGGAAGAACCAGCAATAGAAGACAGCCAATTCGCCTTTGTTCGAAAACTGCGGTCCGGCGCTCGAGATCGGGAAAAACTTCGCCATCGGAGTTGCGGCGTTGGCCACATGAATCATGAAATACGCTACGGCCATCTCACCGCTTGAGATGAATGCGGCCAACCGGGTCAGTAATCCAAACGCAATGAGAAAGCCGCCGACAAGTTGAACCCAACCCCCGACCTGCATCATCATGTTGTCTGCACCGGGCATCCCGCCAAACATGCCCAGGACTAATTGCCCTCCATGACAGGCAAACATCAAACCGACAATCAGCCGGGTGATGCAATAGACCGGGTCCGCAAATCGATTAAGAGAATTCATGCCGAGGAGGCTGAACGATGTCGTTCTTGTGTGTCAAGCCAACAGCGTGCTTCTGTAGCGGCGCTCTGTGAGCGTCGCATTTATTTTCGAACGGCGGTCATAGACCGCCGCTACAGTTTATGCTGCTTTCTTCTCGTGGTGCGCGTGCCTGGCGCGAGATCTCGCTGTCGATTTTTTCTTTGTGGCCCCGGTTCGTTCCAAGCTCTGTTGCAAAACTTTGACCAAGTCGATCACTTTGGTCGGCTTGGGCGCGTTCTTCGGTCTCTCTTTTATTTCTTTTCCACCGGCTTCGACCTTTTCTTCGATCACCTCCATAAGCGCCTCGCGATAATCGTCCCGATATTTTTCCGGGTTCCATTTTGCGCTCATGCTATCGATGAGTGCCTTGGCCATGTTCAACTCGCGCTTTCCAACTTCTAATTTTTTCGGGAGATGGAGCTGACTCGTATCGATCAGTTCGTCGGCGAAATGCATCAGCTCGAGAACTAGCGCGCCATCCTCGGGTTTTACTCCGGCGAGGTATTGGCGCGTTTTGATGACAACTTTGGCGATGCCGACTTTTTTGCTCTCCTCAAGCGAATCGCGCAGGAGCACGTAAGCTTTGTCGCCGCCTTTCTGCGGTTCGAGATAGTAGGGCTTATAGAAAAACATCGGATCGATTTCTTCAAGCTCGACGAAATCCTGAATGTCGACGGTCTGGGTTGCCTCCAGATCGACCCGTTCGAAATCTTCATCCTTTAGCACGATGTATTTCCCTTTTTCGTACTCGTAACCTTTGACAATCTGGTCCCATGGCACCTCTTTGCCATCTTTCTCAGCGACACGTTTGTAATTAACCGGGCTCAGATCGGTCTTTCGAAGCAACCGAAACCTCAGTTCCTCTTTTCGCGTCGCCGGATACAAGGCGATCGGGATGTTAACAAGACCAAAGCTGATACTGCCTTTCCAAATTGCACGCATACACAATTGTTTCGCAGCTGCGGTCTGTAGCGGCGGTCTATGACCGCCGGCGTGACGAATTTCGGCGCTCGCAGAGCGCCGCTACAGAAGATGTCGATCCTAGGCGGCGAGCTCGAGCTCTTCTCTCGGAATTCCGCGCAGCTCGAACAGACGGATCAAAGTCTCTTCGATCAAATTATTGGGGCAGGAAGCGCCGGCGGTGATGCCGATCACGGTGGGGCCCTGCGGCAGCCAGTTGTGCGCCGCAACTTCGCGTTTCTCATGCAAATCATAATGCTTGATCTCGTCGCGCGAGACCAGGCGCGATGAATTAAGCACGAAGTAGGTCGGCAATTGTTCTTCGCCCATCTCAGCGAGGTGCGACGTGTTCGAACTGTTGTAACCGCCGACCACGAGCAACAGGTCCATTTTGACGTTGAGCAATTCGCGCAATGCATCCTGTCGTTCCTGGGTCGCGCCGCAGATGGTGTCGAAGAAACGAAAATTTTTCGCGCCTAACTCAGCTCCATCCCGATCGATGATCGCTTGTCGGATTCGTCTCTGCACTTCCTCGGTCTCGCCACGCAACATCGTCGTTTGATTGGCTACGCCGACGGTTTGCAAATGGATGTCCGGATCGAAGCCGGGCGAATAAGCGCCGCGGAACTTATCGAGAAACGCCTGCTTATCGCCGCCGTGCCGAACGTAATTACAAACGTAATCGGTGTCGGCCAAAGTGAGCACAACGAGGTAATGTCCTTTGCCGTCGCCGAGAGCGCGCGAGCTGGTTGCCTTTGTCTCTTCATGTTCCGCCTTGCCGTGAATGATCGACGTGGCGGATTCGCTGGCGTACTTGCGGACACGTTTCCAAACGCTCATCACGTCGCCGCAAGTGGTATCCACGATCTGGCAGCCCCGCTCTTTGATCTGCTGCAAGATCGACAATTCGGTGCCGAAGGCCGGCACGATCACGATGTCATCCGGTTGCAGATCGGAAATCTCGGCCTGCTTGTTTTTGCCGGTAAGATTTTTGATGCCTAACGAAGCGATTTGATGGTTGACCTCCGGATTATGAATGATTTCCCCGACGATGAAGAGCCGGCGGTCTTTGAAAACTTTGCGCGCCGCATAAGCGAGATCGATCGCGCGCTCGACACCGTAACAAAAGCCAAATTGTTTGGCCAGGCGCACCGTGGTCTCGCCCACGGAAATGATTCCGCCCGCGCGTCGCACTTTTTCCACAATATCGCTCCGGTAATGCGACTCGACTTGTTCCTGCACCGCGGCCATCACGTCCGGCGTACGCAAGTTCACTTTTTCACGCGCCGTCGTGCCGCTGGAGATGAGGTTTGTGCTCACAAAATTATGCGGCGACTTGCCGCGATCGCATTACTCGAGCAATTGCCCGGTCGGCCTTTGAAACGCCGCATCCGAAATCATAATGTGCGGATCGGGATCCGGCGTGCGCGAATCGTCCACCCGTTGCACTTTCGGGCCGAGCGTTTCGTCTTCGGGCTGCGTGATGGCAATGCTCACTGGCGTACCCATGCGAACAAGCGCGTAGAATTTCGGCGCAGCTTCGCCTTTCAAGCGAATGCACCCGTGAGTACGCGGATTCGGATGAACAAAACCCTGATGAAAGCCGTAAGCCGGCGCGAATTCGCACCAGTAACCCATCGGATAGCCAACATAGCGTCCGGACGCGTGGCCGGAGGTAGTTGGCACTACGTTATTGCCTTGGACGCTGAACCCGTACGACCCTGAGCGCTTATGCTCGATCTTGCTATAGATGGTGAAATTGCCGCGCGGCGTCGGCTTGTCACGCAAACCCACCGAACAAGCCACAGCCATGAGACAATTGCCGTGTTCCATCACATAAATGTTTTGCTTCGATAACGAAACCTTCACCTGCACCGCCGACGGGTCCTGGGGGCGGTGGGCCGTGACATGGTAAGCGCCTCCGCGCATTCCGGCCAGCGGCCCGGTTTCGCAGCCGGTGAGCAACGCGAGCGCGACAGCAGCTGCCAGAAAAATTAATCGGGAAACAGTTGGCATAACTCCTTATTGGAGAAGCATGCGCGCTCTTTGTCAACCTGTCCTTGTCACTGCGATAAAGTCGGATCGACAGGCGCGCTGCTGGACTTCTCGCTCAGGATTTTATCATACGCTTCGTTGACCTTGGAATAAAACGGATAAGGCCGATCCGCATTTGCCGGGCGATAGCGCCAATGTTTGTACATCCAGAGCCATGGCGCCGGATTTTTCTCCACATAAGGCGCAAATGAATTCCAGCACGCTTGCGCGATCTGCTGATGCGTCATGCCCTCGGTCGTCTCGATCTTGCGATGAAAAATCACTCGATAGCGACCGCCCGCACGCGGTTCGCAGTGCACTGGGATAATCGGCACCCCGGTCTGCTTGTGAAGCCAGGCATGCGCCGAGGTCACGCTCGTCTTCAATCCGAAACATTCGATCACGACCGCGCCTTGATCAGGCGGCACGGTAAGATCGACAAGTAACGCCGTCCGCCCTTTTCGACGCAGCGCTTTGTAAAGCCGGATGATGCCTCGGTCACGGGGAATTAGTTCGTGCCCCGATTGCTCGCGGATTTTCTTGAAAATCGGATCGAGCAGCGAGTTCTTGAATTCCTGCGAGATGATCGTGCCGGCCAATCCCGAATACCCACTTGCCAGACTGAACCATTCGAAATTGCTGTAGTGATAACACGCCACCAGCACGCTGCGTTCCGGACCGGTGGCGTGCGCTATTTCCTCGAAGTTTTCGAACTCGATGTAGCGCGAAAAGTTTTCTCGGTTGAGGCGCGGACTCCACAGAAGATCGAGCATGGTGCGGGCAAAATGCTGAAACGATTCGCGCACAACTCGCCTGCGCTGCGTGATCGACAGCCGATCGCCGAAGGCGACTTCGAGATTGCTCAGCGCGACGGCGCGGCCGTGCCGATCAAAGATCGACATCAACCACCCGAGAGCGTTTGCCAGACGCAGACAACTTTTGTGCGAAAGCAATGGAACCAGCTTGGTGGCGAGGCTTAGTCCGAACCATTCCAGTCGGTAGCGAATCTTTTTCCAGCGCGAACGCATCTGCGCATTCTAGCGCGTGCTTCGCCCGCCGCTAGGCGTTCCGAGATGAGACTTCTTCGCTGTCGATCTTGCCGAGCTGCCCTTCGAGTTCGGCGATGCGCTCTTCGTAACGGCGGAGGATGCGCGGCATGATGCCGGCGATGCGGCGCGCGCTGTAAACGCGGATGGCAAGGTAGAGCACGAACATGGCGAAGGTGCCGATGGCATAACGCGGCTCATTGCGCGCAAGCGCGAGAGAAAGAAAAATCCCGGCGACCGCCGTACACTGAATTGACGAGCGAAGTAACCAGACCACGCCGATTCGTTTCGGATTACGGTAAGGCCGCACGATCGCTTGTTCCTGCGGCGTGAGATCAACGCCGGAGTTTGCGGGCGCGGACATTTACCGTTGCCTCCGGTTCAAGATCGACAATCGCTTCATCGCGCACCAACGTAAGCATAAGGCTAGCCAGCCATCTTTCCTTAATCAAGCCGGGTGGCGCTCGATTGACTTGATCATGTTCGATTTTAGGTTGTTCATGCGCGCGCTGGCGCGGCGCCAATCGTGAAAAGCGTTCTCTTCGTCTGCACGGGTAACATTTGCCGCAGCCCCATCGCGGAAGGGCTCTTTCGGCGTTTGATTGGCAACCGCAAAGATGTCGAAATCGCGTCGGCGGGAGTGCATGCGGTGCGCGGGCAGCCGCCAAGCCTTTACGCAGTGCAAGTTTGCGAAGAGCAAGGCGTGAACATCAGCGATCTGCGCAGTCAACCGCTTACCAGCGCGCTGGTTGATCGCGCCACCCATGTTTTTGCCATGACCGGAGCGCATCTGGAAACGATCCAAATGCTGTTTCCGCAAGGCGCTGAGAAATCTTTTTTGCTCCGCGAATTTGAAGAGCCGGGCGCAACTGTTTGGCGCGATGTACCGGACCCGATCGGCCTTGGCCGGGATGTTTACGAAGAATGCGCGCGGACTATCAAAAACGCCTTGCCCAGTGTGCTCGCTTTTGTAGAACAAACTGAATTCGTGCGTCCTGGTGCGGCGCGCGCGCCCGACATATCTTCTTATCGCATGAGCGATCTTCCTCAACGAAGCGGATCCGGTCCGACTGGGCCGACGCCGCCCCGTGTTTACGGCGAAGCGTTGCGAAAAGTTGATCCCGAAATTTTCGATGCGATCAGCGCGGAAGAGAAACGCCAGCGCGAAAACATCGAGCTGATTGCTTCGGAAAATTTTACCAGTCGGGCGGTGATGGAAGCGCAGGGAAGCGTCCTGACAAACAAGTATGCGGAAGGTTATCCGCGGAAGCGCTGGTATGGCGGGTGCGAAAATGTCGATGTGGCCGAACAATTGGCGATCGATCGGGCGAAACGACTGTTCGGCGCCGAACACGTGAACGTGCAGCCGCACAGCGGCGCCCAGGCCAACATGGCCGTCTATTTCGCCGCCATTAAACCAGGCGACAAAATCCTGACCATGAACCTGGCTCATGGCGGTCATCTCACCCACGGGCATCCGGCAAATTTTTCCGGCAAGTTCTATCAAGTCACCCATTACGGCGTGGACGAAAAAACCGAGACGATCGATTACGACGCGCTGCAGAAACAAGCCGCGGAAGTGCGGCCAGTCATGATCACCGCCGGTGCGTCGGCCTATCCGCGCACGATTGATTTTCCGCGACTGCGCCAAATCGCCGATTCGGTGGGCGCGATTCTCTTCATCGACATGGCGCACATCGCCGGACTGGTGGCAGGCGGCCAGCATCCCAGCCCAATTCCACATGCACAATTTGTGACAACCACCACGCACAAAAGTTTGCGCGGTCCGCGTGGCGGCATTGTTTTGTGCGAAGAAAAATTCGCG
>WNFR01007199.1_pt1 | contig 11311 bp, 10 predicted proteins | sample 5400221 | NCBI WGS metagenome assembly WNFR01 (sample SAMN13153357, study PRJNA577476) | soil metagenome | isolation source: 40 cm soil under Madrone tree | place: USA:California | collected 2016-06-14 | reverse complement strand
CAAATTATGCTAAAATATGTGGAGCATTAATCGTGAGTAATTCAATACAACTTAATTTTGTTAGGAATAAATATTTTTTTAACTAATTACCCTTTCCGATATCTCGATCGAGTATTTGTGCGAATTCGTTATCACATTACGAAAACAATACGTATAGATAGCACAAATTTTGTTGGTCATCACAATGATTATGGCTATTCATACTGAGAGAAATCGGCTGGTGACAAAGCACGACGTTTGACAACTGGCGACATTGAACGGTTGGGTGAATGATTGTACTGTGGCGATGAAGATGTTGATGGCTGACACTGACGGGTTTGATATTGCTCAATTGACGACACTTGCTGGCACGATTCAACTGGTCGTTCGTTGCACGGTTCAACCGGTGATAATGACAATGGTGGACGCGGTTCATCTGATAATACTTCGGGATGCGGAATATGTTCAGCTGGTATTATAATCGTTGACTGGTTCTGCACAACGTTTGATAGTGGACGTCGCATTGAGATTGGTACGATTGAGCTAGAATTATTTTCCGCTGATGGTTCCGGTACTTGTGGCACTTCGACAACGGTAGTGGCTGACTTTACAGCAACGTACAGTTCGTTGAATTGATAGAAATCAGCCATGGCTCGAAAGATCAAAATAGCTTGATTGCGATGCTCGTATCGAAGACCGTGGCGAGATTCGCACGCATCAACCAGACTTTCATAATTAGCTAGGACAGTGGCCGGTTCAACTACAAATCGTGAGAATAAATGGGCGTAGAGATAAGCGCATCCGCTAACGTGCTTACGACCATTGCCATCGGGGTAATCGTACTTGCGAATCAGATCGACGTAACTTTGACACTTGTCGGTGATCATCTGGGCAAATGCCGTTTTCAACATGTGACCATGGATTGGCACCGCATTATATGGCAAGGCGGGACCTGACAATATCAAAATTTTTACATTTCAATACATAGCTAATGGTAGTCAATTACGCGACAATAAATATCAAAAGGTAACGCATTATCATAAAATTATATATTCTATTTGGTTGGGAATGAGTGAAAGTAATTTCTGTGGCTTAGATAACAGACTGCGTATAGACTATAGTAGTCCAGGGGTTGATTAACTGTAATCACACCATTTGGTAGACTAAGGTTCACCTGGCGCTTAAAAAAACTGGATAACTAACGAGAATTTGTGAATTATTATCAGTTGAATAATGCGTTAACTCTGTGATTAGCGGTGTATCATATTATCATAACATTTTTAGACCATAGGACGCTATAATGTGTCAAAATAATCTTACTTGATTGGACTTTTTGGTTATAGAAATAAAACTTCTCATCCTCGAATTGCGTCGGCAAATTCATGATGCTTCTTTCCATTTTCGCCTCGTCGATGCATTTTCGTAGATAGACCCATTGCTCTCCGGAAATAGGAACGTTGATTACGGAACGGCGTGTTTCCATGCTGATTAAATCGAAAAATATGCGGACAATACGGGAACAAAGCACAAACACAAAACTAAATTCGTAGTTATAATTATTGTGATGGGCCAAATCAATCAATTAATCGATGAATTTGAATTTTGTTAGTTGATTGATTACGTAATTGTTATCACTCGATTAATGTTTGTCAAATAGTTAAATGATTTTTTATCAACTAATAATTGTTTCTCGGATGAATTATAGCTATGTTTTTGTTCCCTGGTGTTTTGTTTCTCGGATGAATTATAGCTATGTTTTTGTTCCCTGGTGTTTTGTTTCTCGGATGATCATCAGCAGCAATAGCACTGTTTGAATCAATTAATATCTTATCTATGAAAATAGAGATTGGCATAATTATATTTTTGGACAATATTCCAGAACGATATTCCAATGTATACCCTCTACAAATGCTTGCTCGTAACTGTCATAATGGGTCAAGCTATGTAAACTTGGTGTAGTGCAAATCAAGGAGAATGTCTTCCTATCATGACAAAATAATTTTTATGCATATTTATTCATGTCGTGAATTAATAGATGAAATTTCAATTTCTGCGAGTATTTATATATAGCTATATTGGTTGGTAGTCACTCAATTAATTTTGTGCTAAGAATCGATTCGTAGCTATCTCAAATCGAAATTATTAATTGATTACTTATTGAATTAATGGGAAATATTGATTCGATAATGCCTGTTTAGTGGTTGTTTTGATTAGGCTCATTGTTATATATTTTTATTTCATGATGACAGCCTATACATTGCAATGAGTTGGGTTCGTTGCTATATTTTGTCCCATGATGACGAAATATAATAATATAGCCTACATTGCAATTAATTTGACCCATTGCTATATTTTATCTCATGATGACAAAAATGTTTGATTGATGATCATAAATAAACGAGAAATATGCCACTTCAGATCAATTTATAACATATTTCATAAACAAAAAATAACAATTGGAACAATACTTTGTGCTAATATGAGCACAAATATTAGCCTAATAATAACATTATCATAAATATATTATTTTGTTCAATCAATTATTTAGTATAGCTAAATTTGATTTCAACCATAACCTATTATGAAATTGTGCTAAAATATTATGTGGAGCATTCATTAATCGTGAGTAATTTAGCGCAAATAAATATTTGTTTTGATAATTACCATTTTTTATGGCCCGATCAATCGAGTATATTTTGTGTAGAATTCGTTATCACACTTCGAAAACAAATCAGATTCTTTGTGTGTGTATAATATAGTGCAAATTTTGGCTGGTTATCACAATGATTATGGTGATTCATATTAAGAGAGAACGGATGATAAGGCACGACGTTTGGCGGCTGGTGACGTTGAACGATCGGGTGAATGATTGTACTGCAGCGACGTTGATGTCGATGGTTGACTCTGAGGGGTTATGTATTGCTCAATTGCCACATCCTGCTGGTACGATTCGACCGGTGACAATGACAATGGTTGACGCGGCTCTGTTGGTGTTATTATCGGTACTTGTGGTACTTCAACAACGGTAGTGGCTGACTTGACAGCAACGTACAGCTCGTTGAATTGGCAGAAATCGGCCATGGCTCGAAAGATCAAAATGGCACGATCGCGATGCTCGTATCGAAGACCGTGGCGAGATTCGCACGCATCAACCAGACTCTTGTAATTGGCGAGGACATTGGCCGGTTCAGCTACGAATCGTGAGAACAGATGCGCGTAGAGATAGGCACATCCTCTAACGTGGTGGCGATCACATTCGACGGGGTAATCACGCTTCTGAATCAAATCCATATAACTTTGACACTTGTCGGTGATCAACTGAGCCAATGCCGTTTTCAACATGTGACCGTGGATCGGTACTGCATTGAACGGCACGGTGGGACCTAAAAATTAATAAAATATCAAAATTTCTAAATTTGCAATACAATACATAATGATAGCTAATTATGCGGCGATTAATATTAAAACGTAACGTTTTATTATCCTATTATCATTTATTCTGTCTGCTTGGGAATGAGTGAAAGTAATTTCTGGTTAGTTAACTAACGGGAATCATAATCAGTTAAATAACGCGTTAACTCTGAGCGATTATAGCGTATCATATTATCATAACATTTTTAGACTATATTACGCTATAATGTGTCAAAATAATCTTACTTGATTGAATTTTTTTGGGATAGAAATAAAATTTCCCATCTTCAAATTGTGCTGGCAAATACATATTCATTCTTTCCGCTTTCGCCTCCTCGATGCATTTTCGTAGATAGGTCCATTGATCTCCGGAAATAGGAACGTTGACTTCAGAACGGCGTGTTTCCATGCTGATGAAATCGAAAAAATATGGACGATACAGAAACAATTCGCAAACACAAACACAATACTAAATTTTCATAATATTTGTGATGAGCGATATCAATCAAATAATCGATAAAATTAGAATTTTAGTAATCGATTGATTATTTGATTGATATGGCTCGATCGATGTTCATTAAATTGCCGGACGTGTTGGGTTTCTCGGATGAATTATTTTTTGTTTCCAATCAATCATGAGTTGTGTTCGCACTGACATCTAACAACTATTAGTATCATTTTCAATACCTGAAAAAATTTTGAATTTCCAATTCATTTTTCCCCAACAATAACGAATCAAATGAAATCTTAGTAGCAAGGTCGTAGTCGATTGACTCAACCAATGTTGAATTTTATCTAGTCTGAAATCCGGCTTAGTTTCGGTGTGAAATGCGTTGTTATTGATTTTTTTCATAAATTGTTTGCGCATTTCCGTAGCATCAATGTTGTGAATACCTTCCTCCAAGTGAATGTTACACAATTGTTTGCGCATTTCCGTAGCATCAATGTTGTGAATACCTTCCTCCAAGTGAATGTTACACAATTGTTTGCCCTCTTTGCATAAATATTCGCCGCAATGATCTTTATATAATGCTAATTTCTCAAACGCATTTTCAACAGCTGCCAAAACCATTTGTTGATGAATGTGAAATGAATTACCATTCTGATCTATCATATTTGGGTCATTCTCCCTAACCTCATCAATGGTGTTATATTTTTCAAATTTCGATTCAATCATGAAATTCAATGGGAAAAATTCATCATGTTTCATTTCGTCAAAGTAAATGTATTTTAGCGCATTAATTATGGCCAAATTAATGTTATGGTATTCGAATTTTGATCTGTATACGACCTCAGTAATTGAATAGGCACTCTCTTTCATTATTAAATATCGGTACATAATTATTATTATTTTATATTTTTGTCAATTATATTTGAAAATTTGGAATTATGTTATATAGTTAGCTATTGTTATTATACGAATGATTTGGTGTGCATAGATTAACGACACAATCATGGAACAAATATGTTAAGCGTGTATCTACGAAATTTATACCAATAAACATACACATAGCTAGCTAGGAAATTTATAGCTACCAATAAACATACACATAGCTAGCTAGGAAATTTATAGCTACCAATAAACATACACATAGCTAGCTAGGAAATTTATAGCTACCAATAACCATATTATACAGAGCTATAGCTAAGAAATTCATATCAATTTAGTTCGAAATATTGCTAGAAACTATAAATTTGAAAAAAATTAACTATTTGTTAAAATATCTTTCAATAATATCGCGATCTGATTGTCATGTATCGGTTGACAAGACATTGATAACGAATGCAGAATTAATCTAAATTTCTCAACTAAATTTTTAGTTTGGAAAATGATTGTTTTGTACGAATCAGTTTGCAAATAGAAACTCATCAAATTCAGTAAATTGGTAATGGTATCAGATTCCTCACTCTTGAAAAGCATAATATACAACTCCATGAAATGGATAATGGTCATGAACAATTTTGTGATGCGAGTTTCTGATCTGTATCGTTTGTTTAACATAAATATTTCTTCTTGGAAACTCTCAATTCCAACAGTGCAGGGACATCGTTTGAGCGCATCCAAAAGTAATTCAAGCATCGTTTGTATTTCCGATCTGTACTCATCGTAATAGCGTGAATATCCAGTTATTTGACCGATCAAATCGGTGATGAACGACTTGGATTGAACTAATATTTTGATATTTGTTCGCATAAAATTGATAAAAAACCCTAGAAAATCCTCATCCTCTATGATATAAGAATAATGATTAAATTCTAAAAATTTTAAACTCACATTCGACAATTTGCACAGGTATGAGTAAATAATTTCTAAAATATCATCCGGTACTGTTACGCAACTGAGAACTTTGGCGCAACTCATATGATACGCGCTGGTATGTTTCGCTATATTACATTTTTTGTTATCGAACAGCGAATTAATAATTATGTTCACAATCGATACTCTGGTTTCCATTGTTATTTTGTTCAATATTTGATCCAGATCATCAAAAATGAATAGGCAATTAATCAATTTTTTAATCACGCACCACTGACAATTGTACCACCAATTGCATAGTTTGGTCGAGGTTTTGTTCACATTATTTCGTTCCAGTGCCAATGCTGCGTTAAAGGTGGCAGATATGAGATCCAAATTCATTGCGTTCATATTCAATAATTCGCAAAAATATTGCAACATGTCGATGTCAATCTCGATCATGTTTAGACAATTGGCAAAATTATCCGATGAATGCGTGCTTAATTCTATCGTACCCCAATCTTTGAGCAGGCGCGAAAGTTTCGTATTTCTCGGTGTGTTCAGCATCACCAAATGTTCGAGTTTCCGAAATGGTACTATGTCATCGGCACAATTTCTCGTTGTCAAATTCGAATCCTCGGCTGTCCCAATAATTGTCGTCGTTATTTCCGTGAGATTCGTTCCGGAAATGTCGAGATAACGTAACATTAGCAAATTCTTTGCCAATACATTGAAAATGACTTTAGGATTTTTATGATATGTGATATTATCGCGATAAGTATTTTGCACAAACATGTCTAGGTTACACCGTTTCACACCCGATCCGATATTCAAATGTGTTAGATTTTTCAAGAAACCTATGCTTATAAAATCACGCTCTCTCATAATATTGGGCGATCTGAATAATGATAGTTTGGTGAGTGAATTGCGGATACGTTCATTGTTCAAAATATTAGAAATACTGGGCACGCAACAGTCGATCAAGTACAATTCTTCCAAACACAAGGGTCTGACGATATTGTTCAAGAATGATTCCGTACTGCGTATCAATTCGAAATCGTGAAAATATTTAATATGAAGAATTTTAATTCCACTACCCAATCCGAATTCGCTATCAAATGGCGAATTGTCCAAATCGCTTTCCAACTGTGCCGTCATTTCATCGCTAAATGGTCCCAGTTGTAATTCTTTCAATTTGGGATACGTTCCTCGATTTAGTTGGGTAAATATAGCGCAATGATCTATATCTGGACAGTTGGTCATGTTTAATGATATTAAATTATTATTCAATAACGGTAGCACATTGTCAACGTGAATGAAATCACTGCCTGTTATGTTCAAATCTCTGATTCTGATTCTGTACGTTAATTGCGATGGGATAACACGCTGATACGTACGAAGAAAAATTTGTTTCGTATCCCAATCAAAATTGGGAAAATGATTTGAAATCAAATCGCACAGTAATTCCTTGTTTAGCTTGGAAATGCTCGGTTTTTTGAAATTATTCACGATTGTTTTGTTCAATACGTGGGTCAATTTGTTCCAACCACCATCACTATTTTTACATTGCAAATTCCACTCTTTGTATTTCATCATGAATATTTTTTTCTTCTTAATATCTCGCACAATTTATCAAAACATCACAACAACTAATTTCGTATACAAAATATTTAGAAAAATATTTCTTATTCAAAATTTGTTCCGTTTCGTCTTTTATACACGCCGCATATTAATTTCGAACAAAACAAAAATTAAATAGCTATATAGCTAGCGAATGTCGATCTATAAATTTCAATACAAATTGCATTAAATATACCTATTTATTTCAAAATTGTAAGCTCAATAAAAAAAATATTATGATAGTTATCATATTATTTTTGTTTGTTTCTATTTATTATTGTGTGGTTTATTCGAGATTATTATGCTAGATTTAGATGATAATAGTAATTATTATGGTCAATTGAGTTTAATAATTTCAATCTCGTATGAAATGTTGAAATTCTATCCCATTTCGTCCCGACAATAATGAATCGGACGAAAATATTATGTAACTTAATTGCGGATTTCAATCTCAATTAATAGACTGTTGCCACTGGACCGATATTGTTTCGCTAAATTCATTATTTTTTGTTGGACAATTAAAATTCTATATGAGTCTAGCTATTATTATGACTGTATATTTTGTGGTTATAATTTATGTTGTAGCTAATATTATTGTGTTATGATAATTATAGCTATTTAAAAACTTTGCTGGTATACAAACATTACTCGTAACAAATAGCTATAGGCTATAATTTGTTTTTTGATAGCGATTGATAACAGCAGATTCCCCCATAGTAGCTAATTATTGTCGATCCAATTCTGAATTTCTAGCGATATTTTGAAATAATAATTTTGTAATCTGTCTCTGACGTAACCCCCAACCAATGATAATTTTTATCAAATATAGCAGCTATAGTTATCTGTGAAAGGGGGGGTTAGAATAATTTTGTATATAAGATAAGTTTCTGCGCCACTATTTGAACAAAAAATACAAAAATGACTGTTATTATACGATTGATAGCATCCGATAAGAAAGAATTTGAGATTGATGGGGATAAGTTGCGAAATGTCTCATTTTTGAGCGATTTGATGTATTTGAATACGAATAATAAAAACACAAATGATGCTGACAATAATAAACGAGAAGAAAATGATGAAGATTTTGGAGAAAATGCTATATATTTGAAAAATATAAATAGTTTGTTGTTGGAACAATTGGTAATATGGTTAGAACACGAATCAAATACGGAAAAACTTGGCGCGTATGATAAATTAACAGAGTGGGAAGATTCCTATTTTGTCAATTTTATGCAAATATATCCATACATTTATGTTGATATGTTTGAAATAACTGATTTTATGATTATGGATAGTTTATTCACGCGATTAGCGCAATACATGGCGAGAGAATTCAGTCAATCGAAAAGTCTTTCAGAAATCAATCAATTGTTTAACATAACTGAATATTATCCTCAATACGCAGAGTCGATTGAGAGAATGATAGAATCCAAGAAAGATATTTTTAAATATTGTGATATTATCCATAATGATTTGAAATATAATAATATTATAACCAATAATTCCGAATCAATTGATGAAAAATAAAATAGCTAGGAATCAAAAATGTCAATTGCTAATTTGTTGGCTATTATTGCCAATATTAAACAATCGATAGCTATAATAATCAATCTAGTGTTCATTATGATTACATTTATGTTAGTCGGAACATTATCACACAATTTAGCAGACAATAATTATTATCAATTAATTCAATGTTCAATTTTTGTTATTGATTAAATGTTTCTCACTGATAAATCATAATATAGATTTTAATAAAGTAGCTACATTTCATAATATACGTAATTAATTAATTATTAGCTATATGTTATGCATGTTGATGTGGATGATTGATTCTATTGTTGTGAGTTGGAATTGATTAATGCATTAACGGAATATGTTATAGATATTATATAATTACAATTTAATCACTCGTGTGCGTGATTCTCTTTGTTCGGAGCATTTGTATGGAGTGTTCGCACACGTGGCAATGATTGATTTCCTCGTCATCTGTTGTTGAATTTATTCGGAATTGGACAGTTTTGCGCAAACACACGTGGGTTATGTAGTAGCGCAATAACAAAGCGGTGGAGGTTTTGTTCAACCATTCCTCGATAAAATCTGATTTCGTATGCGGATCATTCTCATCGATCATGTACGATCGATACTTTCTTACTCTGTTGATAAATTGTTTGTGAATGTCGATTGCGTTGACATTGTGTATCCCCTCCTCCAAGTGAATGACACAGGGTGGTTTTGTTCTCACAAAATCACTGAAACACTCGTTGCAATTATCGATGAAATTTCTCATTTCGCTGACAACATTCTCAAAAGTTATCAGAAACATCAGTCGATGGAAATAAATTAATTTCTCATGGGTAGGGTTCGTCGGTTCTGTCGATTCGATGAAATAACTCAGTTTCAATGATTGATCGAAATTTGATTCGTTCAGATCGATGAATTTCAGGGCATCGAGCGTGGCTATTTGCACATCAACGTATTTGAATTCCGAACAGTGTATGATTTCGAATAGAGTCCATCGATTATTTTTGAATATTTTGTACCGAAACATTTTGATAATTTTTTTTTGTTTATTTTCGAAATGCTCAAATATTTATGCGCAATTGCTTATATATGGAGGGTTTGGGATAATTATTCAGATAAGGAATTAGATTTGTAGCTATAAATAATATAGGTATTAGCAAAACATATTCGAAAGACAAAAATTAATTATGTTGCATGAAATTATTGATGGTCAAATACATTTCGAAAATATAAAGCAACACGCGCGGCAGAAAAATAGCAAAGCTATAAAGAGTATATTGCGATATGTGAGTGTGGATATTTTTAATTATGAGAATTTTACACCGGCTGGGGATTTGATTTTGGCTAATGATGCGCGTTCGGCCGAGTGGTTGTACAATGAATTCAATGCATCGGCAAATTACATTCTGAAAGCATATGCTAAGATGGGAAATTATTCCGAAGCATTGAAATGGTGTGTGGCCAATGGTGCCCATCCAGATTATGGATTTTATGGATTCTTGGTGGCTGGTCACAAGAATTATCTCAAATCTTGGCGGCTACAATTTGATAAATATTTGCAATATTCATTGACGAGTGACTACATCATCGATTTGGTCGAGAAAACAAAAACTGGTGATGGGTTATGGGTCGAAGATTTGTTCGTGATTGATCGGCGATACAGACCAATTTATCCCGATACTGTTTTTGGTTTGCGACTATTTGGCAAACATTCGAGTCTGATTGTCATCAAACAAGTGATAGACTTGTACAAGCGGGTGGGTACTATCAAACCGCTGGAAAATTGTTTGAGTTTGAATGATTTCATCAAACACTTGAGCTATGGCATTTTGAATCGGTATGATCACGCATTCATTGTTGAAAATCTAAAAATGATTCTGGACAAATCCGATTCTGATGTGATGGAAAAACACATACTCGAACAATGTACGGTAACTGGCCAAGCAATATATATATATATGAAATATTACGATTGGACAGAATCACTACGCAATATAAAATTTAATGCCTTTACATTTTGGAAAAATTCTAACAAATATGGTTATCCAATATTTGGTGATCGTGTTTATCGGTCATGCGAAATGACGTTTTATGACTTGACTTGTTCACAAACCTATTTCGGTATGGGCACTAATTTCAATCGTTTTGCGGCATTATCATTTTCGGACAATACCGAATTATATTATAGCAAACGTAGTATCGATCTCTATAATATGTTTTTTAACGAATCAAATATTGCAGACGTTGTTCATTATTCTAGACTGTGGAATACCAATGCTCTGATTAATTATCTATTCAGAATTAAAATTCCGGAATTGTTCAATGATATAATTACACACAAATATTTCCAGCAGGACGATAGGACAAAATTAATTGATTTCAAACAATTTCAATCGAATTATGATTTGAAACCCCAAATAGTGATTGCTATGTTTCACAATTTGAATTTGTTCATTTATCTATTTTGCTACGTGAAACCAATACTCGAGAAACAACATCGTATGAGTTGGTGGATTATTCGAAATATTGCTAGATATCTAT
>WNFR01007197.1_pt1 | contig 11311 bp, 7 predicted proteins | sample 5400221 | NCBI WGS metagenome assembly WNFR01 (sample SAMN13153357, study PRJNA577476) | soil metagenome | isolation source: 40 cm soil under Madrone tree | place: USA:California | collected 2016-06-14 | reverse complement strand
ATGGAGGGCAGAGCGCGGCGGTTGTTCCTGCTCGAGCTCACCGACTCCTTTCAGCGCGCCGGATTGCGCGACGTCGAGTGCGTCTACCGCTTCCGCGACCGCGCCATCGTCCGCGGGCTCGCTTGATCTAGCCCCGGCGCCGCAGCCAACTCAGGGTACGCTTGAGCGTCAAGGCCATCGGTCAAGGATCCGATGGGCTCGCGATTGACCCCGCCTGCGGCACGGGCGCAGACTGCAAGAGGGGGGTTGGTACGCGACATGCCGGGCGACACCTTTCAGCGATTCGTCCCCGACTGCCGTGTCTCGGTGGGCGGCAGCCCGCTCCCACTGGAAAAGGGCGCAGCGCTGACGCGCGTCACCGTCGATCTGGACGTGGACCTCTTCGGCCAGTGCGTCTTGCAGTTCAACGACCCGGATCTGCGGCTGATCAACGGCAAGGACTTCGCCGCCGGCACGGCCGTGAAGGTCGAGCTCGGATTCGCGCCGCAGAGGAAGCGGGTATTCGAGGGCGAAGTGGTGGCGCTCGAACCCCAGTTCCGGCGCGACCTGCCGGCGTCGCTCAAGGTGGTGTGCCAGGAATCGCTGCATCGCCTGGCGCTGTCCGCGATGACCCGCGCGTTCAACGACGTGGACGACAAACAGATCGTCACCCAGATCGCCCGGGAGCACGGCTTGTCCGCCCAGGCTCCCTCGGGCACCACCGAGCACGTGCTGCAGGCCAACGTGACCGATGCCGCCTTCTTGCGGCGCCTTGCCCAGAAGCAGGGGAACCATCTGCGCATCTCGGGCAAGCAGCTCATCGTCGGGCCGCCGCCCAGCGGCCCTCGGATCGCCGTCGGACCGGGGTCGGGCGTCTCGCGGATGAAAGTGAAGATCGATGCCGGCGCGCAGGTGTCGGAGGTCTCCATCCACGGCTGGGATCCGGCGCAGAAGCGCGAGATCGTCGGCAAGGCGAAGGCCCAAGGGGTGACGGGGGAGGGATCGCGGGCCTACGGAGGCAGCGCGGTGCTCTCGTTTGCCGGCGATCACCACGGGCCGGCGGATCCCGCCACCGCGGAGGCGATGGCCAAGGGGCGCATGCGCAAGATCGCCGAGGGCTACGTCACCGCGCAGGTGGAGATGCTGGGGGATCCCGAGGTCGCGCCCGGCGCGGAGATGAAGTTCGAAAAGCTGGGCGCGCAGCTCGACGGCACCTGGCGCGTCGAGCGCGCGACGCATTCCTTCAGCAAGCAGGGCTACTTCGTGAAGTTCGGCGCCGTGCGCATCGCCAAGGCGTCCCCGCCCAGGCCGGTGGCGGCGGCGGCGCAGCAGCCACCGCCGCAGCCGCAGCCGTCGCAGGCCGGGCCGTCGCCCGCGGGGCCGGAGCCGGTTGCGGGTCAGCGGATCGAGGTCAAGGTGCTCGATCCGATGGGCAAGCCGAAGCCCGACTTCTTCTTCCGGCTGGTGCAGCAGGGTTCCCCCGAGCAGGCGGGGATGACGGACGCGGAAGGCTGGATCCGGATGACGGTGCCGGCCGCGGGGCAGTGGAAGCTCATCTTCCCCGACGTGGACGGCTCCGCCCAGCCGCAATCGCCGCCGGGAAAGTAGATGGGCGAACCGACACCCTACAACGTCGGCGGCATCGACATCGCCGCGGGCTCGGCGCTCACCGTCCAGATTCCCCCGCGCGTGTTCCTGGGCCGGATGACCGGCCTGCTCTTCGATACCGACAAGACGTTCTTGCTGCCGCGATCGCTCGCGGGCATCCGCGGGCTGAGGCGCTTCTACGATCAGCATCCCGGGGTGCAGGTGCTGGTGGTCGGGCACACCGACACCGTGGGCCCGCCCCAGTACAACCTGACCCTCTCGATCGAGCGCGCGCACTCGATCGCGGCCTATTTGCGGGACGACGTCGACGGATGGATGGAGTACTACCCGGGGCGGACCGGTTCGGCGCACTGGGGCACCATCGAAGACCAGCACATGTTGAAGGAGCTGGGATTCCATCCAGGACCCATCACCGGCAATCCGTCCGACTCGAGCGACGCGGTCAAGCGGTTCCAGCGGTCGAAAGGCCTCAATGACGACGGCCAGGCGGGCCAGCGGACGCGCAAGGCGCTGGTCACCGCCTACATGCAGATCGACGGCACGACGCTGCCGCAAGGAACTGTTCTACAGACGCATGGCTGCGGCGAGTTCCACCTCGCGGTTCCGACAGGCGACGAGGTCGCCGAGCAGAAAAACCGGCGCGTCGAGGTCTTCTTCTTCGAGAAGCGCATCGATCCGCCGCCCCGTCCACGCTGCCCGGCGCCGGGATGTCCCGAGTACGACCAGTGGCGGCGAAGGACCATCCAGACCTTCGATCTGGAGCATCCCTTCGGCGCGCTGGACGTTGCGGTGCAGGATCAGCAAGGCCGCGCCGTTTCGGGGGCGTCGGTCCACGTCAGCGGCCCGACGGTAGGCGATGCCCTGACCGACGGGACCGGACACGTGCGCTTCGGCGAGCTCATCCCCGGCACCTACACCGTGCTCGGATCTCGAGCGGGTTTCCGCGACGGCACGGCGCAGGCGAACGTCAGCGCGCCGTCCGTGACCCGTGGGCCGGCGGACAGCGCGATCGTGCAGCTCCAGGCCGCGGTGCAGACGCTGGTGATCACCACCGTCGACCCCGGATTCGCGCCCGGGCCCGAGTCGCTCCAGGTCACCTACAACATCGCGGCGCTGGCGGGCCAGACGGTGAAGTTCCGGATCCTCGCGGACAACTATCCAGGCGGGAAGCTGTTCGAGCGCGATCTCACCGCGGCCGAGCTGGCCGACGGCACCGGCAAGACGCTGCAGTGGAACGGCACCATCGACAACGGCACGCGCAACGGACGCCATGCCACGCCGCTGATGGCGCCGTTCAAGGCCGAGCTGTTCCACAGCGCGACGGTCAAGTCGGATGGGCCCTTCAACATCCTGTACCATTCGATCGCGCTCGACTTCGGCAAGCACACGCCCTTGGGGGCGATGCCGGACCCGGCGACCGAGCAGGACGTTTACGTCCAGGCACGCCTCAACGAGCTCGGTTACGACGCGGGACCGGTGGACGGCGTGGTCACAGGGGCCGCCACCAAGGCAGCGCTCCGGCGCTTCCAGCGGGCAAACTACGAGGCGGGCACGCAGGCCCTGCTGGCGGAGACGGGCACCGTCGACCCCAAAACCCTCGCCGCCCTTCAGGCCGCCGCGCCGCGCGCGCTCTGGGAACAGGGCAAGAATCCATTGACCCAGGACGCGAAGTTCTACGTCCATGACGACTTCTACTCCGACCGCGGCGAGAACTTCATCACCACCGGGACGCCTCAGTTCAACTCCTTCAACCGCAAGCTCCACGCGGAAGACAAGATGGAGCGCGCCTTCATCCCGCTCGAGGTGGAGGTGAAGCTGGTCGGCAAGGGCGGCGGGCCGGTCTCGGCACCCGACGCCGTCGGACCGGTGACGGTGGCGTGGGAGGTCAACGACGCGCCGGAAGACGCGAGCATCATCCCGGCGGCCGACAACGGTCCCGCGCGCACGTACGTGGAGCGGGCGCGAAAGTTTGGCGCAGCAGCCGGTAGCGTGGCGGCCGCAGCGCGGATCGATCAGGACGGCGACAACGCTCCGGTCGCGTTCGACGGCATGCGCGCCCCGGCCGCTGCCAACTACGTCAAGGCCTGGTTCCCGGACAGCGCGGGTTCGAAGCTGTCGCCGTTCGCGGTGCGTGGTTACGGCAACCAGACCCGGGGCGGCGTCGTGTTCGAGCAGGCGTTCGTCAACGCCTGGGACGACGCCAACCAGTTCCAACAGCGCAAGGGCCGGGCAGGCGCGTACTTCCGCTTCAGCATCAAGGGCGGCGACGACGCCAAGATCCGCGTCAGCGTCAGCTTCGACGGCTTGCCCAACAAGGCCGCGCTCGAGACCGCGCACGCAGGTCGCGCCAACGACCTCGCCAAAGAGACCGGTCGCTGGACGGTGTGGCGGCGCAGCCGGCTGAATGCCTACTGCCAGCAGGCGGTCCCCACGCGGGCCAGCGGCACGCCGAGCTGGGGGACCATCAGGGATCGGTGGGCCCAGGCGTTCATCGAGATGGAGAACAACGGCAACCCGGAGTCGACGCTGACGTACTCGACGACGGTGACCGAAGCCATCTTCAAGGCGGCCATTCTCGCCATGCCGGCCACGCACAAGCCCGCCAGCGCCACCGACGCGGCGCACATCCGTTACCTGGCTTCGCAGATGTACGCCGGCCCGGCGATGCCCGCGCAGCTCCCGGGCCAGACGGCGCAGGCGTACGTCGCGGCCTGCCAGGCGGCGATGTCGGCCTGGGTCACCCACCCCATCAACGCCATCCTCGGCGTCATCCACGGCAACGTGCGCCGGACCAAGGCCGAGGGCTTCATCATCTTCGATTTTCGCATCCACGACCCCATCTCGGGACAGGACTGGAATCCGGCGGCGAACGCGGGCGCGGGCGGGTTCGTCCCCACCGCCAACCCGGCGGCGCGGAACCAGACCAGCTCGCTGTCGGGATACGTCCGGCTCGATGGGGCGGTGACGATGTGCGTGGACAACCCGTTCAACGTCAACTGCTACGTGATGCACGAATGCGGGCACGCGAGGTTCCTCTACCATTTCAAGACCGGGGGTGGCGGAGCCGCCGACCCGGTGCAGACGGCGCACCACCACGACCTCGACCAGGAACGATGCATCATGAGCTATGGGATCAACCCCGACGGTCCCAACGCCTGGGACTACCGGTTCTGCGGCAAGTGCATCCTGCGCTTGCGCGGCTGGAACGTGCTGGCGCTCACCGATCGCTACACGCCCTAGCAGATGCCCATGGCCGACGACGCTCCGATTGCCCTCCGACTCGCTGCCAGGAAACCGCGGATGCTCGCGGGCGAAGGCATCGTGCTCGACCTCGCTGTCGAGGTGCGCACCGAGCTCGAGATGGAGACGGTGGAGCTCAACCGCGGCCGCACCGAAGTGCTGGTGAGCGCCCTCGAGAGCGGCGAGTACGGCAACCGGGTGCTGACCGGCGAGGATTACATGGTCCTGCACAAGCACCCGCCGCTCGAGCCGGTGGGCACCCGCTTCGTCGCGCCTGCCGGAAGCGCCTGGACGGTCCAGCTCGAGCTCTTCCGCTACGCGCGGCCGCTGCCCGCGGGCCGGTACCGCATCGAGGTGACCTACCGCTGGGGAGCCGGCGAGAACGACCAGGTCCACACCAACCCGGTGACGGTGGAGGTCTCTCCGGCAAAGCTCCTCGACGTCCACCACCGCTGGCTCGGCGGAGCCGACGCCCGCGATCGCTTGTCCTCCCTCTGGCTGGCGGACGGCGCCGGCGGAGCGCGCTGGCTCTACCAGATCGCGAAGGCCCACGATCCCAGCGCGATCGAGACCGCGGCCGACCTCGACATGGGACGGGTCGCGGCGCTCGGGCCGGCACGCCTCGCCCAGCTCAACGACATCGCCGCGATGCATTGGGAGCGGTTCGCCAGTTGGCGCGAGGCAGCCGGAATGGGTTGGGTGAAGGTACATCCGTATGGGCGCTCTGGCCCCATCGGAGTCGTGCCCATCGGACTGGCTGAGCAGCCTCCGCCCCGCGCGGTGGAGCCTGCGCTGCAGAGCCGCGCCGACGTGCTGCACGCGCTGCGGCTGGGCGCGGACACGGCCGGTCAGCTCGCCCTGGCGTGGCTCGAGGTCGACCGGCAGGGAACCACGCAGCAGCGACTCCTGCCGCTCCCTGGGCGCATGCCGCTCGCCGCCGTCGCGGCCTGGAACCGGAGCGAGGAGCCTGTCGGCGCGACGCTGTTCCTGGTCGAGCCCGGCGACCGCGGCACGCTGCGCCTGCGCTCGACGGCGCTGGCCGCGGGCGAGCAGAAGGTCCTGCATGAGTCCAAGGCAGATCTGATCGGTCTGGAGATCGATCAATGGATGGGCTTCGCCTGGGTGCATCTCGTCACCCGCGTCCAGGAGAAGGACCCGGTGAGCGGCGAGCCGGTGGAACGGCTGGAGATCGCCCGCTGGAACTTCGATGAGGGCGCTGTCGCCGAGGCTCCTGGTTGGACGGTTGCCCTCGCTCCGGGAGCGCTGGCCGCCAGCGAGTTGCGGCAGATGGTCCCGCTGCCCGGCGGCCGCGGGCTCGCCCTCCTCTTCCACCAGCCAGATGGCTGGGTCGTGGTGACGCCGGATGAGCGCGCGCGAGTGTCGCCTCCGTCGCCGGGTGCCGCGAGTCCACACGGCCAGCTGGTCACCTCTCCGACGGGTGGCGTGTTCTTCGTCTTCCACGAGCCCGAGCGCGGGTTTTCGGCCCTGCCGGTGTTCGAGCCGCAAAGGTGAAAGGGCTCGGCGCGCTGGCACTTGCGGCCGGGCTGGTTGCGGCCAACTGCAGGCAGGAGCAACGGATGATGCCGCCCCCCATCGCAGAGAATCTTCACCAACGGCTCCGCCGCGACTTCGAGGGCCGCAGCGATCGTCCGGTCGCCGAGCGGCCGCCCCGGCAGGGAAGCGACGGACAGTGGCGCAGCCCGGACGGACCGGCCATCACCTACACCGGCGTCCTGTCCTGGACCCGCCCTTCCCAGAACGAGGGCGTGCCGTTCACCGCCTTCTATTCCGCCGATGAGAACCGGTACTGGGTGCACGAAGGCGGAGGCCTCGGCGGCACCGAATTCTGGTTCGGGCCCTTCGATCTTCGTCCCTGACCGCGCCGGCTGACCGCGATTCGTCGCGCTCAGCGCGTCCCTTCGCGCGCAGCCCCTCCGTCCGCCCGACGCCGCGTCGGGATGTACTCGACCGAAGGCTGCCGCCGCACCGGCTGCGGGTACAAGCTCATGAGCTGCAGGATCTCGGCCGGCATGTCGGACTGCACCTTGAGGCCGAGCTTCTCCGCGATCTCGAACGTGATCGGGTAGTCGTGGGTCCAGATGCCCGTGGAAAGCAGCTCGGCCAGCTCGGCCGCCTTCTCCGGCGGCTGGCTCCGCGTCAACAGCTCCTTGGCGTTCTCGCGCACCTGGAACAGCGCCTTCTCGGCGACGTCGGCGAGGACCAGCGTCTTGTCGTCCACCTCCGCGATCGGCTTCCGCGCAACGACTTTGACGACCGAGGCGGCCGGAAACTGCCCGAGCTGTGGATCCACCGGACCCAGCACGGCATGCCGGGACATCACGATCGCGTCAGCGGCCAGCCCGATGAGCGTTCCGCCTGACATGGCGTAATGCGGGACGAAGACCGTCACCTTGGCCTTGTGGTTGCGGATGGCGCGCGCGATCTGCGTGGCGGCCAGGACCAGTCCGCCCGGCGTGTGAAGGATGAGGTCGATGGGCACGTCGGAGTCCGTCAGCTCGACGGCGCGCATCACCGCCTCGGAATCGTCGATGTCGATGTACCGCATGACCGGGAAGCCGAGAAAGTTCATCGTCTCTTGCCGGTGCACGAGCAGGATGACGCGCGTCTTTCTGCGCCGCTCGAGCAGCGCCAGCAGGCGCTGGCGCGAGGCCTGGAGAAGCTTCTGCTGGAGCGCCGGCTGGAGCGCCGAGAGGATGAAGAACAACCAGACGAGCTGACCGACGTCCATGCCGCACCTCCGGCTGCGGAAAAGGCACCGCTAGGGCCAGTTCCTCCAGGCGCCCTCGATCCCGTATTCGTCTCGCCAGAAGCGCCGTGGGCGCCGTGGCTCCGGCAAGAGGAACAGCCGGTGGAACACGACCCCCGCCACGAAGCCGCCGACGTGCGCCCAGAACGCGATCCCGCCCACGTCGGATGCCGTCAGGCCGGCGATCGTCCCGCTCAGCAGCTGGCTGAGGAACCAGAAGAGGAGGTACGTGACGGCCGGGAGCTCGAAGAAGAAGGGAAAGAAGAAGACCGGGAACATGACGACGATGCGAGACTCGCGGAAGAGGACGAAATAGGCGCCCAGCACGCCGGCGATGGCGCCCGACGCCCCGACGGTCGGAACGGTGGAGTCGACGTTCGTGAACCAGTGCGTGATTCCGGCCACCACCCCCGTCAACAGGTAGAAGAGCAGGAAGCGGACCCGCCCCATGCGGTCCTCGACGTTGTCGCCGAAGATCCACAGCGTCCACATGTTGCCGATGACGTGGGCCCAGCCGCCGTGCAGGAACATGCAGGTGAGGAACGGCCAGTAGTTGTCGACCCTCAAGCCGATGAACTCCGCCCACTCCGGGTGGCTGTACCGGGCTGGAACGACGCCGAACATGTAGAACAGCGCCTGCAACTCGTCTGGGCCGAGTGTCAGCTCGTAGAGGAAGACGGCGACGTTCGCCGCGATCAGCGCCCAGGTCACGACCGGCGGGCTGCGGTGTGGAATGGTATCGCGGATAGGGATCAAGCGCGGCCCCGGTACTCCTACGCGATGCGGATGTAAAGGCCCTCGGGTACAGCGCTCGCTCGTCCGCCTTCAGGTTGTCCGCCAACGAGCACAGGCTACGTATAGGATTGTAGTCGGGGTCCCAGTGGGTGAATGGGATGGTCCGCTGCAACCCGCAGAGAAGGGGCTTCGATGACCGAATCGGCCGTGGTCTACACCAGCGAGAACGACAGCGCCGCCGCAGCGGGGGATCTTTCCCGGAAGGTCAAGGCGGCGCTTCCCGGCGCGCCTCCCGACGCCCTGGTTCTCTTCGCCTCCCCGCGCTACGAGCACCAGGTCCTGCTGCGCACCGTTCAGGAGATCTGCCGGCCGGATCTGCTCGTGGGCGCGTCCTCCGCGGGGGAATTCACCACCGAGCATCGGGGCGAGGGCCTGGCGTGCGCGCTCGCGCTGCGCTCCACCGAGATCACCTTCGCGGCGGGCATCGGACGCGGGCTCAGCAAGGACCGCGGCGCAGCTGCGCGCAGCATCGTCTCTGCCTTCAAGGGGGCTGGGTCGGACACCCACCTCTTCCGGTCCGCGCTGGTCATGACCGATGCGCTTGCTGGTCACGCCGACGATCTGGTCGAGCAACTCACTCTCGCAACGGCCGGGAAGTACCAGTTCTTCGGCGGCGGCGCCGGGGACGACGCGCAGTTCCGACGGACGCAGGTGTTCTACGGCAGCGAGGCGTTCAGCGATGCAGCCGTGGCGCTCGAGATCCTCTCCGCCAAGCCGCTGGGGATCGGCGTGGGCCACGGATGGGAGCCCGCGAGCCCGCCGATGCGCGTGACGCAAGCGGAGGGGATGAGCGTGGTCAGCCTGAACGGGCTGCCCGCGGCAGAGGCGTTCGAGCAGCATGCGCGGCGGACCGGCCAGTCGTTCGACGCAGCCGCTCCCCTTCCCTTCTTCCTCCACAACATCCTGGGGATCGAAACCGGCGCGGGCTTCAGGCTGCGCGTGCCTCTCTCCATCAGCCAGGACGGGGCGGTCGCCTGCGCCTCGGAAATTCCCAAGGGCGCGACGGTGCACGTGATGCGCACGACGGCAAGCTCAGCGGTCGAGGCGGCGACCCGCGCCACCAAGGCCGCGGTCGCAGGCCTGGGCGGGCACCCAGCGCAGGTGGCGCTCTTCTTCGATTGCGTGGCCACGCGCCTGCGGATGGGCGACGTCTTTGGCGTGGAGCTCGAAAGCCTGGCCACGGGCCTGGGCAGTGCGAAGTTCGTGGGTTGCAATACGCACGGCCAGATCGCCCGGGCGCCGGGTCAATTCGGCGGCTTCCACAACTGCACCGCGGTGGTTTGCGTGCTCCCTGCCTGAGTCGGCATGGACGAGGTGAAGACGATCGAGCTGTCCTGCGCGCTGGCGCGGCTGGCCGGGCGGGACGGCGCAGCCGCGCGACTCGCCCGCCACCTGGGCGCCGATGCCTTGCTGCTCTTCGTGCGCGATCCCGAGCTCGGTGCGTTCCTGCCTGCGCCCGGCCTGCCGCAGACCATCCCGGGAGGCCCGCAGTGGGTGGATTTCTTGTTGCGGTGCGAGTCGCCGGGAGAGCACCGCGGCAAGGTAGCGTTCCCCGACAAGGAGTCGCGGTGCGACGCGCTCGCCCTGTCCAGCGAAGACGGCCTCGTGTTCGCCTTGCTGGGCGGCCGGCCCAGCCTCGGCGACGTCCGGATGTTGTGCCTGCCGCTGCTCACGGCGGCGCTGCGGGCCGAGCTGGCAGCGGAGGCCGCCCGGGGACGCGAGAGAGCAGCGCGCGTAGAGGCGCGGCACGCGGCGACCCTCACCACGGCGCTCGACGCCACGCGCGCCGACCTGGAGCGGACGCTGGGCGAGACCCGCCGTCTCAACGCCGAGCTGAAGTCCTCCGACCAGGCCAAGGACGAATTCCTCGCCATGCTCGCGCACGAGCTGCGCAATCCGCTCTCTCCCATCGTCTCCGCGCTGGACATCCTGCGGGGCCAGGGACCGGGCGCGCCCTCCTTCATCAAGCTCCTCGACGTGATCGATCGGCAAGCCCGCCACTTGACACGGCTGGTGGACGACTTGCTCGACGTCTCCCGGATCAGCCGCGGCCTCATCGAGCTGCGGCGGGACCCTATCCTGCTGAGGAACGCGCTGCTCCAGGCGGTGGACAGCGTGCGGCCCCTGGTCGACAGCGAGCGGCACACGCTCTCGGTGTCGCTTCCGGAAGAGTCGGTCATCGTGCTGGCCGACGCGGTGCGCCTGACGCAGGTCTTCACCAACCTGCTCACCAACGCGGCGAAGTACACCAACCCCGGAGGACGCATCGAGGTATCCGTGTCCCGCGAGGGGAAGACGGTCTCGGTCCACGTGCGCGACAGCGGGATCGGAATCGAGAAGGACATGCTCTCCCGCGTCTTCGATCTGTTCATGCAGGCGCCTCGCGCCCTCGATCGCGCCAAGGGTGGCCTCGGAATCGGCCTCACCCTGGTGCGCCGCTTGATCGCGCTTCATGGCGGCTCGATCGAGGCGAAGAGCGAAGGTGTAGGCAAAGGAAGCGAGTTCATCGTGCGGCTGCCCATCACCGACCAGCGGTTGCAGCGGCCGCAGGCCACGCCGCCGGCGGCGCGCGCGGACTCGCGGCGCGTGCTGGTGATCGAGGACAACACCGATGCCGCGGAGATGCTGGCTGAGACGCTGCGGCTGAGTGGCTTCACCGTCCGCGTGGCCAGCGACGGCGAGGCGGGGCTCGCCGCCGCCCTGGAGTTCACGCCCGAGGTCGTCCTGGTGGACATCGGCCTCCCGAAGATGGACGGCTACGCCGTCGCCGGGGAGCTCCGCATGCGCCTGCCCGGCGCCAAGGTCGTCGCGCTTTCTGGATACGGCGGGGAAGAGTACCGGTCTCGCGGACACGGAGCTGGCTTCGACGCGTACCTGGTCAAACCGATCGAGCTGGACAGCCTGCTGGCGGTGCTGGATTCG
>WNFR01012182.1_pt1 | contig 11314 bp, 9 predicted proteins | sample 5400221 | NCBI WGS metagenome assembly WNFR01 (sample SAMN13153357, study PRJNA577476) | soil metagenome | isolation source: 40 cm soil under Madrone tree | place: USA:California | collected 2016-06-14 | reverse complement strand
GACAGCGGCGCCGCCACCATGAAGATGATCAGCAGAACGAGGATGACGTCGATGAACGGCGTGACGTTGATCTCGTGCGATTCCGCGAAATCGCTGTCGTCGTCGACGTCACTCTCTGCGAGAGAAATAGCCATCGCCTACTCCGCCGCCGCGCGCGAATGCGTGCCAACATGGGTACGATCGAGATCGCGTGACAATAGCCGTCCAGCGGCACCCGAGGCCCGGCTGACCAGTTCGAGGTAACCTTTGGTGACGCGCGTGAAGTGATTGTAGATGATGACCGCCGGGATCGCGGCGACGAGGCCGATCGCGGTCGCGAGCAGCGCTTCGGCGATGCCGGGCGCGACCACCGCAAGATTGGTGGTCTGCGATTTCGAAATGCCGATAAAGCTGTTCATGATGCCCCAGACCGTACCGAACAGTCCGACGAAGGGCGAAGTCGCGCCGATGGTCGCAAGCAGGCCCATGCCGAGCCGGATCAACCGCGCCTCGCGCATTGCCGCCGCGAGCAAGGACGACAACACGCTGGCTTTTGCGCCCAACGCGAATTGCGCATCTGCCAGCGACCTGGCGTCGCTGATCCTGGCGAGCGCCGCGCGCAGCTTGCGCTGAATGACCGAGAGCTCGATCATCTTGGCGATGAAGACCGTCCATGTCACCAGCGACGCGAAGGCGAGACCGACCATCACCGCTTTCACGATGATGTCCGCCGACATGAACATCGACCACGGCGACAGCTCACGCAGCGCGACCGTGGTCGATTTCAACGACCTGCTGCCGTTATCGGCGGGAGTTGCAGTCGCATCGGACGCCAAGGCTGCTGGAGCGGATGGAACGACCGCCGATGGCGCTGGAGCCTGCACCGTTGGCGCGGCTTGTGCCGGGATCGCCGGCGGTTGCGGTTGCGCCAGCGCGGGGGCCTGCGGCGACGCAGGAGCCGCTTGCTGTTGCGCCGATGAGGGCTGCGCCAGCGACAGCATCGCCAGCGCGAAGATCAAGCCAGAGATCGCTCGAAAATGTGACATATTCATACTTCGGCCCGGGAGTGGATCGTTCAAATTGTGAGGCCTGCATCCGGTCGATTGCAGCCTTTGCAAACTACCGGGATAAAAGCCGCGGGACGGCCGATCGGGCGCGAACCCGTCGATGGCCAATCTCAGGAGACGGGCGGTGCGCGAGGCTGAAAGGCGACGCCGGCAGAATTCAGATCGACCGGCGCGCCGTTGGCGATCAAATGCGAGAACAAAACAGCTTGGGGTGCCGGCAGGCAAGGTGGCGTCACGACCATCATGGCGCCGGCCAGCACCAGCACGGCGCAGATGGCGCAGTCGTCGGTCAGCCGGCCATCGGGGGCATGATCCGATGAGGTCTTCGAGGGAGCTGCGCGAGATGCGTCGGCGCGCAAAGTCCAGTTCACCGCATGCGTCGCCGCACCGCTAGCGGCGGCGTGCAGCACCAATTGGCTCGCGAGTGCCGGCGCCGCCTGCGCGCTGCTGGCGTGGAAATGTCCGAACGACAGCAGAAACTGGACCGCGAGCGCGAAAAGCGCGAGCCGCGAGCCTCGTCTGATGTTTGATCGGAACCATTTCATGTCGGCATGCGCCTCGGCCGGAGACCACTCGATGTAATAGTATAACATCTCGGAGACCGCGCCTAGTGAAGTATTCATACTTCGGCCCAGGTGCGGATCAGGTTGTGATAGATACCGGTCAATTTGACCGTTTCAGGGTCATCTCGCCCAAGCCGCTCGACCAAGGCCTGGATCGCGGTATCGAGATCGAAGATCAGACTGCGGGCGTGGGCATCCCGCACCATGCTCTGCAACCAGAAAAATGACGCAACCCGCGTACCACGGGTGACCGGCGTCACCAGATGCAGACTGGACGCAGGATAAAGCACGAGGTCACCGGCCGACAGCTTGATTTCATGGGAGCCGTAGAGGTCCTCGACCACCAGTTCGCCGCCATCATATTCCTCCGGTTCCGACAGGAACAGCGTGGCCGACAAATCGGTGCGGATTCGCAGGCCGGTGAGAGGGTCTCCCCTCACCGCATTGTCGACATGGATGCCGAAATGGTGATCGTTGGCGGCGGCATAGCGGTTGAACAGCGGCGGAAAGATTTTTAGCGGGATCGCGGCCGAGATGAACCGGCGACTGGCCGATAGCGCGGACAGCACGTGATGGCCGAGCTTGCGCGCGACCTCGCTATCCGCAGGCAATTGCTCGTTGCGCTTCACCAGCGCCGACTGCGCGCCGGCGGTGGAACGGCCGTCTTCCCACGCGCAGCCGTCCATGACGCGGCGGAAATCCGCCACGTCGGCCTTGCTCAGGACCTCCGGGATACAGATCAGCATGTCGGCGGCTTTCGTCCTTCGGTCAGAATCTGGCCGAGAGGACCATCGACACGGTGCGTCCGGGCGCCTCCAGCACGAACGGCGCAGCACTCTGGTACAGCGCGTCGTAATAGAGCTTGTTGAAGATGTTGTTGACGAACAGCTTTGCGGTCCAGTTGGCGTTGACCTTGGCTTCCGCGAAGGCATCGAAGCGCCAATAGCTCGGCAGCTGCGTGCCCTGGTTGGCGGCGAGGAAGGTGCCGCCAAAGATCTTCGAACGGTAGACCGCCTGCCCGCCGAGCTCCCAGACATCCGTGAGCTGGTATTTGGTCAGCAGGCTGAACGACTGGTGCGCGACGTTGGACAGTATTGGCAGGCGGCACCAGCGACTTCGTCACCTCCGACTGCATCAGCACGAGGCCGCCGATGACGCTCCATTTGTCGGTGATCTTGCCGCCGGCGCTGAGATCGATGCCGCGGATGCGGTAGGCCGCGCCGGCCGAGATGCAGGAAACCGTGCCGGATGTCGCCGTATAGGGGCAACTCGGCGTCGCGGTCGCCGCGGTGATGTTGCGCGATTCCCGCGCGTTGTCCTTTTCGGTCTGGAACAGGGCCGCGGTCAGCAATAGATGCCGGTCGAACAACTCCCATTTGGTGCCGACTTCGATCGCCCTGTTCTTTTCCGGCCCCAGGATCTGGTTGGGATTGCCGTTGAGCGACGGAGCCAGTCCGCCATATTGGGCGCTGGTGCCGTCGAATTCGGCGCCGACCGGGTTCGACGACGTCGCATAGGCTGCATACACACTCGCGATCGGCAACGGCTTGATCACAGCGCCGACGTTGAAGTTCGGCATGTCGTATTGCTGCGCCTGTGAGCCGAAAACGTTCGCGACATTGTTCACGGTGCCGTAGCCGCTCGCCTTGATGTTGTAATCGTCGAGGCGGACGCCGCCGTTCAGGATGACGAAGTCGTCATAGTTGGCGCTGTCGAGCAGGTAGACGCTCTTGGTGTCGATGCCGACCTTGGTGGCGAGACCGCTGAGCGTCGGCGTGCCCGGGAAAACCGCATAGGTCTGGCTCGGATTGAATACGCTGATCCCGCTCACCGAACCGGAGCCCGCGCTCCCGCCGGGCAAGGCTTCCGAACTCAAGCCGACATATTTGTCGATGCTGGCGCGCTCCTGCGAGATTTCGACGCCGGCCAAGGCGGTGTTCTTCCAGCCGGCGAGATTGAATTTGTAGGTCGCTTCGGTCTGGTTGGCGAGCACGTCGGTGACCTGGTAGCGGCTCTGCGGGTTGGCGGTGAGCGTCGACGCCGAAAGCGGGTTGGCGAGCGACGGCGATTCCGGAAGCGTCCCGATGTAGTCGAGCAGCGAGCGCTGGACCCTGAACTTGTTGCTGACGGCTAAGTCCGGCGTGATCGCGACTTCGCCATTGAGCGTGCCGATGTCCTGCTTGACGTGATAGAAATCGCGATTGACGAAGCCGTAGAAATTGTTGCGGTTGGCGCCGAAATCCGGGAACGGCCCGCCCGCGGTGGTCGTGCTCGGCCGGTAATACGGCACGCCGAAATCCGGCAGGCCGTGCAGATTGGTGTGGATGTAGCTCGCGCTCAGTTTCACGGTGTCGAGCGGCGTCCATTTCGCCGTGACGAAGCCGCCGTCGCGATCGTCCTTGACATAGTCGCGCCCGGCGACCCCGGCGTCCTGGAACAGGCCACCGGCGCGAATGGCCAGCGTCGGGCTGATCATTTGGTTGACGTCGAGCACGACGCGCTCGGTGTGGTCGGTGCCGAACGTGGTGTCCATGTTGTAGAAGCTCTTCTCGGTGGACGCCTGCTTGGTCACGATGTTGATCGCGCCGCCGGTGGTGCCGCGGCCGGCAAAGGACGCGCCCGGCCCGCGCAGGATCTCGACCTGCTCGGTGAAGAAATTCTCGCGAACGCTGACCCCGGCATCGCGCACGCCGTCGAGGAAGACGTCGTTGCGGGCGTCGAAACCGCGGATGAAGAAACGGTCGCCGAAGGCGTTGCCGCCCTCGCCGGTCCCCAGCGTCACGCCGGCAGTGCTCAGCACCGCTTGCCGTAGCGTGGTCGCGTTCTTGTCTTCCAGCACCTCCTTGCTGAGAACCGTGACCGTCTTCGGCGTGTTCAACAGCGGCTCGGGGAATTTGCCCGACGCCTGCAGGTGGTCGACCTTGTAGGGCGCCGCCGCATCCGCATAGGGATTGCGGTCGGCGCGCAGGCCGCCGGCATTGGGAAACGGCACGGCGGCCGCCTGGGCTGGCTGCGCGCCGCGCGAGGCACGGCGCAACGCGGTGCGGGCGCGGAGCTGATCCGGTGAAGGTTTTGATGCAACAGGACGCAGGCGCGCGACCGGGGCATCGACCGTCACCGGCGGCAGGCTCGTTTGCTGCGCTTCGGCGCCGGAGAACGACGCGACCGCAATCAGACCTGCGACCGCCGAAACCTTGTTGCCGGAATGATTATCGAATTTGTCGTCGACCAAGTTGATTGCGGTGAACGAACGCAACGATCTCGGTGCTATTGCTTGGCCCATAGTCCCACGCGCCCCTGACTTGATTTCAGATTCAGTCGCGCAGCGCCGTTGCGATGCGCGATGGGCCGTTGGTATCGAGTGGAAAATTTGGGGTCAACGCGACCCGGGCGCGGATGAGCTTGAATAGGTCCAGATCAAACGGATTCTAATCTCGGGTTTGAAATCGTTCTAAAACCGCGTTTGTAAGCGTTCCAAGGAGTCGCGAGAAACGCCGTAAAATTCGGCATTACATGCATCGATTGATTTTCGGGAACGATCAATCGCTGCTCGCCAGCTTCATCAGCGAAAACAATTCATCGACCGTCATTTGCGCAATCTGTCGCACGCGATCGGTATTGTCCATGCCGGCGATATTGACGCCCTTCACCACCGCCTTGATCTCATCGCGAAAGTCGGTGAGGAAGCGCAAGGGATCGGGCGAGTTGTTGGCGACGCGCGCGATCAATCCCGTGACCAGGATCTGGCAGGCTATCATGCGTCCGTTCAGTTCATCCATCATGCACTCTCCGATTTCGCAGATCTCTTTGGTCGCGCGCGTATGGACGACATCGATCCGCGTTTCAACCCATTCGAAATCGTGGAGGCGAGATGCGCTGACGCAGCGGGCGTCGTTGGCTGCAAGCACGCCGTTTACTTGGCGGCGACGTCCGGAGACTCGCCGAGACCCTTGAGCCGTTCCTTGACCTCGACCAGCGTATCAAGACTGGTCTGCAGCGCGTCGGCGGGAATGTCGCGCAGCACGTCGGTTGCGATCGCGTCGCGCAGCGCGTCGAGATCGTCGACGAGCTGGCGGCCGCTCTCGGTCAAGAACAGCCGGTTGGCCCGGCGGTCCCTGGGATCGGGCCGGCGCTCGAGCAATCGATGTTCGACCAGGCGGTCGAGCAGCCGCACCAGCGAGATCGGTTGCAGTTCCAGCACGTCGGCGAGATCGACCTGAGTCAGCCCCTCCTGCTGCCGCAAGCGAAACAACACGATCCACTGCGCGCGCGTGGTGCCGCGTTGCTTGGCGCGGTGGTCGATGTAATTGCGCAGCAGCCGCGAGCTCTCGACGAGTTGCGCAATCAGCCGGCGTTTCAGATCGAGCGACATTTTTGATCAGATGCCCTGTATCAAATGCCCTGTCGGGTTCTTGTCCGTTTCCCGGGTCGTTCCTTGAGTCGTTCCTTGGCTCGCCTTGTCAGTCTCTCGGGCTGTTTCTCAGGCCATTTCTTGGGAAGTTTTCTTTAGTTTCCCGAGCCGTGACGTCCCAAAGCTTTCCAAATGTTTAGGATTCTTCAAGCTATAGTGTGTGTACACATTAAGTGCACGCATATTATATCTACGAACCCTGGGAACTGTTTTGAACACCCATTACTTGTTTTCCAAACCCATGAGCCTGCATGTCGAAGTCACGAACAATCGGTTGGGTTTTGCTGATCGCGGCCGTCGGCGCGGCCGGCTATTTCGGCTGGCAGCGCCTGCACGGAGAAGACCGCGCCGCGCAGGCTGACGCCCAAAAGCGCAGCCCTGCCCGCCCCGCCGTCCAGGTCAAAATCGCCCCCGTCGATAAGGCCGACTTCCCGGTCTACCTGACCGGCCTCGGCACCGTCCAAGGCTTCAACACGGTCGTGGTCCGCAGCCGGGTCGATGGCCAGATCAACCGGATTGCGTTCCAGGAGGGCCAGTTCGTCAAGGAAGGCGATACCCTGGTCGAGATCGATCCGCGGCCGTTCCAGGCCGTGCTCGATCAAGCCAAAGCCAAGAGAGCCCAGGACGAAGCCAATCTGGCCAACGCCAATCTCGACCTGCAGCGCTTTACCAAGCTCGGCGAATTTGCGACCAGGCAGCAAACCGATACGCAGCGTTCCACCGTTGCCCAGCTGACGGCACAGATCGCGGCCGATACGGCGGCGATTGAAAATGCCCAAACCCAGTTCGATTACGCCACCGTCAAGGCGCCGATCTCCGGCGTCGCTGGCCTGCGTCAGGTCGACGTCGGCAATATCGTCAATGCCGCAACCCAGACAGGCATCGTGACCATCGCCCAGATCGAGCCGATTGCGGTGATCTTCACCGCGCCCGAGGAGCAGCTGCCCGATATCAAGGCGGCGCTCGCGGTGGCGCCGCCGAAGACCATTGCGCTGTCCACCGACGGCAAGCGTGTGCTATCCACGGGAACGCTGGCGCTGATCAACAACCAGGTCGACACCACGAGCGGGACTATTCGGCTCAAGGCGGTGTTCGACAACAAGGACCATGCGCTGTGGCCGGGCCAGTCGGTTTCGACCCGGCTCCTGGTAGCGACGCTGAAGGATGCCACCGTGGCTCCCGACGACGCCGTCCAGCACGGAACCGATGGTCTCTACGCCTTCACGGTCAATCAGGAGAACAAGGCCGAGCTCCGCAAGATCAAGGTGACAAGGTCGATCGACGGGCGTTCGGTGGTCGACGAGGGGTTATCGCCGGGCGAGCAGGTGATCACGGCCGGACAATACAAGGTTTCGCCGGGCACGCTGGTCACGACGGCGGTTGCAAGCTCGGATCCGGCCCAAGCCAAGGTCAAGCAGGAATGAGCGACGGGATTTCCGCGCCCTTTATTCGCTACCCCATCGGCACCTCGCTGATGATGGCCGGCATTCTCTTTGTCGGCCTCGTCGCCTACCCGCTGTTGCCGGTCGCGCCCTTGCCGCAGGTCGACTTCCCGACCATTCAGGTCGCCGCCAGCCTGCCCGGCGGCAGCCCGGAAACCATGGCCTCGTCGGTGGCGCAGCCGCTGGAGCGCCAATTGGCGCAGATCCCGGGCGTCGCGCAGATGACGTCGACCAGCTATCTCGGCACGGCTGCGGTCACGATCCAGTTCGACCTCAACCGCTCGATCGACGGCGCCGCCAACGACGTGCAGGGCGCGATCAACGCCGCCAGCGGCCAGTTGCCGAAAAACCTCCCCTCGCCGCCGACCTATCGCAAGGTCAATCCGGCGGATTCGCCGATCCTGTTGTTGTCGGCGACCTCGGACACGCTGCCGCTGACCACCGTCAGCGACGCCGTCGATGCCCAGCTTGCGCAACAGATCAGCCAGATTTCCGGTGTCGCCCAGGTCATCATCGGCGGCCAGCAGAAGCCTGCGATCCGCGTCCAGATCGACCCGGCCAAGCTGGTCGCCAAGGGCCTGTCGCTGGAAGACGTGCGCAGCCAGATTGCGATCACGACCGTCGACAGCCCGAAGGGCAATATCGACGGCGACACCCGCGCCTACACCATCTACGCCAACGACCAGTTGCTGGATTCCAAGGACTGGAACGACGTCATCGTCGCCTATCGCAACGGCGGTCCGTTGCGCATCCGCGACATCGGTCAGGCCGTCACCGGTCCGGAAGACGCCAAGCAGGCGGCCTGGGCCAACGGCAAGCGCGGCGTGTTCCTGGTCGTATTCAAGCAGCCCGGCGCCAACGTCATCGATACCGTGGACAAGATCAAGGCGACGCTGCCGCGGCTGGTGGCTGCGATCCCATCGGCGATCAAGATCGAGCTCATCAGCGACCGAACCCAGACCATCCGCGCCGCGGTAGCGGACGTGCAATTCACCCTGATGCTGACCATCGCGCTGGTCGTCATGGTGATCTTCGTCTTCCTGCGCAGTTTCTGGGCGACCGTGATCCCGACCGTGACGGTGCCGCTGGCCTTGCTCGGCGCCTGCGCGCTGATGTGGGTGTTCGGCTACACGCTAGACAATCTGTCATTGATGGCGCTGACCATTGCCGTCGGGTTCGTGGTCGACGACGCCATCGTGATGCTGGAAAACATCACCCGCTATATCGAGGAAGGCGAAAAGCCGATGGCCGCCGCCTTCAAGGGCGCCAGCGAAATCGGCTTCACCATCGTGTCGATCAGCGTTTCGCTGGTCGCCGTGCTGATTCCGCTGCTATTGATGGGCGGCATCATCGGGCGGCTGTTCCGCGAGTTCGCGGTGACCTTGGCGATGACGATCTTCGTGTCGATGGTCGTGTCGCTGACGCTGACGCCGATGATGGCTTCGCGCTTCCTGCGCGCCCATCACGAAACCAGGCATGGCCGCTTCTATCAATGGAGCGAACGCGCCTTCGACGCGATGCTGCGCGGCTACGAGCGCGGCCTCGACCTGGCGCTGCGCTGGAAATTGACGACGCTGACGATCTTCTTCGCCACACTGGGATTGTCGATCTATCTGTTCGTCATCATTCCCAAGGGCTTCTTCCCGCAGCAGGACAACGGCCTGATCACCGCGACGTCGGAAGCCAACCAGGACATCTCCTTTGTCGACATGAAGCGGCACCAGGAGGAACTCGGCCAGATCGTGATGGCCGACCCCGATGTCGCCTCCGTCGCGATGGCGATCGGCGGCAGCGGCCGGGCCGGCAACAACGGCAATTTGTTCATCACGCTGAAGCCGCGCAACGATCGCAAGGCGAGCGCCCAGCAGATCATCGCGCGGCTGCGTCCCAAGCTCGATAAGGTCGAGGGCGCGCGGCTGTACATGCAGGCGGCGCAGGACGTGCGGCTCGGCGGCCGGCCGACCCGAACCCAGTTCGAGTTCACGCTGCAGGACGCCGACCTTGGCGAACTGAACCAATGGGCGCCGAAGATCCTGGCGAAGATGCAGACTTTGCCGCAGCTGCGCGACGTCGCCACCGACCAGCAGACCAACGGCACCACGCTCGAATTGAAGATCAACCGCGACACCGCCTCGCGCTACGGCATCCAGCCGCAACTGATCGACGACACGCTGTACGATGCGTTCGGCCAGCGCCAGGTGACGCAATACTTCACGCAGCTCAACAGCTATCACGTCATTCTTGAGGTGCTGCCGGAATTGCAGGGCAGTCTCGACACCCTGAACAAGATTTACGTGAAGTCGCCGACGACCGGCGACCAGGTGCCGTTGTCGACCTTTGCGACCTGGACCAGCGTGCCGGTGCGGCCGCTTTCGATCAGCCACCAGGGCCAGTTCCCGGCGATCACGATCAGCTTCAACCTCGCCCAGGGTGTAGCACTCGGCCAAGCGACCAACGCGATTCAGCAGGCGATGGCCGATCTCGGCGCGCCGACGACGCTCAATTCCAGCTTCCAGGGCACAGCGCAGGCATTCCAGCAGTCGCTCGGCACCGTGCCGCTCTTGATCCTCGCCGCCCTCGTGGTCGTGTATTTGATCCTCGGCATTCTCTACGAAAGTTACATCCACCCGATCACGATCCTGTCCACGCTGCCCTCCGCCGGCGTCGGGGCGCTGGCGATCCTGATGCTGTTCGGGTTCGACTTCAGCCTGATCGCGCTGATCGGCATCGTTCTTCTGATCGGCATCGTGAAGAAGAACGGCATCATGATGGTCGACTTTGCCATCTCGGCCGAGCGCGACGAACATCTCGAGCCCGAGGCCGCGATCCGCAAGGCAGCCCTGCTGCGGTTCCGCCCGATCATGATGACGACGATGGCGGCGCTGCTCGGCGGCGTGCCGCTGATGCTCGGCACCGGCACCGGCTCGGAAATCCGCCAGCCGCTTGGCTATGCGATGGTCGGCGGCCTGATCGTCAGCCAGGCGCTGACATTGTTCACGACGCCGGTGGTGTATCTCTATCTCGACCGGCTCTCCAACGCCTTTGCGGGCTGGGGACGATCGGACAAGAACGATGACGAAGCGCACCCGGACGAGCGGAGCTCGGTCAAACAAGCCGCCGAGTGACTTGACTTTGAACGCATACCGGCACATCCGAAGGATGTAGGCTTCGGAGTGAAATCGGTGAAATTCCCGGTACAATTTGCAGTCGTCGCAGCGGTGGCGTTCGGATCGCTTGGCCTGAGCCAGGCCCAGCAGGGCCCCAAGGAAACCGCCAAGGCCAAATCCCCGCCGCGTGCGGCGCAAGCGGCGCAGCCGACGCCCCAGGCCGAGGCCGCCCCCGCAAACGCTCCCGCCGCTCCCGGCTGGGTCGCGCGGTGCACCAGCGCCAGCCGCGACGCGCCGCTGGAATGCGCGATCGAGCAAAGCGCCGTTCTGAGCAAGACCGGGCAATTGATCGTGCTGATCAACATTCGCGTGCCCAGCGACACCCACACGCCGATCGCCGTCATTCAATTGCCGCTCGGACTTAACCTGCCGGTAGGCGCCAAGCTCCAGGTCGATGACGGCAAGACATTCGATCTGCCGATCCAGACCTGCGAGGCGCGCGGCTGTTATACCAACGTCCCGATTTCGCCGGATATGCTGGCTGCGATGAAATCCGGCAAGCTGCTGAAAGTGTCGTTCCAGAACATGGGCAAGGAAACAATTACGATCCCGATGCCGCTGGCCGATTTTCCGGCGGCCTACGACAAGATCAAGTAGCAGCCGTCATTGCGAGGAGCGCAGCGACGAATCCACTCTTTCTTTTCGCGGCGCGATGGATTGCTTCGCTGCGCTCGCAATGACGGTG
>WNFR01014052.1_pt1 | contig 11316 bp, 16 predicted proteins | sample 5400221 | NCBI WGS metagenome assembly WNFR01 (sample SAMN13153357, study PRJNA577476) | soil metagenome | isolation source: 40 cm soil under Madrone tree | place: USA:California | collected 2016-06-14 | reverse complement strand
CGCAGCGGCTGCGCTCGGCGATATTGGGCGGCATCGGGATCGGAATGATCGAGGGGGGCGGCCCCGGCGAGAACGTCGCGACCGCGCTGGAAGCGCCGTCGCTGGAGGACGTGACCGATCCGGTCGGACGGACTTTTCGCGCGTTTGCCGACCAGACCCGCTCCGACCGCCTGGCGCTCGCCGCCTGCCTGCGCGGCTCGCGGCGCCTGATGACGCGCGAGGAGGTGGCTGCCATCGCCGTGCCCGTGCTGATCGCGGTCGGCAGCAAGGACGAGATCGCGGGCTCGGCCGAGGCGCTGGGCAAAATCATTGCGGGCTCGCAGGTGCTCGACATTCCGAACCGCGATCACATGCGCGCCGTCGGCGACAAGGTCTACAAGGAAGGCGTTCTCGATTTTCTGTCACGAAGAGCGTAGGTCATCCGGCTCGGTCTCGCCTTCGAAATACCTGACGGCGGCGATCAGCAGCACGAATGTCGCGACCCAGACGATGCGCGCGCCATAGCGGTCGTGCGGTCCGGAGATCACGCCGCAGACGAAGGCGTTGCCAAGCAAGGCAAGCGATACGGTCCCGGCGAGCAGCGTGAGATCGTCGAGCCGGCCGCGCCGCAAGCCGGCCGCGAACAGCATCGCGACCAGCACCATCGACGCGAGGGCGACGGGAACGTGAATGCGGTTGATGGCGGTGAAGTCGAAGCGCCATTGTTGCTGGCGCGCGGCGCGCATCGGCTTCACCTGCGACGGGATATAACGCTCGATGATACCGTAGGTGTGGCCGATCCAGGCATTGGTGCCTTCGCCGGTGGCGACCAGCGTGAGTTGTTGCGCGGTGGCGGCAAGCGCGGCCTCGGCCTGCCAGGCCGGATATTCAGCGAGCGAGCCCAGCACGATGAATCCCATCTCGTCGTTCAAGCCCTTGAAGCGGCCGAGCGTGTTGAACATGCTGTTGCCCCACAGAAACTGGTCGGCGGTAGCCGGCAGCTGGTCGCGATAGGGGCAGAGCTTCAGCTTTTGCTGTTGGCAATGATCCCTCAGATATTGCGTAACGATGCCGTCCTGCAGCATCCGTCCGAACGCGACGCCATACCCGCCGGGCGTCCAGGCCAATTGTCCCGACAACGCAAAATTCGCCGACAGCAGCATGGCCGCCCCGGCGATGATGGTGAGGCTGCCCCGCGCCAGTCCGGACACGGGAACCCTTCCGCGCAGGAACGGGCGCACCGTCCACCCGACGCAGCATAATCCGAGCAGCACCGCCAGCGTCGCGCTGTGCGTCGCCGCGGCGAAGGCGGTGAAGGCAAACAGCGAAATTTTTTCGACGGCCGAAGTCCTCTCTCCTTGCAGGACCAGGATGAACAGCGACAGCACCGACAGGCCGGCAAAGATGTCGGTCAGCAGCATGCTTGCAAGAAATGGCAGCGCCGTTGTCAGGATCAGCGCCAGGCTCATTGCCAGCAGCCGCAGCGGCTGGGCCATGCCCAGCACGCGCAGCGTCAGCTGCACGATCCACAGCGTCGCCAGCGCCTGAATCCCGAGATTGATCCAGAAGCTCGAATCTTCGCCGAAATGCAGATAGAGGCCGAACATTGTGGATCGGCTCGGCACCAAATAGCCCTCATACCAGCGCGCCAGATAGCCGCCGGTATCCCACTGAAGCAGCGGATAGCCGTTCCACAGGGCAGGCGCGAGCAACAAAAGGGGGACGGCGACGGCGGCGATCCAGACCGACCGCGAGTCGGCTAACCGCGCCCGTAAAATCTGCGTGGTGATGACGTTTCCCCCCGTTTGGGGGACCATGCCCGGAATGGTGGCGCGGCCGAAATCCGTCAATAGTTGCAGCGGACCCGGCTTGATTTCCCGAAAATCCCGACCACTTGGATATGACGTCTCCCGGGCGGGCCGTTCGGATGGGTTTACTTTGCCGGCGCCTGCCTGGGACAGTCGTTCGCCCGCCGTGCTATAATGCGTAAACCAAACAATCGCGAGAGCAACCCATGGCAGTGCATCAGGTCAATCCACAGGGTGCGAAACTGGCGGCGCTCGATCCGATCTGGGATCGCGTGCGAGGCGAGGCGGAAGACATCGTCCGCCGCGAGCCCGAGCTTGCCTCCTTCATCTATTCGACCGTGCTGCATCACGATCGCCTTGAAGATTCCGTGATCCACCGGATTGCCGAGCGGCTCGACCACTCGGCGCTCTCGGGCGATCTGATCCGCCAGGCCTATGACGAGGCGCTGCGCGACGAACCCGATCTCGGCAACGCGTTCCGCGCCGACCTGGTAGCGGTCTATGACCGTGATCCCGCGACCACGCGGTTCATTGATCCCTTGCTCTACTTCAAGGGGTTTCACGCGCTTCAGACCCATCGGCTGGCGCACTGGCTCTATAGAAAGGGCCGCAAGGATTTCGCCTATTATTTGCAGAGCCAATCGTCGGCGGCATTCCAGACCGACATCAATCCGGCGGCCAAAATCGGCCGCGGTATTTTCCTCGACCACGCCACCGGTTTCGTCTGCGGCGAGACCGCCGTGATCGAAGACGACGTCTCGATCCTGCACGGCGTTACACTCGGCGGCACCGGCAAGGAAAACGAGGACCGTCATCCAAAAATCCGCCGCGGCGTCTTGATCGGGGCGGGGGCCAAGATTCTCGGCAATATCGAGATCGGTCACTGCGCGCGCATTGCCGCGGGGTCCGTGGTGGTCAAGCCGGTGCCTCACAACGTCACCGTGGCCGGTGTTCCCGCCAAGATCGTCGGCGAGGCCGGCTGCGCCGAGCCGTCACGCACCATGGATCAGATGCTCAACGCGATCGGGCTTTGATTTTGAGCTCGACGCCTATCTCAAACGCGTGTTCGGCAATCCCAGGATTCGCGTGGTGCCGCGGCCCAAAAAGGATGACTCGGCCGAGGTTTATATCGGCGAGGAGTTCATCGGCGTGCTGTTCGTCGATGACGAAGACGACGATCGCTCGTTCCAGTTTCAGATGGCGATCCTCGAGGAAGATCTGGTCGATCAGGGGTGAGGTGCGGCGAAACTGCCGCTACCCCTTCGGCCCATGCAACTGCACCGTCAGACGGTCCATCGCACCCGCGACATCGCGCCATTGTCCAAGCCAGCTGCGTGGAAAGCGGAACGTCAGGTCGGCGCCGTCGACCCGGCGCTCGCTCAGGCACATTCCGGGCGTTGCGCCATCGCGCGTGCAGCGCGCGCTGAGGCTTGGCGCGTTCGCTGAGAACAGGTCTTCGTTGCTGTAGGGCGAGCCGTCGCGAAACGCGCGCATCGACAATCCGTCATCGATCGGTGTCGAGTCCTGCTCCAGATAGCGGCCGGGGCATCTCGGGCGCTTCGAGCGAGGGGAACGTGAAGGAGAGATCGACGCGCTCCTGCGGACCGGAGTGGCGCTGGATTTTCATGCGCACCGCAGTCGTCGGCACATTGAACAACGTTGCGCCGATGCTGACCGGCAATCGTGCCGGTCCGCTCGAAGGATCGCTTCCCCAGGTCGGCCACAGCAGAAAGGCGACCAGGGCGATCGCGGCGATGGTGATCGTACCCGCGACCATGATCAGGATCATGTGACCGCGCGGGTCCTTGCGCGTGTCGCGGGCAATGTGCTGGGCCGTCGAAAGAAATGTCATGAACGAGGCATCGTAGGGTTCGAAGCTGAGGCCGAATCACCGCTCGAATATGCCATGCGCCGGCCGATTTCCGCATGATTTCACCGAAACCAGGACGCTGCGAGCCATGCGCAAACGCGGCCGCGGCGGCCCCTTGTTAACCTTTCCTTAAGGATGCTGTGGCGGCAGGCTGCCAATTTTGCGAAAGCAGGGCGCGGTTTGTCGAGTAGCGGAAGTGTCCATGTCCCCCGATGCGTTGAATTCCCTGTTCTCCCTTTGCATCGGCTTCGCGCTGGCTGGCGCCCTTGCCAGCGGCTACCAGGCCATGGCCGAGCGTCCCGCTGGTTTCGGGCTGCTGCAGCAGGGCGTGGCGCCGAAGACGTTTGCCGCGGTCCCGTTCCTGGTCTTTGCCGCGCCCTTCATCATCATGCGCAACACGCTGCGCGGCGCCAAGATCGAACGCCGCCGCTTTGAATTCGTGATGATGGCGACCGTCATTGCCGGCTTCTGGAGCCTGATGTCCGGTACTTTCTTCCTGATGACGTTGCGCGCCGCCGGGGTGCTGGCCTAGCACCTGACCGGTTCTGGTCTGTTTTTTTGGACGCGCTTTCTTCACGCGAACCGGTATCCACTTCGCTCGAAAACGCTATAAGGTCTCCGCGAACAGGAGACTTCGATGGCGATCTACGAACTGGATGGGCAGGCGCCCGATCTTCCCGCGGACGGAAATTACTTCATCGCCGACACCGCGACCGTGATCGGCAAGGTGCGCCTCAAGAACTCGGCCAGCGTCTGGTTCGGCGCGGTGTTGCGCGGCGACAATGAGTGGATCGAGATCGGCGAAGGGTCCAACGTGCAGGACAATTCGACCTGCCACACCGATCGCGGCTTTCCGCTCACGATCGGAACGAACTGCACGGTCGGTCACAACGTCATCCTGCACGGTTGCACGCTCGAAGACGGCGCGCTGGTCGGGATGGGTTCGATCGTCATGAACGGCGCGAAGATCGGCCGCGGCAGCATCGTCGGCGCGGGTTCCGTCATCACCGAGGGCAAGGAATATCCCGAATATTCGCTGATCATCGGTACGCCGGCGAGCGTGATCCGCACGCTTTCGCCCGAACAGGTGACGGCGATGGGAAGTGCTGCGAAATTCTACGCCCTCAACGGGCCGCGATTCAAAAACGGCCTGAAGAAGATCGGCTGAAGACGGAGCCGCGGGTCTTCCCCGGACAAGCCGGCCACCAATGAATTGGAGCCGGCCGTCACGATTTGGCTTTTCGTGCCGGCCCCGATCGCGCCTCGCTTTTTGCCGGCGCCCGGTCGAGCGCAGCGCTCTTGCGAAGCGCATCCTTGAGATCGACGGGGATGCCGTGCTTTTTCAGCACGTCTGCGAACGCTTCATCCGCCAGTTCCTGAATCGTCGCCATCCGGTCGCGTCCAAGCTGGGTCAGCTTGTCGAACGTGTCGTCGTCGAAGGCGATCAATTTGCGCAAGCGTCATCGACTCCTGCATTTCGGCGGACACTCATCCAATGATTGCCAATCGAAATTGTTCCGGAAGGGAACAACGGCCTTACGCCGCGGTTGTGACCAGAAAAGGAGATTTGCGATGAAAAGAGCGTCTGTGACAGCCGCGATTAGCGCGATCGCAATTCTGGTATCGACTGTCATTTCGTCTGCGCAAAGCACCGGCGGAGCCAGCGGTGGAAGTGAAGGTGGCGCTGCCAGCGGGTCTTCGGCCGGCGCGGGAAGCACCGTCGGTTCGCCCAGCGCCGGCGCGGTCGGCGTCGGGACTGCGGGCGTTAGCGGTGTGCCGTCCGGCGCGGGCAACTCGACACAGCCTTCAACGCCACCGGCGCCCGGCACCAACAGCGCAGGAACGGCTCAGTCTTCGGGCTCGGGCGTGAATACCGAGCCCGGCATGACCACGGGATCCGGACCGCTGAATACCGATGCCGCGATTGCACAGGAAAACAAGACCATCGATCGCAAGCTGAAAAGCATTTGTCGCGGCTGCTGATGTGACTGTCAGCCAGTCGCGGAGAAGTGAGCAGAATGATCAGGCGGTCTGCGAGAGCCGGGCCTAGATTTGATCCGGGATCTGCAGGGATCCGACGCCGAAGGTGTCAAGCGTTTGGACGCGAGTGAGCATGGAGGATGGGTGATGTTACGCAAAACGATGATCGCCTTGTTCGCGGTCGCTTCGGTTGCCGTGCTGGCGCCGGATGCAGCCTCGGCCCGTGGCGGCTTTGGCGGAGGAGGTGGCTTCCACGGCGGTGGCGGTTTCCACGGTGGCGGGTTTGGCGGGGGCTTCCGCGGCGGCGGAATTGGGATGGGCGGCGGTGGTTTCCGCGCCGCGGCCATTAGCGGCGGCGGCTTCCGTTCGGCCGCGATCGGCGCCGGCGCATTTCGCAGCGGCAGCTTCGCCGTCAACGGTTTCCGCGGCGGCTTCCACCCCGGGTTCCGGCATCGCGGATTTCCGATTGCCGCCGCAGCCATCGGCTTCGGCCTGGGTTACGGGGCCTACAGCTACTACGACGATGACTACGGCTATCCGTACGACGCCAATTATGGCTACGACGACTACTACGGCGACGGCGGCTGCTACCTCGCCCAGCAGCAGGTGCTGACCCCCTATGGCTGGCGTGTCCGGCAGGTTCAGGTTTGCAACTAATCCCGCTTGCCCCGATATCGGGATGAATCCCGCGGCCCCGGTGTTTTAATCGCCGAGGCCGCGATTCGTCTGCTGGTACGCCGCTTGCATCGCATCAGGGATGTTGAACATGCTCACAACCCCGGCTTTGACCTTGGTGTTCCTGGGTGTCGTTGTCAGTCTGGGAACGGCTTTTGTCTGGATGCTTTGGGAAATCGAACCGCGGATCGCCAAGCTGCATCGCAATAGCGATCGCTTCTCCAACGATCACTTCGGCTAGCCCGTCCGAGGCAAACAGCGCGCAGCATTCTCGCTGCGCGCTATCGGCCCGGCGGCGAATGCCAGCTAACTCAACACCCCGTATTTCTTGAACCAGGCCTGCATCTGGCTCCAGGCATCGTCGGCCGCTTCCTTGCGATAGCTGGCGCGATAGTCGGCGTGGAAGCCGTGCGGCGCGCCCGGATAGATCTTGAACTCGGCGGTTTTCTTGTTGTCGGCCAGCGCGGCCTTCAATGCTTCCACCTGCGCCACCGGAATGCCGGTATCGGCTTCGCCGTACAGGCCAATCACCGGCGCCTTCATCTCCGGCGCGAGCTGCAGCGGGCTCTTTGGCCAAAGCGGGTTGGGCGGATCGACCGGCGGACCATAGAACGAGGCGCCCGCCTTGAGCGCGCCGCTATGGGCGGCATACTCCCACACCGTCCGTCCGCCGCGGCAGAACCCGATGATGCCGAGCCGGGAGGTATCGCCCCCCTGCGACTTGGCCCAAGCCACCGTGCTGTCGAGATCGGACAATAATTCCGCGTCCGGCTTCGAATTCACGATCGGCAACAGCTGCAGGATGTCCGTGATCTTGGTGAGATCGGTACCTTTGCGGAAGTAATAATCCGGCGCGACCGCGAACGCGCCGAGCTTGGCCAGGCGCCGGGTCACGTCCTTGATGTATTCGTGCAGGCCGAAGATCTCCATCGCCACCAGTACGACGGGTGGATTGCTGACGCCGGCCGGCCGCGCGAAATAGCCGGGCATTTCGCCGTCAGCGACCTTGATCCTGGTGTCGCCGGCGGTAAGGCCATTGGTGTCGGTCTTGATCACGTCGGCGCGCACCGGTCCGGCGGCAAGGGTGTATCCGGCCGTCACGGCGGCCGACGCGGTCATGAACCCGCGGCGGGACAACGGCGCGATTTTTGTCAGCCCGATGATGTCTGAAGTCAGCAGGGGTTCGACGCTCATTGAAAGTTCCTCCTTTTTGGGAGACGCATTCAGCAAACAATTGAAGCCAAACGCAAATCACCTGCTTGCGAGGATTTCACTTTAAGTGCGGGTTTGAAGATTGCAGGGCACAAAAAACAAGGCCGTCGACGTAGTATACCGTCAACGACCTTGCCAGCCCCGGATATTGAAATCGGCTCACGCCATCCGGTGAACTGCAGCATGACCGGGAATCTCATGGGCATATGTGAACCAGTTCACAAACGGCGAAGAAAATTCACGGCGGGGACGCAGGGCATCGCGGGGATCAATGCGCGTCTTCGGCCCCGGGGCCGCCGTCGCCAACGGCCGTGGACCGGCTACCCCGACTGGCATCTGGCGTCTGGGCGGGCCTTCTCCCGAAAACGGCGCCAGCGGTTGTCAGCCGTTCGATTTGCCGCGCTTGCGGTGCGCACTCGCGTGGGGTTTTGCCCTGGCCGAGCGCTTGCGGGTGGGTTCAGCCGCCGGCTCGGTGGCCTGCGCGCTCGCGAACGACTGCCGCAGCCCCTCGATCGCTTCGGTCAGACTTCCGACCTGTTCGGAAAGCTTCCTGCTATCGGTCTGCTGCGAGGCGAGGAGGCGACGCACGGTCTGCAACTGGTCCTGGACCACTTGCAGCTGGTCGATCGCTTCCTGCTGGGTGGCCTCCAGGCCCTTGGTCTTTTCGACCAGTTGTTCGGACGCTTGCGCGGCGCGGGCCTGCAATTGGCGAGTCGCCATCACGCGATCCGTTTCGGGCGCATTGCCGGTATAGGCCCGCCAAAGCGCGATCGAGCCGATCCCCAGCACCACGAGTATCAAGGCCACGGCGCCGATTGCGATGGGTTGCACGCCGATACGCGTGACGGAGCCAATATTGGAATTCCGGGGGGCGAGTTCGATCATGAGACTCCAAGCCGGACATAATTTGAAAGTTCCCGATTACCACAACCTCAGCGTGGCTAAAACCGGGGATTTGCCGGATTGGTGCAGGACTCCAGATAAAACGTCCAAAAACCGGGATTTTGGACGCAAAAACGGCTTTTGACGTCGGCGCGCACGTTCGCTTCGGGCCGGATGTTCCGTCGTAACCGCTGGCTGCGAGCTCGGATAAGCGCCGCGCGGCTGTCGCTCCGGGCCCGGCGTTTGGCGCTTTCGGTTCCGCGCGGGGTTTTGCGTCACGTGTCAGGTCCCCAAAAAAGTTGCGGCCAGCCTTTGGGGGAAGGCTGGCCGCGCGCGAACCGGTCTGGGACGGGGAGGGGTGGGGATGTGACCGGGACGCGGGTTCGTAATTCCTTGCGTTAGCGGGAGCTGGCGGTGGAGACCGCCGGACGGTTGTCACCGAGCGAGACCCACACGTTTGGATCGCTCTGCGACTGACGCTTGACGAAGCGGTAGCCGGTCTCGGTCCAGGCCACGACGGTTTCGTTCTGGTTGTCGAGGACGAACTCGCCCCTGTCGGTTTTCACGGTCAGCACCGCGTGGCCTTCGCCCTTCTTGTCGCGCACCACCGTGATCAGCAGCGCTTCGCGCGGCCAGCCGGCGTCGATCAGCATCTTGCGCTTCAGCAGCACGTAGTCCTCGCAGTCGCCGTAGCCGTCCGTCGGCAACGACCATTTCTCGATCACGCCCCAATGATCCATGTCGGTGATCGGCTTGACGGTTTCGTTGACCCATTTGTTGACCCGCAGCAGATCCCGCCATGCCGTCTGCGACATCACGATGTCGCGCGGCTGTGACGCACCGCCGCGGCACTCGCCGGGATTCTCGGCGCAGAATTCGACCCAGCCGATCGGCGAACGTGTGGTCTCGCCAAGGCTGGCATAGAGTGCGTCGCCGGCTTTCGCCGAGACACACATTGAAACACTCATTCCCAGCAGGACGGCGACGACCGCCAGTCCCTTCCCCTGTCCGCTGAACAACATTGTGGCCCCCGTTTCTTGTTGGGACCATGTTTCGCACAAAGGCTTTGCGCCGCCGCTAAGTAAGCCAAGTACATTTGACGTGAATACAAGTAAAAGATGCGGATAATTCGATCTATACTTGAATAAAACTCGAATAAAATTTGAAACAACTGCAATTGATTCAAATTTTACATATTAACGCGGAAAGCGGCGCTACGCCGCGCGTTGTCGCCGCAAACGTTCCCGCCATTAACCGCGCGCGGTTGCGGTCGAATGCTGCAAAGCTGGCTGCGGAAAACGCGGACACAGCCTGCACACGCCCGAAAATCGGCGGTCGCGGGGGCGCTGCGATTTACGGCGCGGTAACGCTGTCTTCGTTCATGCGAATTCGGGCGGTGAATGGCGCGCTTGGCAAAGCCGAAACGCCGTGCATGCATGCTGGAAAAACAGGGAGGTCTTCATGAAACGGCTCGTTTGGGTTTTGTCGACGCTGTCGTGCCTGCTGATCGGGGTCCAGGCGCAAGCCCAGCCGCAAGCCAGGATCAACCCGACCGATCCGCAGCCAACCTGCCCGATGTGCGCCGGCACCTACATCCCGGTCAGCGAACTCGAGGCCTATACGAAGAAGGCGCTCGCGGAGAAGCTGCTCGATCAGCAGGTGCGGGATATCGATATCGGCAAGGCCAATATCGGCATCGGCATGGTTCATCGCGGCAAGCTCGACAAGCCAAATCCCGATTCAGTCGCCGAACATGACCAGATCAGCGAGGTCTATCATGTGCTGTCGGGGGCTGCGACGCTGGTGCTGGGCCCCGATATCGTCAACCGGCAGCGGCGGCCGGCGACCATGCGCACCGTCGTCGAATTCAACGGTCCGGGAAACAACGGATCCGAGGTTCGCGACGGCATCGCCTACCAGATCAAGGCCGGCGACGTCGTCGTCATTCCGGCCGGCACCGGTCACTGGTTCACCAGGATCGAGGATCACATCGACTATCTGATGGTGCGGATCGACCCGGACAAAGTCACGCCGCTGAAGAGCGAGGCGCAATCGCAGGACTATTTGTCGAAACCGGCCAAGCGGGGCGAATGAACGGCATGGCGTTTTCCAGCGACGTGGATCCCGGTTCGCATAGCAATCAAGTTTGCGCAGATTGCGTGGACTTATCTGCGGTAGAAAACGCGTCAAAAGCGAAAGCCAACTCTACTTGTTGGTAACCGCTTCCTCGATCGTGTCGGCGTTCTGCTCGTGGATGAACTCCAGCGCAAAACCTTCCTCGAGGTTTCGCACCACCCGTGACTGCACCCGGCCGAGCATGACCAGCGATTTCAGCGGCGGGCGGTTTTCCGCGGCAATCGCAGCGCCTGACAGCGACAGGTCGATGATGCGGCAGGTCATCCGGCTGCCGTCTTCGAGCGTGAGCAGCGCGATCGGGTTGCGCGGCACGATACGGTCGTGGCGGCGGTCTTCCGGCAAATTGAGGATGTCGCGGTTGGCAAGCCAGGTGAGCTGGGCGGCCAGCTTGTCGCGCTTGCGCGCGGTGGAGACGACGGTCATCGCAAAACCGTTGTCGATGATGCGGGTGATCTTGCCCTCGACCCGGCCGATATGGTCGAGATAGGCGATCACGCGGTCGCCGACATTGCCGATGCCGGGCGCCAGCAGGGCGAGGCCCCCCGGCGACATGTTGATAATCTGGCAGGGAAATTCGCGCCGGTCCGGCAGCATGTAGCGGCCGAGCAGGTGGACCTTCACCCGCTGGAAGCGGCGTCGCTCCTGGGCTGCCGGAAGACTGGATTTTATCTGCGCAAACGACATCTTCGCCACCCGACAGCCGGTCTTTCGGCGTCGTTTGACCCTACGGCCGACAGGGTTAATGAGAGGTTAGCGCGGGTTGCACCGGTTGCA
>WNFR01025450.1_pt1 | contig 11317 bp, 8 predicted proteins | sample 5400221 | NCBI WGS metagenome assembly WNFR01 (sample SAMN13153357, study PRJNA577476) | soil metagenome | isolation source: 40 cm soil under Madrone tree | place: USA:California | collected 2016-06-14 | reverse complement strand
GCACGCCGGCGTCGCGAAAAGCCGCCGCGATGGCCTCGCTCGCCGGGGCGCGGCCGATCGCGAGCTCGCTGCGTCCATGGTGGCGCACGTGGCCCGGGCCCGCCATTTCCACGGCTACATACACCACGCCCGGAATGACGTCGCGCCCGAGCACCGCGGCGAGCCGCTCGGGATTGTCGACGCCGTTCTGCATCGTAACGATGGCGGCCTCGCGCGCGAGATGGGGTGAAAGCGCCTTGCCGGCGGTTTCGGTGTCCTGCGACTTCACGCTGAAAAGCACGAGGTCGGCGCCGCGCGCTGCCTGGGGCTCGGGGCTTGCGTGCAGGCGCACGTGCTCGTCGAACGCTTTCGTCTCCAAACGTAGGCCTGCACGCCGTATCGCCTCGACGTGCTGCGGGCGGCCGATGAGCGTGACCTCGCGCCCGGCACGGGCAAGCATGCCACCGTAGTAGCAGCCGATCGCGCCGGCGCCCATGACGGCGATCTTGTTCAGCGGGCGAGAAATCGTTGCACCTTGTCGATAAGCAGCGCCGGCTGCTCGAGCATCGGGCAGTGTCCGGCGCCGGGAATGTCTTCGTAGCGTGCCCCCGGGATCAGGCTCGCGAGCTCGCGCGCGAGCGCCGGCGGCGTCGTCTGGTCCAGCTCGCCGCAGAGCACCAGCGTCGGGTTTTCGATCTTCGGCGCCTGCGCCGTGAGATCGAGGGCGGCGAGGGCGAGGCACGCGCGCGCGAAGCATTGCGGCTCGACGGCGGCCAGCGCTGCTTTGCGCTCGGCGATGACCTCGGGATGCCGCGCGGCGAAGGCGGGCGGAAACATGCGACCGAGGGCGGTATCGAGCACCGCTGCCATGCCGCCGGCGCGCACGCGCTCCGCCATGGCGCGAAACGGCGCGCGCGCCGCCACGAACGCGCCGAAGCCGTTGCCGAACACGGCGGTCTCGCGCGGCAGCTCGAGCGCGTCCATGACGCGGGCGACATGGCCGGCGTGCTCGGCAACCGTCTGCAACGGCACCGGCGCCGTAGCACCGAACCCCGGCAGGTTGATGCGCGTCACGCGCCGCGCTGCAGCGAGCTCGGGCAGCACGCGATCGAACACCGTGAGCTCGGTCAGCAGCGAATGGATGAGGAGCAGCTGCGGGCCGGCACCACGCTGGTCGTACTCGACCTGCGCGCCGGCAACGCGAACCGTTCGAAACATCGCCGCCACGGTGGATTGGCGCAAGCCTAGCACGCATAAAATGGCGCCGAGGAGACCTGTTCTGAGTCCGTTTGAATTGGCGGAGCCGCGCTCGCTCGCGGAAGCGATCGCGCTCCTGCAAGCGCGCGACGGCACGGTGCGGCCGATGGCCGGCGGCACCGCGCTCATGCTGATGATGAAGGCGGGCGTGCTGCGCCCGACGCGGCTCGTCAACCTGCGCCGGCTCGGGCTCGACCAGCTGCAAGTCGACGCGCGCGGTGCCTTGCAGGTCGGCGCGATGGTGACGCTGCGTGCGCTGGAGATGTCACCGGCCGTACGCGAGGGTTGGCCGGTGATCGCGCGGACGCTGCGCACGCTGTCCAACGTGCGGGTGCGCAACGTCGCGCGCATCGGCGGTCATCTCGCCCACGGTGATCCGCACATGGACCTGCCGCCGCTCTTCGCCGCGCTCGGCGCGAGCGTCACCATCGCCGGTCCGCGCGGCGAGCGCAATTGCGCGGTCGAGGACCTTTACGCCGGCTATCTCGAAACCACGCTGGCGCCGGGCGAACTCATCACGCGGATCAGCGTGCCGCCGATGAATGGTCGGCTCGCCGCATATCTCAAATGCACGACGCGCTCCGCCGACGACTGGCCGGCGCTCGGCATGGCGGTGGTGCTCGACGGCGCCGCGCCGCGCATCTTCGTCAGCGCGGCGACCGACAAGCCGACGCGGCTCACCGCCGCCGAGCGCGTGATTGCGGGCAAGGCGCTCGACGAGCGGCTGATCGGCGAAGCGGCCGCCGCCGCGCAGACGGTCGCGATCGACGGCGACCTGCATGGCTCCGCCGCATATAAGAAGCACCTCGTTGGCGTTTACCTGCGCCGGGCGATCCATGAAGCGCGCCAGCCAGGCCACTGAGACCTCGCAGATCGGCCGCTCGGTGCCGCGGCTCGAGTCGTGGCTCAAGGTCACCGGCCGCGCAGAGTACGTGCACAACCTGCGCCTGCCCGGGATGCTCTACGGCAAGATCTTCCGCTCGACCGTTGCCCACGGTCGCATCCGCCGCATCGACACGAGCGCCGCGCGCGCGATGCCGGGCGTGCACAGTGTGGTCACCGCAGCCGAGGTGAAGACTGTCGTGCCGGATCCGTACTACGGGCCCGCGTTCCACGACCAGCCGGTGCTCGCGGTGGACAAGGTGCGCTACGTCGGCGAGCCGGTCGCGGTGGTGCTGGCATCGGATCCGCACGTTGCGGAAGAAGCGGTGCATCTCATCACCGCCGAATACGACGAGCTGCCCGCGGTCTACGACGAGGTAGAGGCGGTGAGGTCGACGGCGATCGTGCACGACGCGCTGAAGCCCGCCGGCACCTTCCCCGACCTCAAGCACCTGAAAGGCGTAAAGAACACCAACGTCGCTCTTGATTTTCGCCTGCGCCGCGGAGACTCTGCCAAAGCCATGGCCGGCGCCGAGCGCATCTTCGAGCATCGCTTCCGCACCCAGCAGGTGATGCACACGCCGCTCGAGCCGCTGGTGTCGGTCGCCGAGTGCACGGAAGACTCGCTCACCATCCACAGCGCGTCGCAGAGCCCCTCGTTCGTACGCATCGAGATCGCGCGGCTCCTCGGCTGGCCCGAAAACCGCGTGCGCGTGCGCGTGCCGTTCCTCGGCGGCGGATTCGGCGCCAAGCTGTACATCAAGCTGGAGGCGCTGGTCGCTGTTCTCTCGTTGCGGGTGAAGCGGCCGGTGAAGATCTCGCTCAGCATGGAGGAGCAGTTCTTCACCATCACGAAGCACGCGAGCACGTTCCGCATCAAGAGCGGCGTGAGCCGCGACGGCCGCGTCGTCGCGCGCGAATGCGAGGTGTGGTGGAACGGCGGCGCGTACGCCGACATCGGGCCGCGCGTCACGCAGAAGTCGGGCTTCACCGCAGCGGGGCCTTACGACGTCCAGGACGTCGCCATCGATTCCTACGCGATGTACACCAACCTGCCGCCGGCGGGCGCGCTGCGCGGCTTCGGCATCCCGCAGCTCGTCTGGGCCTACGAGAGCCACACCGACATGATCGCGCGCGAGCTCGGCATCGATCCGGTCGAGTTCCGGCGCCGGAATCTCTTGCGCGAAGGCCGGCCGCAGGCGACCGGCACGCTGATGCGCGACGCGGCCATCGAGAAAGTGCTCGAGCGCACCGCCGAGCTGCTCGACTGGGGCAAGCCCTTCGACCGCGGCAGCGGCACGCGCCGCCGCGGACGCGGCATCGCGATCGGGTTCAAGGCGTGCATTGCTAACACGACGTCGCTAGCCGCCGTGAACGTCAATGCCGACGGCAGCAGCACCGTCTATGTAAGCACCGTGGACATGGGACAGGGGTCGGACACGGCGATGGCGCAGATCGCTGCCGAGGTGTTGCGGCTGCCGACGGAGTCAGTGACGGTGGTGCATTCGGATACCGACGTCACGCCCTTCGACATGGCGACGCTCGGCTCGCGCTCCCTCTTTCACACGGGCAACGCGGTAAAGCTCGCCGCCGAGGACGCGCGCGGCCAGCTCGATACGCTGCGCAAGCAGCTCGGCCTTGCGCCCGACACGCCGATCGCCGACATCTTCAAGAAGAAGTACGGCATGCGCGCCGGTTCCGTGACCGGCGTCGGCAATTTCATCCCGCCTTACACGCCTCCGGACGAGAACGGCCAGAGCGACAACGCCACGCCGTTCTGGATGGTCGGCGGCACGGGCGTCGAGGTCGAGGTGGATACCGAGACTGGACGCGTGAAGGTGACTCGCTTGGTCAACGTTGCGGACGTTGGCACGCCGATCAACCCGCGCATCGTCGAGACGCAGCTCTCGGGCGGCGCGATCATGCAGCTCGGCTTCACGCTGTTCGAGAAGATGCTGTTCGACGGCGAGGGGCAGCTGCGCAACGCCTCGCTTGCCGAGTACAAGATCCCGGGGCTGCTCGATCTGCCGGCCGAGATCGTGAACGAGGCGGTCGTCGCCGAGCAGCGCACCGGCCCTTACGGCGCGAAGGGCGTCGGCGAGACGGCCACCTTCGGCGTGTCGCCCGCGGTTGCCAACGCGGTGCACGACGCGATCGGCGTGCGCATTACCGAGCTGCCGCTCAATCCGCAGGCCGTGTACGAGGCGTTGCAGCGCAAATGAGGCGCGCGATCCAGTTCACGCTCAATGGCGAGCGCGTCGAGGCGCAGGTCGCGCCCCATGAGACGCTCGTGGAAGTGCTGCGCGAAGAATTCGGCCTCTACGGCGCGCGCGAGAGCTGTGGGCAGGGGCTGTGCGGCTGCTGCACGGTGATCGTCGACGGCGTCGCCGTGTCCGGCTGCCTGTATCTCGCGACGCTCGCGGAAGGCGCGCAGGTCGAGACGGTCGAGCGCAGCGCCACGCTCGACGAGGTGCAGGAGGCATTCATCGAGCGCTCGGCGTTCCAGTGCGGCTTCTGCACGCCAGGCTTCGTGCTGATGACGCGCCAGCTACTGGCCGAGAATCCCGACCCGAGCGAGGACGAGATCCGCCACTACCTCTCGGGTAATCTCTGCCGCTGCGCCGCGTACCCCGAGATCATCGAGGCGGTGAAGCTCGCCGCGAAGAAAAAAGCGGCCTGAATTCGGGGACGGAGCCCGAACTTCGGTAGGACATCGCGGCCGACAACTAGCGCCGTCGATCCGACGCGGAAGTCACCGGTGCGTCACCGCTACCTGAGGTGACCGGCGCACCGGTCCCCGAAACGACCGCATCACGCGGCAGCGGCTCGCGCTCACCCGGACAGCGTTGGTTGTAGCAGCCCGTGAGGGCGGCGAATGCGGCGATACTGATAAGCAGTCTGATCATGCGCCGGCTGCAGCAAAGCGCATACCTATGAGTTCGGGGACGTAGCCTGATCTATTTCGGGCTCCGTCCCGGAATTAATTCGGGCTCCGTCCCCGAATTCAGCTTTCGAAGAACTCCTTGACCTTGTCGAACCAGCCTTTGGCGCGCGGGTTGTGGCGCGCGCTGTCCTGCAGGCTGATCGCTTCGAACTCGCGCAGGATCTGCCGCTGGCGCTCGGTGAGGTTGACCGGCGTCTCGACCACCACGTGGCAGAAGAGGTCGCCCGGCGCCTGGCTGCGCACGCCCTTGATGCCCTTCGCTTTCAGGCGGAAGGTGCGGCCGCTCTGGGTCTCGGCCGGGACGCGGATCTTCGCCGAGCCGTCGAGCGTCGGGATGGAGATCTCGCCGCCGAGCGCCGCGGTGCTGATGGAGATCGGCATCTCGCAATGCAGGTCGTCGTGGTCGCGCGTGAACACCGGGTGCGGCTTGATGTGCACCTGGACGTAGACCGAGAGGCGCACGCGGTCGCCTTCGTCGACGCCGGAAGGGATCTTCACCGCGAGCGTTTTCTGCAGCTTGATGCGGCCGCTGCCTGAGCACTGCACGCAGGGGTGGGCGATGATGCTGCCCGAGCCGTGGCAGCGCGGACAGGTCTGCGCGATCGAAAACGGGCCCTGCGAGACTCGCACCTGGCCCGCCCCGCGGCAGGCAGGGCAGGTGGTGGGCTGGGTGCCGGGGCGCGCGCCCGAGCCCTTGCAGATGTCGCAGGTCGACATCGCCGGGATGCGGATTTTTGTTTCAAAACCGTGCGCGGCCTGCTCGAGCGAGATCTCGAGGTTGTAGCGCAGGTCCGCGCCGCGGAAGACGGTCGAGCGTCCGCCGCGCGCGCCGCCGAAGATCTCGCCGAAGATGTCGCTGAAGATGTCGCCGAAGCCGCTCATGCCGGCGCCGGCGGCGCCCGCGGCGTGCGGATCGACGCCGGCGTGGCCGAACTGGTCGTAGGCGGAGCGCTTCTGCGCGTCGCAGAGCACCTCGTAGGCTTCCTTCACCTCCTTGAAGTGCTCCTCGGCGCGCGGATTGTCGGGATTCCTGTCCGGATGCCATTTCATGGCCAAGCGCCGGTAGGCCTTCTTCAGGCCTTCTTCGCTCGCGTCGCGATTGACGCCGAGCACTTCGTAGTAATCGCGCTTCGCCATTCAGCTACCCCACATAAACGAACGGGCTCCGTGCGGAGCCCGTGCGTCACTCCATAACCCGACGGCCCTCAGCCCGCCTTCTTGTCCTTCACCTCGGTGAACTCGGCGTCGACGACGTTCTCGTCCTTCTTCGCCTCGCCGGCCGCCTCGCCACCGCCGCCAGGGGCCGCGCCGCCGCCTGCCGCTGCCTTCTGGCTCTCGGCGTACATCTTCTCGCCGAGTTTTTGCGCGGCTTGTGCGAGCGCCTGAGCCTTACGGTCGATGTCGTCCTTGTTTTCGGACTTGAGCACGCCTTCGGCGTCCTTGATCGCGGCCTCGACCTTCTCCTTCTCGGAGGCCTCGAGCTTGTCGCCGTATTCCTTGAGCGAGCGGCGCACGGAGTGTACCAGCGCCTCCGCGGCGTTGCGCGCGTTGACCAGCTCGAGCTGCTTCTTGTCCTCGGCGGCGTGCGCCTCGGCGTCCTTCACCATGCGCTGGATCTCCGCTTCGGTGAGGCCGGAGCTCGCCTGGATCTTGATCTTGTTCTCCTTGCCGGTCGCCTTGTCCTTGGCAGAGACATGCAGGATGCCGTTCGCGTCGATGTCGAACGTCACCTCGATCTGCGGCATGCCGCGCGGCGCGGGCGGGATGTCGGTCAGGTTGAACTGGCCGAGCGACTTGTTGCCCGAGGCGAGGTCGCGCTCGCCCTGCAGCACGTGGATGGTCACCGCGGTCTGGTTGTCGTCCGCAGTCGAGAACACCTGCGTCGCCTTGGTCGGGATGGTGGTGTTCTTGGTGATGAGCTTGGTCATCACGCCGCCGAGGGTTTCAATCCCCAGCGAAAGCGGCGTCACGTCGAGCAACAGGACGTCCTTGACGTCGCCCTTCAGCACGCCCGCCTGGATCGCAGCGCCGACGGCGACTGCCTCGTCCGGGTTGACGTCCTTGCGCGGCTCTTTGCCGAAGATCTCGCGCACCGTGTCGATCACCTTCGGCATGCGCGTCTGGCCGCCGACCAGGATGACGTCGCCGAGGTCGGACACCTTGATGCCCGCGTCCTTGATGGCGATGCGGCAGGGCTCCACCGTTTTCTGGATCAGCTCGTCGACCAGGGATTCGAACTTCGCCCGGGTGATCTTCATCGTCAGGTGCTTGGGCCCCGACTGGTCGGCGGTGATGTAGGGCAGGTTGATCTCGGTCTGCTGCGAGCTCGAGAGCTCGATCTTCGCCTTCTCCGCCGCCTCCTTCAGGCGCTGGAGCGCGAGCACGTCCTTCGACAGGTCGAGCCCCTGGTCCTTCTTGAACTCGACGACGATGTAGTCGATCAGGCGCTGGTCGAAGTCCTCGCCGCCGAGGAACGTGTCGCCGTTGGTGGAGAGCACTTCGAACTGCTTCTCGCCCTCGACGTCCGCGATCTCGATGATCGAGATGTCGAACGTGCCGCCGCCCAGGTCATAGACGGCGATCTTCGAATCCTTCTTGAGCTGCTTGTCGAGCCCGAACGCCAGTGCGGCCGCGGTCGGCTCGTTGATGATGCGCTTGACATCCAGCCCCGCGATGCGGCCGGCGTCCTTGGTCGCCTGGCGCTGCGAGTCGTTGAAGTACGCCGGCACCGTGATGACGGCTTCCTTCACTTCCTCGCCGAGATAGTCCTCGGCGGTCTTCTTCATCTTGCGCAGCACTTCGGCCGAGACCTGCTGCGGCGCGATCTTCTTGCCGCGGATCTCGACCCAGGCATCGCTGTTGTCGGCGCGCACGATCTTGTAGGGCATCAGGTGGATGTCCTTCTGCACTTCCTTTTCTTCGAAGCGCCGGCCGATGAGCCGCTTGACGGCGTAGACGGTGTTCTTCGCGTTGGTGACGGCCTGCCGCTTGGCGGGCGCGCCGACCAGGATCTCGCCGTCTTCCGTGTAGGCAACGACCGAGGGCGTCGTGCGCGCGCCTTCCGAGTTCTCGATCACCTTGGGCTTGCCGCCCTCCATGATCGCGACGCAGGAGTTGGTCGTGCCGAGGTCGATGCCGATGATTTTTGCCATGGGTGTCCCTGGTTCAGTCTAAGTCTGTGTCGGATATGGGGTTTGCTGCGCCTTTTTCAACCGGCTTGGCGACCGTGACCAGGGCGGGGCGCAGGATGCGGTCGTGGAGCTGGTAGCCCTTCTGCATGGTCGCGACGACCGTGTTCGGCTCGCGCATCTCACCCGGCGGGCTCTCGACCGCGGCCATCGCCTGGTGGCGGTGGGGGTCGAAGCGCTCGCCGGCCACCGGCGCGATCGGCGCGATGCGCGCCTTTTCGAGCGCCGTGGCGAGCTGGCGCAGCGTGAGCTGGACGCCGTCGCGCAGGGCCGGCGAGCCTGCATCGGGGTTGGCGAGCGCCGCCTCCAGGCTGTCCATCACCGGCAGCAGGGACTCGGCGAAGCGCTCCAGCGCATACTTCTGGGCGTTGGCGGCCTCGGCCTGGAAGCGCTTGCGCGCGTTCTCCGCATCGGCGAGCGCGCGTAGCATGGCTTCGCGGTTACTCTCGGCCTTGGCGTGGGCCTCGGCGAGCTGCTGCTCGATGGGCTTATCGGTTTCTTGTGGCTGAACGGTTTTCTCCTGCATCTTGTCGAATTGGGGATTGCCGGGCGCTATTTCAAGCGCCCCGCCTCCCTTACAACTTACTGATTGGACGATGAAAGCTATCAGAATTTCGCTGTACGTGATCGGGGGCGTCGTGGTCCTCCTGGTCCTCGCCGTGGCGATTTTCGCCGCCACCTTCGATCCGAACCGCTACAAGGGCGAGATCGAGCGCCTGGTGAAGGAGCGCACCGGCCGCACGCTCGAGCTCAAGGGTAACCTGCAAGTCGCGGTCTGGCCGAGCCTCGGCGCCGACGTCAATGGCGTGGCGCTCTCCGAGCGCGACCCGAAGCAGGAGTTCCTCAGCCTCGACAGCGCGCACGCCTCCGTGGCGCTGATGCCGCTGCTCCACGGCAGCGTGGTGGTGGACGGCATCAGCGTCTCGGGCCTCAAGGCGCGCGTCGTCAAGGAGAAGGACGGGCGCTTCAACTTCAGCGACCTGATGGAGCAGCCGGCGCCAGCCCGGCAGGACAAGCTGGCCGGGAAGTCACAGCCGGCCGAGAAAAAGGCCGCCGAGCGCCAGCAGGCGGGCGGCAAGGGCGTGGCGTTCGACATCGGAGCCGTCCAAGTCGACCGCTCGGCGTTCACCTATGTCGACAGGGAGAGCGGGCAGGAGCTCGCCATCTCGGACCTCAAGCTCAGCACCGGCCGCATCGCCGAGCGCGCCGACGGCAAGCTCGATTTCAAGGCCACGGCCAAGGGCAAGAACCCGGACCTCGACCTCAAGCTCGACGTCACCGCCGGCTACAAGGTCGATCTGCCGGCGCAGGCCTTCGAGGTTTCCAAGCTCGACGCCAAAGTGAGCGGCGCGGCTGCCGGCATCACCAACCTCGATCTGAAAGCGAAGGGCGACGTCGCGGCGAGCCCGCAGAAGAACGAGTACCGCGTCAAGGGCCTTGCCGTCGACGTCAAGGGCGTCCAGGAGAAGCAGAACCTCGAAGCGCATATCGCGGCGCCGGAGCTGGTCGTCGCCGCCAACAGCGCGAAAGGCGCCGCGGTGAGCGCCCAGCTCAGCCTCAAGGACGCAGCGCGCGAGATGTCGGCAAACCTGAAGCTCGGCGGCGTCGAAGGCTCCGCCAAGTCGCTCGCGATCCCGCAGCTCAATGCCGACATCACGCTCGCCGGGCCCGACATCCCGCAGAAGAGCGTGAAGATCCCGGTGAGCGGCAGCGCGCGGGCGGACCTGGAAAAGCAGACCGCGAACGCCGACCTCAACGCCAAGTTCGACGAATCCAACATCCAGGCGAAGCTCGGGCTCGCCAAGTTCACGCCGCCTGCCTACACGTTCGACATCAACGTCGACCGGCTGAACCTCGATCGCTACACCAAGCAGCAGGAGAAAAAGCCGGTCTCGACCCCGACGGAGGAAGGCAAGGCCCCCGCGCCCAAGCCCTCGGCACCCGCACCAACCGCGCAGAAGAAGGAGGAGGACACGCCGGTCGACCTCTCGTTCCTCAAGGGACTGAACGCCAACGGCCGGCTGCAGGTCGGCGCGCTGCAGGCGAGTGGCCTGAAGCTCGCCAACCTCAAGGCGGAGCTGCACGCGGCGAACGGCAAGCTCGATATCGCGCCGCATTCCGCGAACCTGTACGACGGCTCGATGTCGGGCGCGATCTCTGCCATGGCCGATGGTCGCGTCGCGGTGAAGGAGACGATGAACGGCGTCAATGTCGGCCCGCTGCTGCGCGACCTCGCGCAGAAAGACGTGCTGGAAGGCAAGGGCACCGTGACGCTCGACGTCAACGCCGCGGGCAAGTCGGTCAATGCGATGAAGAAGGCGCTCGCCGGCACGGCGCGGGTAGCGCTCAAGGACGGTGCCATCAAGGGCATCAACCTCGCGGAAGTGTTCCGCCGCGCGAAGACCGCGCTCGGCTCATCCGAGCAGAAGTCGCAGGCGCGCGAGGCGCAGCAGACCGACTTCTCGGAGATGACCGCCAGCTTCACGATCAAGAACGGCGTCGCGCACAACGAGGACCTCGACATGAAGGCGCCGCTCTTCCGCGTCTCCGGCAAGGGCGACATCGACATCGGCAACTCGACGATCGACTACGTCACCAATGCCACGGTCGTCGCCACGACGAAGGGCCAGGGCGGCGCGGATCTCGCGCAGCTTTCCGGGCTCACGCTGCCGGTGCACCTCGTCGGCCCGTTCGACGCGCTCAAGTACCAGGTCGACTACGCGGCGGCCGCCACGCAGTTCGTGCGCTCGAAGGCAGGCGAGCGCCTCAAAGGTGCCCTCGAAGAGAGGCTTGGCATCGCCAAGCCGCCAGCCGGCGGCGAGCAAGCGGCCCCCGGCGGTCAGCCGTCAGGTCAGGGCAGCTCGGGCAACAACCCGCTCGACAAGCTCAAGGGTCTGCTCGGGCGCTGATCTCGGCGAGCGCCGCGATCCACTCCGGCGAGTCGTTGAGGCAGGGCAGGAGCTCCAGGGACTCGCCGCCCGCATGCTCGAAGCGCTGGCGCGCGCGGATGCCGATCTCCTCCAGCGTCTCCAGGCAATCGGCGACGAACCCCGGGCAGATGACGTCG
>WNFR01013022.1_pt1 | contig 11317 bp, 9 predicted proteins | sample 5400221 | NCBI WGS metagenome assembly WNFR01 (sample SAMN13153357, study PRJNA577476) | soil metagenome | isolation source: 40 cm soil under Madrone tree | place: USA:California | collected 2016-06-14 | reverse complement strand
CGGAATTCAACTAGAGCTTCACCACCCCAGAACCATTCCGCTCCTCCGAACGGCGCCGGAGGGGTTTGTCTCCGGACTATAAACATGCTACCCCTAACGGGGTAAAACGCCTTGGCTCCCGAACGAACGAACTTTGAAAATGAATGACACTAGCTGTTATGTCTGGGTTGACACAGCGTAGGTTCTAACGCGCAACCACAACAAAACTCTTCTCAATGACATCCTCGGAGCTCGAGCCAACCATCACCTTGAATTCACCCGGTTCGACAACGAATTTCATTTCACGATTGTAGAAGCCGAGATGCTCAGGGCCGAGAGAGAATTCAACTCGCTGCTTTTCACCCGGCTTGAGAGTGATACGTTTGAAACCTTTCAACTCTTTTACAGGCCGTGCAACGCTCGCTGCAATATCGCGAGTGTACATCTGGACCACTTCATCACCGTCACGCTTACCGGTGTTTTCCACGTCGACACTTACGCGTATTGACCCATCTGTTTTGATTTGCTGTTCGCTGAGCTGGAGATTCGTAATCTTGAATTGCGTGTAGTTGAGTCCATATCCGAAAGGGAACTGAGGCGTCCAGGGAACATCCAGATACTTGGATTTGTATCTATCGTTGGCCTCTGGCGGTCTCCCAGTATTCAGATGGTTATAATAGATCGGCACCTGGCCCACGACACGCGGAAACGTCACTGGCAATTTGCCGCCTGGATTCACATCGCCAAATAAAACGTCGGCGATCGCGTTGCCTGCCTCGGTACCGCCCATCCATGCCTCGAGGATTGCCGGCACCTTATCGACAATCCAACCGATCGTTGGTGGTCGTCCGTTAATTAATACGACGATCGTCGGCTTGCCAGTGGCAGATACCTCTTTCACCAGATCCATTTGGCGGCCTGGTAGATCCAGCGAGCTTCGAGATGCTGCTTCGCCCACCATTTCCTTCGCTTCGCCAACAAAAACGATCGTTATGTCGGCTTGACGCGCCGCCGTCACGGCTTCGGCAAACCCTGTCGTAGAATCTCCCAGAATCTCGCAACCCTTCGCATAAATGACTTTTGTCTGTGGTGAAACCTTCGCTCGAATGCCTGCAAGCGCAGTCACCGTATCTTCATCGTGGCCATCGCCACTCCACCACCCAAGCGGAGCACGACGGTCATCGGCGAGCGGGCCAACTATCGCAATGGAGCCGATAGTCTTGCTGAGCGGCAACAACTCACGATCGTTTTTCAACAACACCATCGATCGTCCCGCAATTTCGCGAGCGGCCGCCCGATTGGCAGCGGTAAGGAGAGAACCACTTTCAGCCGCTTCATCAGTGTATGGGTGTTCAAACAGTCCCAGGCGAAACTTGATGCGCAGAATACGTCTGCCCGCTTCGTCGATTGTGGCCTGCGTTAATTTTCCTTCCTTGAGCAACTCCGGCCCTTGCTGATTGAATAGTCGGCTCACCATCTCCATATCAACACCGGCATTTATTGCTGCCTCGGCCGCATCTTTATCGGTCGCGGCGATGCCATGGTTGATAAGTTCTTTCACTGAGGTGTAATCGCTGACAACGAAACCGTCAAACTTCCATTCACCACGCAAGACTTTTGTGAGAGTGAAAGGATTCGCGGAGGTGGGTACGCCATTAAGGGTATTGAAGGCGCTCATGAAAGTGCCAACACCGGCATCGACCGCGGCTTTGAAAGGTGGAAAATAGATCTCTCGCAGTGTGTGTTCGGACATGTCGCTGGTGTTGTAGTCGCGTCCACCTTCTGCAGCACCGTATGCGACCCAATGTTTCGCGCACGCCAAAATCCTTCCGGGCGCGCTGTAGTCACTTCCCTGAAAGCCCATCACCCGCGCTCGTGCGAAGGCCGCGCCAAGAAACGGATCTTCTCCCGCCCCTTCGGTAATACGGCCCCAGCGCGGATCGCGAGCAATATCGACCATTGGGGCGAAGGTCCAACGCAAACCCGTAGCGTAAGCTTCTTTGGCGGCGATGCTCGCCGAACGTTCTGCCGACTTTGGATCCCAGCTGCTGGCTTCAGCCAAAGGAGTGGGAAAGATCGTGCGGTAACCATGAATTACATCGAAGCCGAACAGGTTGGGAATCTTCAAACGCGACTCATCCATGGCCACGTGTTGTAGTTGGTTGGTCCGCTGTGCTCCACGCACGTTCAGAGTCGAGCCCAAGAGTCCTTTGCGAACCAGATCGATTTGCTCCGGGCGAAAGTTGCCGTTCCCCTCGCCATCTAGTTGTTGTAGTTGCCCTAACTTCTCCGCCAGCGTCATGCGAGCAAGCAGAGCCTCGATGCGCGCTTCGACATTGGTACCTTGCCTGGAATGCGACGCCGGTGCTGACATCAATGAGAGTAAGAAGATAGCGCAGAGTGCCAGCACTAGAGACTTTGATCGAGTTGAGTTCATTTTTTTGTGGACCAGTTGATTCTGCATGATTACGTTGAGTAGTGTCCTAGGTTCACGCTCTCTGCATTCTCCGTGTTCTCCGTGTCTCTGTGGTGAGGTTTTTTTTCGCAGTTTTATCACCACGGAGACACGGAGAACACGGAGAGTTTACGCTAGAAAATCTCAACTTTGGACACCACCAAAAAGTGAGCCGAGTTGTGGGTCGACTGGGAATTGTGGGAACGCTTAGCTACAATGCGACCGCGGTTTGGAGTCGAGAATGTTGACGTCGTGGAATCAAGTGTATCTGAGGAGCGACTGCTAATCTGAGGAAAGCTATGGTCTGGCAAGACGGAATTCGATTTTTGATCGTGGGCGGTTTGGTTTTGTTACTTGTTACCCCCACTCTGGGCAAACGCAGAAAGCAGCGTATTGCCGGCGGCCAATGGGGCGGTCAACATATCCGAATGGACGTGGGTGCCAACTCCGCAGCCATTGAATACGACTGTGCCAACGGTAGCATTACCGGACCGCTAAGCCTGGATAGCAAGGGTCATTTCAGCTGGCGCGGTACTCATGTGGCCGAGCATGGCGGACCCGTTCGTTCAAGGACAAGACAATGACGCTCACAGTGAAGCTGACTGACACGAATCAAACGATCGGGACGTTTTCTTTGACGCAAGGCCGCGCGGGAAAAGTCTTCAAGTGCATGTGACAGCAACAATGGTTTATCTGGTCCACAGTGTCGAGAAGGAGCATGGCCTAACATGCAGGGTGCGGTAGCCCGAAGGTTTTTGATACGCGGCCAGGTGCAGGCTGTGGGGTATCGGTTCTTCGCTCAACGTGCGGCTGCGAGACACCAGGTCGTTGGCTACGTCCGCAATTGTGAGGACGGAACCGTCGAAGTGCTGGTTGAAGGACCAGCAACCAGTGTAGAGGAATTCAAACACGATTTGGTCACCGGACCGCAGTGGGCGGTGGTCAATCAAGTTGAGGAGATAAGTTTGGAGCCAACTGGAAGATATTCTGCTTTTAGGATTGAACGGTAAGACGTACTTGGTGCTTTGTGCTTTGTACTTTGTGTGACCCTCTCTTTGTAAGCGTCACTCAATAATATCAAAAGGAACAAAGCACCAAGTACAAAGTCCAAAGTACAAAACGCAAAACAGAAACTATGAACCATTTGAAAGCACTCATTCGCGAAGTGCCGGATTTCCCAAAACCCGGCATTAATTTTTATGACATCACCACATTACTAAAACACCCCGAGGGGTTACGCAATACTGTGGATGCATTGGCCGCAGAGTTTGATGGTCAACGGATTGACGCCGTTATCGGTGTTGAAGCCCGAGGCTTTATCTTTGCACCAGCATTGGCTTATCACTTTAAGGCCGGGTTTGTGCCCGTCCGCAAGCCGCGCAAACTTCCTGCCGAGTGTGCGTCGATCTCGTACGACCTCGAGTATGGTCAGGACACCCTGGAGATCCATCGCGATGCGATCGGCGACGGGCACCGCGTAATCATTGCAGATGATCTGTTGGCCACCGGCGGCACTGCCAAGGCGGTTGTCGATCTCGTGGAGCAGCTGGGCGGAACGGTGGTTGGATTGGTGTTCGTGGTTGAGCTTGAATTCTTGCAAGGCCGCGCCAAACTAGCCGGCTATGACGTGCGATCTCTAATCAAATACCAATCCTGAGCGCTTAAGGCCATTGGATTACTTTTCTCTTTGTCGTACTTCCTTTGATTGGCTCTACTGGCAAAGAAGGAATATCGCTGGCCTTCGTATTTCGCATTGGGGGCACCTGCTGTTTTGACTCGACTGCCAGTGGCGCCGGGCTGTTCGCCTCGGCTGGTTCATTGCTGACAGGCGCAGTAGCTACTCCGGCTCCCCTGCGCTTCCTACGCGCAGATCTCACCCCTTCGTTACCGTAAGGCGATATGGTTACGCTCATGCGCCCCTTTGCTTCAGTGCGATTTGCAGATCGAATTGAAGCAGGCGAAGGATCGTCAGAAAGTGACGGGTGCGCGTTTGCTGCAGCAACATGGTCGGACGACCGGCTGGAAACCTCCTCTAACGGTCTTCCCTCGGGCGAACTACTGGCAGAAGGTTTTCCTTGTTCCGTTGGCATCGGCACCGGTTGAGTAGCTGACAACGGACTGCGCTCAGGTTGTTCTGGTGCGCTCGTTCTTGCCGCCACTTGCGCCTGACCGGGCTGAGCTCTGCTCTTTACAGCTTTTAAGATTGTAAACGTCACGGCAGCCGAAACTATTGCTATGACCAGAAGCACCACCGCTGACTGCTGCCAACTCGTGCCCAGTCGGTCGCGGAGTACTGAGAAGGGTGAAAACGGGACGACTGGATCGACTCTGCGTTCCAATTCGATCGGGGCCGAGGGGGCCGAGGAGGTTACTCCCCCCAGTCGTTCTACCTTTCTGATGTACTCTCCCGCTTCGCAAGGGGGGCCGCTTAAAGATTCGATATTGTTGGCAACCGGACTTGGTCGTGGTCTTACTAAAGTGATCTCGTCAGGGTCTTCTCGATCCGTGCTGACAGATGAAGACCCCGCCGGAGAGTTTGAGATGGTTGGCGCCGAAGCTGAGAACGTTCTTTGAGGGATAGCACCAGTCGGTTGCTCGCCGGCTGTCTTCAAAAGGTCACCAATGTGTAAGAAACCCCGCGCGGTTGCCCACATCTCTGGCGAAGTGTTACGCCGGCTTACCGCGCGGACGTCCGCGCCGCGAGCAAGCAACTCGCGTACGGTTTCTTCCTGGCCGAAGAAGGCCGCTAGAGCAAGCGCCGTAAATCCGTCACTTCTTTTCTGGTTCAGCGCAGCTCCACGTTTAAGTAGGGCACGGAGTATTTCGAGATGACCACAGGCGGCAGCACTCATGAGAGGGGTCGTGCCGTGTGGAGTAGTTGCATTTACAGCAACATTTCTTGACAGGACCACTTCAACCTCAGCGACGTCTCCTCTCTGAATTGCTTTCATCAGGAGTTTGACGCGCAGAGCATCCGGTCTCTCTGATTCCGAAGTGTTTTGCGTTGGCAGCGCAGCCGCCATATGGAATCTCCCAACTCTTCAATGCAAAACCATGATTCTGTCGCCAGGCTCAATGAGCTGATCCGATACCTTTCCGTTATTAATATCCTTCAGCTTGAACTTATTTAGACTCAATAGCCCATCTCCTGCTCCACGAGTGAGTTCAACCTTCTCTCCGCCAGGCGTAACTCCACCTGCGGCAAGTATTGCCTGTGTCAGACTAAGGCCTTTGTGATACGAAAATTCGCCCGGCGATTTCACCTCACCGCCAACGTAGAAAAACTGCTTTGCGCCTTCGGCGACCGACACCACATCGCCTGGCAGAACCAACATACTGGTCTGTTGTGCATCAGACAGTTCGATTACGCGAGCCTTGTCTGAGTGTTGAGACATTACAGTCACCTGAGAGGCTTCAGGCAGAGGCTGGGCATCGGCCAAAACGACGTACAACGGGATCGCTTCTCGCCGTAATATTTTTGTGCCGGGCTCCTTCACCAAGCCGCTCACTAGAATCGTATGGCTGTTGTAATCACGCACACCTACCTGTGGATCCGATTCGCGCCCAATTGCGAGGCGTCGCATTTCGGCTCCTATGTTTTCGCTTATTTCATTCGTAGTAAGTCCCAGGACGTTCAGAGGTTGGCCGAGAATCGGATACTCGAGCATTCCCGTGCTGGAAATTGTAAATAGAGTGGAGTCCTGGTTGGGGCTTCCCGCCATTCGTATGTCGAGCACGTCGCCGGCGCCGACCTTGTAGAGAGCCGCCAGATCGCTTTTTCGATCCGGCATCTTTGGAGGAGTCATGTCCGCTGGTTTCGCTGTGATTGCAACACGTTCACCGACTCCGAAGTTATCCTGGATTGGGGAAGCCGGCTTCTCCTCTTTGAGCTTTGCGTAAGCCTCGCCCAGTCCCGAATAGGCATCGTTTGCGTTCGGATCGAGCTTCAGCACGGTCTGGAATGCCACAATTGCTTCACTGTAGTGACCAAGATCCAGGTGGGCGCGGCCCAGACCATATAGAGCCTCCGGATATTCAGGGTCATGCTTCAGCGCTTCCTGAAAGGATTGCAAAGCCTGGCGAAAAAGATTTGCGCGTCCGTACTTTACCCCGGCTTTGTAGTATCTCCTGGCGTTCTCTCGATCAATATTATTAGGATGTTTGTCCTCGCTGCGCTCGAACGTGGATACAGAGACTGCGGACGTCGCGGGTGTCGAATTCGGTGACGGGCTTTCCCTGGGCAGGCTGGTTGCTGTCACTGACTTGGTTTGAGCCTCTACGAGCAAACAGCAGGTTAGAGAAGTCGCGAGAGAAAGTAACAGGATAGTTTTACGTCTAACCATAAAGCCCCCTTGGGTTCGTAAAGGTCGGGACGATCAAATTTTGAGCGAGACTCGAAATAAACGGCGGAAACTCGCTGGAACTCTGGGTCTGCGTTGGAACAACCGACAGGGAGAATTGGCGGTTGAAACTAAACTAATTAGATGCCACGAGGACGTTGTTGGTTTGCGCAGCATTACCGTCAACCTTGCTCACGGCGCACGCTCCGGCAGCAAAAGATAGGGGCGGCAACAGCAGGTGGATCTGCCGCCTTTTTCCGACGATGATTCGCCAGCAGAATGAATCCTGTCTGGCGGTCGTTCTCAAATAAGGATTTACATTGACTGAATACACCTATCAGCTCTGACAGTCAAGATAAGTTGGGGAAAAGAGATAACTTGGGCAAAAGAGCCGGTGCCAATAAAAGGTAGCGGGTGAGTTTGCTTTAACTCTCATTCACACCGGGGCTTTAGCCCGGTGATAGAGTGGTCTCAGCCGGTTTTGCTAACCGTTTTGACGGTTTGGAGTTGAGCGAATCTGAATGGGGTTCGAAAGAAAACCGTTGCAACGGTTTCAGGTTTCGAACTTCGTTTGTCACCGGGCTAAAGCCGCGGCGTGAATGAGAGTGAAAGCAAGCTGGCGCACGACCCAATAAAAGCGTAATTTGCTCGATGACAAGTAAAGAGTCTGGGTTCGGCCGCTTTACGATTCACAGCTTAACCTTTAGGATTCTCGGCGGTTTGTGCTCCCGTAGCTCAGCTGCATAGAGCGTCCGCCTCCTAAGCGGAAGGTCGCGCGTTGGAATCGCGCCGGGGGCACCACTTTTTAGGTGTGGCACAATTACGCTAACACTCGGTATGGGCTTTATTACCGCAACTGCTCGCCTGCGAACACCGCTTGTTTGACCCTTAACTTAAGTTTTAGGCAGCTTTTCAAACTGGCACGATTATTGCCATTTGGAAGCTCCTCGCTGTCTCCTCTGATGCTGAAACATTTAAGAGAGGCAAACTTCACAAGCCCACTAAACAAGCGAGGGGCAGAAACAATGAGACTCTACCAACACATCAGTGCACTTGCGCCCATTTGTGGCGTGTGTGGGCTGCTGTCCGTCGACGATTCTTGCCAATTCAGGGTACTACGTTCAGCAACCTCAAACTGTCATCCCAGAGGAACTGAATTGTCCCTCGTTACTGTTAACGCAAGAAGGACGATGATAACGCTAACATGTGTTATCAAATGAAGATTCAATAAGGGTCGCGATTGACTGCAGGCAAGCGGGAAGGTTGCAAATGGAGGTGCGGGTATGAGAGGGGACAGCGTAAGGGCTGAATACAAACGCCCAGAACCTCCTACGACTTCGCAACCAACCAGCGATAGGCTTAGCGCCGAGCGTGAATCAAATCCGACCGAAGTCGGTAAAAACGGGTCGCCCAGAATGCGGCCCGAGTGGTTAGTTACCTCCGCAATAACAGCTCCTTCTGAAACCAAAACCAGAAGTCCAGAGAAGAGTATTACTTCTCTGTATGAAGTCCTTCGGTTGCATGGCAACCAGTTACTGCAGTCTACAAAGCGATCGCTGATCATTATCAAGCAAAGCGCCCAGCAGAAGCTTGCTGCTGGAGCGGCTTCGAGAAAAGACAGGCAAAAGGCTCGCGAACTGGCAAAACTACGCTCAGCGCTGCTCATATCCTTTCCTTCCAAGCAAGGAGAACAAGCGCGATTAAGAGCTGAGACGGAGAGAATTCGAAAAGCCGAAGAGGGGCCCAGACACGCTGAAGCGCAGGCCGGAATTAGAGCGGAGCAGGAACGTCAGCAGATCCAGGTGGAACAAGCGCGATTAGAAGCCGAGGCAGGGAGAATTCGAAAAGCCGAAGAGGGGCGCAGACACGCTGAAGCGCAGGCCGGAATTAGAGCGGATCAGGAACGTCAGCAGGTCCAGGTGGAACAAGCGCGATTAAAAGCTGAGGAAGAGACAAAGCGAAAAGCGGAAGAGGGGCGCAGGCACGAAGAAGTGCAGGTCAGAATTAGAGCGGAGCAGGAACTTCAGCTGGCGCAGGCGGAACAAGCGCGATTAAAAACCGAGGAAGAGACAAAGCGAAAAGCCGCAGAGGCGCGCAGTCACGAAGCAGCGCAGGCCAGAATTAGAGCGGAGCAGGAACATCAGGCGGAACAGGCGCGATTAAAAGCAGAGAAAGAGACCAGGCGAAGAGCCGCAGAGGCGCGCAGACACGTAGAAGAAGCACTGGCCAGAATCAAAGCGGAGCAGGAACATCAGGCGGAACAGGCGCGATTAAAGGCTGAGGAAGAGAGAAGGCAAAAAGCCGCCAAGGCCCGCAGACACGTGGAAGAAGCACTGGCCAGAATCAAAGCGGAGCAGGAATGTCAGGCGGAGCAAGCGCGACTAAAAGCTGAGGAAGAGACCAAGCGAAAAGTCGAAGAGTCGCGCAGGCACGAAGAAGGACAGGCCGGAATTAAAGCGGAGCAGGAACGTCAGCAGGCTCATGCGGGACAAGCGCGATTAAAGGCTGAGGAAGAGAGAATAAGAAAAGCCAAAAAGGCGCGCCGACACGTAGAAGAAGCGCAGGCAAGAATCAAAGCGGAGGAGGGACGTCAGGCGGAACGAGCGCGATTAAAAGCGGAGGAAGAGAGAATTCGAAAAGCCGAAGAAGCGCGCCGGCACGCGGAAGCACAGGCCGGAATCAAAGCGGAGGAGGGACGTCAGGCGGAACGAGCGCGATTAAAAGCCGAGGAAGAGAGAATTCGAAAAGCCGAAGAGGCGCGCAGACACGAAGAAGCGCAGACCAGAATTAGAGCAGAACAGGAACGTCAGCAAGCGCAGGCGGAAGAAGCGCGATTGAAAGCTGAGGAAGAGCGAATTCGAAAAGCTGAAGAGGCGCGCAGACACGCAGAAGCGCAGGCCAGAATTAGAATGGAAGAGGAACGTCAGGCGGAACTAGCGCGATTAAAAGCTGAGGAAGAGTCGCTTAAGGATTTAATAATTAGACACTGCCCGAAATGCAAGCGTGTCGTTAGAAGCGACCAGGCGTATTGTTTGTACGATGCTACTCGGTTGGTTAACGCGACCGATGCTCCAGTGAGTTCAGCCCTTAGACCGGATGCTACAACTGGGCCCGTGGTTTGGCTCTTGGCCCTCGTCACATTTCTGGGAGCGGCTATCCTAGTCGGCGTGGTAGTCAACGACATCTCCAAAGAGCCAGGTCCAGCGACGTCAGAAGGAATAAAGCAGTCTGCGAATGCAAAGCAAGATCAACCGGCTGTTGGAGGCGCACTCAACGGTAAAGAAACCAATTTACCCAATCCAGAATACCCCGAGAGCGCTAAGAGAAATGAGGCATCAGGCAAGGTTACAGTGGCGGTGCTGGTGGACAGAAAGGGCATCGTCGTTTCGGCACGAGCTTTGGATGGACACCCACTGCTACAAGTGCCCGCTGTAGCAGCTGCAAGGAAAGCTAGATTCGCGCCGGAGAAGCTAATGAGCCAACCTTCAAGAACCTCGGGGACGATCACATACGATTTTAAGTGATGAATTCTAGTGGGACCTGCGTGAGGTAGAGTTAACCTCCGGCGGCTGGAGGTAATCCATAAAAAGTGACAAATGATGAGTCGCAAGACGTTCGGGAAGTGATTGAAGCGTTGGCGCGATCGCCCAACGAAGCTGCCAGGTTATTGCGCGATCTTTCTGAGCAAGCCTTGAAGGCCAGGAACTCGCCGGATGAATTTTCGGCACTCGAAAATATTTGCCACCTGCGAGACATCGAGGTCGAGGGTTATACAGTAAGAGTCAATAAGATCTTAACTGAAAACAAACCCATACTTCCGGATATCGATGGTGGTCGGTTGGCAATTGATCGCGCTTACAACAACCAGAACGTAGATGAAGCCCTTGAGACATTCGCGTTGGCGCGGCTGCAGAATGTCGTCGTTCTAATGCAAATCAACGACGAACAACTCAAGCGGAGTGGTTTCATGACTGGTGTCGGAGAGATGACTCTGGAGAAACTCTTGGTGATGATGCGCGACCACGACGAAGACCATCTTGAAGAGCTGCGTAGAATTCGCCAGCAAACGCTCAAGAGTTCTTTTTCAGAGTTTTAGTTTTTTGGATCAGTCTTAGTCGGAAAGTCGAATTATTGTGGCGCCTAATCCTCCGGCGTCCGGCGGAGCATCAGTCCAGGCAGTCACAAACGGTGTTCGCGCCAGGAGTGAGCGCACGATCTCGCGCTGCACGCCAATACCTTTCCCATGAATGATCCTGACGCTGCGAAAACCTTTCTCGTGTGCCTGCAGCAAGTATTCTTCAACTACTCGCTTCACATCTCGCGGACTAATGGTGTGCAGATCAAAAACGTCGGTGATCTCGATCGCGATGGGGTCGGGAAAAGGATTGTCGGAGTCGAGTTCTGAACCGTCGTCCGGCTGATCGGGAGTTAGCGGTTGAATGCTTCCTCCAAGCACGCTCTTTAACCAGTTCGAAAATCTCATTGTAGTGGGTCAGTTGGCTTTGGTCTCATTCACACTGGGGCTTTAGCCAGGTGTTCACAG
>WNFR01007192.1_pt1 | contig 11318 bp, 9 predicted proteins | sample 5400221 | NCBI WGS metagenome assembly WNFR01 (sample SAMN13153357, study PRJNA577476) | soil metagenome | isolation source: 40 cm soil under Madrone tree | place: USA:California | collected 2016-06-14 | reverse complement strand
CAACCGCCGGCTGGCCAAAGACTTTGAGGCCTCGATCGCCAGTGCCAAGGCTTGGCTCTACATCGCCGGCATCCAACTCCTCATCAGGAGATTGGCGCGTGGTTAATACAACTTATGCGATTAAGATTCAGACACTAAGGTGGGGCGCGCTCCCGAACCCTGTGGAATGAGTGCCGGCCAATGAGTGTGCCCGAGAAATCCTTCGAGCCCGGAACGGCGTGTCCGCTCGATGGCGTGCGCGTGATTGACATGTCGCGGCTCGTTTCCGGCAACATGGTCAGTCTCCAGCTCGCCGATTTCGGCGCGGAAGTGCTGAAAATCGAGGACCCGAAACGCGGCGACCCGCTGCGCGCCTGGCAGACCAACGGCATCAGCGTGCATTGGAAGGTCTATTCGCGAAACAAGAAGAGCGTGGCATTGAGCCTGCGCGAGGCACGCGGGCGCGAGCTGTTCCTCGACCTGATCGCGACTTCGCAAGTACTAATCGAGAATTTCCGACCGGGGACGCTCGAAGCGATGGGTCTCGGGCCGGAAATCCTGCACCGACGCAACTCCGGCCTGGTTATCGTGCGTGTTTCCGGATGGGGACAGGACGGGCCATACCGCGACCGCCCCGGGTTTGGAACCTTGGTCGAAAGCATGTCCGGCTACGCGGCGCGCACCGGCTTTCCCGACCGTGAGCCGGCACTCCCACCCACCGCGCTCGCCGACATGGTCGCCGGGCTCTACGGCGCAATGTCGGTGCTCGTGGCGTTACGCCACCGCGAGGTCGGCGGAGGTGCCGGCCAAATCATCGACCTGCCTTTGCTCGACCCGTTGTTCTCGTTCATCGCGACTGAAGCGGCGATCTACCGGCTGACCGGGACGGTACGGGAGCGCACCGGCAGCCGGTCGGAGACGACCTCTCCGCGCAATGTCTTCCGGACCAAGGACGGGCGTTACATCGGCATCTCCGCCTCGATCCAGGCCATGGCCGAGCGCCTCTTCCGGGCCGTCGGCCGCGAAGACATGATCACCGACCCGCGGTTCCGCACCAACAGCGACCGAGTCAGGAACGCCGAGGCCTGCGAGGGGCCGATCGTTGCCTTCATCGGCGCGCGCACATTGACCGAAAACATGGAGGTTTTCGAGCGCGCCGAGGTCACCGCCGCGCCGGTCTACGACATCGACCAGTTCATGGCCGATCCGCATGTGATCGCCCGCGAGATCCTGGTCGATCTCCCCGATGACGAACTGGGGCGCCTGCCGATGCAGAATGTCATTCCCCGCCTGTCCGACACGCCCGGCCGACTGCGCCGCCCAGCGCCGGCATTGGGCGAACACACCGCCGAGATCCTGGGCTCACTCGGGCTCGCCCGTACCGAAATCGAGGGCCTCGCGCGCGAAGGAATCATTCGCGTCGCCGGAGATGCGGCGTGACAGCCTCGCTGCTGCCGGTGTGGCGCTCGCTGCTGTTTGTCCCAGTGACCGCCAGGCGCTTTGTCGATGGGGCGGCAAGGCGCGGCGCCGACGCAATCATCCTCGACCTCGAGGACAGCGTCGCCGCCTCGGAAAAGCAGCGGGCGCGAACCTTGGTGCCGGAAGCGGCCGACATCGTGTCGCGTGGCGGCGCTGACGTGGTGGTCCGCATCAACCGACCGCTAAGCCTCGCCGTGCGTGACATCGAGGCCGCCATCGGCCCGCGGGTGCTGGCGCTGGCCTTGCCCAAGGTCGACGGCCCCGAGCACGTGCAACTGCTCGCTGAGGTCGTCGACGAGGTCGAAGCCGAGCGCGGCATCGTGCCGGGAACGACCCGCCTGATTGCAATGGTCGAGACCGCGGCGGCATTCTTCCGCATCGCAGAGATCGCCCGCGCGCACCCGCGCCTGTGCGCCCTCAACCTCGGCGCCGAGGATTTCGCCACCTCGGCCGGCATCCTGCCCGAGGCCGAGGCGCTCTCGATGCCTAAACAGATGGCGGTGTTCGCCGCCCGCGCCGCCGGCATCATGCCGTTGGGCTTCATCGGTTCCATCGCCGAGTTCCACGACCTCGATGGCTTCCGGCAGACGATCCGCCGCTCCCGTCGGTTCGGCTTCATCGGCGCTTCGGTCATCCATCCGAGCCAGGTGCCGATCCTCAACGAGGAGTTCCGGCCGAGCCCCAATGAGGTCGATCACGCGCGCCGCGTGCTAGCCGCCTACGACAAGGCGCTCGCCGAGGGCGTCGGCGCGGTTACTGTCGACGGCAAGATGATCGACGTGCCGGTCGTTGAGCGCGCCCGCCTCCTCGTCGAGCGCGAAGAGGCAATCGCCGCCCGCGAGGCTAAGATGCGCGCCCCCGTGCCAGCACGCCGATCCTGATCGGATGCGCTTTCCGCTGATTTGGCACTATTCGGCTTCGACTGTATTGGGGAGCGTATACGGTTCCAAAGCCCAATCCAAATGGTCCACGTCGATCTTGGCGCCGATCAAGTCGGTTATGGCGCGGGCCTGATCAAGCGAGAGCGGCCAATCGGCAATTATACCACGCCTGTCGGCAATCCCGGCGATTCGCTTTGCCTGCGAAACCTTGTTGCGCGGGATGTCGTGCGTAACCGCCAGTGCCTCGGTGACACGATCGAACCCAACTAGCTTGTAGATCAGCGCCATTACTACGGCTCCACGGTTCGTCGTGGCACGGGCGACCCGATTTGCTCCCCCGTGAAGGGGTTAAACTCTCCACGATGTGAGCCGCGAGCATCATATACCTCGACGGTCCCATGCTGGTGATCCCACTCATAGATAATTCCATCCGGGTCGCGCCACCGGCGCCGCAAGCCGCCGGGAACATGGACTTACCCTTCACGCGCCTCGCCAGCGGAAACGCCGGTAAAATTCCGTCCCTCGGAGGATGAACGACTCTTCCGGCGGTCACATTGCTCAGCCGTGGCCGTCCGGTTAGATCGGCGGGGGCCTCGTCACCTGAAAGCTCTGCCGCGTCTCCATGTGTCGGACCCAGTTTTGCAGTTTCGGGTGTTCGGCCATCGGCGCCAGGCCGTCCGGGAGGTTGCTGAAATCGTAGAGGAGCGGGATCACCATCAGATCGGCGAGGCTGATATGGTCGCCGGTGAGGAATCGGTGGTCCTCCATCAGGCGGTCGAGTTCGGAAAGGCACAGGCGGGCGCGCGGCAGGGCCGCGGTGATCGCCGCCTCGTCAGGGGTGCCGCGTAGAAAACGCGGCACCAGAATGCGGTTGAACAGGATCACTTCGCCAATGCTGGGCGAGGCATACGCGTCGACGATGCCGATGATCTGGTTCATCCGCGACCATTCGTGGACGTCTTCGGGCTGCAGCGGCGTGCCCGCAAACCGCTCGTCGACATAGCGCATGATCGCCTGGGTCTCGTATAGCGCGAAGCCGTCATGCTCGAAGGCCGGGACCTTGGCGAAGGGTTGGCGCGAGAGGTGCGGCTCTTGGTGGTGGGCGCCGAACGGCACGTCTACCAGTTCGTGCGTCACGCCCTTTTCCGCCAGGGCCAGACGCGCGCTCCACACGTGGCTGCTGCCGGCCGGTCCATAGACGATCGGATGTGCCATCCTCATTCCTCGCGATTCAAGCGGCGGCTCGGGTCGGAAGCTTCGGCTGGGAACGCATCTCCTGCACCATCCGGTGCGCGTGGAAGTGCATCGCGCATTTGAGAGCGTAACTCTCGATGACCTCCGGTTCGCGGCGACGCCACACGACTCGCATCAAGCGGCGGCGATACTCGCGGCGCAGCGACGCATCGGGCACACGACGCATCAGCATCACGAAGATCCCGGCCGCTTGCGCGAGGAGCCGTGCATTGAGCTTGAACCGGCGCAGCGGGTGTCGGCGCATATAGCGCGTGCGGGCTTGCCCCAACTGCAACCGGGCAACGAGGTACAGCTCGTCGAGCCGCCCAAAATACGCGTCCGGCATGTAGAGATCGTGCATCAGTTCGATATAGCCCACACGCAGCGCCTCCCGACTGATCCGGCGAGGAATGACATTAGTACCGAAGCCTCCCCAGCTCTCCGCCTCCTCCGACAGGTCGAGCCTCCCCTCCCTCGCGAGTCGCGTGTAGAGCGGGGTTCTCGGTATTGCCACCAGCATGTTCACCATCGCGTGGACGATCCGCGCCTCGCGCACGAAGCGGCTCTGCGCAGCAAAAATACTCGGATCGTCATTGTCGAAGCCGACGATGATGCCGCACCATACCTCCATTCCGGTTTTTTGGATGCGGTGCACCTTCTCGAGCATTGTCCCGCCGCGCGTGCGCAAGTTTTGCAGCTTCTTGGTCTCCCGCAGCGACTCTTCGTTCGGAGTCTCGATGCCGACGAAAACGTTGCTGATGTTCGCATCGACCATCAGCTGCATCAGCTCCGCATCCTCGGCGAGATCGATCGAGGCTTCGGTCGCGAACATCAGCGGATAGCCGTGCCTCTCCTGCCAGGCGACGACATCGCGCAGCACCAATTTGATCGCCTTCTTGTTGCCGATCAGATTGTCATCGACGATGAAGGCGGAATCCTTTCCTGCGGCAACGATGGCGTCGAGCTCGGCGAGGATCTGGGCAGAAGTCTTGACCCGGGGACGGCGGCCGAAGGTGACGATGATGTCGCAGAACTCGCACTCGAAGGGGCAGCCGCGCGAGAACTGCACGCTGCCGAAAGCGTATTCCCTCATCCGCAAGAGGTCGAGGCGCGGTGCCGGGACCGTCGCCATATCGGTCCGCTCGGCCTGCTCATAGCGGATCTGATGGCGTCCGACTGACCACTCGGCGAGAAACCGCGGCCAGGTCTCCTCCGCCTCGCCGACGAAGATGACGTCGGCGAGATCGGCGAGATCATCCTCCCGCACGGTGACCCACGGACCGCCAACGACCGTGAAAACGCCCCGGCGCTTCAGCTCGAAAAGGATTTCCTTCATCCGCCGGCGCTGCACGTTCATGCCGGTGAGGCCGACGATGTCGGCCCGGGCGCAGCGTGCGAAGTCGATTGCCTCGACATTCTCGTCGACCAGGGTAATGCGGTGCCCCGGCGGGGTGAGGGCAGCGAGCAGCGGCAGGTTGGCAACCGGCAGGACCGCCTTGATGCCGAGGAACGGCATCGCGTGTTCGAGGCCCCAATAGGAGACCTCAAAGCGCGGGTTGATCAGAACGATATCGGCCATGTCGCCTTATGACGGGGAGGGAGGTTTCTTCTCGAAGAGGTTCATTTCTTGGACGACGGTCCGGTCAAAGCGGGTTGGGCCCCGCCGCCATTGTTGAGCAGCGCCCCGAGAACCGCCGCGGCGCTGTCGAGGCCGGCGCCCTGACCGCCGGTCGACACCACGGTCTGCGGAACCAGTCGGCCGATCAGCGAAACGACTTCCGGTTTTTCCTGTATGGTTTTGAGCAATTGTTGGACGAGAGTGATCGTCAGCACACGGTCCTGCCCGAGCACGTCGGCCTGCGCCCGCTGTCCTTGAGCGATCTCCTCGAGCTCGAGTTTTTGGCCCTCGCCGCGAAGCTTCGCCGCGTTCTTGTTCTGCTCGGAGACCTGGACGCCGATCACCGCTTCGACGAGCTGGTGCTGTTGCTCGGCGGTTGCTCGCGCCTTTTCGGTTTCGATCCGCTGTGTCTGTGCCTTTTGCTCCTGCTGGTAGGTGACCTGCAATTGGTCGGCCAATTGCTGGCGGAGCCGCGACACGAGAAGCTCCGGCGGCAATGCCGGATCGCCAAACTTGACCTCCTTGATGACGATTCCAGCCCGCAACCCTTCGGGCCGGATCGCATCCTCCACCGCGTGCTCGAGCTCGGCTCGATTGTCCGCAAGGTCCAGCACGTGCCGGCCTTGCGCGCCGACGACGTTGCGCACGATCGATCGGATGGTCGGGACCATGATGTTGTTTTCGATTTCCGGGAGGCCGCCGACCGAGGCGACGACAAACGGGGCGTTGTCGGGGGTGACCTGGGCGAGAACCCTGAGCTCGAGCGGCACCAGCCAGCCCTCGACAAACGGTGTGATGGCGGGGTCGGCCGAACCCTGAGGCACCGGAACATCCTTCGAGCGCTCCGTCTGCTTGAGATTGCCCGCCTGATCGAGGCTCAGATCGATGTAACGTCTATTATAGCCACCCTTGAATTCCCAGGTCTGCACCCGGGTGCTCATCATCGTGATCTTATAGGCCGCCTCATTGGCATAATAGCGGCCCGGTTGCAGGGCTTTTTCCCAGATGCCGATGCAGCCGATCGGGACAAGGATGGCGGTGAGCTTGCCTTCATTTGCTTCTTTGGCGGCGACGGCTTCGCCGCTCGCATTTGTCGAGACTGTCTTTTGATAGCAGGTGGTCGGCTTATCTGCGACCAGATTGCCGAAATGCACGGAGTCGATGACGTTGGATTTGACGACCCCGACGAAACCTTCGGCGACATCGACGGCGTTATAGACGCTGAGGTCCCAGAGATAGGTGTTCAGCCGGTAATTTCCCGGCGTCAGGATCGTCGTCTGCGGCCCACGCTGGCCGTCATGGGTCAGGAAGTACTCGGCGTCGAGCATCTCCAGCTGATGCTCAGCGGGAAAAGCGTCGGCGAGGAACTGATCGGGCCGAAGCGGCGCCCCGTCCTTCGCGTTCAAAAATCCGTATTTGCCCGACGGGATCGACACCACCTTCTTGTTTTCGACCTGATAGATGACGTTGACGAGAAACCAGGGATGCCAGCCGGGGGTCAGGATCTCCGCCTGCGGCCCCTTTTCTCCATTGGTCGCGATGATGTGCTCGCCGGGCAAGGAGGCAGTCCCGTAAATCTTGTTGAGCACGGCGATTTCGTCCGACTCGACATGGACATAGGAGGTCGCCGCCAGACATATCAGCGCGATCACCACGAACACGGCTCGCAGTGACAGAGAAAGCGTCCCGAAGTCCGGTCGGGCTCGATTGACGAAAAGACCGAGGATGCTTGGAGCGACCGCCGCCAGAACGAAATACAAAAGTGCAACGACAACCCAAAACATCGGAACCTCCCTGACGGCTCGCTACCTCGGTCGGGTCACGTGACGGCGAGCTCGGCGGTGCCGAGCCCGGAAACCTCGACGAGTACCCGATCGCCGGCAATCGGGTACTGAATCGGGACCATGCTGCCGGTCATCACGATCATCCCACGCCGCAATGGCGTCCCCGCAGTAACGAGCTTGCCGGCGAGCCAGACGAGCGCGTTCAACGGGTTGCCCATCACATCGCCGCCGTTTCCGTCACCGATCTCGCGCCCGTTGACCCGGAGCTCCGCCCTGACCCGAGCAAGGTCGAGGGTTCGCCACTCGGTGAGCGGTGTCCCCAGCACCACCCCGGCATTCCAAACGTTGCCAGCGACCATCGCCGCCGCATTGAGTCGCTTGTAATCGTGCCGCAAATCCTCGATCAGCTCGATCGCGGCCATGCAGCTGTCCACCGCAGCGGCGACCTGCTGACGATTGCCGACCTCCGGCAGGTCATCGCCGAGCCGGAAAGCGATCTCTGTCTCCACCCCGAGCCGGCAGTAGTCGCGGGCCAAAAGCACGGCGCGGCGATGATAGACTTCGCGCGCGAAGATCGCACCATAGCAGGGCTCGTCCACTCCGCAGAGTTTCTGCATCACCGGTGTCGTCAGGCCGATCTTGTAGCCGGCGATCACGCCCCTGCCGGTTGTCTCCTCGATCTCCTGAAAGGCATGCCGGATCGTGTAGGCCTCGTCTAGGCTCGCCGGATAGACTTCCGCGGGCAATATTTCGGTCGGCCGGCGGCTGCGGGACAATTCGACGATGCGCTCCGCCTTTTGCCGCGGATCGAGTTTAGACATAAACGCCTCCGTGGGGTCTCGCCGTCCAGCTTAAATCGTCATTGCCCGTGTCAAGCCCGGACAAGACGTTTCATTTTCCGGTCCCCATACGCTTTGCGCATTTATCCGCGATCACCATAATCGCGCGGATGCGCTCCTCCACATCTTCCGCAATATCGCGGGCCGATCGGATCCGATCGGGATTGACCATGCGCAAAATTATATCATGGCAAGCGGTTGTCCGCAGCGAATCAATTATCGGGGAACCTCTCACACCTGTTCTCCCACCCCGGTAATTCCGATTTCCTGGTCATCGCCGCCTCGGGCGCTCCATATAGCAGGACCATGGAAAATTTCGTTCAGCCGACGCTCGACTTCATCTCCGCACATTCGAGCTGGGCGTTCCCTGTTATGTTCGTCACCTCCTTTGGCGAGTCGTTCGCCTTTCTCAGCCTGCTGTTCCCGGGTACCTCCATCCTGATCGTTGCCGGGACATTGATGTCGGCGGGCTCGTTGCCCTATTGGCCGGTTCTCACGGGGGCGGTCCTCGGCGCGGTCCTCGGCGACTCGGTTTCGTTCTGGCTCGGTCACCGCTATGGCGGCGGGATCGGCCGGATCTGGCCGTTCACGCGCAGTCCGGACCTTTTACCGAACGGCATCCGGTTTTTTGCCAGGCACGGTGGGAAGAGCGTTTTTATCGGCCGCTTCTTTGGCCCGGTGCGCGCCGTGATACCGCTCGCCGCGGGCATCATGCGCATGCCGCGCGGCCGCTTCTGGCTGGCGAATGTGACCTCGGCCGTCGTCTGGGCGCCGATGCTGCTCTTTGCCGGCGATGCCGTCGGTGACGTCGGCGACCGCATGATCGGATCTGCCGATACGGTGCTGCTCGTGTTTGGCGGTCTGACGGTGTTCGGGATTGTCGGCGTGGTCTGGGCAATGGTGAAATCGGGCCGGTCCGGATCCTGAACGCGACCCTTACCGGGAGCCTGCCGACTGCCCAGATTGACTCCAAGAGGCCCACCGCCTACGCAGCCCTCGGAAATGTCCTCGTTCTTTTCACCCTACCGCCACCAATTCGTCCGCGTCGGCGCGTGCGTCCCGCATGTCGCGGTCGCCGACCCGCGGCAGAACGCCGCCAATGTCCTGGGCCTGCTCGCCTCCGGCGACATGGCCCGGATTGCCTTGATGGTGTTCCCGGAGCTCGGCCTCTCGGCTTATGCGATCGATGATTTGCTGTTTCAGGACGCGATGCTCGACGAAGTGGAGCGGCAGCTGGAGCGGCTGGTCTCGGCCAGTCGCGACCTCTTCCCGGTCTTTGTCGTCGGCGCGCCGCTGCGGCACAGCGGGCATCTCTACAATTGCGGCGTCGCCATCCATAGCGGCCGGGTGCTGGGGGTCGTGCCCAAGGTGTTTCTGCCGAACTACCGGGAATTTTATGAGCGGCGGCACTTTACCTCCGGAGAAGACGTTGTCGGGCGATCGATCGGGATCGCCGGGCACGAGGCGCCTTTTGGCCGCGATCTTCTCTTCGCCGGTCAGGGAAACGCAGCTTTCACCTTCCATGTCGAGATTTGCGAAGATCTATGGGTGCCGCAGCCGCCGAGTACCGAGGCGGCACTCGCCTGGGCCGAGATCCTCCTCAACCTCTCTGCCAGCAACATCACGATCGGCAAGGCGGAGATGCGCCGCCTGTTGTGCGCGTCGCAATCCTCGCGCTGCATCGCGGCCTACGCCTATTCGGCCGCCGGCGCCGGCGAGTCGACCACCGACCTCGCCTGGGATGGCCAGGCCGGCATCTTCGAATGCAGCGACCTCCTCGCCGAGACCGAGCGTTTCTCCTCCGACCCCGAGATGGCGGTTGCGGATGTCGATCTCGGCCGCATCCGCCAGGAGCGGATGCGCACCAATACCTTCGGCGACAATGTGCGCGCCGGTGCCGACAAGCGCACCCGGTTCCGCACGATCGCGTTCGACTTTGCCGCGCCCGGCGAACCTCTCCAGCTGCGCCGCGCAGTCGAGCGGTTCCCTTATGTGCCGGCAGATCCGGCGATGCTGCGCGACAACTGCTACGAGGCCTACAACATCCAGGTCCAAGGCTTGGCTCAGCGCCTACAGGCGACCGGGCTCAAAAAGCTCGTCATCGGCGTCTCCGGGGGGCTGGACTCGACCCAGGCGCTGATCGTTTCCGCGCGGGTCATGGACCGGCTGGGAATGCCGCGCACCGATGTCCTCGCCTACACGCTCCCTGGATTTGCGACCAGCGAGACGACGAAAGCCAATGCCTGGCGGCTGATGGGGGCGCTCGGGGTCAGCGGCGCCGAGATCGACATCCGCCCGGCGGCGCGCCAGATGCTGCAGGATATCGGGCATGCCTCGGCCACCGGCGAAGCCCTCTACGACGTGACCTTCGAAAACGTCCAGGCCGGGCTGCGCACCGACTATCTCTTCCGGCTGGCGAACCATCATGGAGGTCTGGTGGTCGGGACCGGCGACCTCTCCGAGTTGGGCCTCGGATGGTGCACCTACGGGGTCGGCGATCAGATGTCGCACTACAACCCCAATGCGTCGGTCTCCAAGACCCTGATCCAGCACTTGATTCGTTTTGTTGCGGCGTCCGGCGACGTCAGCGAAGAAACCGCACAAACCCTCTACGACATTCTGGCGACGGAGATTTCGCCCGAGCTGGTGCCGCCCGGTGCCGACGGCATCATCCAGTCCACCGAGAGCATTGTCGGGCCCTACGCATTGCAGGATTTCAACCTCTATTATGCAACGCGCTTCGGCTTTCGGCCGTCCAAGATCGCCTATCTCTCGTGGAATGCCTGGAGCGACCCCGAGCGCGGCCATTGGCCACCCAACATACCGGAGGCGGCAAAAAGGGCCTACACGCTCCCCGAAATCAAGCAATGGTTGCGCGTATTCCTCTACCGTTTCTTCGAACTGAGCCAATTCAAGCGCTCGGCCTTGCCCAATGGCCCGAAAATCTCGTCCGGCGGGTCGTTGTCGCCGCGCGGCGACTGGCGCGCCCCCTCCGATGCCACGGCCAAGGTTTGGCTCGAGGAGCTCGAAACTGAAGTTCCCGACAGCGAGTAGGATGGGTTGAGCGGAGCGAAATCCATCCTCTCTACGCCGTAATTGTGGGTTTCGCTGCGCTCGACCCGCGCTACAGACTACAGACCGACAGACTACGACACTAAAGCGGAATGCGGGCATCCACCGAGATCCGTCCTGGCGAACGGACAAGGCGGCGCACAGGTGAAATGCTATTCTCTTCGGCGTCGGAAAGTGGAAGGGAACGGCAATGAATCGTCTCGATGGCAAAGTCGCATTGCTATCCAAAACGGCGCGCAGGATCGGCGCAGAAACCGCGCGGCTAATGATCGAAGCGGGTGCAAAGGTTGTGATCGGCGACGTGCTGGACGAGCGCGGCCGCGAGACGGTGCGCATGCTCGAGGGTGCCGGCGGAGAGGCGAGCTACACCCACCTCGACGTCACCCGCGAAGAGGATTGGACCGCGTCTCTGTCGGCCGTACTTGGCCGTTTT
>WNFR01007191.1_pt1 | contig 11318 bp, 11 predicted proteins | sample 5400221 | NCBI WGS metagenome assembly WNFR01 (sample SAMN13153357, study PRJNA577476) | soil metagenome | isolation source: 40 cm soil under Madrone tree | place: USA:California | collected 2016-06-14 | reverse complement strand
ACGGCCGGCCCCTGTTCGGAATGGGAACTCGTTCTCCATGCGTTTTTCGACGGAGAACTGAACGTGGCGGATTCGCTGAGGTGCGAGCAACACCTTGGGCAATGCCAGGGTTGCTCCATCGAAGTGAAAAATTTGAAATCCATGAGGTGGAGAATCAAGCGTTCCGCCATGGATTGGCCTGCTCCGACCGCGTTGCGAAATCGAATGCGCTAGTCGGGCGGCATTTCGAAAGGTTATTCGCGCCGGCCGCTGCTCTGCGAGCCCGAATCCGCTTCCAGGATACGTCGCGATCGACTGGCCCCGGGCGGGTCGACTGCTGCCTTGGTGGACCGGACAGAAAACCCGGCTTCAGGTCAGGTGCAGTCATCGAAATGAGCAATTGTAGCGGCGAAACCCACGGCTGGAGAAATTGTATATTGTTTGGGAATAAAGCCCGGAAAGGTCGAGTCTCCTGATTAGCGGCGCCATTTGGAGCCGTTTGGCCCACAGGGAGATGTGACATGGCTAAAAAGGGCTTTGAGGATCGTGGACAGGGATTAGGCCGCCGGGAAGTGCTGGAATGCATGGTCTGGGCGGGTACCGGGGTGCTTTGGGCCGTAAGCGGCGGCGTTCCCCACTCGGTGGGGCTGATCGGCGATGCTGTTGCCGCCGAACCCACCGGATTCACCTTTCTGCAGATGAGCGATAGCCACATCGGCTTTGACAAGGCGGCAAACCCGGACGCGCTCGGCACGCTGCGCGAAGCCGTCGCCAAGGTAAAGGCCATGGCGATCAAGCCGTCCTTCATCATTCACACCGGCGACGTCACGCATCTTTCCAAACCCGCCGAGTTCGATAATGCCGACAAGGTGTTCGGCGAGACCGGCGTCCAGATTCACTATGTGCCTGGCGAGCACGATATTATCGATGAAGAACGCGGCAAAGCCTATCTGGAACGCTACGGCAAGGGCTCGAAGGGCGCGGGCTGGTACAGCTACGACGATCACGGCATCCACTTCATCGGGCTCGTCAACGTCGTCGATCTGAAGGGCGGCGGTTTAGGCAACCTCGGCGCCGAGCAACTGGCATGGCTCGAGGCCGACCTGAAGGACAAGTCGAGCAGCACGCCCATCGTCGTGTTTGCGCATATCCCGCTGCAGGTGATCTACAAGGAATGGGGCTGGGGTACCGAGGATGGTACGCAGGCGCTTACCCTGCTCAAGCGCTTCGGTTCAGTCACCGTTCTGAACGGGCACATTCATCAGCTGGCGCAGAAGGTCGAGGGCAATATGACCTTCCACACCGCGTTGTCGACGGCTTTTCCCCAGCCGGCTCCCGGCAGCGCACCTTCGCCAGGCCCGATGGTTGTCCCCGCAGACAAACTTCGCACCTTGCTGGGGTTGACCAGCGTCACGGTGGCGCAGGGTAACAAGCCGCTTGCAATCATCGACAAGACGCTGGCCGGTTGATCGAGGATTTTGCATGCCAATGTTGATCAGCCAACTCCGATTCGCAGCGGCCCGGTTTGCTCTTAACCGCGGCCTGGTCGTTGCGTTGCTTTTGGGTCCGGTCGCCGGAGCGATGCTGGCGTTTGGCGCGGTAGCGGCGCAGGACGCCTCGGACGTGATCACGATCGACAATTTCACGTTCACGCCCAAGGAAATGACGGTTGCCGTGGGAACGACGGTCAAGTGGGTCAATCACGACGACATTCCGCACACGGTGGTCGAGAAAAAGACGACCTTTCGGTCGAAGGCGCTCGACACCGACGACTCGTATTCGTTTACCTTCACTAGCGCCGGCACGTTCGACTATTTCTGCGGTCTCCATCCGCACATGGTCGGGCAGGTCATCGTAAAGTAGACGCAAGAGGCTCGAATCTCGGTGTGCCAAACATGACGACACCCTTATCGGTACGTCGGTCGGACTTCCGGCGTACCGAGATTAACGAAGTCGTGTTAAAAGAACGGTTGGAAGGCCCAGATCGTTTGTCTGGCCAGCAGCAGGCGTCGGTCCCAATTGTGCAGAACAAGGATGAACGCGCAGTGTTCGATGAAGTCTTTCTGCCACACATGGCCGAAGCCTATCGTCTCGCGCAATGGCTCACCGGCAATGCATACGACGCCGAGGACGTTGTGCAGGATGCCGCGCTGCGCGCGTTTCGCGGCATCAAGAGCTTCGGTGCCGTCAATGCTCGCGCGTGGTCCCTGACCATCGTGCGCAACACCGCCTACAGCTGGTTGATGAAGAACCGACCAAAGGCGGTCGTTTTCACGGACGACCTGAGTGTTGCGGAACAACAGGAACTTGAGCATGAAGGCCCGCATGGAACGAGGGTTGAGACACCCGAGGAGATCGCTCTTTTCAAGGCCGATGCCGAAGAGGTCCAGCACGCCCTGGCACAGCTGCCGGCGCACTTTCGCGAGGTGATTGTTTTGCGGGAAATGAATCAGTTGAACTATCGCGATATCGCGGAGATCACCAATGTTCCAATCGGCACAGTGATGTCTCGTCTGTCCCGGGGCAGGCAGCTTCTGATCGCTCTACTCGGAGACCGAAAGTAGGAATTATGATTGCGTCCATAAAAGACAACGACGAACTGCAGATGAACGCCTATTGCGACGGCGAGCTCGATCCGACTTCCGCGATTGAATTTGAGCGGCGATTGGCCAACGATGAATTCCTGAAGGCCCGATATATCCGGTTGATATCGTTGCGCCGCGCCGTTCGTTCGCTTCCGCAACCTGAAATGCCTCCAGGTCTGCGCGCCCGCATCAATTCAAAATTGGATGCGGATCGGGTGGGCCAAACGGGACGTCCGGGCCAGGCGGCGCGTCCGCGTCCGCGAAGCTGGTCGTTTCAGGCCTTGGCTGCGGCCGCGGTGTTTGGCGCGGTGATCTCGAGTTCTGTCATGCTGACGATGGAGCGCTACGATTTGCGCGAGGATGTTGCCCGTCAGGTCGTCGCGGGCCATATCCGGGGTCAATTGGCTTCGCAGCCTTTCGACGTTGCGTCTTCCGACCGGCATACGGTCAAGCCATGGTTCACATCGCGCCTGCCGGAATCGCCTCAGGTGCCTGACCTCGCGGCGCAGGGCTTCGTACTCGTGGGCGGCCGCGTCGATGTCGTCGGCCACGATCCCGTCGCTACGATCGTCTACAAGCATGCCGCGCACACGGTCAGCCTGACGACCCTGCCGGCCGGTCAATCCGTCTCCGATCAAGCGATTGCAGGATACAACGTCCGCAGCTGGAGCGATGCGCAGTTCACCTACGTTGCAGTTTCGGATTTGGCCAGCTCGGATCTCGCAACGTTCGAGCGCGCATTTTCCACGGGATCGCCTGTGCCGGAAGTCAAATAGTCGAGCGAGGTCGTCTAGTCCTCCGCGGGGACGTCCTGACCGCACGCCTGACTGGGCTCTCTGGCAGACGCATTCGCTAATGCTGATCAAAAACCTGGAAAAACTACGTAAAAGAACCCTGCGCGAACGGATCTATGAAGAGGTCGTACGCCTGATCGTCACCGGCGAGTTGCCGAGCGGCGGATGGGTGGACGAGAAGCAGGTGATCGACAAGCTCCGGGTAAGCCGAACCCCATTTCGCGAGGCGATCGGGATTTTGGCAAAGGGAGGATTGGTCGAGATCAAGCCTTATCGCGGATTTTATGTGCGGAGCTTTTCGCGCAACGAGACGGCGGACCTTTACGAACTGTACAAGCGGCTTGAATGTTTCGCGGTCGAGCTTGCCATCCCGCAAATGAGCGACCACGATATCCGGCGATTTGAAAATATACTTGGTGAAGCCGTTGTCGCCTTGCAGCGCGGGGATATGAAAACATATGCTCTGCGCGATCGGGAATTCTACGAAGCCATCGCCGAGCAATCCGGAAATTCCGCGCTTATCGAGGCGCAGGCGCGGTTAGCGTTGCAAATTCAGCTCTGTGGCACAATCACAAATGCGAGCCGCGAGTTCGCAGAGTGCACAGCGCATGGATGCGATGACATCATACAAGCGTTCAAGGCACGAGACGCCCCACGCGCAGCCTTTCTCGTGCGCGCCCACATCGGTTATACGCAGGAGGCTGTTCTTGCGCGCTTCACCACTGAAATAGCGTCTCGCTAACGAGCCGGGCCGACTATCAACCCGGCTTTCCAGGTCTTTGCGGGTTTGTCTTCCACGCAAACGGCACCAGCAACGCAGCCAGAAGCGCAAAGCATGCCAGCAATAGCCAAGCCTCGTTGGCACTCGCGGCGAAAGCCGCCTTCTCAATCATCGGGCGCAAATATGCTTCGGCGGCCGCATCGATCGGCGCTGCCCGCCGGGTTGCGAATAGTCCCGGGTCAAGTCTAATGGCCTGCGCGGCGGTTGCGTCACCTGCGATAAGGCGAGCCCGGAGCGCATCTGCATGAATGCTGGTTCGACCGTAAAGGATCGTGTCGATCAGTGCGATGCCGAGCACGCCGCCAAGATTTCGCATCATATTGAATAGGCCGCTGGCGTCGGGGATCTGCGATTGAGACAAGCCTCCCAGTGCGAGGCGCGTCGGTGGCAGCAGGCAGAACATGATTGCGGCGCCCCTTATCAACTGGGGCCAGAACATCCCATTGAAGTCGGTATCGGGGGTCTCGAATGCGTTGAGACCAAGCTCGACCGCGAACGTCCCGAACCCGACGGCCGTCAACAAGCGCCCGTCGATGCGACTTTCCAGCGCCACGGCGAGCGGCGCGGTAGCCAGCTGTTCAATGCCGGCGACCAGCATGACCGAACCGATCTCGAGGGCATTGCGGTCGCGGACAAATGCAAGAAATACCGGCATCAGATAAACCGACCCAAAGAGTCCTACGCCGAGGCAAAAGCTCATGGTGCAGCCGACGGCGAAGGAACGATCGCGCAAGGAGGACAGCTCAACAATGGGATAGCGCGCCCTGAGTGTTCGCCAGCCGAAAGCAAGACCGGACAACATGGTCAGTGAAAGCAAGGCGACGCAGAGCAGAGACAGCCATCCATCTTGCGGAGCCTGCTTCAGGCCGATGACCAGGCTGGCGAGGCCGGTCGCCATCAAAAATAGTGAAAAGCTGTCGAGCTTCAGTATGCTGGAGATGTGAGATTGTTGTCTCGGCAGCAAAAACGGCGTGAAAATGCACGCAATGAGTCCTGGAACAACGTTGATAAGAAATAGCCAGTGCCAGGAATAGGTTTGCGTGGTCCAGCCTCCGACAATGGGCCCGACCGTCGGTGCGAGAACGGCCATGACGCCGGCGATCGTCGTCGCGATTCCCTGCATGCGCGGCGCAAAGAGAATGAAGACGGCCGCGAACACCGGCGGAATAAGCGCGCCGCCCGCAAAACCTTGCAGTGTGCGGAACGATACCAGCATGGTAAAGCTCTCGCTCAGCGCACAGCCAACAGACGATGCCGTGAAAAGCGCCATCGCCGCGACAAACAGCCAGCGCATGGTAAGCGCGTGAGTGAGCCAGCCCGTCAACGGAATAGCGATGATCTCGGCGATCAGATACGAGGTCTGTACCCAGCTCATGGCGTCGGGAGCGACGCCGAGTGCATTCTGGATCGCGGGCAATGACGTCGCGACCACCTGGATGTCGAGGATGGCCACGAACATCCCGAGGCACATCAATACAAAGCCGACCCAGATAGCTATTTGTCTGCTGTTGGGGTCCGCGCCGCTCATTCGATTGCCTCGGCGCGCGAAACATATGTCAGGGCGCGATTCTCGGCGCGAATGCGAATGGACAGAATCCATGCGTTTAGCGCTGTGAATACCAGGGCGATCAGAGGCAGCCCCAAAGCCAAAGGCAGAACGGCGATCTCGCACACGACGACTGCGTAGTTCGGATGCGACATGAAGCGGTAGGGCCCGGTTGCCACCAGTGGCGCGCCCGGCAAAACGACAATGCGAGTCGTCCAGCGCGTGCCAAGCGACAGGACGATCCAGACGCGAAGACATTGCAAAACAATGAAACCGCAAAGCCAAACCGGTGCCACCGGCCGACTGTGCCCCCATATCCAAAGCGAGCTCAGCCAGGCAAAGTGCAGGGCGACCATTACCGGATAATGGCGGGCGCCGGCCTCCGTCGCGCCCCGGGCAAGCAGCCTCGCCGTGTTGCGACGTGCGAGGAGCAGTTCGCCCACGCGCTGGAACGTGACAAGCCCAAGAATGATGATCGCAGAAATCATGTGGCGCGCCGCAGCGATGCGCAGCTTGCGGTGAATCCCGGACCGAGGGATGTCAGCAAGGATCGGAACGGTACCTTGTCGGCAAGAACGCGTTCCAATACGAACAAGACGGTAGGGCCCGACATATTTCCATAGTTCGCCAGCACCTGCCGTTCGTGATCGAGGGTCCCCTGATTGAGAGAAAGCGCGGATTCCAGGGCCCTTACGACTTTGGTCCCGCCGGGGTGACACACAAAGCGCCCGACATCCTCGAGCCCAAGATTCATGCGCGCGAGAATGCCGGTTACCGCCGCGCCCATATTCTCAGCCACGAAGCCTGGGATGGCGCGACGAAAAACAACCCCGAATCCTTCGGGATCCACATTCCAGCCCATGATATCCAGAGTGTCGGGCCAAAGATGTTCACCGAAATCCTCGAATTGAATGTCGCCGCCGTCCCCGGCACGCAGTATGACCGCGGCCGCGCCGTCGCCGAACAGGCTGATGGCAACGATGTTTGCCTTCGTCAACTGATCCAGGCGAAAGGCGGGTGTGCAGAGTTCGACAGCGACAAAAAGCACGTTGGTTCCAGGTCGTGCCTGTGCAAGGCGTGACGCGATGGAAAGGCCCGCTACCCCACCCGCGCATCCCAAACCGAAAACCGGCACTCGCGAAATATCCGTCCGAAATCCGAGTTTCCTCGCGACGCGAGCCTCCAGGCTCGGCGTCGCAATGCCCGTGGAGCAGACGGTGACGATTGTATCGATTTCGCCAGGTGCAAGATCGGCCTGCTCCAGTGCTTTCCTTGCCACATCCATAAACAGCGCCTCGCTGCCCTCGAGGAACGCTTGCGTCCGATCGGGCCAACCGCGGGGCTCGCAATACCATTCGATCGGCTTGACGCCGAAGCGCGTGACGACGCCGCTGTTCTCAAAAACCTTCGAAAGACGCTCGAATTCCGGATAACGCTGCCCGAACAGCTCTCTTGTCACGAGCGCAACCGTACTCTGCGGGAATACATGCGGCGGCACAGAGGTCGCCAGGGAAATGAGACCAGTCGTCGATGTCATGCATCCCCCGTCACGGACATGATTGAACGCCCGAGCGCGAGGGCAGCTACTTGCGAAACGATGCGCCACGACCCCGGAATGTTTTGGCGCCTGATGGGAAGACCCCAAGCGCGCACCAATTATTCCCGTTCACCTCCAGGTAAAAAATGTTTGATTTAGCGTGCGCGGCGGCGGCGGCTTAAATCCTTGTCACGATGACGTGCCTTCCCGGGCCCAATAGTTGAGTACTATTTCTCTCGTGAGAGAAGCGGCCCAGAGTCTTGCACGCCATAAAACGATCGAACCTGCGGGAATATCATCACTCATATGAGAGTCTTGCTTTCTGAGGACTTTAACACGTCCATGTAGCGGGAATCCTGCAGAGCGATGGGCAAAGAAACACACCGCTCACCTAACAGGCTTGATTGGGACAACCTTGCAGCAGATGCCCTGGAGCTTGCCCGCCTGATACCCCCAGGGCCGGAACGTAACGAGGCACTCAAATTGGCAAGCCTGCTTCGTTGTACTGCCGATGCGCGGGGATTGATCTTTCCAAAGCGGGGCAGGCCACGAAAGTAAACGGCGTCACATCTGATACATCCGGCTAGATAGAGGTTTTCGGGTGTTTTGGGGATGCCCGGGGGAAAACTCGGATTGGAGACGGCGGTTCAGCTTGCTCAGACGCGATCTCGGGCGGGCTTCATCACCACGACCGCTGGCTTCAGGTTTTTGGTACGCACTCCCATCGGTTTCCCCGGCAGCATCCGCTGCATGATCCGGTCGCGAAAGATGAACGTATGCGCCATCGCGGCCGCCACATGAGCGCCGATCATCAGGAGCAGCGACCATTCCATGGTTCCGTGCCATTTCCCGATCGAAGTCGCCAGGGCTGAGCCTTCTGCCAATTCCGGTAGGGGGACCGCAAAGTATAGAGAGATCGACCAACCGCGCTGCGATGCGAACAGCCAGCCGGTCATGGTGGTGGCAAACACGAGCGCATAAAGCAACCAGTGTACCGCCTCCGATATCAGCTGCTGCCAGGCTGGAAGCGAACCCTCCGGCGCGACCGGATGGGTGATGCGCCAGAAAAAGCGCAAAACGATGAGCGCAAGAATCGTCATCCCAAAGGAAATATGCAACGTCATCGCGTCGCCGGGCTTCATCCCGCGATGTATGTCCGGCATGAACCAGCCGAGCGGATATTGCACCACGAGAAGGGCCACAATCAGCCAATGAAATACCTTCGCGGTCGTTCCATAGCGTAGTTGCTTGGGCATGATGTACCCTGGTTTGCCATCATCGAAGCGATGGGCTTGCACGTTGTGGCGAGGCTGAGAGACCTGTCTAGCTCATGCGTCTCAATAGGGTTTGGGCCGGCTCACAGACGTCACGCCGGAATCGCGCGGCTTGTTTGGGAACAGCAAACGCGGATTCACAGCGCAGTAACCGATGCCCGATGCCGTCCACTGACATTGCTCCTCGGTTTTATAGAAGCAATAGAGGTAGCCTTCCCGCGAGACGCACCACGGATATTCCTGGGCGTCGGCAGTCTCAGCCGACAAGGACGCAAGGACAGCCATGACCGCTGCGACCGTGGCAAGGGGCGAAAGGCGTACCATCTGGATTCCGATCATGAGTTGGGATATGCACATCCGCCCCCTGCTAGGAAGACTCAGGTTAGAGTCTGGATATTCCCGGATATGCCAATCTTGAAATTCGTCGATCTGCCGCGACGACAAGCGGCAAGATGAGTTCACGGAAGGGCCGGCCACTTTCGGTATTGGCAGGCCCTTGTCAGTGATCATGAGAGGGCTTCTGGCCTGCACAGCTGAGATTCGCAGCGCTTAGCAGCCTCGGCAAACGTTTCTGATGATGCGGTCGACTTTTGCGTCTTCTTGATCAAAGATTTGCTCAGATGCAAACGCCGATGAAGACATATCGGCTGCACGCGGCTGGCGGTGACCTACCGGCGCTGACCAAGGTCTGGTTGTGGTTTCGAATCCTGCCGCCGGTGTACGAATCGATGGTGCTGATGCCATAGCGCCGGCTGTTCCACGGCCGACAACAACTGCGTCTTGTCGTTGAGATGGTGTGGATCCAATTCCAGAATCCCCATCAGGATAGGAAAAGGCGTATGCGCCTGGCTCCTGGATGACTGCTTGTGCGATTACCGGGGTTGCGATCGCCGTTGACAGAATGGCGGCGACGCCAAGGAATGTAAATTTGATCATCGGGCGTCTCCATCGAGTTCGAGTTCTCGTTGCGCGTAAGCGCTTCTGATAACCAGACTCGCGTTGGACTCTTGGTATTCCCGAACACGGAATATTGAGACTGCTCCAAACCACCACGAAGAACGTCTGTCGCGCGCGTGATCAGGCGACCAATTAGTGCTGAAATGGAATGTGCCAGATGCGTACTGGAGAAGGAGCCAACCCGCCTGTCCGTTGCCACGCAAATTTGTTCGCGGAGCCCGGGTTCTCGCGGGCCTGTAGGTCTGCCATTCGTGGTTAGGCGTCATTACCAATAGCAATTGACACTAATTATCTTCTTGAAATCGCAGCCGCAAATGCTCGCTTTGCACTCGGGTCGCGCGCCCGCGGCCGGCGGCAGAGCCGGTGGATTGCCGGAAACACTTGACTAGTTCTAAAAAAGAACGGTAGTTTGACGCCAGTGAGATGGCCGGTCGCAACGGCCGCGACGTGCCGGAGTAACGGGTGCCGTGCGGGTCCTGCAGACGCCAAGTCCGCGTTTCCACAATGGAGGAAGTCATGGTCGGGAAGTTCAGGCTGGCATCTGCGCTGCTACTCGCATGGTTTGTGCCGGCGCTCGCCGCCGATGCACCCGGTGTTACGGCGACCGAGATCAAGATCGGAGGCGTCTTCCCGTTCAGTGGCCCGGCATCATCGATCGGCCTCGTCGGCAAAGGCGTTCTCGCCTACGTTCAATCCATCAACGATCGCGGCGGCATCAACGGCCGCAAGCTCAACTATATCGCGATGGACGACGCCTACAGCCCGCCGAAGGCGGTGGAGCATGTCCGCAAGCTGGTCGAAAGCGATGAGGTCGCGTTCATCTTCAGCCAGCTTGGTACCCCCGGAAATACCGCAGCGGCCAAATACCTGGCCCTCAAGGCTGTTCCCACCATCGCCATTGTCAGCGGATCGAACAAGTTCACCAGCGTCGCGGATTTTCCAATGACGACGACGGGACTGGTCAGCTTCGATACCGAAGGCAAGATCTACGCGAAATATCTGAGCAGGGCGCTGCCGAACGCGAAATACGCCATCCTTTATCAGAACGACGACCTCGGCAAGGATTACGTCAACGCTTTCAAGGCATTCCTCAAAAGCGATTTCGACAAGAGGGTGGTAACGGCGGCCTACGAAATCACCGACTCGACCGTGGACTCCCAGGTTGTCAATCTGAAGAGCTCGGGCGCAGAAGCGCTTCTGGTTGCGGGCACGCCGAAATTCTCGGCTCAGGCCATTCGCAAGGTGGCCGAGATCGGATGGAAGCCGACGCTGATTGTCAATTTTCCGTCGAGTTCGGTATCGGCAACCCTCAAGCCCGCCGGCCTCGATAAGGCCGTTGGCGTGATCGTCGGGACCTTCAACAAGGATCCGACCGATTCGAAATGGAATGACGATGCCGGCATGAAGGCCTATCGCGCGTTCTTCGAGAAGTATCTGCCGGGGTCGGATATCGGCGATACCAACTACCTGACCGGTTATCAGCAGGGTTTGATCCTCGAGCAGATCCTGAAGCAGTGCGGCAACGATCTGTCGCGCGAAAATATTGTCAAGCAGGCCAAAAGCCTCAGGGGTCTCGTGCTTCCGACCGCGATGCCGGGCATCTCGATCAACACCAGCGCGACCAGCAATATGGTCTGGACGCAACTGCAGTTGCAACGCTGGAGCGGCGCCAACTGGGAGCAGTTCGGCGAAGTGCTCGACGTGAGGTCCGAATAGACGTCGCCGTTTTGCGCAATACACGGCTGGCGCTCGATAAAGAACAGCATACCGACAGGCGAATCTGATGGAGGGTTATCCGTGAAGGGCTTGATGCAAAATCAGCCGCTGTTGCTGTCGTCGCTTCTGCAACATGCCGACCGGTTTCA
>WNFR01018372.1_pt1 | contig 11319 bp, 19 predicted proteins | sample 5400221 | NCBI WGS metagenome assembly WNFR01 (sample SAMN13153357, study PRJNA577476) | soil metagenome | isolation source: 40 cm soil under Madrone tree | place: USA:California | collected 2016-06-14 | reverse complement strand
GACTGTGGCAGGTTCCTCACAGACTTGGCGGTTGTTACGTTAAAAAAAAGTAAGAAGGCGCAACCTCGAAAACGGGAGGTTGATGACGGAGGACGGAATACAAGACGTCCAGAGCAAGCAGAATCCTATCTAAGATCTCGTGAAAGGCTGATCGTGGTAGTCGTGACAATAACCACCGCGGATCCTATTGGAGCAAAGAAGGGTCAAGCCCAGGGAGCTTCTCGAGGATCCAGCGAAAGATCGGCACCACCTGAAGTAGCAAAAAAAGATGCTCGGAAAGTATCCTTGGCAAAGACAACAGAGAATACGCCACGACGAGTGCAAGAGAAATCGCGAAGATGCAATCCTTGATATTGAAAACTGACAGCGGAATACTTGGATTGAGCGAGAAAAAGAAACAACTAGGATTCAACCCCCCCTGGGCTTCACCAGAATTCACGATGCAGTAAACTCTATCGATTTCCCGAAGCTTTGGTTGCGAAGCACAGGCTCGTGAATATGACATAATAAACAGCGGCTGAGCATATTGTCACCAGGAAAATTATTCAGCACACCATTGGCGAATATCTTAGAGCAGACAGGTCGACATTTGAATCGTTTAATCCGTTAATCTTGCTTCAGTAGTCGCCTCGGATTCCGAAGGAATAGCACCGCACCCTTCTATCGCACCAGCGCTAAGTCCAGTCAAACCTTTTCTGGGCTCCCTGTGTAAGAGATCCGTGAGTCCGGAGCATCCTAAGAGTCGAGAACTTGGAAGGTTCGAAGTTGTATTGAAACCACATGGAAGTTTGGAGCAGCACGGGCGTCATGCTGCTGGGCGGCCTGACAACCAAAACCCCGTCGACTCGCTCCACACAAGCGCTCAGGATTGATGAGGGGGCGGGCCGGGAAAAGCCGGTTGCCCTCATTGGGTTGGGGTTGTGATTACGACGGCGGACAACATCCCACAACCCTCTCTCTTACCCCCGTATTCGATACGCATCCCGATCGCGGCCTGCCATACATTTTCGACTCCACTGATCCATAAACCATCGATTTCTGAACGCCTCATTATCTGCAGATGTCGGCTGCGCCACCACCCCACGTTCCTACCCGCAGTGCGTCTACATCCAAGCCCAAGGGCATCTTGAAGAATGCCCCACCTGGGCCTGGGACAGCGGGACAACAGTGAGTAATTCTCATTAATCTTTGGGCGATGTCTGATCATGATCATTTGGCTGTTCTGTCCACTTCCAACTTGCGCCCTCACGTGTTCCCTATCTGTTGTGATCACGTCCATCGACGATTCTATGATTCCCACTCACTTCCATATTCGATACTACTGACTACCTGGCTCTTCCGTCATTCTACCTCTCTCAACATTTCAACTAACGCTCGACCCCTCATCCTTACCATGACGTCGCTTGCCCCAACGCAGCCTACAATGGGACGAGGCGAATCTGGCGATAACCGAGATGCAGAAGGACAGCCAGATGAAGATAACGGAACCCAAGACGCCTTATGTGCGCTACAACGCCGAGCTAGACGAAGTCGAGGGCGGTGTGTATCCCCTCCGCCCAACTCGTCCCTTCCCGTTCCCGCTCACGTGGCAGGAAATTCTCCGCAGAAATTCCGGTATTTGACTTGGGGAGATCGTCTCTTCCTTCACCACCGCCCGCAACACCATCACCCATAGAGCCGCAGTCGCCACGACGTCCCTCTTTCTCGACGGGAAAGCGGCCAGGACGTTCGAGCAGTGGCAGCTCGAGCCGCAGCACGAGCTTCAGTATCCCCCCCGCCGACATTCCGCGGGGCGAAGTGCAGGAGGAAAGCAGCGACGAGGAGTTGTCGCCTGAGGGTATGTCTCACATATCGCTCCCATCTCGACGTGCGTTCCTGATGACTGAGTTGCTTCTCTTAAAGCGGCCAAGAAGCATGCGGAGTTCCTGAAGGCTCGCGGGCGCCATTATTCGAATGAGGCGGAAGCGATGAAGGTTCGCTCTTGCAATTTCTTATGCTCTTATCTCGTCCGAGCATTCTTATGTTTTGCACGCTGACTGGTTGGACCCATCCGGTCCGGGATCTACAGCGCGCTGCTCAGCTTCCGGAAGAGGAGGAAGAGGAGGAGGAATCACCAGGTGTTGTTGGAGTCGTGCCGCCTTTACCCACTGGCAGGGCCAACGGCACGGTTTCCTCGCCTTGAGATAGTGCCCATGAATTAAAGAATGTACTTTGGCGGAGTATCGATATGACCTTTGTCTGGCTAGTTAGTCCTGATCAGTTCTGAACCTTTAAACTTTTGTTGTATCATTTTTTCTATGTAATTTGTATCAACAATAACGCTTTCCTCGAATTTTTTCCTTACGTCATCCAGATTATCAAGACAACTTGACAACGCAACGCATCTTCATAAAGTCGTGCGATAGCTTACTGTATGGTCAACGCAGCTGCCAGTGGACGCACACAGCACCATTTGTGGGCTCGAGCCATAGAACTCCATATTCGACCTGAATTCTCTCACCCAATGCGTTGTTTCCTATCCCCACACGGGCACGCACGGGGATTTAGTTTCAGTTCCGTCGCGTTCGACGTGAACCGCGCCGTACTACGAGTCGTGCTCACGAACCAGATGACTCGGATTCTTGACTCAGATGCGGACACGAACGACTTGTACAGTAAAGCGGCTAGCGTGTACACTGCAGATGTATCGACCATGTGGTCGATACAGCCGTGACCAGTTTTTACAGTAAATATATTCTCTTCATTCCTCTATCTCATGCATATCCCCCTAGTCCTCACGCCTGATCAGCGTGCCGCTCGCATCCTCCCGGATCTTCGCACTCACCATTCTCGGCATGTGGTGGTGATAACTCTGAGAGATAGCCCGATGAGCCGCATAAATCCCTTTAAGGGTGCCCAACAATTTAAGGGCGTCAACGTGTGGAGCCCTCAGTTGGAAATTTGGAAAGGCAATATAAGATATAAACTTATGCGGAGTGAACGCACGAAAGGTGTTGCATTTGCTTCCAACTCGGATGACGTTCCTCCCTCATATTTTGTTTCTTCATCCGTTACAGTGCATCTTGGGGCTTTAGACTCGATATGGAACTGTACATTCAAGTTGTATGGTCTATGTCCCTATTCTGTCCACCTGACCGTGCTTATGGGGGGCCATCACGATCCTGTGATGGTTGGTCAGATCCGGTCGCTGAATTTGGAGCGAACAATGATGTTCGATGTCCGCATGGCATGACAAGCTCCATTGAACGGAGATGAAGCGGGGCTTGCAGCTGAGCAGGAGCCTGGGCGAAAAGTGGTCATGACCACCATCTGGGCCATCCCTATTTGTCTTTCCAATTGCGAGTGGAACGGTTTGCATAGGTCAGGTAAAGCACACGCAGTACGCGGCATGGGGCGCTACCACTCACGCTCGAATACGAGGTGAAGATATTTGCAGGCCGGAACAAGGCACATGCAAATGCCGTCCATAAAAGGCAGTGTCTCCATTTCTGGAAATCTCCCTGGTGGATGAGACGATGACACTCCGAGTTGGCCGCGAACGCGTAAGCCGTATTTAATCGCACCGAGGGGTTGATGGAGGCCATCAATGTCTACTCCCACCGTGATATACGAGGAATATGATATTATCATCGCAGGCGGTGAGCGTCCTCAGCCTCCGACTCGAGTCCGACTCTTCTGCTAATCGCGTGGACGTCCGACTGCAACAGGTGGTACCGCCGCATGTGTCATTGCTGGTCGCCTTGCCGCCGCAGATGTGAACCTGCGCGTCCTCTTGCTCGAGGCGGGTCCCACAACTTACAACGACCCTGCACACACCGAGCCCCAGAGGTATGTAAGCCACCTCGCGCCTGGCTCGCGCACCATGCGCGCACATGCTTCTCAGCCGAGCGCGGCACTCGGAGGTCGCACACTGATCGTGCAGAGTGGGCATTGTCTCGGTGGTGGGGGAAGCGTCAACTGTGCGTCTCATATCCCTTCTCCCTCACTGCAGCGACTATCTAAGCTTCGGACTCTCACTGACCTCGGCTGGGACTATTTTGGTATTTGCAGTCATGATGTATGCGCGCCCATCTGCTTCTGATTATGATGATTGGGAGAAGGTATACGGGAACTCCGGGTGGGGCTCAACGGATCTCATCCCACTCCTAAGAAAGGTGGGTAAAGAAAGGGATTAGTGCTCCGCTGAGTCTGAAATCGAGGAATCACAAGATCGAGACATATCAGGCTCCTGGTGGTGGGGGACCGACTCACGGCACAGACGGACCGCTCGGAGTGTTGGCGGTGGGATTCTGCACCGACCTAGGGGAGCAGTTCCTTCAGGTAGCGCGTACGCTAGATCCAGAGCGTGCACAGAAGCCGGATGACACAGACATGCATGATTTGAAAACAATCAACGTGTACACTGTAGGTACCTCGCGCTGGGCTGGTCTGTTTGATCAATAGCTGAGTGACGCGTTGTCGACAGAGGTTGCCCAGGTGCATTATCCCCGAAATGCCCTCTAAGCTCATAGATCACTGACGTTCGTACTTGTGGGGAGCAGATGGATGAACCCCGAGACGGGAACCCGCTCAGATGTCCCGCACAACATGATCTACCCACTCAAGGACACCCGACCAAACCTCCATTTCTTGACGGGGGTACATGTGAAGCGCGTCACGTTCGACGAGTGCGTCTTGACATTCACATCTTTCTACTAGCCTATCTAGAGAGTCTGTGCAGCGATGATCGTGCGACAGGCGTCGCATTTACTCTCAATCCACTGCTTCACCCTGACGGCCCGAAGGACACACGCACTGTACGAGGGGCGAAGCTAGTCGTAGTGTCAGCGGGGGCATTTGGATCCCCTGGTATTCTGGAGCGTTCTGGGATCGGCGCAAAGGACGTGCTCGAGCGGGTTGGGGTGAAGCAGCGCGTTGATTTGCCGGGAGTTGGCGAGAACTATCAAGGTATTCCCGAGCAACGAGCATTGCTGATGCTTTCTTTTTTCTGACGTTTGCGCTTGCATGTACAGACCATAATGCTACATTCGTTCAGTACTTTGCTGCGGACGAGGCACAATCGCTGGCTGCGATATTCCGCAACGAGGAAGGAGCAATTGATGGTGTGTCTATTCTTCGTCAATGATGAGTGATTCTGCGCGCGCTTTGCGATTGACCACGATGCTCCAGCTGCGACCACGGAGTTTGGGAAGACCAGGAAGGAGGTTTCGATGCACAAGTACGCCAGCCCTTATCTTTCGATGCATTCTTGTAACTCAACGACGCTTACACGACTAGTGGATTCGATGCGGGGATCAAGTGGCGCCCGGGGCAGTCAGAAGTGGCCGAGCTCGGTCCTGAGTTTCAGGAGTGTTGGGACTCCCACTTTGCGCATGCCCCAGACAAGGCTGTCCTGTCCATGTCCATAAACGTGGGGTGCGTGCTTCGGAAATCGGATTTCCAACGCTCATCATCACTGTCACCCAGGTTCATGGGGGATCCCGCTGTGGTACCTCTGCGCAAATCCTTTTTCCTATGTTATTTCTTAGTGAGCCCACTGTTCCCCCATTCTTCGCAAGGAGATTGATGCTTGCATGTGCAGAACTACCCCCGTGCGCGGGGACGCGTACATATCACGCATGCCGAGGACGTCTCTGCGCCCGAAGACTTTGTGCCCAACTTCTTCGAGTCGTCCGTCCTCCCCTCCTTCCTCCCACATCACCCCTCATGACAACATTGTTTACCAGGGTGGCGGACGTGCGGCCTATGACATGGGCATACAAAGCCACGCGCGAGATCGCCCGTCGCATGCCGCACTTCCGCGGTGAGTCCCCGATGCTCCATCCCAGCTTTGCGCCAGGCAGGCCCGCGTCCGTCATTGAGCACGCAGACGGACCTATCCCATTCGATTCTCCGCACGTCGTGTATTCGGAGGAGGATGAGCGTGCGCTCGAGACGTTCGCACGCGCAAAGGGTGCGTAGCTACCCTCCCCAGTGCACCCTTCAACACATGACGTGCTCACCGTCTCTTGTGCTTTTGTTCGTGCTGGGGCTCAGTGGCTACATGCTGGCACTCGGTGAGTTCCTTCCTTCTCTACAATGTCCGTCATTGATGTGTACTTTGTGTTGGTGTTTGCGCATTAGCTCGGCACCTGCGCGATGAGGCCACGTGAGCATGGCGGCGTGGTCGACCCGAAGCTGAACGTGTATGGCGTGCGCGGACTCAAAGTCGCGGACCTGTCCATTGCGCCGGGAAATGTCAGCGCGAACACGTATGGGACTGCGCTCGTGATCGGGGAGAAAGCCGCCGTGATCATTGCGGAGGAGCTGGGCATTAAGGGCGTCGTCTAGCAAGGCGCCGTCGCGTGGGACTTGCTAGTAATTCAATGTGGTTGTGTGCAAAGTGGTTTCGAACGACGCGTGAGTAATTGATAGTGTTGCGCAGATTTGCATACTCTGGAAAGGAGATCTACTCATGCAGATACCCGTTTCTGGCTTGATGGAGAATGCTTCAACTCAACAAATTGATTGCGTCTGAGCTATTATTATTTGATTTAGGAAATTTCACTTATCTGAGCAGAAACTATCACAGCGTGATGAGCGCAGCGAGCAATTTGTCGGCGTCGGGGGAATAACGGAGTTTCAGTGGGTCGGTTTCTGGTTCCGGGAGATTATTGGAGGCTCCCAATGTCTACTCCCACTGTCATCAACGACGAATACGACATCGTATTCGCAGGCGGTGAGCCGTCCTCACAATTCTTCGCACCTGCCTTTCTCCTGCTGATCCTTTGGATGCCCGACTGTGACAGGCGGGGCCGCGGCGTGCGTCACTGCTAGTCGTCTCGCCACTGCCGACGCGAATTTGCGCATCCTCTTACTCGAGGCGGGCCCCACAACGCTGAACAACCCCGCACACACCGAGCCAGTGACGTATATACGCCACCTTGCGCCCGGCTCGCTCACCTCGCGTGCTCATGAATCCCAGCCAAGCGCCGCGCTTGGTGGCCGTACTACGACCGTGCGAAGCGGGCATTGTCTCGGCGGTGGGGGAAGCATCAACTGTCTGTCTTCTGTCTCTTCTCCCTTATGCACACGGTTCTGTTTATAACTGATATTGGGCCACACGGATCTGGGTGAAACTATTTGATCTCGGGCAGTTATGATGTATACCCGCCCAGCTGCGTCTGACTACGATGACTGGGAGACGGTGCACCATGGATGGGGCTCGAAGGACCTCATACCGCTCTTGAGAAAGGTGGGTTTTGAGAGAGTATTACTGTTCCCCTCGGTCTAAAATATCTAGAAACCATAGATTGAGAAGTACCAGGTTCTTGGTGGGGGACCTACTCATGGCACAGACGGTCCACTTGTGGTCTCGTCAGGGGCATTTTGCACAGACCTCGGGGAACAGTTCCTTAACGTTGCTCGCGCATATGATCCCGAGCGTGCACAGAAGCCAGATGACACAGACCCGAATGATTTGGAAACAATCAATGTGTATACGGTGGGTGTCTTGCGTTATCTGCTTGACCAATACGTGACTGGCGAACTGTCGGCAGCGGTGGCCCAAGTGCGTACATTATCCCCTTTATGCCCTCCCTGTCCACAGTTTGCTGAAGTTTGTTCTTGTGGTGGGAAGATGGATGAATACCGATACTGGCACCCGCTCCGATGTGCCACACCACATGATCTACCCTCTCAAGGATACCCGGCCGAACCTACACTTCTTGACGGGCGTACATGTGCAGCGCGTGACGTTCGACGGGTGTGTTTTGACTCTGACATATTTCCTTCACCCACTGAAAGGTTGCATGACCTTTGCAGTGAGAATCGGGCGACAGGCGTCGTATATGCTCCCAACCCATTGTTCCACCCAAATGGCCCGAAGGAAACGCGCACTGTGCGTGTGACGAAGCTCGTTGTGGTCTCAGCCGGAGCATTTGGATCTCCTGGTATCCTGGAGCGTTCTGGCATCGGCGCCAAGGAAGTACTCGAGCGAGTCGGGGTGAAGCAGCGCGTGGATTTGCCGAGTGTTGGCGAGAACTACCAAGGCACTCCCTTGCAGCGACTATCTCTGTTGATCCGCTTCTGACGACGGCTTGTGCATGTGCAGACCACAATGGCCTCTTCTTTAAATACTTTGCTGCAGATGAGTCGCAATCCCTGGCCGCGATATTCCGGAATGACGAAGGAGCAATCGATGGTTTGTCTGCTCCAGAGAAGCGCACCTATGAGCATTTTTGGGATTGACTATGGTACTGTAGCTACTGCCGCGGAATTTGGAAGGACTAGGAAGGAGATCTTGGCGCACAAGTGCGGCGACGCTCGGTTTCGTTTTCCGCCGACTTAAAATACATCTTTCCAGCTCAATCGATGGGGGGATCAAGTGGCGGCCCAGGTCGTCGGAGGTGGCAGAGCTCGGTCCCGAGTTCAGGAAATATTGGGACTCCTACTTTGCTAATGCCCCAGACAAACCTGTTTTGTGGATGGGTATACTCTCGACGTGCGTGTCTTGACAACTGGATTGTCAAAACATTCATCATCGCCAATTTTCAAGGTTCGCCGGAGATCATCATACGCTTGTCCCTCCTCGCAAATACTTCACCTTGTGTTCATTCACCGTGAGCGAACCCTCCAGCTGCTACACGCATGCCACTCCTGATACGGACATACGCAGGAATACCCCCTTGCGAGTGGCCACGTGCACATCACCCACCCCGACGATGCTTCTGCGCCAGAAAACTTTGTCCCGAACTACTTCGACTCGTGTGTTCACTCCTTTCCGGTTCTTCAACCCAACCCTCTCACACACGTTGTCTTATTCACTAGGATCGCCGACTTGCGGCCCCTGGCGTGGGCATACAAGTTTATGCGCGAGATAGCTCGCCGCCTGCCGCACTTCCGCGGGGAGCCATCTGTCCTCCACCCCAAGTTTGTGTCAGGCGGGCCTGCGTCCGTCCTTGAGCACGCAGATGGGCCCATCCCATTCGATGTGCCGCGCATTGTGTATTCGGAGGAGGATGAGCGTGCGCTCGAGGAGTTCGCACGTGCGAACGGTGCGTAGCTTCCCTTCCCAGTGGCGCCCTTCCCTCATTACGCGCTCACCGTCTCTCACGCTTTTGTTCGTGCTGGAGCTTAGTGGCTACATGCTGGCACTCGGTCAGTTCCTTCCTTTTCTACAATGACCGTCATTGATGTGTACTTTACGCGTGCACTTGTGTTGGTGCTTGCGCATTAGCTCGGCACCTGCGCGATGAAGCCACGTGAGCGTGGGGGCGTGGTTGACCCGAAGCTGAACGTGTATGGCGTGCGCGGACTCAAAGTGGCCGACCTGTCCATTGTGCCGGGAAATGTCAGCGCGAACACGTACGGGACTGCGCTTGTCATTGGGGAGAAGGCCGCCGTGATCATCGCTGAGGAGCTTGGTGTCAAGGGGGTCGTCTAGTTGGCAAGGGCCGCAAATGCAACGAAATCAAGTTGGCGAAGTCTCGCAGTCGCAGTGTGCTAAACGAATTCAATGATTGATTATGTTATGCTTAGGAATTTTGAAGGCAAGAGCGTACTACTGAAGACCATCGTGCTCTCTTGTACAACCAGAATCATGACCACATGGTAGTTATTATGTTCTCGACTTATTAGAGAATGCATCAAGTGTTGGAATTGTGGGAATCGATGTCATCCACCGCTTTGTAAAGCTAGGGCACGCGTCTTGGATTGATCAGAGCGCGCTTTCTGTCGTGGTATGAACTTGAATATGATGACAGATGAAGAACAGTAGCATAATGGCCACGGGCGCCGACTTCCCCTACCAGAACAAGTTCAATCAAGCTTCGTCCCATACGTACTACGGCATTACAGTAGAGACAGCTCTCCATGGGAACAGTGGCGTTCCGCGGGAATTGGGGGGTATTTAGTACAGTAACTACACACGTCAATGGGGGCAAAAAATCATGTCTACCGTCACGGCGATCAACGACGAATACGACATTATCTTCGCAGGCGGTGAGCCTTCCCAAACTTCTGCTTTCCTACGTGACTGTGATTCCCTCTACTAACCGACTGTGGCAGGTGGCACGGCCGCGTGCGTTATCGCCAGTCGACTCGCCGTCGCAGACGCGAACCTGCGCATCCTCTTGCTCGAGGCGGGTCCCACGACGCACAATGATCCGACTCACACCGAGCCATTGAAGTTTTTGAGTCATTTGGCTCCGGGCTCAAAAACGGTCCGCGCCCACGTTTCCCAACCGAGTGCGGCACTTGGCGGCGGCACTGCCGTCGTTCCAAACGGGCAATGTCTTGGTGGAGGCGGCAGCATCAACCGTGCGTCTCGTGTCTCGTTTTCTCTGTGCACCTTGGCCTTGGAGCTTCTGTCGTCTGACTAATCTCCACCTACCCAGTCATGATTTACATGCGCCCATCTGCCTCTGACTACGACGATTGGGAGACGGTGTACAAGAACCCTGGGTGGGGCTCACAGGACCTCATCCCGCTCCTGAGAAAAGTGTGTATGCATAAGAGACAGTGTTCCTCTAACTCTGAATTCGAGGAAATGTAGATAGAGAATTACCAGGTCCCTGGTGGAGGGCCGACTCACGGCACAGATGGTCCTCTTGGGGTTTCGCCAGGAGGTGTCGTTACAGACATCACGAAGCAGTTCCTTCAGGTCGCACGCACTCTCGATCCCGACCGTGCACAAAAGCCAGAGGACGCGGACTCGAATGATTTGGAAACGATCAACGTGTACACGGTGAGTAACTCGACCTCCATCTCGATCGATAGCTAAGTCACATACTGGCGGCAGAAATGGCTCAAGTACGTTCATGATCTCTCGCATGATCTCCAGCATGCAGGGTACGCCGCTAACATTATTTTCTCTGGGTAACAGATGGATAAATGCAGAGACGGGCACCCGCTCGGATGTGCCGCACAACATGATTTACCCGCTCAAAGATACCCGCCCCAATCTCCACTTCTTGACGGGTGTACATGTGAAGCACGTCATATTCAACGCGTGAGTTTTGACTTTGACGTGTGTCCTTCGCCTCCTTAGAAAAGCTGTAAAATCTGTGCAGTGAGAATAAGGCTACTGGCGTCGCATACGTTCTCAACCCGCTGTTCCATCCGAATGGCCTGACGGACACACAGGCTGTGCAAGCGACGAAGCTGGTCGTGGTCTCAGCGGGGACACTTGGTTCTCCTAGTATTCTGGAGCGTTCGGGAGTCGGCGCCAAGGAAGTGCTTGAACGTGTCTGCGTGAAGCAGCGCATCGATCTGCCTGGAGTTGGCAGGAATTACCAAGGTGATCTAGTATAACGACAATATCCAAGGTTTTTTTTACTT
>WNFR01013331.1_pt1 | contig 11320 bp, 9 predicted proteins | sample 5400221 | NCBI WGS metagenome assembly WNFR01 (sample SAMN13153357, study PRJNA577476) | soil metagenome | isolation source: 40 cm soil under Madrone tree | place: USA:California | collected 2016-06-14 | reverse complement strand
GCGAACCACGCCCGCACGATTCGCGTTCCGGTGCACGTCGTCGAGCGTCAGCAGAAGCTCTCGCGCGCGGCGCGCCGGCTCGAGGTCGAGCTCGGCCGCGAGGCGACGAAGGAGGAGCTCGCCGAGGCGACCGGTCTGCCGATGCAGCACGTCGACGAGGCGCTCGGCGCCGCGCACGCGTCGGTCTCGCTGAATCAGACCGTGGGCGCCGACGACGAGGGCGAGCTCGGCGACCTCTTCGCCGACCGCGAGGCGGCCGACCCGTTCGACGAGGCGGAGGAGTCGTTGCGGCGCCAGGGCGTGCGTCGTGCGTTGGATGCCCTGCCGGAGCGTGAGCGGCGGATCCTCGAGCTGCGGTTCGGCTTCGACGGCGAGCCGTGGACGCTCGAGGCGATCGGGCACGAGCTCGACCTCACGCGCGAGCGCGTCCGTCAGCTCGAGGGACAGGCCCTCGCGCGGCTGGGCGCTTTGCGCGACCTCATCAGCGTCGCCGCGTAGCGACGAACGACTGGCCGGGACGACGCGGGGCGGAGCATCTCCGGCTCTGGCCGGCGCTCGTCCAGCTCGTCGGCCGAATCGAAGCTAGAGACGATCTCTTTGACGGGGCGATCCTGATGGGGTCGCTCGTCGGCGGGCGTGGCGACGACCTGAGCGACATCGACCTCCTCGCCGTCGCGCGCGAGGGGCGGTTCGCCGAGGCGTGGTCGGCGCGGGCCGAGCTTTCGAAGGGGGCGCTCTACGCCTGGGACCACGTCGAAGGCGAGGACATGGCGGTCAAGGGCCACAAGTGGTTGACGCGCGACCTCATCAAGGTCGAGTGCCTGATCGCGACGCCGTCGAGCCAGATGCGCCTCGCCGAGCCGGTTGCCGTGGTGGGCGGCGCTGCGTCACTTCCCGAGCGCTTCACCCGACAAGAGGCGATTCCGCAGGAGGCGATCGAGGCGTACGCCGAGGAGTTGCGCGCCGGCGGATACGTGCCCGAGGTCGAAGCCCGTTACAGCGACCTCAAGAGCACGCTGCGGCGGCTGCTGGGCTGACCCGCCGGTCGGGCGTGGCCGCACCGGCGAACGGCGGTAACAGTTACCGATACGAAAACCTCGCGGCTTTCTTACGGCGTCGTCGTCTCGTGTCCGGAATCCGGGTATTCGTTCGCCACGAAGTCGACACACGGACGTTGGGATAACGGTTACCGGCCGGTCATCCGCTGTGCGGCGGCGAGGATGACCTCCCGCTCGAGCGGGACGATGGTCAGCTCCGGCGGCGGGCGGCGGAGGAAGCGCGCGACGAGAAAGAGCTCGTCGAGATCGAGCTCGCCCGGCCGGCGCGCGGCGGCGAGGCCGGCCTCGACCTCGAGGTGCGCGCCCCCGCCGGGCGGGAGCGTCCGCTCGGCGACGATCCGGCCGCCGGCCAGGAAGAACGCGCGCACGTGCCCCGGCTCGGCGGCCGGCACGAGCAGGCACCGCTCGAGCGCCTTGAGACGCTCGAGCCGCTCGAGGTCGCGACAGACGTGCTCGAGCGCCTCGATGCGGTCGCGCAGCCGCGCCGCGTCCTCGAACCGCCGCGCGTCGGCCAACGACGCGAGCTTCCGCCGCAGGCGCGGCACCGCCGCCGCCGGCCGCTCCAGCTCCTCGGCGAGGAGCGCCCGCGCAGCCAGCTGCGCTCGCCGCCGCGACCGGATCGGCCCAACCGCGGTCGGCTGGGACGACGCGACGACCCCGTCGCCGCGCTTGCGCAGCCAGACGTAGCGGTCGGGCCGCGCGACGCGCGCGTTCGCCGGCGGCCGCAGCTCGCCGATGAGGCGCAGCTCTGTGAGCGTCGCCTCCAGCTCGGAGCCGAGCACGCGCCACTCGATCCGCTCCGTCGCGGCCACCGCGGCCTCGACCGCCGGCCGCAGCCGCTCCGAGCGGAAGTACGAGCGCAGCCGCGCGCGCAGGTCGCGTGCGCACCCGATGTAGAGGATCTGGTCGTTGCGGTCGCGGAAGAGGTAGACGCCCGGGCGTTGCGGCGCGCCGAACGCGAGCCGCCGCTTGTCCCACACGCGCCGGGTCCGCGACGCCGAGAGCGCGACGAGGTCGGCAACGGTTCGCGCGCCGCGCTCCTGCGCGAGCCCGATCAGCGCGAGCAGCACCTCAGCCGTCGCCTGCGCGTCCGGCAGCGCGCGATGGCACGGCTGCACCGCTGTGCCCAGGAACCAGGAGAGCTGTGCAAGCGAGTTCCGCGGGACGCGGCCCGCCAGCAGCCTTCGCGCCAGCGCGACCGTGTCCACCACCGGCGCCGCCAGGCGAGAGCCGGTGAGCCTCAGCGTCTCGCGGTCGAGGAACGCGAGGTCGAAGCGAGCGTTGTGCGCGACGAGTACCGAGTCGCCGGCAAACGCGAGGAAGCGATGCACGGCGACCGCCGGCTTCGGCGCGCCGTGCAGCTGCCGGCTGCTGAGACCGGTGAGCGCTTCGACGCCGGGCCCGAGCGGCATCCCCGGGTCGACGAGGGTCTCGAACTCAGCCTCCAGCTCGAGCGCTCGCACGCGGACGGCGCCGATCTCGCAAATCTGCGCCGAGCCCGGGCGCAACCCGGTGGTCTCCAGGTCGACGACGACATACGTCGCCTGCTCGAGCAGGAGGTCGCCGCCGTGCGGGCGGGCGAGCCCGACGGCGTCGCCGTTCCACGCGAGCCGCGCGTCCGCCTCGACCACGTCGGCGAGGAGCGAGCGCGCCAGCGCGACCGGCGCGGAGCGGAGCGCGAAGAGCCGCCGGGCCGCCTCCTCCGCGAGCACCGGGCCGCGCCGTTCCTCGACGAGCTCGACGAGGCGGTCGGCCGCATCGAGGCGGAGTTGCATGCCTCCGAGTGTAATCGAACATACGTTCGATTTCTAACCAGGGAGGCCTGCTTTCGTCAGTAACAATGCCGCCCGTTCGTATGCATCGACCGATTCGACTCTCCGGATGGCCCTGCCCGGCGCTGTTCGCCGCGCTTGCGCTCGCCGTGTCCGGCTGCGGCGGCGCTGCGTCGAACGTCGAGCGCGCGCCCGCGGCGATCGCTGCGACGCCGGCGTCGAAGACGATCCAGAACGCGACCTCGTTCACGGTCTTCCACGTCGCGCAGGACGCATCCAGTCCCGTACCTCGCGCGCTCGCTCCCGAAGGTGTCGCCGGACGGTAGGACGTACACGCTCGTCCTGCGCGAGGGCCTCGAGTACTCGAACGGCAAGCCGGTCATGGCGAGCGACTTCAAGGCGACCGTCGAGCGCGACTTCAAGCTCGACTCCCCGGGAGCCGGCTACTTCTACAACATCGTCGGCGCCGACAAGGCGCGCAAGACGAAGGGCGGCCACATCTCCGGCATCGCGGTTGACGACACCGCGCGTCGCATCACCATCACCCTCAAGACGCCGCAAGGCGACTTCGCCAACGTGCTCGCGAGCGAGTTCGCCGCGCCGGTGCCGGCGAACGCGCCCGCGTCCGACACGTCGACGCGCCCGCTCCCCGCGACTGGGCCGTACGTCATCCAGAGCTACGCGCCGAACAAGGAGATCGTCGAGGTGCGAAACCCGCGCTTCCACGCCAGGCAGTTCGGCGGGAGCGTCCCAATCGGAAACCCGGACAAGGTGGTGTGGGACATCGTCGGCGATCCCGCGTCGGCGCTCAAACGCACGATCGCGGGTCAGGACGACTGGGACCCGCAGCAGATCCCCGCGGCGAGCCTCGCCGAGACGCAGACGAAGTACGGCGACCAGCTCCGCGTGTATACGCCGCCGAACACCTACTACTTCTTCATGAACACACGCGTGGCGCCGTTCAACAACGTCGACGTGCGCCGCGCCGTCAATTACGCGATCGACCGCAAGGCGCTCGTGGCCGTGTACGGCGGGCTCGGGAACCCGACAGAGAACATCTTGCCGCCGACGTACCCGTCGTACTCGAAGCACTCGCTCTACCCGCACAACCTCGCGAAGGCGCGCCGGCTCATCCGCGACGCGCACGCGACCGGGGCGCGCGTCACCGTCTGGAACCACGACCGCGGGCTCGATCCGAGGGCGACGGAGTATCTCGTCCGCGTCCTCAACACGATCGGGCTGAAGGCGAAGCAGCACATCGTGACGTCCGCCGTGTACTGGGCGACCGTCGGCAACGCGGCGACCAACGCACAGATCGGCTTCGCCGATTGGTTCCAGGACTACCCGCACCCGCTGGACTGGTTCGACGTCCTGCTCAACGGCGAGCGGATCACGAAGACCTACAACAACAACTATGCGAACTTCAACGACAAGGCGGTGAACGCCGAGATCGATGCCCTGAACAAGAAGCCGATCCCGACGAGTCCGGTGAACTCGCGCTGGGCTCGGCTCGACCGGCAGATCATGCTCGAGGCGCCCTGGGCGCCGTTCCTCAACCGGGAGTTCACCGACCTCTTCAACGCCAAGGTGGACCTCGGCTGCTACGTCAACCAGGTGGTCTACGGGTTCGACTACGCGACCATCTGCATGAGATAGTTCGCCACGTGAAACAACCCTCGGGAGGGAACATGCATCTGAGACCACGGCTGAGGCACCTCGCGGTGCTCGGCCTTGCCGCCGCCGCGCTGGCGGCGGTCGGCGCGACTGCAGCGCAGTCGAAGCCGCAGGCGGTCAACCATAAGGCCGCAAGCACGATTCTCGACGGCACGACGGACACCGTCACGAACGTCGACCCGGCCGGCAACTACGACTACGGCTCGTTCACCGTCGACATCCTCATCTACCAGCACCTGCTGGACTTCCCGGCAGGGAGCAAGGTGCCGTCCCCGTCGCTCGCCACCGGCTGCACGGCCAACACCGCGCAGACCGACTGGACGTGCACGCTGAAGCAGGGCGTGAAGTTCTCCAACGGCGACCCCTTCACGTCCGCGGACGTCAAGTGGTCCTTCGATCGAGTCAACAAGATCAAGGATCCGTCGGGGATCTACAGCCTGCTCTCGAACCTGAGCGACGTCACGACGAGCGGTGACTTCAGCGTCACGTTCCACTTGAAGTCGGCGCAGTCGACGTGGCCGTTCATCCTCACCACCGGTGCGGCGACGATCGTCGACCACAAGGTGTATCCCGCGGACAAGCTCGTCGCGAACACCGACGTGGCGAACCTCGTCGGTACCGGGCCGTACAAGCTGGACAAGTTCACGTCGGGCCAGCAGGCCGTGTTCACGCCGAACCCGAACTACAAGGGCAGTGAAGCGGTCAAGAACGGCGGCGTGATCATCAACTACTACTCGAAGTCGTCGACCATGAAGCTCGCCCTGCAGCAGGGGACGATCGACATGGCGTTCCGCGACTTCACGCCGACCGAGTACGCCGCCCTGGGCAAGACGACCGGCATCACGGTCTACAAGGGCAACGGCGTCGTCATCCGCTACCTCGTCCTGAACGTGAAGCGGGCACCGACGAACAAGCTGGCCGTGCGCCAGGCTCTCGCGTACGTCTTCCCGAGGAAGACGATCGCGAGCCGCGTGTATCACGGCAACGTCACTCCGCTGTACTCGATGGTCCCGGCCGGCCTGCCGGGCCACATCGACGCGTTCGCCACGCAGTACGGCAAGTCGCCGAACCCGGCGAAGGCGAGGAAGGTGCTCAAGGCCGCGCACGTCAAGACGCCGGTCAAGGTCACGCTCTGGTGGACGCCGTCGCACTACGGCGACGCGTCGGCAGACGAGTACACCGAGATCCAGCGCGCGCTCAACGCGAACGGGCTGTTCAAGGTGACGCTCAAGTCGGCGGAGTGGGCGACCTACTCGAAGACGCTCGGAACGCAGTACCCGGCGTTCCAGCTCGGCTGGTTCCCGGACTATCCGGACGCGGAGGACTATCTGTCCCCGTTCTACGGGTCGGCCAGCAACTTCACGTCCAACGGCTACAAGAGCAACGCCATGGACGCGATCCTGAAGAACGAGGCGGCCGCGAAGACGACCGACGCGCGGCTCGGGTTCGTCGAGGAGGCACAGAAGCTGGCGGCGAAGGACGCGCCGATCATCCCGTACTGGCAGGGCGCGATGCTCGCAGTCGCCCGGTCGAACATCTCGGGGATCCCCGCGACGCTCGATCCGACGTACATCATGCGGTTCTGGGTCCTCTCCAAGTCCTGATCGCCTGAACGGTTGAGGGGCGTCTTCGGACGCCCCTCATCCCTACACTCCAGCGTTCGTGGCGACTCAGGGGCCTTCGCTCAAGCGGTACGCGATCACTCGGCTCGCGCTCGTCGTGCCGATGGTGTTCATCCTGCTCACGCTCGTCTTCCTGCTCATGCGGGTGGCGCCGGGCAATCCGGTCTCGGCCTCCCTCGGCGGGCACGTGCCGCCGGCGGTGATCAAGCAGATCAGCCACCAGCTCGGCTACGACAAGCCCCTGTACGAGCAGTACGGGCACTACCTGGGGCAGATCGTCCGTGGGAACTTCGGGACGACGATCTCCGACCGGCGCTCGGTCGGGTCGATCATCCTCGTGAACGGGGCGGCGACCCTCGAGCTGACGTTCTTCGCGATGCTGATCGCCCTCGTCGTCGGGGTGCTGATCGGCCTGGTCTCCGGCCGTCTCCGCGACTCGCCGGTCGACGCCGGCGGGCGGCTCTTCGGGATCGTGGTCTACGCAACGCCCGTGTTCTTCCTCGGGCTGCTCGCCCAGCTCGTCTTCGGCACGTGGCTGAACGTGCTGCCGACCTCGGATCAGGCGAGCCCGATCACGCAGGCGCTCCTGCCGACGCATACGAACATCTTCCTCATCGACTCACTCATCGCCGGGAACTGGGGCGCGTTCTGGGACGTGGTCAAGCACCTGATCCTGCCCGCGACGACGCTCGGCATCGTCTACGGCGGCGTCTTCATCCGCCTCATCCGGGTGAACGTCATCCGGACCCTGAAGGAGGACTACATCGAGGCGGCCCGGGCGCGCGGCATCAACGAGCGCTCGGTGGTATACCACCACGCCTTCCGCAACGCGCTCGTGCCGGTCATCACGGTCATCGGCCTCCAGCTCGCGCTCCTGCTCGGCGGGGCGATCCTCACCGAGACGACGTTCAACTGGCCGGGCATCGGCCATGAGCTGTACGTCTACCTCCAGAACCGCGACTACGCGGCCGTGCAGGGAATCGTCGTCGTCTTCGCGCTCGTCGTCGTGGCGGCCAGCATCGTCATCGACTTTGCGAACGCCTTCATCGACCCGCGGGTGCGGTACTGATGGCCACAGCCACGGTCCGCCTGCAGCGGCGCACGATCGGCCTCCGGCGTGCGTTCGCGCCGATCGCCGAGGCGCGCGGCTTCGCGCGCGGGATGCTCTGGACGGGGGCGGGGCTCACGTTCCTCTTCGTCCTGCTCGCGATCTTCGCGCCGATCCTGTCGCCGTACGGCTTCGACCAGTACCAGTCGGGCGGGAAGCGGTTCCCGCAGTTCGGGCATCCCGGGCACGGCCACATCCTCGGCACGACGGTGCAATCGACGGATGTGCTCTCGCGCATCGTCTGGGGAGCGCAGACGGAGCTCGAGGTGGTCGGGCTCGCGCTCGCGTTCGGACTCGTCATCGGTGTGCCGCTCGGCCTCTTCTCCGGATACTTCGGCGGCGCGTTCGACCGCGGTGCGGTGCTGTTCATGGACGCGATGTTCGCGTTCCCGCCGCTGCTGCTCGCGATCGTGATTGCGTTCCTGCTCGGAGGCAGCGTCAGCTCGGGCGTGCTTGTCGCCGCATTTGCGATCACGGTCACGTACATCCCGCAGTACTTCCGGGTTGTCCGCAACCACGTGATCAGCGTGCGCGAGGAGCCGTACGTCGAAGCCGCGCGTGCGCTTGGCGCGAAGCCGTTCACGATCCTGCGCCGCTACGTGTTCTTCAACGTCGTGCAGAACGTGCCGGTGATCGCGACGCTCAACGCGGCGGACGCGGTGCTGACGCTGACCGCTCTAGGCTTCCTCGGGTACGGCGTTCAGCCTTCGCAGGGCGCGGAGTGGGGGTACGACGTCTCGCGCGCGGTCTCGGACGCCGCGTCCGGCATCTGGTGGACGGGGCTCTTCCCCGGCCTTGCCATCGTCCTGCTCGTCACCGGGCTGACGCTGCTCGGGGAGGGCCTGAACGAGACGATCAACCCGGTGCTGCGCCGGCGGTCGATCCGCAAGGTCGACTTCGGCGCGCCGAGCCTCGAACCGCCGTCGGAGCTCCTCGAGCCATGAGTGCCGTCCTCGAAGTCAGGCACCTGCGTCTTTGGTACGGGACGGCGCGCGGGTCGGTGCGCGCGGTCGACGACGTCTCGCTCGAGATCGACGCGGGCGCGACGCTCGGGCTCGTCGGCGAGTCGGGCTGCGGCAAGTCGACGCTCGGGCGCGGGATCCTCGGCCTGCTGCCCGAGGGGGCACGCGCCGACGGCGAGGTGCTGTACAACGGCCGCAACCTCATCGGGATGTCGCAGCGAGACCTGCGACGCCTGCGCGGGCCCGACCTCGGCCTCATCTTCCAGGAGCCGATGACGCGGCTCAATCCACTGTTGCGGATCGAGGATCACTTCCGCGAGACGCTCGAGCAGCATGAGTCGAAGCTCACCGACAAGGACATCCGCCGGCGCTCGCTCGACACGCTCGGGCGCATGGGCATCCCGCCGACGCGCTTCCGTCAGTATCCGCACGAGTTCTCGGGCGGGATGCGGCAGCGGATCATGATCGCGCTCGCGCTCGTGCTGCAGCCATCGCTGCTCGTCGCCGACGAGCCGACGACCTCGCTCGACGTCATCGTCGAAGCGCAGATCCTCCGCATCCTCGCCGACCTGAAGGAGAACTTCGACACGGCCCTGCTCCTTATCACGCACAACCTCGGGATCGTGGCCGAGGCGTGCGACCGGGTCGCAGTCATGTACGCCGGCCAGATCGTCGAGGAAGGGCCCGCCCGCGACGTCTTCGCCGAGCCGATGCATCCGTATTCGCGAGAGCTCCTGCGATCGACGATCTCGCTCGACACGCGCGAGTTGCACTCGATCCCGGGCGCGCCGCCGAACCTCATCAGCCCGCCGACGGGTTGCCATTTCCATCCGCGCTGTCCGGATGTCATGCGCGTCTGCCCGGTGCGCGATCCGATCGAGACGTCGCCGGAGCCCGACCGGCGCGTCCTGTGCTGGCTGCACGGGCCGGACCAGGGCATCCCGGAGGGCGGCACCGTACCGCTCGAGCGCGAGGAGATCGCGGTGGCGGAGGAGGCATGACCGACGAGGTCCTGGTCTCCGTCCGCGGGCTGAAGACGTATTACTCGATCCGCGGGAGCTTCCTCGATCGCCTCGTCGGCCGGACCGGCGCGGCTGTGCGCGCGGTCGACGACGTCTCGTTCGATCTGCGCAAGGGCGAGGTGCTCGGGCTCGTGGGCGAGTCGGGCAGCGGCAAGACAACGCTCGGGCGGACGCTCCTCGGCCTCGTCCCGGCGACCGAGGGGAGCGTGCAGTTCGAGGGGCGTGAGGTCACGGGCGTGACCGAGCATGAGCGCCGCGAGTTGCGCCGGCGGATGCAGATCGTGTTCCAGGATCCGCACGCGTCGCTGAACCCGGCGATGACCATCGCGCAGGCGGTCGGGCATCCGCTCGAGATCCACGGGCTCGCGCACGGGCACGATGAGGTGCGGGCGCGGGTGGCTGACGCGCTCGAGCGCGTCGGGCTGGCGCCGGCGGAGCAGTACCTGGACAAGTATCCGTCCGACCTCTCCGGCGGGCAGAAGCAGCGCGCCGTGATCGCGAGGGCGATCATCCTCAACCCGGTACTGCTTGTCGCGGACGAGCCTGTGTCGATGCTCGACATGAGCGTCCGGGCGAAGATCCTCGAGCTGATGCTCGCGCTGAAGCACGACTTCGACCTGACGTACCTGTACATCACGCACGACCTGGCGACCGCGAAGTTCTTCTGCGACCGGATCGCGATCATGTATCTCGGGCGGATCGTCGAGATCGGGCCCTCGGAGGCGATCTACGAGGATCCGAAGCATCCGTATACGCAGGCGCTGCTCCGGGCGATTCCGGAGCCGGATCCACGGCGGACGATTCCGCGCGACCTGCCGCGCGGCGAGGTGCCGGATGCGTCGCGGCCGCCGCTCGGGTGCTCGTTTCATCCCCGTTGCCCGAAGGCGTTCGAAGTGTGCGGCTGGGAGTCGCGCGATCTGAAGGAGCTGCTCGAGCGGCGGTGGGCCGGCCTGAGCGAGGAGGGCTTCGAGGCGGAGCGGGCGGCGGTTGGGCCGGTCGAGGAGCTCGACGTTCCCAGCACGCACCTTCGGCTGGCAGCGCACGGGGGCGCGCACGGCTCGGATCTCCACGGGCTGCTGGATAAGGCGCGTGCGGCCGATCCCGCCGAGCCGTTCTGGAAGGGCGTGCGGCGGATCGCGGATTCCAACGGGGCGCTGGAGGTCGACTGGCACGATCCGATCGAGCCGCGGCTCCTTCCCTCAGGCAAGGTCGAGGTCGAGTGCCATCTCTACGACGAGGAAGCGCTCGCCGAGGCCGCTCGCAGGCGGGAATCCCCGATCCCTAAATAGGGGCAGTACCTCTAAAGGGGGGCTGCCGGCCCGCCGATAGCTGGGTCGTGGACGCCGCTGAGCGCCAGCAGATTCTCGACCGCTACCTCGACCATTCGCGTCGGTTCGAGGAGGTGGCCGCGCGCCGCCGCTCGGCGACCCCGGCCGCCGCCGCGGTCATCCCCTTCCAGAGCCCGCGTACCGAGCTCGAGCAAGAGCCGACGGGGCGCGAGATCGAGGTGCTCCAGCTGATCTCCGACGGGCTGGTCAACCGGGAGATCGGTCAGCGGCTCTTTCTGTCAGAGGAGACGGTCAAGTCGCACGTGCGGCACCTCCTCGCCAAGCTTCAGGCGCGCTCGCGCGCCCACGCGGTGGCGGTCGGATTCCGCCGCGGCCTCATCGGCTGATCCCGTTTCGCAGGTGAGGCTGTGGACAGCTCGGGCGGAGCTGTCGAGAAAACGGTTCCAGAAAGCCGACGCGCGCCCCGGCTAGGACGTGCCGGGACGCACGTGACTAAACGGTTTCAACCCGGTCCACCAGAGACCGATATCCCTCTCGCGGGGGATGCCAGTCGTCTGTGGACAACGGACGATCTGTTGGCTCGGAACTACCAGCTCTTGGTATCGCCAGCGACCGCAGCGCGGACGATGGCAGCGGCAATGCGCTTGTGCACGACGACTCCTATTTCAGGGGACTAACGGCAACCCGGAGTTTATACCCCTAATGAGTGAGACTTCAAGAGAATTCGGCGGCTTGTTGCCAATAAGTCACCCAGGCCTGAGTAGAGAGCATCTGCTTGAGCTCTGGGTTCTCACGCTCTCGCTTAGCGCTGCC
>WNFR01028364.1_pt1 | contig 11322 bp, 12 predicted proteins | sample 5400221 | NCBI WGS metagenome assembly WNFR01 (sample SAMN13153357, study PRJNA577476) | soil metagenome | isolation source: 40 cm soil under Madrone tree | place: USA:California | collected 2016-06-14 | reverse complement strand
CCTCCAGCACCACGCTCCAGTGCGTGGTGGCAAATGCGACCGGGCCGCTTCCACCGACCCCAGTCAGTGACGTCACCTGATCGTTAGGAGGCACGTTGCGATCCAAGTAAAAAGTCGCGCCGAAATCAAGTCTGCATCGAAGCGAGCGCGATCTAAATTGAGCCCAGACAACACCTAGGCCTCAAAGCGATATCCGTGCAATTCGATTTCCCGGGCAAAAGCCTTTTCCACGATTTTCCGTTGCTGGTCATTAAATACCAACTGGTACGGTGTCCGGTCGCTCCGGTATTCCGACTTGGCTCTAATCCCAAGGGTGCCTTCGAAGGGCACCCCCAATTGCGCGAACACTTCGCTGAGATCGGCAAGGAGGTTTTCATAACGGAGAACCCGATCAACGATGACTTTTGCGCCGGAGCGATCGCTATATCGAAAGTAATTAATAGGAAACCTGCCGCGCGCGAGATACTCGTCGAGTGAAAGCGATCCGCCTTCTCGCGCGGCGTGCATATGGTAGTGAGACAACACCTTGTCCCACGGATTTCTTTCCACACAGAATTTGACGTAGCTGTTCCAAATCCGGCCGGGAACCCGCTTTTGCACGAGAGACGCCGGCATATGGTTGTAGAATTTCTCGCGGCTGTTCAACGTACGGCGCAATGCCGATAATAGTTTGGCCGGCCTATCAATAATTTCGGGGGTTGGATTGATGAATCCCTGGTAGTTGCGTGGCTGATGCCCCTCGATCGGAGGAGCGATCGGCGTCACGATGTCCATGGGGCCGCACTGTTTCGAAAGAAAGACCTCGATACTCGTGCCTCCGGTTTTTGCCGTCTTGATAAAGATAAACTTGTATTTGTGAGAAATGATCATCGCCAGTGCCCGCAATCTATCGGACGATTGGTAAATGCCTGCGAGTAATCGCGCAACTGAAGACTGGTTCGCAACTTAGCCGCGCCTTCCGATGATCTCTTTTCAGAAACAATTTCTTTTCGTTCACATACCAAAAACCGCCGGTAATTCGATTCAAAGCATCCTCCGGGATTATTCCGAGGATGAAATCGTCGCTCTACGCGGCGAGCAAGATGGGATTGAGCGTTTCGGGCTGCGGAATCCAAAGTACAAAATCAGGAAGCATTCGACTTTGGCCGAGTACCGTGCGGCTTTGGAAGAAGAGCGGTTTCACGGTCTTTACAAGTTCACTTGTGTGCGAAATCCCTGGGACCGAATGGTCTCGTACTACTTTAGGCCGACTCGGCACACGGGAGCCTGGGATCGGAAGGAATTTAGAAAACTTGTTTTGAGGACCTTGTCGGTCGCAGACTATCTGCGGCTTGAGGAAGGCGAAAACGATCCGTTCGCCAACGTAGATCGCATCATGCGATTTGAGACCTTAGCAGACGACTTTCGCTCGGTTTGCGCGGCATTGAACATTCCGGCGGCGCCCCTACCGCAGTATAACCGTTCGACCCGGGAACATTATTCGAAGTATTACGATGACGAACTGTGTGGCCTAGTAGCAGAACGCTTTGCCCCGGAGATCGAGCGCTTTGGTTATACCTTCGATTGAGTCGATCAGAATTATTACAATTTTCCTAGCGTCACATATTCTCCGTTCGGGGAGTGGAACCACTCTGGCAACTCAATGCCACTCGCCAGCATGCTCTCGTAGCAATTTTGGGTAATCACACCCCTCTGCGTGCTTTCTCCAAAGACGGCGAAATTTTCCTTGGTCACAAATAACCGATGCTCAGCCAGTTTCGGTACGTCGTTTTTTAGCTCATCCATCGCCTTGGCACTGGGAATGTGGTCCGGAAGATGAGTGAACAGGTATCGCAGTACTTTGGCGCGCAGGAGCTGGTGAATCCAAATTTGGAACCAGGCTTTACGCTCGAAGTAAACGTCGCCGAAGGGGTTCTTAATTTTGCGAGGGTAAAGAGCAAGTTTGGGATTACTCAGCGTTACTCTGCATCTGCAAAACAAAAGACCGCTTACTTCTGGCGAACGCATGGCGTGAGAAATCAGACTCGCAATCTTGTCCGTCACGAGCTGAATCGGATATTTGTCGTCCACGCACCAATAAATCCATTCCTCATCATCGATATCCGCAAGCAAATGCAGAACCGTTGCCTTAATATCTGCGGGCGACGTGAGATATTTGATCCGTTTGCTATCGACGCCGCCAAGCTCCTGATAGGGAATATGAAAAACAAATGGATGGTCCGGCCACAATCGTTCGTACTGAACGATTAAATGCTGCGTGATCGCTCGGTATCGATCATAGGTTAGAACGATCGCCTTTATTCTATTTGGCGAACTCATAACCAAATCGGTCAACATCTACTTTGAACTTGGTTGCGATAATATCTTTTGTTCTGGCTGTGTAATACTCCGTATAGTGTCGCGCTCGCGGGTTGGCTCGTCGATGCGGCAATATCTCGGTGATCCCGAGTTTCTGCGCCACAAAAGCCCAGTCCTCGTCGAGTCGTTCAAATTTTCCAATGAAATCGGCGAGCACATTTCCATTGGGATCGACAAACCAATCCAGCTGATAGCGATGCGGAGAAGAGTGAACACAAGTGCTGCTGCTATACTGGATCCAGTCGACAAATTGCTCGAAAGTCATTTTGTCTCTGAGCTGCACCGCTTCCGTGCGTTCATAAAGTGAGACGACGCGGTCCCACGGATTACGAACAAATCCGAATTTGAAATAGGTTTCGAATTGCTTTCGCCCGATTTCGAGTCGTCGCTCCTTGGGAAGTCCGAGATAGAGAACTTCAAGAATTCGGTTCTTTCGCCCGCCATAATGCGTCCAATAATTTTCCATCTGGTTTTTGATCTGCCACAAATTGAGATGCGGCTTCCATGCTTTACCGAGAATCGCTCGAATGCTGGTCGAGCCGGTTTTGGGCACCTCTACGAAAATGCATTTATATTTGTGGCAGATCACGTCAGTTCCCTTGTGATTTTATACCATTTTGGCGTGAGCGAGCCCGCGTGCACGTCCAAAATCGGTCCTGAGAACTTTCGGGGCCTGCTTCTGCATTGAAAAATCTTGCAGCCAATGGAAAATGAAGCTCCAAGCGGGTCGGTAGCTCAATCGGTAGAGCAGCGCCCTTTTAAGGCGTTGGTTCCGGGTTCGAGTCCCGGCCGACCCAATTTTCCAATCTTATTCGGTGATGGGGAGATTAGAGAGCAAGCAACCCGCTTCCCCTACAGTTTCAATTCCAGAAACACCAGCAAATCGCGCAGCGAGTTTTTTTCTCGATCCAACTCAAACACCGACAGCCCGACCGCCGCGGCTGCTTTCCAGTCGCGTTCGGCATCGTCACCGGCGTGCAGCACTTGATCGGGTTCAAGCTGAACAATCTTGAGCGCGCGGCGAAAAATCTCCGGATCGGGTTTATCGGCGCCGATCTCACTGGAAACAAAAACGTAGGCGAAAAATTTGGAAATGCCGAGGTGCTCGAGAATAAATCGCAAGCGTCCGTCAAAGTTTGAGATCACCGCGAGCTGAAAGCGAGGTTTCAATTTCTCCAAGACACCAAAAACCTCCGGATAAAGCTGCCAAACACCGGCCTCTGCGAAATGTTCGTAGGCGACCTCGAAGAAATTGTCGCGATCAGGTTCACTCAATGAGGGCGCTACCTGATCAAGCACAAGATTGACAAGCTCGCGCCACCAACCTTTGTCGTCATTTTCGCGCGGCCCATCGATCGCAGCGCGCGGCGGCATTCTTTTCCAAGCGGTGAAGAACGCGCGATCGAGCTGCTGCGCATCGAATGTCAATCCCACTTCCTTGGCGACCAGTGCATAATGATCGCCAACTGTCTTGCTTAGATAAAAGAGTGTTCCGACCGCATCAAAAAAGATCGCTTTTAACCGTTTCTCTTTGTTTTTTGTACTCATGAACGCGACCGATCGATGGAAAATCGTTTTGACGCTGATTGCAATCTTTGTCGCAGGCGCGGTGACCGGCGGGTTTCTCACGATCCGCGCGATGAAATACGAGACGCCGCGGCGGATTGAGGTGCCACCGGGAACGCCTTTTTCGGTGGATCGCTGGCTCGCACATTTACATCTCACGCCGGACCAAGATCAGAAGCTGAGGCCGATCATCGAGCAAGTGGATAATGAATTACGCAACCTGCGCGCGCTGGATTTGCGTTGAGATAGAAGGAATTCTCGATCGTGCGCAAGATCGAATGAATGCGGTTTTGACGCCGGACCAGCGGGAACGATTGCGGCAAATGCTGGAAGAACGGAAGCAACGGCTTGAGCAATGGTTCAACGTTCCCGAACCCTAGCGACATGGTGAGACTTAAAGGCTGACGAAGCGAAGTCGTGGCTAGAGCCGGCAACACCGAGAGAAACGCGATCGCTCTGCAGAGCGCCCACATCTTCACTTTTTTGCTTTGCAAATTGGTTCGCCGGTTTTTCATGATGCAGCGTGATGAACATTAACGACGAGCTGCGCGTCTCACCAAAACGGGCGCAATCCGCAGGCGAAGAACTGGCGAACACGATCAGTCATGGAATCGGATTATGTGCCGCGTTAATCGGCGCGCCGATTCTGCTGCTGGAAGCTCATCGGAGCGGTCCCGGCTTTTTCTTCGGCACAGTGATTTTTGCGGTCACGATGTCGATGTTGTATCTCGGATCGACGCTTTACCATGCGTGGCCGCAAACGCGGGGGAAATCGATTTTGCAGGTGCTGGACCACTCGGCGATTTTTTTGTTGATCGCTGGAACATACACACCGTTCACGCTGGGCCCACTTCGCGGTTTTTGGGGCGGAACCATACTCGTACTTGTTTGGGCGCTCGCGATTTTTGGCGTGACCTTGAAGGCGACGCACGGCGCCTCGCGTCATTCGAAACTCGGGATGACGCTTTATCTTGGCACGGGGTGGTTGGCGCTTATCGTGATTCGGCCGATCACGTTGCCGATTCCGCCCACTGCGCTGTTCTGGCTGGTAGCCGGTGGCGTCGCCTATACCGCTGGCGTACTCTTTTTCGTGAACCAACGTCTGCGCTATAGCCATTTCATTTGGCATTTGTTCGTCCTCGCCGGTACGAGCTGCCATTTTCTCGCGCTTCTCTCCTGCTGTGCGACTTAAGAGTGCAAGCCGGTTGAATCCATCAGATTTCTCGCACGGCGAAGCAGGTGATTGGACAAGAGGAATCGACGGGCGGATTAATCCGCATGCTGCCGGTTGAGCACAACGATCCAATTAACGCGAAGATTCTCGCGATTTCGGAGGACAAAATCGAAGGCTTCGTTCGCGAGCCATTCGAGGAAATTGCGAGGCGTTCCGGCGTCGATGTTGATGTTGTGATGGCGCATATCGCGGCAATGCTGCGCGCAGGCACTATTCGCCGCGTCCGGCAAACTTTGCTCGCGACCAATCTTGCCGATGGCGCGCTCGTGGCCTGGAAAGTCCCCGGGGATAAGATCGAGAATGCCTTCGATTGGATGTTCCAACGCGATCCGTTTTCGGGTCACGTGGTTCTTCGCTCCACCGACACAGTTACCGCGGGATCAGATTACAAGTTGTGGACAACGGTGAAAGTGCCGCATGGTTTTTCGCTGCAGCAACACTGCGAACTGTTGTCGAAGAAAGTCGGCGCAGAGCGTTTTCGCCTGATGCCGGCGAAAGGAATCTTCACTCTCGGAGTTGGACATGTTCGGCGAAAAATGATCGAGCCCGGGAGCAAGGCTGACCAGCCAGCAAAAATGATTCCAGTGCAAGTTGTCGATCTTGGCGAGGATGAGTGGAAAGTTTTGCTCACCCTCAAACGCGAATTCACGCCGGAAGAAATTCGATCAACCCCGTGGGCGGCACGCGCGGAAGAAGCGGGGATCTCGGTTGATGAGTTTTATCGCGTCGCCGAAGACTTAAACGCCCGAAAAATTATCGGGCGCTTTTCGACGTTCCTGGAGCACGTCAAGCCATCAGCTGGTGGCGTTCGCGTCACGCGATTCAACGCACTTTTTCATTGGGCGGTGCCGTCCGGACGCGAAATTGAAGCCGGAGGCGAAGTCGGCCGGCATCACATTCTCACGCACTGTTATTGGCGCGAAGCGGGCTCCGAATTCAAGAACGTCAACATCATGGCCGTGGCACACGGTACCGACAGACAACTGCTCCTTAAACACAAAGCGGCCTCCGCAAAGCTACGGCGTGAAAATTTCGCGATAAGTCTGGTCTAAACTTCGCAAAACTGTGGCGGCAAACTTCTGGCGATCGATGTGTCGACCCAAGGCCATCGCCAGCGAAATTGCCCGAGCTTGCAGCTCGTCGGGAAAATCTTGCGACGATTGATTCACATTAATTCCGACACCGACAATCGCTAGATGCTGCGCTCCTTCTTGCGCGCGCATCTCAACGAGCACGCCTGCGATCTTGCGTCGATCAATGTGGACGTCGTTGGGCAGCTTGATGGTTGGCTCTAGCGAAAATTCCTTTCGAATCGTGTTTGCCACGGCTCCCGCCGCCCACGCAGTGAGCCCGGCCGATTCGTGGATGTCGATCTTCGGACGCAGCAAGATGGAGAAGCAAAGCCCTTTTCGGGCGGGCGATTCCCAGCGATTACCTCGCTGACCGCGACCGGCAGTTTGCTGTTCGGCGAAGAGAACGAGTCCCTCTTTCGAATCTCGCGCCATTTCCAAAATCGCATCGTTGGTCGAGCCGGTCTGTTGGAGCACAATGACCTCGCGTCCAACGAGCGCGTTACCAAGATCTGCCTGCAGCTCATCGGCGATTAAGCGATCCAAAGTTTCAACCGGGGACATGGGTCATTTCGAGGCAGATATCGATTGCGCGCGCTCTGTGGGTGAGACTGCCAACCGAGATGTAATCAACCCCAGTGGCCGCAATGCGGTTCACGTTTTTTAGAGTGATGCCCCCACTTGCTTCAAATTCGATGTTGTCTTTTCTCAGCGCGATCGCCTCGCGAATTTGGGCCGGCGCCATATTATCGAGGAGGATGACGTCGATACCCTCAACTTCAACGAAGGCACGAACTTGTTCCAAATCATCTGCTTCCACTTCGATACGGATGTTTGGCCGCTCCTGACGAAGCTGGCGGATTCGTTCGGCGAAGCTGGAAAGTCCCTCGAAAGTAGTCAGATGGTTATCTTTCACGAGTACCATGTCGTATAAGCCGAACCGGTGATTTTCTCCGCCGCCGGCGACGACCGCGGCCTTTTCCAATGCTCGCAGACCGGGGGTTGTTTTCCGCGTGTCCAAAATTTTGGCGGGATGATTCCCGATCGCGTCGACAAATTGGCGCGTCAGCGTTGCGATGCCACAGAGACGTTGCAAAAAATTCAATGCCACACGTTCCGCCTTCAGAATCGAACGCGCCAATCCGCGGACCTCGATAATCACATCGCTGGGGGCAGCTTCGGTGCCGTCTCCGCGAATAATCTGCGTGTCAGTTGACGGATCAACTTGCCGGAAAACTTCACTAGCCACTCCGGAACCGGCAACAACTGCGTTTTCACGCGCAATGATGCGTCCCGTGGCGTGCAAAGCGTCCGGCACAAAGAATTCGGTCGTGATATCTCCTCCGCCAATGTCTTCTTTGAGCGCGGCGGCAATTGGGTCGTAGCGATTCGGTTTCATCGGATCGGGCTGCTTCTTTTGCTTCATAAACGCATCGCTCACGCACGTATGTTTTCAAATCGGCGTGTAGACCGCCACGATAAATGCAAAGCGCGAGCATGTCTTCGCTGGAAATTCACTGCGGATGAGCAGAAGAGCCCAATGCCGAACAGGTTAGATCACCGTATGAAAACATCACAGGGGCACAACTCGCAGACCGGCAGTTGAGTCACTGGCTCAGGAAAAAAAAGATTCGGGCAGCGCACGCTAAGGAGAAACAATGAATTCAAGAACACGTGCCACCGCCCGAATCGCCTTAACCTGTTAAGATAGACAACGGGGCTTGGCCCGTGTTCGATTTTTTTCTCCTTAAATGTAATAAATTCGAACCGCCTGGCAGGCCGGGTTTCTTATTCTCTGTAACTGCGGCCGTTAGCATCGTAGATCTTCCCAGGACAGCTCACAACAAGCTGCCCTGCGCTCCAGCGCCAGCGCGCACGGCCTCGTCGCGGACTTCTTGGAGAAGCGATTTGAATTCACACTTCTCCATGGCTTCGATCAGTTTGGGATAATCGGGCTTAATCCTGAGTTCCTCGATTTTCAAGGGTAGCTTCATGTCGCAGTCGAGTTCGACCATTTTTCGGTTCTGCAAAATCTGATCGCGCGCGTTGATCAGTTTTTCCCGTGTGCGCTGATTTTTCACCTTGTCGATATTGGCCAGCAAAGATTCAAGGTTGCCGTATTCGCGAATCAGCGCCGCCGCCGTTTTGCGGCCCAAGCCGATTCCGGGAATGTTGTCAACCGAATCACCGGTCAGGGCGAGGACATCGCCGATAAGCTTCGGGGGAACGTCCCATTTCGTTGTCACTTCTGGCTCGCCGAGAAGCGCGAACTGTTTTTTCGGTGATGCGAGATCGGCCTTCGCGGTTGTGTAAACTTTCACGCGCGGACCGACCAACTGAAATAAATCCTTGTCGTTCGTGGCCAGCACTACTTCCACGCCCTGTTTGCGAGCGGCGAACGCGTAGCAACCCATCAGATCATCAGCTTCGGTATTGGCCAGCGAAATACTTCGAAAACCAAGCAGTGGCGTAAGTTTTTGGATAAAGTCGAGCTGCGGGATCATCGGCGTTGGCATCTCCTTGCGCGTCTTCTTGTACGCAGGCTGTAGTTCCATTCGTTTTTGCGGTAAACCTTCGTCCCAAACCACCGCGCCTAGTTCCGGCTGCAAATGTTTGATCATCAGGCGCAGGGTTTTTGTAAATCCGAAGATCGCGTTCGTCGGTTCACCGCGGGAATTAGACAAATTCTGGATCGCGAAAAACGAGCGATAAACGTAGTAATGACCGTCGATCAAAAGCAACTTCATCTGAAGAACAGGATTAACGCGATTAGCGCGATTTGAAAGTGGTTCTTCGCTCTAGTCTTGCGCGCGATTCCGGCTTAAATGAGCAAAATGGTCGAAGAATGGATCGTGCGCGTGCAGGGTAAAGAGTACGGTCCAGTGGACATTGACACGCTGCGCCAATGGAAAATGGAGGGCCGTCTCCTTCCAGCAAATGAAGCGCGTGCCGTGGATGTCGATCTTTGGACCACAGCGGCGGAAATTCCCGGTCTTTTCGAATCGGCCGACGTAACGGCTGCGCCTGTCGCCAGTCGCTTGGCAGAAATGCCCCTGCAACCGCGTCGGAGCTTTACTGAGATTCTCGTCGAGACCTTTCGTATTTATCGCAAAGGCTTCGTGCGATTTCTGGGGCTTACGCTGCTTGTTGCGGTCCCTTCCCTCTGCGCGCAGTTAACCAGTTCCACGTTAAGCGCGTCGCCGAACATGGAAATGGATTTTCGCACGCTGGCCGCGGCGGGATTCAGCTTTTGCATGATGCTCCTCAGTCTCGCGGCATGGCCGGTTTTTATTGCCGGGATTCAAGTTCTCACGGCTGAACTCGCTGCTGGTCGTTCCGTAAAAATGTTTTCTCTCCTGCAAAACGCGCTCAAATTTTGGCCGCGCGTCGCGATGCTCTGCATTCTTGTCTATGGCGCCTATCTTTTTTGGACCGTTCTGCCGGTAGGCGTCATTCTCATGATCGCGCTGGCTGGTCCTTCCGTGCTTTTGTTCTTTCTCGCCCTGCTCGTGCTGGCTTTTCAGGTTTGGATCGTCGGCCGGTTGCTTATAAATTTTTTGTTCTGGCAGCAATTCGCGGTTCTCGAGGGGTCCGACGCTGGAAACGCGTTGCACCAGAGTAAAAAGCTCGCCCGGAGCCGGCGCGATTTTCCCTGGTTTCGACGCCCGATGTGGCGAGGCATTTTTATCGCTTCAATCTGGTTTGCGTTTGTGTTTGCGATCAACATCGGATCAGAGTGGCACTCGATTCAGCATTATTTTCATGAGCTGACCACTTCTCAGGATCCGCAGGCTCTCATTCAGGCGCTTACAACTACTTCAAAGTCTCAAGCATTTAACCTCGTCGGCTTTAGCCTCGGCCTCGTCCAGACACTCCTCCGACCATTGCTTGGAATCGCGTTTGTCCTCCTGTACTTCGAAAGCAAGATTGACATCGATGCGTAGGGGCGGTTCGCCGAACACGCCCGCGGTGAAGGTCGGGTCAATCGCCCTGCCTGCTTTGTTTGAGCGTTAGAGAACGAGGCTTTCAGCGAACAAATTTGCGCTTGTTCAGTCCGCTTCCCCGTGAAACGGTCGTCGCCATGCAGCTTTTCACGTCGTTCCGACGAGCAAAGCAAGAAATAGACACACTGAACGCCTCTATCGGCTGCAAGAAGTATAGAGGTGGTATGAACAGAAATAGCTTCGCTGCATGTACCCTAGTCTTGGTATGCGTGGTGATATCGATTGATGTTAACCAGGTGATGGCTGCTAACATGCGCAGTTTCATAGAGGCTGTTAGGAGAAAGGCGCCCGTCGTCTACGTCGGCTCTGTTAGAGAAGTGCACTTGCTGACACGGACGAAGTTCGACATTAAGGCACGGGCATTTGTGAGTGTCTCAGCTGTCATGCGGGGTCCAGTCACCAAGCCTCCTGAGGCTATCGTCGAATACTCAAGCTATGATGACAAAACACCAATCTTAGCGGGTGGTCCGCAGTATCAGCTGCGGCCTGGCGTTATGGTTGTGATCTTTGCTGACTCGTTTAAAAGCACAGTCCCCCCTGGATATCTTTTGCAGGGTAACCGCGAGGAGTTGCTGCAACAGGTTGAAACACTACGCAATAGCCTGAGCCAGATGTCCCCCGACCAACTTAAATTACATGAGATTAACGAAGAAGATCGTCATATCCAACTCGCATTGTACGAAAAGCTGCGTACCTACCTCCGTACACCCTAAATAAGGGGATATCTTGTCCAAAGGATTGTTCCGGCCAATGTTCTCGCTGCTTACTAGTAGGTTTAACTAATCGCTGCAGCCGATGGCAGCTGCTCCGAATGTAAAAAGACGAAATTAGAAACGTAGAAAACCATCTTTGCCCCTTGGGCAGCAAGAAATGACGCACTCAGGCGACCAGGTTGTTGCGTCTGTCGAAGCGACTTTTCCAAAGAGTGGTTGGGCGCGCGTACTCGATTTGCTCGATAGTTACGGCGTGGAATCGTACGAGCGGGAACGCAAGCGGGTGCAGCTCGCGATCCTGAAGCTCAGTGCCGGAAGCGAAGAGAAGGTGCGCGAGTACGTGGCTGTGGCGAAGCGTGATTATCGCGATGTGCTGT
>WNFR01007186.1_pt1 | contig 11322 bp, 9 predicted proteins | sample 5400221 | NCBI WGS metagenome assembly WNFR01 (sample SAMN13153357, study PRJNA577476) | soil metagenome | isolation source: 40 cm soil under Madrone tree | place: USA:California | collected 2016-06-14 | reverse complement strand
TTTGGACCGCAGTGGGCGGCCTGCTTGGTTTGCATTCCGCTGCTCGCCGTCGCTCCTTTCGCCTCGCTCATTTGGGCCCTGCGCAAAGAAGCGCCGACCAACCTAGTGCGTACTGGTGCGATTACGGGACTGGTCGCCGGGGCACTGGGCGCCGCGGTCTTCGCGTTTCACCATCCCGGCGGCTCCATTCCGTTTATCGTCCTCTGGTATGGCGGACCCATCGTCCTCTGCACCCTCCTCGGGGCGATACTCGGACCTCGGCTTCTACGATGGTGATCGATCTGCTTCGGCTGCCGTTATCACGCGCTTTCCGCGTCGGCTGACCATTCGATAGGTGATCGAGGGCGGTCTCGCCACTTGATCGCTATTGATCTCGCGTCTTATCGCGTGTCCGCGTCACCACGTGTGTGTGCACAGTTCTTCGCAGCCCAGACGGTTGGACGCACAGCGATCCCACAACGCCACAGCGTCGCTAATCGCCATTCCATCGAGCGGAAGCCCGACGATGTAACCGGAGCACGCGATTCTCCGTACTGACCAATAGAAGCGATGAGCAACCACGGTGAGGAACAGCTTGCCTCACCTCGAGTTGACTCGAGACAACCGAGGAAGGAGAAGCACATGATGCACAGCATGTTGTGGCCGATGATTGCCCCAGGAGCCTTGGTATTGGCTGTGCTGACGTTGGCTGGCGCGGCGCTTGTGAGATATTTGTTCTTCACTGCCCCGGCCGTAGTTCCAATGCCAATCACAGACGCAGCACACTTTGCCGGCGCGAGTCTGACCCGCCGGTACCAATGGAACACGGAGCGCATCGGGTGCACCTGACCGACGATCGATAGCTCAGTGATAGGAGAGCTGACATGAGGACGGTTACAGTGGATGTCGGCGGGATGCTGTCGATGCTCGACTATCAGGCTGTTGAGAAGCAGCTCGGGCGGATGGCCGGCGTGCGGCGGGTGGCCGTCAGCATCGCGTCTAACAGCGCAACGGTCGAGTACGACGAAACCGCCACCAACCCTGGAGCTCTCGAGGAAAAGATCGTCGCGTGCGGCTTTCGCTGCACAGGCGAGATCATGCCCAAGCATCTTTGTGAGCCGCATTCCGAGCACGGTGCACATGCCGGGCATCCAGCTCCTGGGATGCCGGACGCGAGTGTGGTCACGACGGCGGCGCCTGCCGCGGTTCACGGGCACCACGGCCATGTCGCACTTGCGCCGAGGGGGACAGCTTCGGGCGAATCGGCGGCGATGCCGATGTCGCATGACATGGCGCACGAGATGGGACATGGCGCCGGCATGGACATGCAGGGCATGGTCCGGGACATGCGCAACCGCTTCTGGATCAGCCTCGTCTTCACCATACCGATCTTCCTCTTCTCGCCGATGGGCTTCGACTTCATTCGTTTGACGCCGCCCTTCGGGCTCGATCTCAACCTAGCCCTGTTCTTCCTGGCGAGCGCTGCCATCCTCTATCCGGTCTGGCCGTTCATCATCGCTGCCGTCCGGGCGCTGCGGAACGGCATCCTCAACATGGCGGTGCTGGTCCTGCTCAGCGTCGGCACGGGATACCTTTTCAGCGTCGGCGCCACCTTCTTATTCACAGGCCAACAGTTTTACGAGGCTTCGGCGGTACTACTGGTATTCATCCTGCTCGGCCATTGGCTCGAGATGCGGGCACGGGCTGGCGCCTCGGCGGCCATCCGCGCGTTGATGGACCTGGCGCCGTCGAGGGCGACAGTTCTGCGCGGTGGCCGCGAGGTCGAGGTCCCCACAGCGAACGTCCTCGTCGGCGACACCGTCGTAATTCGCCCCGGCAACAAGATCCCGGTCGATGGTACGGTGGTCGAAGGAGTATCCCAGGTGGACGAATCCATGCTGACCGGCGAGTCAATGCTGGTGAAGAAGGAGCCCGGCGCCACCGTCATCGGCGCGACCATCAACAAGAGCGGTACCTTCCGCTACACCGCCACCAAGATCGGCACCGATACCGCGTTGGCGCAGATCGTCAAGCTCGTCCAAGAGGCGCAGAACTCCAAGGCGCCGGCGCAACTCCTGGCGGATCGCGCGTCGCAGTGGCTCGTTATTGCCGCGGTCGTGATCGGCCTTGTTACCTTCGCTGCCTGGTTCTGGTGGCTCGGCCAGCCCCTGCTCTTCGCCATGACGCTCATGATCACGGTCTTCGTGATCGCCTGCCCCGATGCCTTGGGACTCGCCACGCCCATGGCCGTGATGGTCGGCACGGGGCTCGGCGCGATGAACGGTATCCTGTTCAAGAATGCCGCGGCGCTCGAATACGCGACTAAGCTCGACGTCATCGTAATGGACAAGACCGGGACACTGACGTTGGGACAGCCGCAGGTCGTGGACGTCGTTACCGCCAAGGGTCACGCACCAGAGACGGTGCTGATGACCGCGGCGGCGGTCGAGCAGGGATCCGATCACCCGCTCGCCCAGGCCATCCTGCGGCGCGCCGAAGGTCTTGCTGTTCCGGCGCAGAAGAATTTCGAGAACATCGAGGGCATGGGCGCACACGCCGATGTCGACGGCGACGCGGTCTTCCTGGGCAACCGGCTGCTCATGGACGCTCAGCAGCTCAATCTCGGCGATCTGGCGCCGGAAGCGCAACGGTTGCAAGGCGCTGGCCGAACTGTTGTTCATGTCGCCCGTGCCGGCAAGGTGATCGGCCTCGTCGCCATTGCCGACGCCCCACGGCCAACCGCGGCGGCCACAGTTGCCAAGCTGCGCGAGCGCGGAGTCCAGGTCGCCATGCTGACCGGCGATAACGCAGGCACCGCCCAGCGCATCGCCCGGGAACTCGGCATCGAGATCGTCCTCGCCGATGTTCTGCCTGGACAGAAGGCCGCCAAGATCAAGGAACTGCAAGGGCAAGGCAAGCGCGTCGGCATGGTCGGCGACGGCGTCAACGATGCGCCAGCGCTCACCCAAGCCGACGTGGGCTTCGCCATCGGCGCGGGTACGGATGTCGCGATTGAGAGCGCCGACGTGGTCCTGATGAAGAGCGACCCCTACGACGTGGTCGGCGCGATCGAGCTGTCGCGGGCGACGCTGCGCAAGATGCACCAGAACCTGTGGTGGGCCGTGGGGTACAACGTGATTGCGTTCCCGCTCGCGGCCGGCCTCTTCTATCCCTTCCTGTTGAGCCCGGAGATTGCCGCCCTGTCGATGTCGGGCAGCTCAGCTCTGGTGGCGATCAACGCGCTGATGTTGAAGCGCGCCCGGCTCGCGGGTATCAAACGTGGCGGCGATTTCCAAAGACCTCCCGGACAGGGCGCGGAGGCGACAGCGTGAGGGAGCTTCGTAGCGCTTCACCCACTTGCGCACAGTGCGCGGGTCGACGCCTACGGCTTCGCTGACGGCCTGCGGCGTCTGCCCGCTTGCCACCTGGGCCACCGTCCACTCTCGACCGCGCCCCGTTAGACGGGCATTCTTATGGACGTTCATCCGGTCCCTCCCAGAGATGACTGAGGCTTCGACACCTTCAGCTTCTCCCTGCAGGGGCCGGGTGAAAAACCTATTGAAAGCTCACAACTAGTCGCCGCCTTTCTGGGCAAAGAATGATCCAATCCGCTCAATCAGCCGGGCCGCGACGCCGATTTCTGCATCCGATTTAAGCCGTTTCACATCTCCAGCATCGCTGCTCAGGAGCAGTCGTTCAGCGAGGGCTCGCTCCAGTTCGGCTCTCAATTCGGGTCGCGCCTCTAAAACGCGGGTGATGTCCGGCTTGGGAAGTTCATAGATGATGCCGGACGTGAGGGCCCGCACCGATACGGTCATTGGCTTGCCGGATAGCACTGCGGGGGCGCCGAAGTCGTCCCCAGGGCCGCGGCGCTCAACTTCCACACTTGTTCCATCCTCCCGTTCCCTCATCAGGCTGACGACGCCGGTCTCGATCAGAAAGACGGACTGTGCCTCCGCACCTTGCTTCACCAGCATCTCGCCTGCCTGCATCACGCGCTTTTTCACGGCCGCCTGCAGGGCAGCACGTTCAGGCGGCAGTAGGTATGCAGATAGTGGGACTCGCTCGGCAACCTTGGGGACCACTGCTTTCTCGTCAACGGCGCCGATCCGCAGTACCGGCTCGTCGCCCGCCTGGGGAGCAGCGATGGATATCCCGGCCCAATTTGCGTGCCGGTAGATGGAATTCAGGACGTCGCTCTTCGCCTGACCCGTCACGGCGACACTTTCGACAAAGAACCTGACTTGATATTCGACCGACGATGCGGCGAATCCCTTGGTTCTGACCTTGGGCCCGGGCTCCAGCAGCACGCTTCGGCAATTCAGCACGGCTTGCTCGATCAGTTCGATCCCACGGGAAGGCGACGTTCTATTGTCCAGCGAAACCGTGAGTTCGACGCCCTGGGTCTGCGTCGGCGAGCTGAAGTTGACAATGCGCGACTTGGCAATGTTGCTGTTCGGCACGACAACACTCTCTCGGGTCGCCGTCAGGAGGTGCGTCGCGCGCCAATTGATCTCGATGACTTGCCCTTCGACGTTACCCTCCAGGGCAATCCAGTCGCCAACGTGAATGGGCCCTTCTATGTTCAACGCGATGCCGGAGAATAGGTCGCTAAGGGTGCTCTGCAGCGCAAGACCGAGAACGATGGCGATCACGCCGGAGGTCGCGAGCAGTCCGGTGATGGGAAGATTGAGGACGAGGCCGGCGACCGCGAAGAAGGTGCCGATGTAGACGACACCCGCTAGAAGTTCCGTTGCGAACTTGCGCTCCTCCGCCCGATGATCGATCAGCAGGAACGCACGCCCGGCGGTGACCACGAGGCGCGCAAGGGAGAACCACCAGAAAATTTCCAGTACTTGAGAAACGATCCGAGGGTTTCCCTGAATCGATGTCGGCGGCGGCTGCAGCGGAATAATTTCCGCGCGCCAGAGCGCATAGGTGTATAGGGCCATGTATGCGACGCCGACGGCGATCCTTGTCTTCGTTGGCTGCCGAAGTAGCCAAATCGTGCAGACAAGACCAACCGCGCCAACGACGCTTGCTATGATAAGAGCCAGGTCAAAGATCATCGTTGGGCCTGCTGTCCTGCATTGAATGCGGCCTTATGCACCATAGGCTCCCCTCACGGAATGAGAAGAACAATGGCGCACGTCTTGCCCGGCCACATAAATGTCAGGGAAAGCTTCGCAAGCGGCCAGATGAGGCCAAGAGGTTGGCTTCGGGCCAAAATGCGAAAAACTCGCATAGAGCACATAATTTCCACTCATCCCGTGTAACGGACATTCGTCGGCGGGGCGGGCGCGACGCGATAGGACAAACTTGCGGTCAATAGCATTTGGCTGCGCGCTTACGAGTGCCCACCCCGGATCGGCAAAGCGGGAGCCAGAAACGTCCGACGGCGAAGCGCCTCAGGCTGCCGGGCGCGGCCTTTCGGGCGCTACGGCGGTGCCTTCGAGCAGCGGATAATGGCAGGCTACCTGCCGGCCCTTGCCGGCCAGTTCCAGTACCGGCCGCTCCGACTTGCAGCGCTGGGTGGCATAGCGGCAGCGCGGATGAAAGCGGCAGCCGCTGGGCGGGTTCATGGGGCTGGGCACGTCGCCCGCCAGCACGATGCGCTCGCGCCGGCCCGGGCGATCCACCTCCGGCACGGGCACGGCGGAGATCAGCGCCTCGGTATAGGGATGGGCTGGCGCGCGGAAGATTTCATCGGTGGGTCCCGTCTCCACGATGGCGCCCAGATACATGACGGCGACCCGGTTGGAGACCTGGCGCACGACGCTGAGGTCATGGGCGATGAAGATATATGTCAGGCCCAGACGCTCCTGAAGATCGGCGAACAGGTTGACGATCTGGGCCTGGATGGAGACATCGAGGGCGGAAACCGGTTCGTCGGCGATGATGAGGCGGGGCTCCAGGGCCAATGCGCGGGCGACGCCGATGCGCTGGCGCTGGCCGCCGGAGAATTCATGGGGGAAGCGATTGAGGTGATCCTGCTGCAGCCCGACGAGGTCCATCAGCTCGCGCAGGCGCGCCTCGATCTCCGCCCGACCGCTCCTGCCATGGACGCGCATCGGCTCGGCGATCAGATCGCCCACGCGCCGGCGCGGGTTGAGCGAAGCATAGGGGTCTTGGAAGACCATCTGCATCTCGCGCCGGAATGGGCGCAAGTGCTTGAGGCTGAGCCGGGAAATATCCTGGCCCTCCAGCAGGATCTGGCCGGCGGTTATTTCGTAGAGCCGCATGAGACAGCGCCCGAGGGTGGATTTGCCACAGCCTGATTCCCCGACCAACCCCAGCGTCTCGCCGGGGTAGACCTCGAAGGAGACGCCGTCCACCGCATAGACGGTCTTGCGCTGCCCCTGGAACAGGCTGCTGCCCACCAGAAAATGTTTTTTGACGTCGATCGCCTGGATCAGGGCCGCCCGAGCCTTTGGGGTCTCGCCGGGTTTCTCGGCACTCATGATGCTTCCTTCAGGGCTCGGCCGCTGGCGGCACGCAGGCCCGCGCGTTCCTCCAGCGGAATGAAACAGGCAGCCTCATGGCCGCCGGCGCCAGCGAGCTCCGGCCGCTCTGCGCAAGGCGCGAAGCGAAACCGGCAACGCGGCGCAAAGGCGCAGCCCGGCGGCAGGCTCAGAAGCGAGGGCGGGCTGCCGGGAATGGAGGGCAATCGGCGCAGCCGCGTGCCTTCGAGCGGCGGAATGGAATCATGCAGGCCCCAGGTATAGGGATGCCAGGGCTGGGTGAAGATCTGCCGCGTTGTGCCGCGCTCGACGATGCGGCCGGCATACATGACCATCACCCGATCGGCGACCTCGGCCACCACGCCCAGGTCATGGGTAATAAGGATGATGGAAGACCCGAAGTCGCGGCGCAGCCGCTGGATCAGTTCCAGGATCTGGGCCTGCACCGTGACGTCGAGCGCCGTCGTCGGCTCGTCGGCGATGAGCAGCGAGGGATTGCACGACAGCGCCATGGCAATGAAGGCGCGCTGGCGCATGCCGCCGGAGAGTTGATGGGGATAGCGGTCGATGGTGACTGCTGGATGGGCAATGCCGACAGCGTCCAGAAGCTCGACCGCCCGCTGGCGCGCCGCGCGCTTGGACATCTTGTTATGGGCTCGCAGCTGCTCGCAGATCTGCCAGCCGATGGTATAGACGGGCGTCAGCGCCGTCATCGGATCCTGGAAAATCATGGCGATCTCGCGCCCACGAATCGAGCGTAGCGCGCGCTTGGAGAGCCCGTGAAGCTCGCGCCCCTTATAGACGATCGATCCCTCAACGACGGCATTTGGATCGTTGATCAGGCCCATGACGCTCATCAGCGACACGGTTTTCCCGGAGCCCGATTCACCCACCACGCCGACGATCTCTCGTTCGCCGATGCGGAACGAAATATTGTCTACGGCGCGCACCAGGCCGCGCTCGGTGCGGAACGAGACCGAGAGACCGCGCACGTCGAGCAGGATCTTTGTATCGCTGTCAGGCAAGGCGCACCCTGGGATCGATGGCAGCGTAAACCAGATCGACCACCGCATTGGCGGCGACGACGAAGAAGGAGGCATAGACGACGGTCGCCATGATCACGGGCAGATCGAGGGTCTTCAGGGCGTCATACGTCAGCTTGCCCACGCCCTGCAGGCCGAAGACGACCTCGGTCAGCAGCGCTCCGCCGCCGACCAGCGCGCCGAAATCAAGACCGAATAGAGTCACGAAGGCGATCAGCGAGGTCCGCAACGCATGGCGCAGCAGGATGCGGGTCTCGCTCAAGCCCTTCGAGCGCGCGGTGCGGATGTAGTCTTCCTGATTGGCTTCCACGATGCCAGCGCGCAGCACACGCCCGTAAATGCCGATATAGAGGACCGCGAGCGTGATCCAGGGAATCACCATGACCTTGAACCAACCCCAGGGGTCCTCGGTCAAGGGTTTGTAGCCGAGCGGGGGCACCCAGGAAAATACCCATGTGTCGTGGAGCCTGGCCTGGGTGATGAGATTGACCACCTCGCCCAGCCAATAAACCGGCATGGAAATGCCGATGAGGCCCAGGATCATCAAGATCCGGTCAAGGGGACTGTTCTTGGTCGCCGCGGCAATGACCCCGATCGTGATACTGCCCAGAATCCAGACGAAGGCTGCCCCGAATACGAGCGAGAGCGTGATCGGGGTTGCCTCCATCACTTCGGGAATCACCTGCTGGCCGCGATTGACGAAGGAGGTGAGGTCGCGGGCAATGAACAGATGCTCCATCATCAGGTAGTATTGAACGGGCAGCGGCTTATCGAGCCCGAAGTCGTGACGCACAGCCAGCAGGGTCTCGGGCGCGGCATTGCGACCGGCGATGCGCGAGGACGGGTCGGCGCCCGGCGTGGCGAAGAAGATCAGGAAGACGACGATGCTGATCCCCAGCATGACGAAGAGCATCTGAAACAGCCGCCGGATCAGCACGCTCAGCATTGCATCACCGGATTCTCAATTTGGCGCGCGGATCCAGGGCATCGCGCACGCCATCGCCCAGCACGTTGAGGGCCAGCACGGTGAGCACGATGGCAAGCCCAGGCGCCACCGCGACCCAGGACCGGGTATAGAGCACGTCCTGGCCGTCCTGGATGATCGTCCCCCAACTGGCGTCCGGCGCTTGCACCCCGATGGAAAGGAAGGAAAGAGCGGATTCGGTCAGCATGTTGAGCGCCAGCATCAGCGGGACGAAGACGATCAGCGTGGTCATCACATTGGGCAGGATGTCGCGGATCAGGATGCGATAGCTGGGCACGCCCAGGCCCGTGGCCGCCAAGACGAACTCGCTCTCCTTCAGGGACAAAACCTGGCCACGCACCGGCCGCGCCACATAGGGAATATAGACGATGCCGATGATGGAAATCGGCAGCCACAGGCTGCCCGCAGTGATGGATATCGGCCCGATATCGATGCCGTGGGCGATCAGCACGATGGACAGCGAAATGGCGAGCAGGAAAATCGGAAACGCCCAGATGACGTCGAGAACGCGCGAGATCAGCGTATCGATGAGGCCGCCGAAAAATCCCGCCGCCAGCCCCATGATTGCGGCAAAGAGCAGGCAGATGATGGTCGACGTACCGGCGATGAACAGCGAATTGCGCCCGCCGTAGAGAATCCGGGCCATCACGTCGCGACCCTGGGTATCGGCGCCGAGGAAGTAGTTGGTGATATCCCAGGTCGGACCGATCGGCGTCGACCCGAGCCCAAGTCCCTCCTCCGAGGGTTGGAGCAGCGCCACCTGCTGACCGTTGATGGTGATTTCGCCGTCGATATTGGAGGCGAATGGGTCGGTGTGAGCAATCTCTGAGGCATAGAACGGCGCCAGAAGGCAGACCAGAACGATCAAAAGAAAAAGCGACAAGGCCGCCATCGCCGCCTTGTCGCTCCACAGTTTCAATGCCGCCCGGGCCCAAGGGCCCAAGGCGGGGCGTTCCAAGACGGCCGGGACAGCCCCGACAGATTCGGCAGCCGCCGGCAGATTCACCGACATTATGACATGGCCCTCGTTCCTGCCGGCGGCTGCTTTGCCTTCCTTCTACTGGACCCAGGACTGGGTGATGACCCAGTAATATTGGCCGTTGAACTGGAAGTTGCCGACCCGCTTGGAGATGAAGTCGACGTGCTTGGGCGTGAACAGCACGGCTGCGGCGGCCGCGTCGGTCACATCCTTGTCGATCTGGGCCCACTTCTTGTTGGCGGCGGCATCGTCGGTGATGCCGGTCGCCGAAGCATCCTTCATCTTGGCGTCGATGGCCTTGTCGCAGAACCCGGCGATGTTGACGGAGTTGTCGGATTCGGGATGGAAGGAGTCGCAACCGAACAGCACATTCAGGAAGTCGGAAGCCGCCGGATAATCCTGGTACCACTCCGTCAGGCTCATCTGCACCTTGTTCTTGGTGTTCTGGATATAGGTGAACTGGATGTTCGAGGACATGACCTTCACGTCGGCGACATAGCCGAGCGACTTCAGCAGGCTCTGCATATAGACGCCGATGGCGCGGTTGGGCGCCAAATCCTCGACGACGATCGTGACCTTCTGGCCGGCCGTACCCGATTCCTTGACCAGTTGCTTGGCCTTGGCCAGATCCGGCGCCGTCCATTTCTCGCCCGGGTTCTTGGTAAAGGGGCAATAGGGCTCGTACCCAGGGAATCCAGGCGGCAGGATTTGACAGGCGGGTGCCGCGAGCTTGGGGCCGCCGAACAGCTTCACCGTCGCCTTGCGGTCGATGGCGTAGGAAACCGCCTGCCGCGCCTTCAGATTGTTAAAGGGCGGAAGGTTCGTGTTCATCGGCATGTAGTACATCGCCGTCAACGTGTTGATGAAGAGCCGGTCCTTGTACTTGCTGCCCAACTCGCCCAGGCGGTCGGCAGGCGGCTGATCGAATATCCAGTCGGCCTGGCCGTTTTCGACGGCCGTCACTTCGGCTTCTTCCGTCAGACCGAAGTCCATGTCGATCTCGTCCGGGTAGCCGTCGGGCTGGGCATCCTTGCTCCACTCCGTGAAGTGGGGATTGCGCACCAGTTTCAACCGCTTGTTCGTATCGTAGGCCGCCGCCATGTAAGGCCCGGTACCCGGGATGATGGTGCTGCCCTGGTCCTTCGACGGCGTGCTGGCCGGTAGAATGACGGCATGGGGCACGGCAAGCTTGTCGAAGATCTCGGAATCGGGCGCCACAAGATGAATCGTGACGGTGCCCGCGGCCTCGTCACCGACAACGCCGCCCTCCAGCGTGCAGGTATCCGCCTTTTTCAGGCAGGCATCGGCGCCGACGATGCCGTTATAGAACGTGCCGGAGGTCGGACCGGAAATCTTGAAGATGCGTTGGAAGGAAGCAACGACATCCTTGACCGTCACTTCCTGGCCGTTGGAGAACTTGATGCCCTTGCGCAGCTTGAAGACGTAAGTCTTGCCGCCATCCTCGGCCTTGGGCATTTCCTCGGCCAGGTCCGGCACGATGATGAAGCCTTCCGAGCCCTTAGCGTGCTTGAAGGTGACGAGGCCGTCATACATGCTCTGATAGAGCTGCCAATACTGCAGCGTGTAGTTGATCTGAGGATCGAGCGTACCTGCCGCCGCGTTGGCAACGAGACGCATGGTTCCGCCGCGGTGCTGTTCGTTGCCCGTCTGCGAGGGCGATCCTGCCTGGGCGCTCGAGACGATCGTGCCGGCGAGTGCCGCGGCTCCGATCAGCCAAGTCATTCGACGCATGGGCGCTCCCTTTCCTTTTTTTGCTGTTTAGCGAAAGTCATTTCTTGCGGTCGTACGAATCGAGAAATCTGCCGACGACCTTCAAATAGCGGCCGGTCTCCTCGACATGCGGCATATGGCTGG
>WNFR01021927.1_pt1 | contig 11323 bp, 12 predicted proteins | sample 5400221 | NCBI WGS metagenome assembly WNFR01 (sample SAMN13153357, study PRJNA577476) | soil metagenome | isolation source: 40 cm soil under Madrone tree | place: USA:California | collected 2016-06-14 | reverse complement strand
TGCTGGACGCTCTGACGGTTTCGAACGCCTTCGCGATTTCCGGATCGACGGGCAGATCATGCCCCAGGACGAAGGCGCCGGGGAATTCGGGCCGAGCATGCTCCATCGGCACGTTCCACGATGCCGCTTCCGGATCACAGGGATAGACCAGCCACGATCGATCGCACTCGAAGATCGACAGCATCGCCTCGAGCACATCGCTCATCATCTGCTCGAGGTCGTTCGTTCCCTGGATGGCCCGGTTCACTCGATCCATGCTTTCCAGGAACCAGAGATGGGCCTGCCGCTCCTCCTCCGCCCGCATGCGTTCCGTCACATCCATGGCGGTGCCGACGTACTGGACGAGCTCGCCGGAGGCGCCGAACACGGGATGGCCGACGACGTGGATGCACTTTACCGTTCCGTCCGGAAGAACGACGCGGTAATCCACCTCATAGTCCATCCGCTCACGGGCCGCCTTGTCGACGATGTCGCGAACCCGCCCTCGGTCCTCCGGATGAACGCGCCGGCGAAATTCGTCCGTCGACGGTCGAGCGCTCTGGGGATCGAAGCCAAACAGGCGGAAATTTTCCTCGGAGGAGTGGGTGAGCTCCCCGGTGGCGATGTCCCGCGCCCAGCTGCCCGTATGGCTCAGCCGCTGCGCTTCGGCCAGATAGGTCTCGCTCCGCCGGAGAGCCTCTTCGGCACGCTTGCGATCGCTGATGTCCTCGATGTTGGCGACGAACCCCGCCGGCCGTCCCTGCTCATCGGCCAACGGCGCGCCCGCCAAGGCGGCGTCGAATTCCGACCCGTCTTTGCGCCTGATCCGGATTTCGAGACCCGAGAAGCCTTCCCCGCGATCGAGCTGTGCCACGAACGGCGTCCACCGCTTCTCGATATCCTCCCCCAACGGAACTCGACGCCCCACGATGTCATCGGCTGTCCAGCCGACGAGGCGCTCGAATGCCGGGTTGCAGCGCTGGACGGTCTGGTCGCGGCGGAAGAGGACGATTCCGATCGGCGAGGCATCGAGGATCGCCTGCAATTCGGCGGTGATTCGCCGCAATTCGCCCGTCCCCTCGGTCACCTTCAGCGCGAGCGTGTCGCGGGCCTGGCGGAGCTCTGCCTCTGCGCGGAGGCGCTCGTGGATGAGCCGTGCGCTCTGGAATGCCGTCGCCGCGTGATTCGCCGCCACGGAGAGGAGCAGCTGGTCGGTCTCGGTCGGAAAGTCGGTGCGATCGCATGCGACGGCCACCAGACCGCCGTCGGCATTGACACCGATGGGGATGACGAGGCCGCGGCACCGCTCGACACCGCCGCCGACGTCCGGAATGATTTCCTTGCGCCAGGACTGGCCGACAGGCGGGCGATGACGTTCCAGCCATTCCGGGAATGCCTTCCACGTGTCGCCCCGCGTGACGTCGACGGCAGCGCCGCCGTTGGGATCGCACAGGCGCACGAACGCGAAATCGAGCTGCAAGGACCTGACGAGCACGTCGGCAAGCCCGGCGGCGATGGTCGAGGGTTCTCTCCCGACCCAGGCCGCCGGGATCGTCGAAAGCGCCACGAGATCTCTGAGCGCTGTTCGCAGCGCGCGGACATCGCCGGGATCCGTGAGCATCAGCTCGCGAGGCGTGCGCTCTTGCGAACCGACCGTCGCTCCCGTATCTCGAGGAGGAACTGGTCAGGCGGAACGAAGAACGGGTTCTCCTGCAGGACACCGCCGATGATCACAGCCGGGTGCGTCCGCATGATGTCCATGGCCACGCTCGAGCCGAATTTCGACAGATCGTACGTGCAGATCACCGGATCGTCGTACTTGGGGAGCACGTAGTTGAGGCGTGTCTCGTATTCGACCAGGTCGTCGACTCCCGGTTTGTCGAGCAGCGCCCATTCCATATGGGCCAACAGCCTGGTGAGCGGGTAGCCGGTCGCCGCGCCCGACTGGAGCACCTCTTCGATCAACGCCAACATCGCATCCTGATTGAAGCGATCTCCGCAGAGGTAAGCCTCCTGCCACGGCCGCACTTCCAGCTGGCCTGTAGCGATTGCCCGCTCGACATTGATGCCTGTCCCTGCAAGCCGCTTTAGGTGCTCGTCCCGTAGCTCGGGGTCGACGATGTGGAACCCCTTTTCCCCACCATCGAGGCCGTCTCTGATGAAGGAGCGGAGCACCCTGTGCTCCTCGTCGATACTGTTGAAGAACGCGCAGATGTGGCGTTGCACGCCGAGAGTACCGCCGGCGAACTGGACGGAACGGTCGCTGGGTCGCATAGATGACCTCCACGCAGACGATCGATCAGAGCGTTGGCTGCCGCCGAAGTGCGCACGACGAGGGAACCGACCGGGCCGTCAGCAATGTGTACTTCGCCCCCGGTGTTGCTGAGATCCGAAGCGTCTCATGTTCGTTGGTCGAGGGGCGCGAGTCTACCCTACTTTGGTCGGGTCTGCCGCCCACGATGGGGGGGTGAGCCGGGACCAGCTTCTTTCAGGTTCTTGCCGAAAGTACAACGGGCACGGGCCGCATCCGGTCACCCGACATCACAACCGGTAGCGAGGCTCGCGACCACCATGTCTGAAAGGGGACGACACGCATGACCGCTTCTCTTCGAGCGATGACCATCTACGCCCTCATCATCACGAGCATTCTTGTCGGATGTGCGCGCCGCCCGGCGCCGACGGCGATGACCGCGCCCGCGCCGACCGCCGTGACGGCCGAACGATCGGCCGAGCCTGCCGCCGCGACGGCACCCCGTGCCGAGGAACGCATCGTGACACGGCAGGAGGAGATCAGCGTCGCGCGGCGGCCGGATCCGGCGACGTTCGCGGAGAACGACAACGTGAAGACGATCTACTTCGACTTCGACCGGTACGACATCCGGCCCGGTGACGCGAAGACCCTGGAGGCCGACGCGGCCTGGCTCAAGACGCACGACGTGCTGATCCTCATCGAGGGACAGTGCGACGAGCGCGGCACCGTCGAATACAACCTCGCGCTCGGGGATCGGCGTGCCCGGGCGGCCATGAACCACCTCGTGGCGCTCGGCATCGCGGCCGATCGCATCACCACCGTGAGCTACGGCAAGGAGCGCCCCGTCTGTGACGCGCACGACGAGTCCTGCTGGACCCTCAACCGCCGCGCGCACGTCGTCGTCAAGTCGCGCGGCTGATGGAACCCAAGCAAAAGAACTTCACCGTCTGGTATTTCGTCGCGGCGGCCGTTGCGCTCATGCTGGTGCAGGCGCTCGTGCTCGCGCCGCACGTGGAGAACCTCTCGTACAGCGAGTTCAAGTCGCTGGTGGCGAAGGGCAAGGTCACCAATCTCGTGATCGCCAAGCAGGTCATCAGCGGAACGCTCGCCGCCGACGGGCTGGAAGGACTGCTTCCGAAAGAGAAGCTCGACGAGCTGAAGCGCTATGGGAACGGCGTTCATCAGTTCGTCACCGCGCGCGTCGACGATCCGGCTCTCGTCGCCGACCTCGAAGCGGCGCACGTGAGGTTCACCGGCACCGTGGAGAACACCTGGCTCACCGCCCTGCTCGGGTGGGTCGTGCCCGCGCTGGTGTTCGTCGGACTGTGGGCGTTCCTGATGCGGCGCATGGGCAACGCGCAGGGCGGCCTTCTCGCCATCGGGAAGAGCCGGGCCAAGGTCTATGTCGAGACCAGCACCGGTGTCACCTTCGACGACGTGGCGGGGATCGACGAGGCGCGCGGCGAGCTGATGGAGATCGTGGACTTTCTCGAGCGGCCCGAGCGGTATCGGCGCCTCGGAGGAAAGATCCCGAAAGGCGTCCTGCTCGTCGGCGCTCCCGGCACGGGCAAGACGCTCCTGGCCAAGGCGGTGGCCGGCGAGGCCAAGGTGCCGTTCTTCAGCCTGAGCGGATCCGATTTCATCGAGATGTTCGTGGGCGTCGGCGCTGCCCGCGTGCGCGATCTCTTCGAGCAGGCGCAGGCCAAAGCGCCCAGCATCGTGTTCATCGACGAGCTGGACGCGCTCGGCAAGGCGCGTGGGATCGCGCCCGGCTTCGGCGGGCACGACGAGCGCGAGCAGACCCTCAATCAGCTCCTGGCCGAGCTCGACGGCTTCGACTCGAGCAAGGGCGTCATCATCATGGCCGCCACCAATCGGCCGGAGATCCTCGATCCCGCGTTGCTCCGGCCGGGCCGCTTCGACCGCAAGGTGGTCGTGGATCGGCCCGATCTGAAGGGCCGGGAGATGATCCTGCGAGTTCACACGCGCGGGGTCACGCTGGCGCCGGGCGTCGATCTGACAGCCATTGCGGCGCGCACGCCGGGGTTCGTGGGCGCCGACCTTGCCAACCTCGTCAACGAGGCCGCCCTCGGCGCCGCCCGGGCCAACAAGAACGCCGTCGAGATGGCCGACTTCGACGAGGCGATCGACCGCGTGGTGGGCGGGCTCGAGCGCCGGTCCCGGCTGATCGGTCCTCGCGAGAAGGAGATCGTGGCCCACCACGAGGCGGGCCACGCCATCGTCGCGGAGCTGCGGCCGCGCGCCGATCGCGTGCACAAGATCTCGATCATCCCGCGTGGCATCGCCGCGCTCGGCTACACGGAGCAGGAGCCGACCGAGGATCGCTACCTGATGACGCGCGCGGACCTGCTCGATCGCGTCGACGTTCTGCTCGGCGGCCGGGTCGCCGAGGAGATCATCTTCGGCGATGTCTCGACGGGCGCGGCCGACGACCTGCGCCGCGCCACGGACATGGCCCGTCACATGGTGGCGCAGTACAGCATGAGCGAGAAGCTCGGCCTGGCGACCTTCGAGGAGCCGCGCCAGACGTTCCTCGAAGTGGGGGGCTCGGCCGCGCGGGAGTACAGCGAGGCGACGGCCCAGGCGATCGACGTCGAGATCGCCGGGATCCTGAGCGCGGCCCACGTCCGCGTGCGGGAGACACTGACCGCCCATCGCAGCACGGTGGAGGCGCTCGCCAAGCTGCTCATCGACAAGGAAGTGGTCAACGCCGAACAGCTGCGCGGCCTCCTCGGGCCGGTCCTCTCATAGAGGACACGGCCTCGGCCGATGGCAATGAATCCCATCGCGGCCGGCATGGCGGGGGCGACGCGCATCGGGCCCGGGCGCTACATGCTCATTGCGACCACGAGCGCGGTCGCCTGGGCCCTGGCGTGGATGAGCGCAGGGTACGCGCTCGGCCACGTCACGGGCCGGATGCCGACGGCGTTCGGCTTCCTGACGACGCTCGGATTCCTGGCGGGGGCGATCCTGGCGGGCTGGCTGGTGGTGAGGCACCGGCGGCGGGTTGCACTGAACGTCGGTCCCCACGGGCGCGGGGCAAGCGAGCAAACGCCGCGCCGGTCACTTCCGGAGACCTAACGAATTCTTGCGGAAACTACCGATCTGCGTAGCCCGCATCCCTCGATCAGCATCACAACCGCAGATTCGAGTGCACTTCATCCCAAACTCACCAGCTGGAGGGGCGAATGGATCAGCAATCGAAGTTCCTGGGGATCTCGCTCGTGGTGCTGCTGGGCCTGGTTCCGGCCGCCTGTTCGAGCACCGGCACGAGCCGCGTCAGCATGAGCTCGATATGTAAGGCGACCGGCGGAACGTATTCTAACGGCACGTGCCAGCCGGCCCCCAACCCCCAGACCGCCGCACAGCTGTGCGCGGCGCATGGTGGCGTGTACATGGAGGGTGGCGACTACTGCGAAGTCGCCAACAATATGTTCTGGAAGCCGTAACCCGAGAGAGGATCGGACGGCGTCACCGCGCTGGACTCCCAGCGCGGTGGCCGCCCGTTCCTCGGCCCCGCCGCCGGTCACGTGTCCCGTTAGCCCGGGAGGTCCCAACCGAGGAAGAGGAGCAACAACCATGAAGAGGGCTTTGGTTCTCGTACCGTTCCTCATCGCGTTGTTTCCGCTGTCCGCCGTAGCGGACGACACCCTGGTGAAATTCCGCGGGGGAATCGGAGTCATCCCCGTCGCCAGCGGCGTCGGGTTGGCGCCCACCACCGCCCTCGTGAACCGCAACATTGTCCGCGGGGTCCAACCCGCCGGCCAGATCTGGGTGATCTCCGCTCTCACGGCGGACGTGAAGGCCGACGGGCGTCTCCACGTCGACGGCAAAGGCCTGCTGCTGGGCGGAGGCGTCCTCATCGGCTTTACCGCCAACGCCAGCGTCTTCGCGACGCTGATTTGTGAAGCCGTGGCGCCCTTTGTCGAGCGCAGCACGAATGCCGTCGTCGGCGTTCCACTCCAGCCCGACGGCGACTTCCGGATCGACGATGTACTGGTCCCGGCGCCACCGGCCGACTGCGCGACTCCCGTGCTCCTCATCCGCACAGTGGCGCCGCCCACCAACCCCTGGTTCGCTGCGGGCATCCCGAAGCAGAACTAGCCTCGGGACCTTCGCCGGAAGAAATGATGCCGGGGATGGCACGACGATGCCGTCCCCGGCCTCTCACCGCGTTCTTTCCATGGCCCGCAGCGGAAAGGGCGTGCCCTTCCACGTCCGCCCGACCGTCGCCAGCGGCCCGATGACGAGCCGCAGCAGGAGCCCGCCGAGGACGGGGACCGCAACCATCAGGCCCTTCCGCGAGTCGGAGAGCGCTCCGAGGTCGGGGATGGAGAAAAAGAGCTCGAGCTCGCGCCAGAAGCTCTGCAAGAATCCGAGCCCTCGCGTTTTTGCGGCGTCGCTTTCGCATCTCGCTCTTGTCGCGATCCGAACCTGGGAAACCTTGTCGACGTCCGAACACGTCGAAACAGGGGAGGAGGTGCAGTCATGAAGAGGCTCATGACGCTCGTGGTAGGTGCGCTGCTCCTGGGAGGCTGTGCCGTCTATGCAGAGCCGGCTCCACCTCACGCTGGTGTCTATGTGGGCCCGCCGGTCGTTGTTGGGCCGCCGGTCGTTGTTGCCCCCGGTCCTGTGTGGTGGGGGTGGCATGGCGGATGGCATCGCGGGTGGCATCGCGGATAGGCGGACGGGGAGGCAAGGGCATGATCTGGAGGTCGAGGATCCGGCCGTGGATCGCGGCGGCGATCGTCATCGTGCTCGCCGGTGGCCTGTTCTGGATGGCGGTACGGCACGCCGAGAAGTCGGGCGGCGCCTTCTCCTCGGCGGGACTGGGTGAGGCCATGAGCAAGGCGGCACACCAACGGGTGCTCACGCCCTGAGTCCATCCGAAGCTAGCTGGTCAGCGTGCGATACCGCGGTCCTGGCCGCGGACGAGCGCGGCCAGGATTCCGACCGCCGCGAGCCCGGCACATGCCAGCAAGGCGCCCTTGAACTGCGGCGAGAAAGGTGTGCTGTAGCGCGACGACGTGCGTGGGCGAGACGGCGCCGTCGTGCGCCGCGGCGAGCGTCACCCCGGCCGATGCGCCCCCCAGACCGGTGAAGATGGCGGCGGCGAGCGCCACGCTGAGGCTCTGACCCACGACGCGTGCGGACGCACGCGCGCGAGGGCGAGCCCTCCCGCCGCCAGCCAGCGTGAGCCGAAGCGATCGGCGAGCGCGCCGCTGAACGGCGCGATGACGGCAATGGTCAGCGGCAAGGGCGTCAGCAGAAAACCGGCTCTCGCGACCGACAACCCGCGGAGCTCCTCGAAGTAGAACGGCCTCCGGCATGCTCGGCACCCGACAATCAGGGCAGGCTGACGACGACGACCGCTGCGAGCACGAGCGCGAAGGCCGCCATTTCGTTCCAGCGCAGCCGCTCGCCCAGCCAGAGCGAGGCGAAGGCGGCGAAGACGAGGAGCGTGATGATTTCCTGCGCCACCTTCAGCTGGGCCGCGGTGTAGCGACCGTAGCCCAGGCGGTTGGCCGGGACCTGCAAGCAGTACTCGAAAAAGGCGATCCCCCACGAGACCAGGATCGCCTTCCACAGCGGCGCTTCCTTGAAGCGCAGGTGCCCATACCACGCCGCGGTCATGAACACGTTGGACGCGAACAGCAGAGCGATCGTCTTCACGCTCCGCCTGTTTTGAAGAGATCCTGTGGTCCTAGCATAGCGTGCTCCTTTGCCCGTGATCGTTACTTGATGATGCCGAGGGCGGCCTTGGGCAGCTTGTCGATCACTTCCTCGGTCACACCGAAATTCTGAGCGAGCAGCGCCGCGGGGTTGGAGGCGAGCCACTGCGAGAGCGAGATCTCCTCGTAGTGCGGGTTATTGAACAGGATGACGAGCTGAGTGGCAGCGCTCCCGAGCTGCTCGATCCAGTGACCGAAGCCCTGCGGAATGAAGCACACGTCCCCGGGGCCGAACTCCGCCGTTTCCACACGGCCATGGGCGCCGAAGATGCCGACGCGGGATCGGCCCTTCGTGTAGTACTGCCACTCGTCCGAGTTGGGATGCCAATGCATCTCGCGCAGCGAGCCGGGCTCGAGGTCCATCCGCGCGCTGCTGAGCGTGCTCTGAATCGGGAACTCCTTCGACGAGACGATGCGCTCTTCCCCGCCCGAGAACCGCCGCGGCGCGACCGCCCCCAGACGATACTTGTGGGTCAACTGGCTCGGCTCGAGATTCGGGCTGCGGAACGGCTCGCCGAAGTTCGGCACCTTGCCCTGGACGATGTACGCTTCGCCCTTCGGCAGCCCGGCGACCACGCTCTCGGGCAGTTGCATGTTTCGCTCGACGATGCGTCGTGGTGTTTTTGAGATCCAGTCGGTGATGCTGAACGTGCCGAATTCCGAGAAGTCGCCGTTGTCGAAGCCCAGGAGAAAGTGGCACTCGCCCGGACCAAGCCCTTGCAGCGCGTGGCCATAGCCTCTCGGGAAAAACCATGTGTCGCCCGGGCCGAATTCGTTCTTCTCGACCGTTCCATCGGGCGAAACGACCGTGGTCATGACGTGCCCGTCGATGATGTACGCCCACTCCGCCGCGATCCCGTGCCAGTGCAGCTCGCGCAGGCCGCCGGGCTGCAGGCGCATCGAGACCCCGGCGATACTCTTCGAGATCGGGAAGTTGCTGGTGTTGACCTCCCGGGCGGTCCCGCCTGGACCGTCCCAGCGAGAGTTGCTGGTCTCCAGGCTGAACTTGAATGGCGACAGCGGCGGGAACTTGTCGGCGTTCGCCGCTTTCAGCGGCATCTCGGCCGCTCCAGCGCGTTCTGCTCCCAGCCCGGCCGCCGCCACAAAAAAGGGCGCCGCCCCCAGCAGGGTCCGACGCGTCATGCTGATTCCAGTGTCCTTGTCCTTCACGTTTCCCTCCGGGTGAATGCTTCGATCCATCTCATTCGTCTCTTGCGTCGATCTTTCGAGGGCGCGACGAAGGAGCCGGGAACGTCGGTGTATCGGGTTCTTGCCGAAATCCGATCACGATGTTCCGAGAGCCGCGAAGAGCCCGTCGGTAACGTATGGGAGCTCTGCGCCTTCGATGAGCAGGCAACTCGCGGCCTGGCGCTACGAGGCCGGCGTTTCGACCCTCCCGGAGGTGTACCGGACACTTCGCGTGCCCGAGGCCGGGTTCTTTCGGAAGGCTCTGGCTTTTGCCGGTCCCGGCTTCCTGGTGGCCGTTGGCTACATGGACCCCGGCAACTGGGCCACGGACCTCGCCGCGGGCTCGGCGTACGGGTACAACCTGCTGTCCGTCATCCTGTTGTCGAACCTGATGGCCGTGCTGCTCCAGAGCCTCTCCATCAAGCTGGGTGTGGCCACCGGCCGCGACCTGGCGCAGGCGTGCCGCGACCACTTCAGCCGTCCCGTCTCGTTCGGGCTCTGGGTGCTGTGCGAGGTGGCCATCGCCGCGTGTGACCTGGCCGAGGTCATCGGCTCCGCGCTGGCGTTGCAGCTGCTGTTCGGAATCCCCCTGATCTGGGGTGTGTGCCTGACCGCGCTCGACGTTCTTCTCGTGCTCTATCTGCAGAACCGCGGCTTCCGCTACATCGAGGCGCTCGTCATCGCCCTGATCGCCGTGATCGGGGTCTGCTTCGGCCTCGAGATCCTCTTCTGCCGGCCGGAGCTGGCCGGCATCGCGCGGGGCTTCCTGCTCCCATCCGCGACCATCGTGACGGACCCGCAGGCGCTCTACATCGCCATCGGCATCCTCGGAGCGACGGTGATGCCGCACAATCTGTATCTCCACTCGTCCATCGTCCAGACGCGTGCCTATGTCCGCACGCCGGCAGGGAAACGGGAGGCCATCCGCTACTCCCAGCTCGACTCGACGGTCGCGCTGACGATCGCGCTGTGCGTGAACGCGGCGATCCTCGTCGTCTCGGCGGCCACGTTTCACCGCGCCGGGCACACGACGGTCGCCGAGATCGGTGAGGCCTACCTGTCGCTCACACCGCTCCTCGGCGTCACCGGGGCGAGCATGCTCTTCGCCCTCGCGCTCCTCGCCTCCGGTCAGAACGCCACCCTCACCGGCACCCTGGCGGGACAGATCGTGATGGAGGGCTTTCTCGACATCCGCCTGCCGCCATGGCTGCGCCGGCTGATCACGCGCCTGATCGCGATCGTGCCTGCGATCATCGTGACCGCCGCATGGGGGGAGAGCGGGAGCGCTCGTCTGCTCGTCCTGAGCCAGGTGATGCTGAGCATGCAGCTCAGCTTCGCCGTGTTCCCGCTGGTGATGTTCACGGGTGACCGACGCAAGATGGGTGAGTTCACGAACTCGGCGTGGATCAAGGCGCTGGCGTGGGCGGTTGCCTTCCTCATCGCCGGCCTCAACGCCTGGCTCCTGCTGCAGACGGCTCGCGAGTGGCTGGGCTAGCTGTCAGCGTCACGTCCTTGCTCCTCATGACATCGACGTCGCTTGCGCAGTCGTTCTGCTCGGATGTCGACCGTGTGGTCAAGCTTGCTCCGTCAGGGTTCCAGGCCATCCTCGATGACGCCGACGAAGACCCCATCCAGCGACGAGTCACTCAGAGGCTGCCCGGGGCTTCCATGTGCTGGTACCAGGATGGATCGAGATCCTACTGGTGCTCGTGGAACGTTCCGTCCTCTCAAACGGCGAGCCAGGTCAGGCAGCTGGCGAGCGCAATCGGTCACTGCTACCACATAGAGCCAGACTACGAGACGACCTCAGGTGATGGGACGACGACGGCGCGCGACGAAGCGTTTGCGATCGTCGATTTGCCCGATTCGATCTCGATCTACATCAACGGGGTGGCGGGGACCGTCTGGATGTCGGTGACCGCGACCGACGCTCTCGACGAAATGGCCAGACGCCTCAAAGGCGGCGCGGGCAGCTCGTCGCCCGCCGAGGATCCTCGGAACGACAAGGCTCTCAGCCGCGTGCCCGATGAGTTCGCCGATCCAGAGAACTCGGTTCCGTTCGCTCGCCTCCCCGCTCGCCAGCCGGCAAACCAGTACGTCCCGGACGGGGTCCGAAGCCCTCGGGACGGTTCGAACATGATGCCTCACTCAC
>WNFR01016032.1_pt1 | contig 11328 bp, 17 predicted proteins | sample 5400221 | NCBI WGS metagenome assembly WNFR01 (sample SAMN13153357, study PRJNA577476) | soil metagenome | isolation source: 40 cm soil under Madrone tree | place: USA:California | collected 2016-06-14 | reverse complement strand
GAGCCCGATGAAGAAGACGAGCTTGCCGAGCGCGCCGGTGTGCCAGCCGGTGACCGAGAGCGTCAGCCCGTCCGCCTGCGTCCCCGAGTACCAGTCGGTGAACGCGGAGATCGTGAGGACGAGCCCGGCGATCCACGCGAGGCGCTCGCCCCAGTAGCCGGGCACGATCGGCCGCGGCACAGGGCGGCGTTCCGGCGGACCGGCAGGGGCGCGCGGGAGCATCGGCTCAGGCGTTTGCACAGGCGCAGTATGGGCCTATTCGAGTCAGGGTGAGGGAGGAAGTACGTGCCGAATCGGCTCTACACCTCAGCTCAGACCTCGGCCGAACTCTGCGCGCGGGGATGGCGCAGCCACCACCGCGCACACTGAACAACCCGTCGCCTAAAGACTCAAGAGCTCGCGGGCTCCGCCCGCGAGCGCTCCCGCGAAGCGGGAACCTGATCCTCTGAAAGTGCGCAGCACTTTCAGAGGCCGAAGAGGTGGTTGATCTCGTGCCAGGCGCCGACGACGAACGCGACCGAGATGGCGAGCAACACCGTGAGCGCGATGTAGAAGCGGTAGCGCGCGAGGCGGTTCTCCTCCCGCTGCCGGACGCGGGCCTGCCGCTGGGCGCGGTGGTAGCGGTAGCGGAGCTGAACGGTCGACGGGTCGATCGGAACCTCGTCCACCCGGCGGGCTCGGCTGGCCATGGGGATGAATTGTAAAGGGGTTGGCTCTGCGGCGATACTTCAGGCGGGGGCCGGTTGAATGACCGTCCAGGCCACATCGGAGCGACTGGCGTCGGGGATCTCGCTCGACGCGTTGGCCGCGCTCGCCCGCGCGGCCGCCGCAGCGGCGTCCAAGGCCACGCTCGACCAGGCGCTCCAGGAGCTCGCAGGCGCCGCAGGCGCTGATGTCGCGGTCGTCCGCGTCGCAGCCGGCGACTGTCTGGAGACGACCGCGGTGGCCGGGCCGGCCGCGCTCGCGGCCGAGCTCGAGGGGGAGCGCGCGCCGCTCGCCCACCTTCCTCACCAGCGCGTCGACTTGCTCGAGGATGCGTCGCCGTCCGTCCGCCGCGTCGCGGAGCGAGCACGCGCGCGGGCGATCCTCGTCCTGCCGTTGCACGGCGCGGTCGTCGAGCTGTACCGGAACGGCCCGTTCTCCGTCGCCGACGAGCTCGTCGGCGAGCTCTTCGCCGCGCTCGTCGGGCTCACCCTGCGCGCGTTCGAGGCCGGGCCGCCCGGCCGCGAGGCGCTCGATCTCGCCGGCGAGGCGCTTGCCGCAGCGCTGCACGAGACCGCGCCTGCGGGGGAGGTCGTCCGGCTTGCCGCCGTCGTCGTCGGCGCGCCGGTGGCCCTTCTGTGGCAACGGGCCGACGACACGCTCGCGCTCGCCGGGTCGCACGGCCTCGATCCCGGCGCTTCGCTGGAGGACGTACGCGAGCTCGTCGAGACCGACGGCCCGATCGAGTCCGAGCGGCTTCCCGGCGGCTGTCGCATCTCGACGACCCTCGCTCTCGGTGAGCCGCCGCTCGGCTATCTCCAGCTGCTCTTTCCAGCAGGGGCCGAGCCGGGGCCCGACCAGCTCGGCCGGCTGACGACGTTCGGCGTCCGCGCCGCGCACGTGCTTCGCTCGGGCGCCCGCGCTCGCGAGCTGGAGATCGAGCTCGAGCGCTCCCGTGCACTGCTCGAAGTCGTCGGCCAGGCGACCGCCGAGCTCTCGCTCACGCATACGCTCGAGACCGCGGTCGCGCGCATCGCCGAGCTGCTCGACGTCGAGCGCGTCGCCGTCTACCTCCGCGTCGGCGACGATCGGCTCGTCCCGGCGGCCGGCTACGGGCTCGCGGGTCCGCACGCGCGCTTGGCGGAACGGCTGCTCGAGCTCGGCATCGGCCCGGCCCGGCGTCAGCGCCCGCTCGTCGAGGTCGCGGACACCGACGCCGACCTCCGGCTCGGCGACGCGGGCGACGCCGCGCGCGAGGCCGGGATCCGCGCCGCCATCGCGATCCCGCTCCTCGTCCGCGACGACGTCATCGGCCTGCTCGCCGTCTATCCCGAGCGTGGGCGGCCGACGAGCGAGAGCGAGGCGGCTCTGCTCGCCGCGCTCGCGTCGCAGCTCGCGGTCGCCGTTCAGAACGCGCAGCTGCACGAGCGCACCGCGGAGCTGTCGGCGCAGCGCGAGGCCGCGCTCACCTCGGAGCGGAAGGCTGCGCGGCGTCTCGGCGCGCTGTACGAGATCTCGCGTTCGTTCGCCCAGAGCCTCTCTCTCGATGCGACGCTCGACGCGCTCGCGCGCACTGTGGTGGAGGTGCTCGACGTCGACGCAGCGGTGATTCGCATGCCCGATGCACGGCGCGACCAGCTCGAGCCGAGGGCGGTGCACGTGAAGGACCCGGTGCTCGCCGACGCGGTGCGCGCCGTCCTTTGGCGCCCGCTGCCGTTCGGAACGGGCTCGGTGCAGCGCCTCTTCCGCGAGGCCGCTCCCATTCGCCTGCGGCGGCGCAGGACGAACGAGCTGCTCGGCCCCTTCCTCGAGAAGGGCTGGACGGGGGCGATGGTGCCGGTCGCGACGCCGGCCGAGGTGATCGCATCGCTCGGGATCCTCTCCTTCCGCCCCGGCAGCCCGATCAGCAACGAGATCGTGGACGCGGCGCTCGCGATCGCCGGGCAGGCCGCGCTCGCGATCGACAACGCGCGCTTGTACCAGCACCAGAAGGAGTTCGCGGACACGATGCAGCGCTCGCTGCTGCCGCGCTCGCGTCCGGCGGCCGCCGGCCTCGAGGTCGGTGAGGTGTACGAGTCGTCCGCGCGCGTCGACGTCGGCGGCGACGTCTACGACTTCGTCCCGCTCGAGGACGGTCGGCTGGCGGTCGTGCTCGGGGACGTCACCGGCCACGGCGTCGAGGCGACGGCAGACATGGCGATGGCGAAGTTCGTCTTCCGCTCGCTCGCGCGTGAGCATCCCGAGCCGGGCGACTTCCTCGCCGCCGCGAACGACGTCATCGTCGACGAGATCGCGACGGGCAAGTTCATCACGATGGCGTACCTCACCGTCGACGGCGTGAGCGGCGAGGTGGCGTGCGCGAGCGCGGGACATCCGGCGCCCCGGCTGCTGCTCGCCGACGGATCGGTCCGCGCACTCGAGTCGGGCGGCCTCGCGCTCGGGATCGAGCCGGGCCAGCGGTACGAGGAGATCCGCACGGAGCTGCCCGGCGGCTCGACCCTCGTGGTCTACACCGACGGGGTCGTCGAGGCGCGCCGGCAGCGCGAGCTGTACGGGGTGGAGCGGCTGGACGGGCTCCTGCGCGGGCACCGCGAGCTGGTTCCCCAGGCTCTCGCGGAGGCGATCGCCGCGGACGCCCGGGCCTTCGCGGACGGCGAGCTCGCAGACGACGTCGCGGTCGTCGTCATCCGCCGGGCCTGACGGGCGGCGGTACGATTTTCGGCCTCGTGAAGCGGCTCGTTCTCCTCGCTTCGGTGTCGTTCGCGCTCGGTGCGGCGCTGCCCGCGCAGGCGGACACGACAACGGTCCCCGACGGGGTGGTGGTCGGCGACGTGGCGATCGGCGGCCTCACGCCGGACGCCGCGACCGCGGCCATCCTCCAACGCTATTCGCGGCCGGTCGTGCTCAGGATCGAGCGGACGAAGGTGACCGTGTCGCCGGCGGCGCTCGGTGTGAAGATCTGGGCCGACACCGCGGTGGCGAAGGCGCTCACCGTCGAGCCGGGTACGTCGCTCGGGTTCCGGGCGCTCTTCAGCCGCGCACGCGTTGCGTCGTACGTCGCCGGGCTGGCGCGCCGGATGGACCGCGACCCCAGCTCGGCGCGTCTGCTGTTGAAGAACTTCCGTCCGCTCGTGACCCCGTCGCAGACCGGCCTTCGCATCGACCGGGGCGCGGACGATCACGCCGCAGTCGACCGCGGTCGGCCCCGTCATCGTCATCCGCCGCGGGTCGAACCTTCTCACGCTGTACCGCGGCGATCACTACCTGCGCCAGTTCCATGTCGCCACGGGGCAGGCGATCTACCCGACGCCGCTCGGCCGGTTCCAGATCGTCGTCAAGTGGAAGAACCCGACGTGGTATCCCCCGATTCAGGACGCGTGGGCGAAGGGTCTGAAGCCGGTGCCGCCCGGGCCGAGCAATCCGCTCGGCACGCGCTGGATGGGCATCAGCTCCCCCGGCGTCGGCATCCACGGAACCGACGAGCCCGAGTCGATCGGCTACTCGCAGTCGCACGGGTGCATCCGTATGCTCGTGCCGGATGCGGAGTGGTTGTTCGAGCACGTGACCGTCGGGACCCCCGTCTTCATCGTCGCGTCGTGACGCGCAGCCTGAAGCTCACGGGGCAGGTGCTCGCACTCGTGGCGGTCGCCGGTCTCCTCGGCCTGCTCGTGTGGCGGTTGACGCATCAGACGCACGCGCCGAAGATCGGCGCCCCGGCACCGAACTTCACGCTGCGACGCATCGACGGGAGCGGGAAGCTCGACCTCGCGTCGCTGCGCGGTAAGCCGGTCGTCATCAACTTCTGGGCGTCGTGGTGCGTGCCGTGCAAGGGCGAGGCGAAGATGCTCGAGCAGGCCTGGCGGCAGTACAAGTCGGAGGGCGTCGTCTTCGTCGGCGTCGACTACCACGACGTCACGAGCGATGCGCGCACGTTCCTGACGCATCACGGCATCACGTACCCGACGGTGCAGGACGGCTCCGGCATGATCGGCGACCGGTACGGGCTGACCGGCGTTCCCGAGACGTACTTCGTCGACCGCAGCGGCAGGCTTGTCGGGACGCACATCGTCGGCACGATCACCAACCAGGCGAAGCAGTTCCGCAGCGGCATCCGGGCGGCGCTCCACCAGTGACGCTCAGGGTTCTGGCCGTGGCCGCGGCTGCGCTCGCGCTCGCCGGCCCGGCCGCGGCGTGCGCGCATCCGAAGACCTCGCTCTCGTACCTCGAGGGCCAGATCATGTGCCCGACGTGCCACACGACCCTCGACATGTCGGAGGCGCCGGCGGCGCAGCAGATCAAAGCGCAGATCTCGAAGCGCATCGCGCAGTGCTGGAGCGCGAAGCAGATCGAGGACGAGCTCATCGGCAACTTCGGGCAGGGGATCCTCGCCGCGCCGCCGCACAAGGGCTTCGACCTGCTCGCGTGGTGGCTGCCGATCGGCGGCGTCCTCGCGGGTGGCGCGCTGCTCGCCGCGGGCGTGTGGCGCTGGAGTCGGACGCGCGTGTCTGACACCGAGCCCGATCTCGATCCGGAGACTGACCGGCAGATCGACGAGCTCCTCGCGCGGATGGACTGATGGGCGTCCGACTCGTCGTCGCGTTCGCCGCCGGTTACGCGTCCGTCGTGACGCCGTGCGTCCTTCCGCTCGTGCCCGGCTACCTCTCTGCCGTATCGGGCGTCGAGCCGGACGAGCTCGGACGCGCGGGCACGGCGCGGCGCATCGTGGCCGCGAGCATCCCCTTCATCCTCGGCTTCACCGTCGTCTTCGTCGCCGTCGGTGCGGGAGCCGCCGCCGTCTCGAACGCCGTCACCCCCAGCGCGCAGGCCGACGTCGCCGGTTTCGTCCTCGTCGTCCTCGGGCTCGCATTCGTCGGCCTGCTGCCGGTACCAGAACGGGTCGTCGCGCCGGGCCTGCTCGTCGGCGCGCGCAAGCGCGGATCGCGGGCGCTCCTCGGCGGCGCATTCGCCGTGTGCGCCGCCCCGTGCATCGGGACCGTCCTCGCAGCCGTGCTCGTGCTCGCGAGCGACACGGGCACCGTCCTGCGCGGCGCGGCGCTGCTCGCGGCGTACGCGCTCGGCCTCGGCGCGGCGTTCCTCACTGCGGGTCTCGCATTCGGCCGCGCGATGTCCGCGTTTCGCTGGATCCGGAACCGCTACACGCTGATCCAGGTGGCGAGCGGCGTCACGCTTGTCGCGCTCGGGCTACTCCTCTTCTTCCATCGGGACTGGTGGCTCCACGTCGCGGTGAACCGCGTCCTCGATGCCATCGGGCTCACGTCCCCGTAGGCGCCGCTAGTCGGCGCCGCCTTCAGGACGCGCGCGTTCCGCGTGCGTCCGTCTGCTCTGCCGGACTACAACGCCGGGCCTTCGCGCAACGCCCGTAGGTCTCCCGTCCGCAGAAGCTCCGCGAGCTGCGCGCGGAGGGCAGCCACGTCGACGCCGCGATGGGCGGGCTCGTACGGCTCCAGCCGCCGGAGCGCCTTGTCCAGCTGCCGCGCCGTCGCAACCGGTTTCCCGCGCCCGGCCTGGTACCAGGCGACGGCGACGTGGACGAGCCCCTGGTAGAAATCGCGCTCCTCCGCCGGCGCTGCGCGCCAGACGAGCTCGAGCTCTTCGTGCGCCTCGAAGTAGCGGCCCGCCCGGATGTGTTCGAGGCCCGTGTTGTATGGGTCGGGCATTCCCCTCTAACCTTTTCATGTGCCCACGATCCTGCTGTGTGGGGTCGACCTGTTCTTCCGTGGAAAGCTCGAGGCGCTGCTGCCCGAGCATCGCCTGATCACCGTCGATCACACGGACGACCCGGATCTCGTCATCTGCGACATTGCGCGGATCGAGCCGGACGAGGTGGCGGACACGTACCCGGACGTCCCGATCGTGGGCTACACGAACCACACCGACACGGCCGGTCTCCGCGCCGCCCATGCCGCCGGATTCGACCAGGTCCTCGCCAAGTCGGCGCTCGTCGAACGCGGCCGCGAAATCGTCGCGGAGCTGCTCGGTTCCCCCTGATGTCCGGTTTGGGCGTCCACTAAAGTGGAGGCGCCGTGACCTACATCATCGCCGAGCCCTGCATCGACATCAAGGACCGTTCCTGCGTGGACGTCTGCCCGGTGGACTGCATCCACGAGGCGGATCGGATCCTCGTCATCGACCCCGAGGAGTGCATCGACTGCGGCGCCTGCGAGCCGGAGTGCCCGGTCGAGGCGATCTTCCCGGAGGATGCGCTTCCCGACAAGTGGAACGCGTTCGTCGAGATCAACTACGCATTCCCGAAGGGCATGGACGTCGTGAATCAGCTCACCGAGAAGTACGCGGTCGAGAACGACGTCCACAACGAGCCCATCGAGTAGACCGGGCCCGGGTGGGTACGCTCTCGGCGTGAACCCGACGAGGCTCGACCACGTCGCGTACTGGCTAGCCGACCGCGATGCGATCGCAGATTTCGCGACCGCGCAACTCGGGATGCACGTCATCGAGCGCACGGATGCGTTCACGCTCGTGGGCTCGGATGCGCGGCGCGGAAAGCTCACGCTGTTCGCGGCCGAGGGGCCGCGCGACCGGGGCGCACTGAAGCACGTCGCACTTCGGGTCTCTCGCCTCGAGGGCGATCGACAGTGGTTCGACCTCCCCGAGGGCGTGCGCATCGGTCTCGTCGAGGCTTCGACCGACGTCGAGCACGACATCGACCACGTTGCGCTCTTCTCCGCCGACCCGGAGGCGACGGCGGCCGAGTACGCGTCGTATGGATTCGAAGCGGCTGCGCCCGGCCCGTCGGGTGCGCCGCGCGTCGGCGTCGGCGGCGCGTGGGTCGAGTTCCACCCCGGCGACCCCGGCGACCCGGAGAAGCCGTTGCTCAACCACATCGCCGTGCTCGTCGACTCGGCGGACGAGCACATCGCGGCTGCGCACGACCTCGGCATCGAGATCGACAACGTCGTCGACGCGGCGAACACCTACGCCGTGTTCCTCCGCGGGCCCGAGCACGTCCGCCTCGAGTACGTCGAGCACAAGCCGACCTTCTCCCTGACCTAGTGCTCGTCGCCGGTGCGGGGATGGCGGGTCTCGTCGCGGCCGCGCGCGCGCGCGAGCTCGGGCTCGACCCCGTCGTGGTGGAGAAGGGCGCTCGCGCCGGCGGGTCGATGATCCTCTCCAGTGGCGTCGTCTGGCGCCATCGCGAGTGGGAGGACTTCCGCGCCGACTGCCCGCGCGGGGACGAAGCGCTCCAACGGCTCGTGTGGGAGCGCCTCGACGACGCGCTCGCGTGGCTCGTCTCGCTCGGCGCCGAGCCGGTGTGGGACGAGACGGAAAACCCGCGGACGACGGGGAAGCGCTTCGATCCGCGCGCGCTGACGGAGTTGCTCGCGAGCCGCGTCGATGTTCAGCTCGGAACCGAGCTCGATCCAAACGCCGCGCCGCCGGTCGTGCTCGCCACCGGCGGGTTCGGGCGGCACCTCGCAGAGGAGCGCGGACTGATGTTGCGGGCGAATCCGTGGAGCGCAGGCGACGCGCTCGACTGGGCGCTCGCACGCGGCGCGGCGGTGACGAGCGGGATGGGTGAGTTCTTCGGGCGTGTCATGCCAGCGCGGCCGGCGCGCGTCGACGAGGACGACTTCGTCCGGCTCGCACAGCTGTACGGGAGCGAGGCCCGCGTGCTGACCGACGACGGGCGCGACATCACGCCGCGCACGGTCGCATGGCACGAGAACGATCTCGCGCAGCTCGTCGGGCCGAGCGCGTGGTTCGTCGTCGAGCGCACGAACGAGCGCATCGAGGCCGCGCGGGCCGCGGGCGGGACGGTGCTCGAGCGCGACGACGGCCGCCTCGCCGTGCACGTGACCGGTGCCGTGACGCACACGATCGGCGGCCTCCGTATCGACACCGATGCGCGCGTCGTCGGCCTCGAGGGCGTGTGGGCCGCGGGCGTCGACGCCGGCGGCGTCGCCACGGGTGGCTACTCGAGCGGCCTCGCGCAGGCACTCGTCTTCGGGCTCGTGACCGCAGAAGCCGCGGCCCGCTAGCGGACGAGGTACGCGCACTCGCGCTTGTCACCCGGGAGGGGCGACAGCGCGACCTTCGTCACGCGCAGGCTCTCGCCGTCCTGCTCGACCTCCGCGCCGACCGTCGGCGCATCGCCCGGCTCCTCGCGTAGCTCGTAGCCGGACGTCTTCCAGACGAAGCGGAGATGTCCCTCTCCCTCGGCCAACGCGGCGGGATCCTACTCGCCCCGCGGATATGTCGGAAGCGTGAGGCGCATCGTCGTTCCTTCCTTGTCGCTCGCGACGTCGAGCGCCGCGCCGAGTGTGCGCGCGCGCTCGCCCAGCACTTCCAACGAGCGACGGCGTCTCTCGCTGGGAGCGTTGTCGAAGATATCGATCGCGAGGCCGCCCTCCTCCGCAGGCCGCACGGCCACCTCGAAGACCGTCGGAGGACCGCGCCGGATCGCACCTTCGAGCGCCTCGCGCACGATCGCGTACAGCGCAGCCTGCGTGCGCTCGCTCAGCTTCTCCGCCTCGGCGGCGTCAACCTCGATCGTGATGCCGTGCGCTGCGCCGCGGTCGTCGGCGAGCGCCTGCAGCGCCATGGCGACGCCGTGGTCGCGCAGGACGACGGGCTCGAGGTTGAACGACAAGTCCCGCAGCTCGCCGATCGTCGTTCGCGTTCGGCCGAGCGCGCGGTCGAGCACCTCGGCGGCCTGCTCCGGCTCGCCGCGCTGGAGAAAGTTGGCTGCCGCGTCGAGCATGAGCGCGACGCCCGCGAGCGACTGCACCGGGCCGTCGTGGAGGAAGAGCGCGATGCGGCGACGCTCGTCCTGCTCGGCGGCGAGGATCTCGTCGGTCGGATCCCGACGCGACTCGTCGTTCATCAGGAGGCCATGGCGAAATAGTGGCTGTGTCGCGGATGGTGGCCTGGAGCTTCGCGCTGCTGCGTCCTCGGTCGCGTCCGTACCTTCGGGTACGTCCGCTCCCTGCGTCCTTGCATCGCATCCGCCCAGGCCATCCCCGCGACGAGCACCATTCCGCCACGGCCTCCTAGTCGATGATCGCTTCGCGCAGCGCGATCGCCACCGCATGCGTGCGCGTGTCCGCCTCGAGCTTCGCCAGGATGTGGCGCACGTGGCTCTTCACCGTCTCCTGGCTGATGAAGAGCTTCGTTGCGACGTCGGCGTTCGACATGCCGTCGGCGAGGAGCTGGAGGATCTCCCGCTCACGCGTCGTCAGCATCTCCTCCTTGTCCTTGCCGGAGAGGAACGCCGGCATCAGCGCCGGATCGACGTACCCCTCGCCGTCGGCGACCTTTTCGATCGCGCGCACGAGGGTCTCGTGCGGAGCCTCCTTGAGGATGTAGCCCTTTGCGCCGGAGTCGAGCCCGCGACTGAGCAGGCTGCGCTCGCTGTAGGCGGTGAAGATGAGGACGGAGACGGCGGGATCCTGCTCGACGAGCTGCTTCGTCGCCTCGAGCCCGTCCATGCCGGGCATGCGCACGTCCATGATCACGACGTTCGGGCGGCGGCGCTCGGCGAGCGCGACCGCGCTCTCGCCGTCAGCGGCCTCGCCTATGACGCGGATGTGAGGAGCCCGCGACAGCGACAGGCGCAGGCCTTCGCGCACGACTTCATGGTCGTCGACGATGAGGACTGTGATCTCCGAGTTGGCGGCCATGCGGGGAAGGTCGATTCTATGCCTGCCCTCTGACGACGAGGTAGAACTGGGCCGTGGCGGACTGGGTGACAATCTCGGCGCTGGCGACCGCCGGCGGCACGCTCATCCTCGCCGGCACGACCTACGCGTCCGTGCGCTCGGCGAACCGGGCCGCTCGGGTAGCCGAGATGTCGCTGCTCGCGGGGCTCCGACCTCTGCTCATTCAGTCGTCGGACGCGGATCCGCCGCAGCACGTCGGCTTCGGGGACGGGCGGTCGTTCGAGGTCGCAGGCGGCACGGCAGTCGCCGAGGCGGTCGACGGCCGCGTCTATGTCGTGCTCTCGCTCCGGAACGTCGGCCCGGGCATCGGCATCCTCCATGGCGGCTACGTCGGCGAGATCAAGCGCGGCGTCGACGAGCATCAACCGCTGGAGGACTTTCGGCGGCTCATCCGGGACATCTACCTGCCGCCGGGGAAGGTCGGCTTCTGGCAGATCTCGTTCGGCGACGACCCGCGAACCGAAGAGGTGCGCGGCCTCGTCCAGAGTGGGGCGTTCAGCGTCGAGCTGCTGTACGGCGACTACGAGGGTGGCCAGCGGGTCGTCTCGCGCTTCGGCGTATCACGGGCCGGCGACCGCTGGAACCTCGCAGTCGTGCGCCACTGGCAGGTCGACCGGCCGAATCCGCGCTGAGATGCGTCGCGCGGCGTTGCTGGTCTTCGCCGGGGCGCTGGCCGCGATCGCCGTCTCCGCATCGCGGCGGCCGCTGCCGCATCGGATCTTCGTCCCGACGGGCGCGGGCACCACCTATCGACCGCGGACGCTCTACATCAGTCCCGACGGTGCTGACAACTGGACGGTCACGGCGTGGCGCCACTACGGAGGCTGGACAGCCGAAGCAGTCGTCACGACGGGCGTGAACGACTGCACACCGGACTGCGTCGACGGGCACTGGAGCTACGGAACGATGACGGTTCGCCTCCAGCGTG